>Ga0187893_10004930_pt1 | contig 24677 bp, 22 predicted proteins | sample MA1701074metaG_FD_139574 | JGI IMG/M metagenome (GOLD analysis project Ga0187893, IMG submission 139574) | White microbial mat communities from a basaltic lava cave in the Kipuka Kanohina Cave System on the Island of Hawaii, USA - MA170107-4 metaG ... | reverse complement strand
TCGCTCGTGGTGAACTCCTCGCAGGGCGGCGGCAGCAAGGACACGTGGGTGTTGGCGGATGCTGAGTCGGATCGCTGACTCGCTCTACTGGATGTCGCGCTACCTCGAGCGCGCCGACGGCACGGCGCGCCTGCTCGAGATCAATCTGACGCACCTGCTCGAGGCGGAGCACGCGCTGCCCGAGGCCGCGGAGTGGGCTCCGCTGCTCTCGATCTGCGGCCACGAGGCGTCCTACGCGGAGCACACGGGCCGGAGCGAGCCGACCGGCGCGCGGGTGACCGAGTTCATGACGCGAGCGACGGGCAACCCGGGCTCGATCCGCTCGAGCCTCCGCCTGGCGCGCGAGAACGCGCGCGTGGTGCGCGACCGCATCTCGAAGGAGATGTGGGAGGGGCTGAACGAGGTCTGGCTGCGCTCGGAGGAGCGCCTTTCGGGCCCGCTCGGTCCGGACTACTTCCGCTGGCTCCGCTCCGAGGTGGCGCGCTTCCACGGGCTCACGGTCAGCACGATGATGCGCGGCGAGGCGTTCGGCTTCTACCTGCTCGGCTTCTTCCTCGAGCGCGCGGACATGACTTGCCGGCTCCTCGACGTGAAGTACCACCTGCTCCTGCCGGACCTCTCGCTCGTCGGCTCGCCGCTCGACTACTACCAGTGGGCCGCGCTCCTCCGCTCGCTCTCGGGCTTCGAGGCGTACCGGAGGAAGCACCAGCAGCTGCGGCCGCTCGACGTGGCCGAGTTCGTCATCCTCGACCCCGACTTCCCGCGCTCGCTCCGCTTCGCGGTGGACCGCATGCAGCAGGCGCTGCTCGGGATCGGCGCGAAGGAGAGCAGCTCCGAGGCGCTCGGCGCGGTGCGCGAGCTCACCCGGCTGCTCGAGAAGAGCGACGCGGAGGGTCTGTTCCAGCGTGGGCTGCACGAGTTCCTCGCAGAGGTGCTGAAGCGCGCCTCCGGGCTCCACGAGGCGCTCCGCGAGGAGTACTTCGAGGCGCACCTCGGAGAGCGCGCATGAAGCTCACGATCGAGCACGAGACGCGCCTCGCGTTCCCGAAGCCGGTGCGCGAGCACCAGTGCGAGCTCCGGCTCGCGCCGCGCGAGGACGAGACGCACCGGCGCCTCGCGTTCGCGCTCGAGGTCGCGCCCGAGGCCCGGCTCGCGAGCCACCTCGACTGCTTCGGGAACCTGGTGCACCGCTTCACGCTCCTCGCGCCCCACGACTTCCTCGTGGCGCGCATGAGCGCCGAAGTGGAGACGACGCTCGACAACCCCTTCGCGTACGTGCCGGTCGCACCCGCGGCCGAACGCGCCTGGGTCGCAGAAAGGCTCCGGGACGAGCCGGCCCTCCACGACTTCCTGCTGCATAGGAGCCCCGCCGTGCCCGAGCTCGACGGTGCGCTCGGCGACGTCGCGCTCCCCACCTGGGACGGCGGCCGGACGGTCCTCGACAACATGCAGAGCGCGATGGGCTGGGCGCACGAATCCTTCGCGTTCGCGACCACCACGGAGGTGCACGGCGCGCTCATCGAGTTCGCCGAGCACCGCCGCGGCGTCTGCCAGGACTTCGCGCATCTCCTCGTGGCGCTCGCGCGCCACTGGGGCTTCCCGGCGCGCTACGTGATGGGCTACGTGGATCCCGGCGCCGTCGGCGACGAGACGCCGGACTCGGAGGCCGCGCACGCGTGGGCCGAGGTGCTGATCCCGGGCGCGGGCTGGCGCGGCTTCGACGCGATGGCCGGGATCGTTGCGACCGACCGTTACGTGCCGGTCGCGGTGGGCCGCGACTCGCGCGACGCCGCGCCGGTGCGCGGCACGTTCAAGGGCGACGAGGGGAGCACCTCGCCACAGGTCGCGGTCCGCGTGCTGCGCGCCGCCGAGGAGCAGGCAGCGCAGTGAGAATCCGCCGGGAGACCTTCTTCTCGCTCGAGCTGCCCTACCGTGAGCAGCTCGCGCTCGAGCGGACGGTCTTCGAGGGCGGCGCGGGGCCGCGGCTCGCGGTCGTCTCCGGCATCCACGGCGACGAGCTCGAGGGCCTCTACGTCTGCCATCGCCTCGCGGCCTTCCTCGAGGCGCTCGAGAAGACGCAGCCCGAGGCGCTGCTCGGCGCCTTCGAGCTCTACCCCGCGCTGAACCCGCTCGGTCTCGACACGCTCACGCGCGCCGTCCCGATCTACGGCGTGGATCTGAACCGCAACTTCCCGGGCGACGGCGAGGGCCTCCTGCCGCACCGCGTCGCCGCGGCCGCGATGCGCGCTCTCGCCGACGCCGCGCTCGTGGTGGACATCCACGCGAGCAACGTCTACCTGCGCGAGATCCCGCAGGTGCGGATCGCGCGCGCTTTCGCCGACCGCCTCGTCCCGCTCGCGCGCGAGATGAACCTCGACTTCATCTGGGTGCACGAGGCCAGCACCGTGCTCGAGAACACGATCGCGCACTCACTCAACGCGAGCGGCGTCCCGTGCCTCGTGGTCGAGATGGGCGTCGGTATGCGCGTCACCCCCGTCTTCGCCGAGCAGGTGACGATCGGCATCCTCCACGCCGCCCGCGCGCTCGGCGTCCTCTCCGAGGACCTCGACCTCGAGCCGGCGACACACGCGCCGCTGGTCGCGCACGACGGAAACGTCCACTACCTGAACGCCGAAATCTCCGGGCTCTTCGTGCCGAACGCCGCGCACTGGATGGCCGTGGGCCCGGGCCAGCGGCTCGGCCGCATCCTGAGCCCGCTCGGCGGCGAGGCGCTCGCCGAAGTCCGATCCCCCATCGAAGGCATTCTCTTCACGTTGCGCGAGTACCCGCTCGTCTACGAAGGCTCCCTGCTCGCGCGCATCATGGAGGTGAGGCGATGACGGCTCCCACGCTGCTGCACATGACGGCGCCCGCGCGCGAGGACTTTGCGGTGCCCTACCACGACCTCGGGCCGGTTGCGGAGACGCCGCGCGTCGCGCTCGTGGCGGGCCTCCACGGCGACGAGCTGAACGGCGTGTTCGTGCTCTCGCGCCTCGCCTCCTTCCTGCGCCGCGTCGCGGCCGGCGGGCGGCTCGGCTCGGAGCTCCGCGGGCGCGTCGTCGTGATCCCCGCCGTGAACGTGCTCGGCGTGAACGTCCGCACGCGGAACTGGCCCTTCGACGGCACCGACGTGAACCGCATGTTCCCGGGCTACGACGCGGGCGAGACCACGCAGCGCATCGCCGCTGCCCTGCTGCGCGTGACCGCGCCCGCGCGCTGGCGCATCGATCTCCACTCGTCGAACGCGGACTTCGAGGAGCTGCCGCAGGTGCGGCTCTACGATCCTTCCGACGAGGAGCGCGAGGCCGCGCGCTGGCTCGGGCTCCCCGCGATCGTCGAGCGCCCGGCGAGCGCCACGTTCCACGCCACGCTCGCGAGCGCGTGGCGCCAGCACGGCGGGCGCGGGCTCGTGGTCCAGGCCGGGCACGCGGGCGCGCTCCAGCCCGCGCACTGCGAGCGCCTGTTCCGCGCGCTCCTCGACTTCCTCGAGCGCGAGGGCGTCCTCTGGGGCGTGCGCCTCGCCGAGTGCGAGGACGAAGTGCACCACTTCGGGCCGCGCCAGGCCTTCCCCGTGATCTCGGAGCACGCCGGCTGGTTCGTCTCGCGCCAGAAGGTCGGGCATTGGCTCCGCGCCGGTGATCGCGTGGGCTTCGTCTACGACGGCTTCAGTGGCGAGCAGCGCGCCGAGGTGAAGACGCCGGTGGCTGGCCTGCTCGCGGGCCTCCGTCGGCAGCCGCTGCTCTGCGAGGGCGACCTCCTCGCCCGCATCCTCACGCGCGAGGAGCAGAGCGCGGTGGCGGAGACGTACCTGATGGGGCACGGTCAGTGACCCGCGCCGGGAGGAGGAGCGATGGCGATCCAGGAAGGCAGGTTGGCGCCCGACTTCACCCTCGAGGACCAGGACGGGAAGCCCGTCACGCTCTCCGACCTCGCCGGCAAGAAGAACGTGCTCGTCTACTTCTATCCGAAGGACGACACCCCCGGCTGCACCAAGGAAGCGTGCGGCTTCCGCGACGACCTCACGGCCTTCCAGAAGCTCGGCGTCGTCGTGTTCGGCGTGAGCGCAGACGGCGGGGCGTCGCACCAGAAGTTCGCGAAGAAATACAAGCTCCCCTTCCCGCTCCTCTCCGACCCCGACCGCAAGGTGATGACCCGCTACGGCGCCTTCGGCGACAAGGTCATGTACGGGAAGAAGACCAAGGGCGTGATCCGCTCGACGGTGCTGATCGGCAAGGACGGCAAGGTGCTCCGCCACTGGGCACGCGTCGCGAGCGCGGAGAAGCACCCCGCGCAGGTGCTCGAGGTCGCGAAGGAGCTGCTCGGCTAGTGCGGAGGCTGGGCCGGCGGAGCCCCTCCACAGAGATGGGCTCCGCCGACCCGCGTCCGAGCACCCAGCGTCAGATCTCGACGTCCGCGTAGGCGAGCCAGCTGCGCGCCTCGGCGATCTCGCGGAACAGCCTCACCTCGATCGGCAGCGCCGTGGCGAGCGCCACGAAGCCCTGAGCGGCGCTCGAGACGGGCTCGCGCTCGACGACGATCGCGAAGCGCGCGCCCTTCGCCATCGGGCCTGCACCCTCGACGATCCGGCACAGGTCGTCCACGTGCTCGGGCTGGAGCTCGAGCGTGGCGACCTGGCGGAAGTCGAAGAGCAGGAGAGGCCGCTCCGCGAGTCGGCGCCGGCCGAGCACCGCCGAGAGGTTGCTGCGCAGCTCCGCCGCCGTGACGACGTCGCGGCCGAGGAACACGGCGAACTGGTGCTCGACGGCGTGGATCAGCATCGCTAACAGGAGGCCCCCGCGCTCCGCGCGGGCGCCGGCACGTCGATGCCGAGCTCGCGGATCATGCGCATCAGATTGGACGGATGGAGACCGAGCGCGCGCGCCGCCGCGGTGCGGCTGCCGCCGCTCGCGGCGAGCGCGTCGTGGAGGAGCCGCCGCTTGAAGGCGCGCACCGCGTCGGCGTAGCCGTCCGCTCTCGCGCGCTCGGCCTCGCGGAGCCGCGCCGACAGCAGCTCGGCCTCGACCCGCACGCCGCCGCCGTGCGTCGCGTAGATGCGCTCGATCTCGTTGCGCAGCTCGCGCACGTTGCCCGGGAAGGCGTAGCGAGCGAGCGCTTCGAGCCCGCTCGGCTCGAAGGCGAGCGGCTCGACGCGGAGCCGCTCCGCGACCTCGCTGGCAACTCGCGCCGCGAGCTCGGGCACGTCCTCGCTGCGCTCGCGCAGCGGCGGCACCTCGATGCGAAACACGTCGAGGCGGAAATGGAGGTCGCGGCGCACCCGGCCCGTCGCGAGCGCCTCGTCGACGCCGAGGTGCATGGCCGCGACGATGCGGACGTCCGCATGGCGCGTCTCGGTCTCGCCGAGGCGCCGGAACTCGCCCAGCTCGAGGAAGCGCAGCAGCGCGGCCTGGATCGGCCGCGGCATGTCGGCGAGCTCGTCGAGGAAGAGCGTGCCGCCGTCGGCCGCCTCGACGAGCCCGGGCTTGAGCGCGGTCGCCCCGGTGAAAGCGCCGCGCGCGTGGCCGAACAGCTCGCTCTCGAGCAGCGACTCGGAGAAGAGCGCGCAGTTGAGCGCCACGAACGGCCGGTCGCGACGGTCGCTCGCGGCATGGATCGCACGCGCGAGCAGCTCCTTCCCCGTGCCCGTCTCGCCGACGAGGAGCACCGGCAGCTCGCTCTCGGCGGCCCGGCGGGCGGCGCTCCGCACGGCTTCGGCGCGCGCGCTCGAGCCCACGAAGGCATCCATGCCGAAGCGCTCGTCGAGCGCGACCTGGAGCCGCCGGTTCTCGCGCGAGAGCGCCTGGTTCGCCGCTACCAGCCGCTCGGCCTTGGCCCGGAGCGCGTCGAGCTGGGCCGCGTCGCTCTCGCGGAGGCGGAGCGAGAGCGTGCGCACCAGCTCGAGCGCGGCGCCCGCGTGCGCGCCGACCGCCTCGAGGAAGACGTCGCGCGGGATCGCGAGCGCCTCGACCGCGCCCTCGGCCGTCACGCGGGCCGAGCGCGGCAGCTCGTCCACCAGCGCCATCTCGCCGACGAGCTCGCCTTTGCTTCGGATCGCGACCGCGCGCTGCTCCTGCTCGGAGAGGGCGAGCCGGACCGCCACCTGGCCGGCGAGCAGGACCAGCACCTCCTCGCCCGCGCCACCCGCTTCGATCAGCACGGCACCGGCGGGGTAGCTCCGCCGCTCGCTCCGGCTGGCGAGTCGGTCGAGCGCAGCGAGCGGCAGCCGGCTCAGCACGGGCACGTGCCGGAGCGCTTCGAGGAGCTCGAGCTCGGTCACGGGCCGCATCATATCAGAAAGACCTAGATAGATGTCGATTCGACATAATTCGGCTCGCCGCGCCGCGCTCTGGAGGGGTTTCGTGAGCCGCGGCTGGCCGGTACGGGGCTTGCTACGGGCGACGGAGATGCCCCTCGCCGCCCTGCTCTCGGGTGCCTCGCTGGCCGCCGCGAGCGCGCCGCTCCCGCTCGGTCCGCTCGCGTTCGTGGCCCTCGTCCCACTTCTCCGGGAGGCGGTCCGGCGCCCTGCCTACGGCCGGGCGCTCCGGGACGGCTTCCTCGCCGGCCTCGTCTTCTTCGGCCTGGCCTTCGGCTGGGCCTTCCAGTCCACGGTCGGAGGCGGCCTCGCGCTGCCGCTCGCGTACGCGCTCGCCATCCCGCTCCTCGCCAGCAGCGTCGCGCTCTTCACGCTCGCGGTGACCTGGCTCGCGCGGGGCTCGCCGCTCCTCGCGCTCGCCGCCGCACCCGGCCTCTGGGTGGGAGTCGAGTACGCGCGCGCCCAGGAGTGGCTGCTCGCGGTGCCGTGGAACCAGCTCGGCTACGCGCTCGCGGACACGCCGTTCCTCGCGCAGGGCGCGAGCCTCGCCGGGCTCTACGGGCTCTCGTTCTGGGTCGTCGCCGTGAACGCGGGCCTCGTGGCCCTGCCGCGGCTGGCCCCGGGCCCACGCCTCGCCCTCGCTGCCGCGCTCGCCCTGCCCCTTCCGCTCGGGTTCGGGGCCTTCGGTGAGGCGCCCCGCGAAGACGTGTTGCGCGTCGCCGCGGTGCAGCCCGCCCTCGAGGAGCGCGAGCGCCACGTGCCGGCGCGGCTCGGCGCGAACCTGCGTCGCCTCCTCGACCTGAGCGAGCCGCTCCTCGCCGAGGGCGCCGAGCTGATCGCGTGGCCCGAGTCGGCGTGGGAGCGCGCGCTCGGCGCCGGGGGCGACGCCTTCCTCGCGGCCATCGCGCACGACTTCGAGACGCCTCTCGTGACCGGCGCGTGGCAGCTACCGGCGCCGGGCCGCGCGAGCTGGCGCAACGCCGCCGTGCTTGCCACTGCCGACGGGCGCACGCCGATCGTGGCCGAGAAGGTGCATCCCGTGCCCGTCTACGAGCGCGCACCGGACGGTCCGCTCGCGCTCGCCCTCGCGCGGGCAGGCCTCTGGTCGGGCCGCTTCGGGCGGGGCGACGCGCGCGCCCCCCTCGTGCTGGCCCGCGGCGGCGCCGCGCCGGCGGCGCTCGGCGTGCTCGTGTGCATCGACGCCAGTCACCCGGAGCTCGCGCGCGCGCTCCGCGTCGCCGGTGCCAGGCTGCTGGTCGCGCTCGCGAACGAAGCCGGCTCGGGCGCGTGGTCCGCGGCCGTGCACGCGCGCGTGGTGCGGCTCCGCGCCATCGAGAACCGCATGCCCGTGGTACGCGTGGCGAACACCGGCCCGACGCTCTGGATCGACGCGCGCGGCCGCGTGGCGGCCGAGCTCGCCGCCGGCGCGCCCGCCGCGGCGGTGCACGCACTGGCGCTCGCAGGGCCGCTCTCCCCGTTCGCGCGGGTGGGCGATGCGGCCGTGGTCGCGGCCCTCGTTTCGAGCGCGCTGGCCAGTGTGGCGGCGCGCGTCCTTCAGAACCGTGAGAGAGGAGATTCCTGATGACGAACGTCCTTCGGATCCTGCTGTGCACCGTGACGCTGGCGCTCGCGTTCCCCGCCTTCGCGCTCGACGGCGGCGGCTTCGCCGTCGCCGGTGACAGTGAGACCACCTACTACGAGGCCACCGCCGAGGCCGAGTCGCTCGCCGCGACCACCGCGGACGGCGCGGCGTCCGGCGGCCTGCCGACCTCGCTCTTCGTGATGGAGGCGGAGGGCGCAGTCCGCTACCGGAGCCTCGGGAACGGCGCCTCCGAGGTGAGCCTCGAGCTGGTCGAGCGCCCGCACGAGCGGGTGGACGCGGTCTACGACCTGGTGCTGGCGCTCCCGCTCCCGGTCGGCTCGAGCGCGCGCTCCTGGCGCATCGAGCCGCGCGAGAGCAGCTCGCCGAAGGCCGCGCCGGTCTCGTACGGCGGCGAGAAGATCGTGCTGAAGCGCAACGTCCCGCTCGAGAAGGCGTGGCTCCCGCTCCTCGCCGGCGCGGAGAGCGGCCTGCCCGACCTCTCGGGGAGCGGCTACGTGTGGACGCTCTGGGACACCATCGTCCGGTATGATGCGAGCGCGGGTGCGACGCTCCAGGCCTTCGCGACGTTCCGCTTCAACGCGGGTGGAGCCGCGGCGCCCGACGCCGGAGATCCGGACAACGCCGCCTACGTGATCACCTGGATCCCGACCCTCGACGACGTGGCGCCCTTCACGCTCCGGCTCGACGTGGTCGAGGCCGACGAGGAGTAGCGCCACGACGAACGAGCCGGCACGCAGCTGTCCGCGCTGCGGCGAGAGCGGGCTCCCCGCGCGGAGCCGCTTCTGCCTCGGCTGCGGAGCGGCGCTCGAAGCGGAGGCGCAGGGCGCGGCGCCGTACACGCCCGCGCACCTCGCGCGCGACGTGCTCGTCCTCCGCGACGCCGAGGCGGGCGAGCGCAAGGAGGTCACGGTGCTGATCGCGGACGTGGCGGGTTCGCTCGCCATGTCGGACGCGCTCGACCCCGAGGACCTCCACGCCGTGATGGACGGCTTCTTCGCGCTCGCGCTCGAAGCGGTGCACGCGGAGGGCGGCACCGTGAACCAGTTCCGGGGTGACGGGTTCATGGCGCTGTTCGGCGCTCCGCGCGCGCGGGGCGATGACGCGGCGCGCGCGCTCCGCGCCGCCCTCGAGGTCCGCGAGCGCTCGCGCGACTACGCGGAGTCGGTGCGCGCCCGCCACGGCGTGCCGTTCGCGGTGCGGATCGGCGTCAGCACCGGGCGCGTCTGGGTCGGCGCGATCGGGAACGCGCTGCGCCGCGACTACACCGCCGAGGGCCCGACCGTGGGGCTCGCGGCGCGTCTCGAGGCGCTCGCGACGCCGAGCCAGATCCTGCTGGCCGAGGAGACGGCGCGGCGCGTCTCGGGCTTCGCGCTCCTCGACCTCGGCGCGAAGAGCGTGCGCGGCCTCGGCGAGCCCGTGCGCGTGTTCGAGCTGCTCGGCGAGGCCCAGGCGGCCGCCGAGCGCGAGCGCGGGCTCTCGCCCTTCGTGGGCCGCGCTGCGGAGCTCGGCGCGCTCCGCCGCGCACTGCTCGGAGGCGCGGGCCTGGTCTGCGTCGAGGTGCGCGGCGAGGCGGGGATCGGGAAGTCGCGACTCGTGCGCGAGGCGCTCCGGAGCCTCCCGCCGGCCACCGTCGTGCTCGGGCTCGCCTGCCGCGAAGCCAGCTCGCGGCGCGCGTACCGGCCCTGGCTCGACGCGCTCCGCCGCTTCCCGCCGGAGCTGCCCGGCGCGGCGCGGGCCGCCGAGCTGGTGCGCGGCCTCGAAGGGGAGGCGAAGCCGCTCGCTCCGCAGCAGGTGGCGAGCGCCCTCGCGGAGCTGATGAGCGAGCTCCTCGCCACACGGCCGCTCGTCATCACGCTCGACGACGCCGACTGGATCGACCCCTCCTCGCGGGCGCTCGTGGAGCAGCTGATCGCGGCGCCGCCGCCGGGCGCGCTCGCCTGCGTGGCGACCGTCCGGAGCGACGAGGCCGGCGACTGGACCGGCGGCACCCGGCCCGAGCGGGTCGCGCTCGGCCCGCTCGGAGGGGCCGAGGCGCGCCGCCTCGCCGAGCTGGCCTCGGGCGGGCTCGAGCCCGACCTCGCCGAGCTCGCGTGCCTGCGCGGCGGCGGCAATCCGCTCTTCGTCGAAGAGGTGGCGCGCGCGCTCCGCGACGGCAGCGAGAGCCTCCGCGACGCCGCGCGCATCGAGGTGTCGCTCGCGCGCGCGCCCGAGCGCGTCCCCGACACGCTCTGGGGTGTGGTGGCCGCGCGCATCGACGCGCTGCCCGAGAGCGCGAAGCGCGTGCTCGAGATGGCGGCGGTGGTCGGCGAGGGCTTCGACGTCGAGCTGGTGGGCGACGTGCTGCCGGGCCTCGACGCGGAGCCTGCCGCGCTCCTCAAGCTGCTCGTCACGCGCGGCCTGCTGCGCGTGGCGCCGGGCGACGAGTACGACTTCTGTCACGGCGTGGTGCGCGCCGGCGCCGAGGGGCAGCTCGTGCGCGAGCGCCTGCATTCGCTCCACCGGCGGATCGCCGACGCGCTCGCGAAGCGCCCCGTGGCGGCGACGGCGGGCGGCGCCTCGCGCATCGGCAGCCACTACGAGGCTGCCGGCGAGGCCCAGGCCGCGATCCCGCACCTGGTGCGCGCCGGCCGCGCGTACGCCGATCTCCGCGCGCTGCTCGAGGCGGTCGCGCACCTGCGCCAGGCCTTCGCCCTGCTCCGCGCGAGCGAGGCGCCTCCGCCCGCGCTCGAGAGCACGGTCGGCCTCGCGCTCGCCTCGGCGCTCGCCGCGCTCGACCGCACGGGCGAGGCGGCGGCCGTGCTCGAGTCGCTCGACCTAGCGCGGGTGGGCGCCGAGGAGCGGCTCCGCCTCGCCAGCGTCCATGTCCAGGCCGGCTGGCTCCGCTTCTCCAACGAAAACGACCTCGCGCGCGGGCGCGCGCTGGTCGAGCGCGCGCTCGCCGCGGTCGCCGGGCTTCCGGCCGGGGACGAGACGCGTCTCATCGCGTGGTCGTACCTCGCACGCATGGACCTGCTCGACGGCCGGCTCGAGCGCGCCCTCTCCAGCGCGAGGAGCGCGGCCGAGCACACGAGCGCGCGCGGCGACGCCACCGGCCTCGCCTTCGCGCGCTACAACGAGTGCGCCGTCCACTGCGAGGCGGGGCGCGTCAGCGAGGCGCGCCGCGCCGCGGAGGACGCGCTCTCCCTTGCCGGCTCGGGCACGGGTGCGAACGTGCTCGCGCTCGGCCTCGCCGAGAGCGCGCTCGCGCGCGTCGAGCTCTTCGAGGGCGACGCCGGGCGCGCGCTCGCGAGCGCGGCGCGCGCCGACGAGCTGGCGGTGCGCTCCGGCCAGGTGGGCCTCCGCTATCTGACCCTCGTGGTGAGCGGCTACGCGGAGCTACTGCGCGGCGACGCCCGTGCCGCACGGGAGCGCTTCGAGGCGCTGCTTCCGCTCGGCGCCCACTGGCCGAGCACGTTCCTCCACCGTGCGCGCGGCGCACTCGAGACGGGAGACCTCACCGCCGCAGCCGAGCTCGCGCGGCAGGCCTCCGCGCAGGCGGCGCCGCGCGCGATCCGCGCGCGCGCCCTCGCGCTCCTCGGCCTCGCCAGCGGGCTCGCCGGCGGCCCGGCCGAGGCGGCCGAGGCGCTCCTCGCCGAGGGCGCGGACCTCTGCGATGCGCTCGGCCTCGCGCCCTGGCTCGCCGAGTCGCACCAGTTCCTGGCCGAGCTCTGCGCCCGCCGCGGCGACGCGGCGCGCGCCGCCCACTATGCGGCCCGCGCCGCGGACGGCTTCGCGCGCTGCGGGATGCCGGTGCACGCGGCGCAGGCGCGAGGAACGTAGTCGGGCCGGCTACCAGCTCTCTCCGAAGGGGCGGAGATCGAGCTCGAAGGTCCAGGCCGAGCGCTCCTGGTGCACGAGGTGGTGCACCGCATCGGCGATGCCGGCGGGCCGGATGAACGCCTCGTCCGGGCGATCCGGGAACGCCCGGCGCGTCCACGGCACGTCGATCACTGCGTCCACCACGACGTAGGCCACGTGGACGCCCTGCGGTCCGAGCGTGCGTGCGAGCGACTCGGCCAGGATGCGCTGCGCCGCCTTCGTCGGCGCGAAGCCCGCGAAGCCGGCCTTGCCGCGCCAGGCGGAGGTGTTGCCGGTCACGACGATCGCGCCCCAGCCGGCGGCGACCATGGCCGGCGCGAGCTCCTGCGCGAGCACGAGCAGCGAGGTCACGTTCACGCGGAAGCGCTGCTCGAGTGCCTCGGGCGTCACGCTCTCGAAGGTGCCGAAGCCCCCCGCCACGGCGTTGTGGAGCAGCACCGCGGGCGCCCCGAGCTCCGCGCGCACGCACGCGAGCGTGGTACGGAGCGCGTCGAGGTCCGCCACATCCACCGGGTACGCCGCTGCGCCCGGGAGCTCGGCGGCGAGCGCCGCGAGCCGGCCCGCATCCCGCGCCAGCATGGCGACGCGATAGCCGTCGGACGCGAAGCGCCGGACCAGCGCCGCCCCCGTGCCCGGCCCGACCCCCGTCACCACGCAGACGCGCTCGGCCACGGGCGGATCCTAGACCGACGCCGCGAAGCCCGCGTCGCCGAGCTCGGCCCCGAGGCGCGCGAGCTCGTCCCGGCGCGGCCCGCGCCAGCGCAGGTCCTCGAGCGACTCGGCGAGCTTTACATCGGTGCGGAGCGTCGCGAGCGTGCGGAAGAGGCGCGCGTCCTCGCGCCCCGCGCGAAGCGAGGCCGCGAGCGCCTCGGCGCCGCGCACCGCGACGCCCCAGTCGCGCGCGTCGTCGGGGATGCGCTCGACGTGGAGCCAGCGCCCGAGCACCGCGGCGGCCGACTTCGCGCCCCAGCGCGGGAGCCCCGGATAGCCGTCGGCGCTGTCGCCCACGAGCGCGAGCCAGTCGGGGATCGAGGCCGGCCCGACGCCGAACTTCGCGACGACACCCGCCTCGTCGAGCGTCTTCTTCCGCAGCCGGTCGAGGCACACGACGCGCGTTCCGCGCACGCACTGCGCGAGGTCCTTGTCCGGCGAGGCGATCACCACCTGCTCGACCCCAGGCTCCGCCGCGCAACGCGCCGCCGCCGTCGCGAGCGCGTCGTCTGCCTCGAACTCCACCATCGGCCACACCGCGAAGCCGAGCGCCGCCGCCGCGCGCTCGGCCAGCTCGAACTGCCCGAGCAGGTCGGGGTCGAGCCCTTCGCCCGTCTTGTAGCCGGGGTACAGGTCGTTCCGGAACGACTCGATCACGTGGTCGAAGGCGACGCCGACGTGTGTCGCCCCCTCGCTCCGGACCAGCGCGGCGAGGCTCCTGAGCAGCCCCCGCGTCGCGCCGACCTCGCGCCCATCCGGCGCGCGCGCCGGGGGCGCGCCGTAGTAGGCGCGGAACAGCTCGTAGGTGCCGTCGACGAGGTGGATGCGCATCGCCGTCGCAGCGTAGCCGGCGCCGCGGTGCGCAACGCGCGATGGCTCGAGGCGCGGCGGCTGACCTAACCTCGAGCGGGTGGGGGAGACACAGTTCGACCGGAAGTTCGGTGCGGGCTGGCTGCGCGAGCTGCCGGCGGCGCCCGGCGTCTATCTGTTCAAGGACCAGCGGGGCGAGGTGCTCTATGCGGGGAAGGCGAAGGACGTCCGCCGCCGCCTGCAGGGCTATCGCCGTGCCACGCGCCGCAAGGCGCATCGCAAGATGCGCGCCCTGGTGCGCGAAGCGAGCGCGCTGGAGGTGCGCGTCCTGGCCTCGGAGCGCGAGGCCCTGCTGCTCGAGAACGAGCTGATCCGGACGCTGCGCCCGCCCTACAACGTGGACGGCGCCTTCTCGTTCCTCTATCCCGCGATCGGCATCGGCCGCCGCGGGCATCAGGCGATACTGGCCTTCACCACCAGCCCGGACGACTGGCGGGAGCTCGGCCTCTGCTGGCACGGCAGCTTCCGCTCGCGGCGTCGCGCGCGTGACGCCTTCGACGCGCTGGTCGGATTGCTCGCCTTCCTCGCCCACCCGGAGCCCCGCTCGCGGCTGCCGCGCGTCCCGCGGCCCCGCGGCTCGCGCCTCGTGGCGTTCCGCCGCCTCGACGCGGAGCTGTTCGAGCGGATCGGGCGGCTGCTGGCCGGGGAGTCCCCGGCCGCGGTGGAGGAGCTCTCGTTGCGCCTCGTGGAGAAGGCGAGCGCCCGCCACGAGGCGGAGCGCGTCGAGTCCGACCTGCGCCGCGTCGCCGCGTTCTACCGCAGCGATCTCGAAAGGCTGCGGAGCGCGCTCTCCGCTGCGGGCCGCAGCGGCAGCTTCGTGCCCCAGGGCGAGCGCGACGCGCTCTTCCTCTCGCACCGCGGCTGAAGCCGGCTCGGCGGGTCGCTCGCTGGGTGCCCTTTGAACGGCGACCCGCTACTCCTTCCCGTCCCGTGACCCGGACGGCCCGGAAGGCGCGCCTCGCCACCTTCGCGCTGCTGCTCGCGGCGTTCGCCGTGGCGATCGGTCTCGCCGAGATCGTGCTGCGCGTCGCCGGCTACAGCGCCCTCCACGCGATGTACTCGCGGCCGGAGCTGTTCTGGCGCCACGACGAGCTCCTCGGCTGGTCGCTCGAGCCGAACGCGAAGGGCCGCTTCACCGGGCCGCGGCCCTACCCGGTCGAGTTCGAGACGACGATCGAGACGAACTCGATCGGGCTCCGCGGCCCGGAGCTCGGGCCGCGCGCGCAGGGGGAGGTCCGCGTCCTGTTCCTCGGCGACTCGTTCGTGGCGGGCTTCGAGGTCGAGCAGCCGGAGACCTTCACCGCGCTCCTCGAGCGGCAGCTCGCGCGGCGTCTCGGCAGGCCGGTGCGGACGATCAACGCGGGCGTCCGCGGCTACGGCACCGACCAGAGCTATCTGTGGTTCCGGGAGCGCGGGCTCGCGCTCGGCGCCGACCTGGTCGCCGCGGTGTTCAGCGCGAACGACTTCGACGACAACGTGACGCTCCACCGCGCGCGCCGCCCGTTCGGCAAGCCCGCCTTCGCGCTGCGGCCGAACGGTGCGCTCGAGCTCGTGGGGGCCCCGGTGCCGCTCTACGACGTCTGCTCGTCGGTCGTGCTCGGCGCGGACTACGACCCCACGCGGATCGACGGCCCGCTCTCCCGCGCCGCGTGCTTCTTCCAGACCCGGCTCGCGGACCACTCGGCCGTCTTCACGCTGGTGGCCACGTCGCTCGGCCGGCTGCCCGGCGGCGTGGTGGGCTTCCTGAACAGCTTCACGGCCCCGGGCAACGAGGAGGACGCGCGGCGCGCCAGGCTCGGGCTCTGGCCGTTCGGCTGGCTGCGCGCCGACCTCGCGCCGGGCGCCGCGGCGCCGCTCTCGCGGGAGGCGCGCTTGCAGGTCGAGGGCGAGCTCACGACCGCGCTCCTCCAGGCCCTCGCGCGCGAGGTACGCGTGAGCGGCGCGAGCTTCCTGCTGCTGATGATTCCGCAGCACTGGGAGCGCGTGGACACGCGCGCTCTCCGAGCGGACGGAGTCGAGCCGCGCTACGTGACGCTACCCGACGTGATCGAGCCCCAGCAGATCCGCTTCACGAACGACGCGCACCTGAACGCGCTCGGTCACCGCGTCTACGCCGAGGGCCTCGCGCCGCTCCTCGAGTCTGCGCTGCGCGCGCGACGCCCGCTCGCCGGCCCCGCGCGCTGAGGCGATCCGGTCCGGCGGCGCGCCGCCGCGACGGCGCCGAGCGCGAGCAGGAGGGGCGCGAGCTCGGGCCCGAGCCCGCAGGCCACGGTCGGCGGCGGCGGCGGATCGGCGGCGAGCCCGCCCGCGGCGGAAGCCAGCTCGACGAAACGCGCCGCGTCGGCGGCGTCGACCACGCCGCTCGCGTCGAGGTCGCTCTCGAGGCAGTCGGGATCCGCAGCCGGCGCGCCGCCCATGCGGCAGGTGTCGAGCGCGCGCCGGTCCGCGTCGGTCAGGAGCTCGTTCCCGTCGAGGTCGCCGTCGCAGCCGTTGCCGCGCCCGTCGCCGTCGGCGTCGCGCTGCGCCGGGTTCGGCCACGCGACGCAGTTGTCGTCGCAGCCGCCGGGCACTCCCGCGCACGGCTGGTCGCCGGCGATGCCGTTCGCCCCAGCGTCGTCGCCGACGCCGTCGCCGTCCGTGTCCGACCCCGCGGCGCCCACCGCGACGCCGCGCGCGTCGAGCGCCGCGCTCGGCGTCGCGCGTGCCACGAGCTCGTTCGCCACGAAGAGCTGCCACCGAAGCGGGTTCAGCAGGTAGAGGATCTCGATCGGCCCGCGCGACTCGACGATGCGGAACGTCTCGAGCGCGCCCGCGCGCGCGTCGATCGTGGCCGCGAGCCCGGGCGAGCCGATCTCGTGGCTGATTCCGTCGATCTCGAGCTGCCCCGCACCGCGGACCGTGTGCACGATCAACGGATTCGCGATGTCGCCCGTCACGCCCGCCGGCAGCCGTAGCACGAGGTTGCGGTAATCGTGGAGCGGCTCGCCCACCATGTCGGGCGGCCCGGGCGCGGCGCGAGCGGGCAGGCGCAGGCTCGCGCCCCGCGGCAGTGCGAAGCGAACCGCCCGCGGAGGCGGCGGGACGGGCACCAGCTGGCCCACCGGCCCGTTCGGCGGCTTGAAACGGTTCGCGTACGTCGTGGTGTACGGATCCCAGAGCGGATCGAGCACGGGCAGACGGAGTACCGGGTTCTTGATCAGGGTCAGGTCCACTTCGAGCTCGGCCAGGCTCGCGACCTGGCCCTGGCGGTTCAGGAAGTAGACGCCGTAGTCGGCGTCGAACATCTTCCAGCGCCCGTTCTCGTAGATCTCGGCCACCACGTGGGTGCCGAGCCCCATCCGCCGAGCCGGGAGACCGAGCGACGTGGCGAGGGTCTCGAGAAGACCCTGCGTCTCGCCGCAGGCCGCGACGCCGGTGGAGTTGAAGAACAGCGTCGGCGCCATCAGCCACTCGAAGTTCAGCGTGAGCGGATACCAGTGGCGGCGGTTCTCGGTCACGTACCGGAAGACGCGCAGCGCGAGCGTGTCGTCGGGCGGCTGCGGTGGCACGGCGGCGATCCCGAGGTGCACGTCCGCGAGGGAATGGAGGACGGGGTGGCCGTTCAGGGCGAGCGGCTCGAGCTCGATCGCGCCGAGCCCGCGGTTCTGGATCACGACCGTGGAGCGCGCAGGATCCGCGAGCGTGAACGTCTCGCTCCACTCGACGAGGTCCGCCGCCTCCGCCTCCGCAACGGGAGCCACGACGCTCAGCAGCAACACGATCGGGAGCAGGCGCATAGCGGGACCTCGCGAGCAGCGTATCACGCGAGGGGCCCGGCGGGCCGACTAGCTCCCGGCCGGCTCGCCGGCGTCCGCGGGCGCGGCCAGCGGATCGTGCTGCCGCCCGGAGTCGAAGCCGCCGTGCTTGCGCAGGAACGTGGTGGCGCGCCGCCGGATCCGCCAGCCGTCCGGCGTGCGCACATACTCGTCCCGATACCAGGCGAGGCGCATCGCGTGGGTCTGCTGGTCGATGAAGACGTAGTGCTGGATCCCGGTGGCCCGGTCTCCGTCGAACTCGACCACCGGCATGTTCCCGATGAACTGGCCCCGCGGCGCCGCAGCCAGGAGCGCCGGCATGCGCTCGACCGAGTACGACACGCCGAAGGCGCTGTACTCGGCATCCGGCGTGAAGACCTCGAGCCACTTGTCGAGCACGAACTGGCTCGCGTAGGCCATGTAGCGCGAGCACAACTGATGGATCTCGATCAGATCCGCGAGTCGTTGCGGGTCGTGGCTCACGGCACCGGTGCGAGCTTGAGTTCGAATGACGCCGTGCCGGTATCCGGGATGCACGGCTGCCGCCAGATCTCGACGGGGAACGACACCAGGATCAGCGAGTACAGCAGCTGGAGCAGCCGCAGCGCATCGGCGGGCAGGTCGTGGAGCGGGAACTTGTCCAGATAGGCGATCGCCTCCTGGATGCGCGGGAAGAGGGCGTCGTAGAAGGCCTGCATCTCGTCCATGGTGCTCCGGAGACGCTTGGCATAGCGCTCGGGCTCGCTGGCCAGGCACCACTCCCGGGCGAAGGGCTCGAGAGCGGAGAACTCGGGGGGAAGGAGCGTGGCGGCCATCTCTCACATCTCCACGTGCTTGCGCCGGTAGTCGTCGACCCAGTCGTTCACCACCTTGTTCAGGTGGCGGCACATGAACTCCTGGTCGCCGAGCGGGAAGGTCGAGACGACACGCGATTCGAGCCCCATCTGGGTCGCCTCGAGCGTGCCGCAGTCCTCGAGGGCGTACTCCTTGATGGTGGCGATGCCGAGCTCCTGGGCGAGGCGTTCGCGCACGTTCCGCGGCGGGGTGAAGTAGGCGTTCGCCTCGAAGATGAGCCGATTGTGTGCGACGGGCCAATAGTGGTAGGTGAGGTACCAACCCGTCTCCCAGAACACGATCGCAAAGTTCGGAAAGATCTGGAACGAATCCAGACCCCAGTGCTTCTTGTTCCCCGGGTTGAGGCCCGGCGGGAGCTCGTCGGTCACGATCTCGGACGGATCCCAGGGGCCGAACAGGCCGCTGCGCATCGACTGCTCGATGGGGTTGTAGAACTCCGGCACCAGCTTGCCGCCCGCGCCCCCGGTCGTCGAACCCACGCGATGCGGGCCGTCGATCTGGAAGTGGCTGGTGTAGAAACCCTTGTCCCGGTAGTCGGCCTGCCTCATCACCGGGTTCTGGTGACCATGGAGGATGGGCGGGTGATAGAACTCCTGGAAGGCGTCCAGGAACACCTTCCAGTTGCTGCGAATGTCGCCGCGGTAGTAGTAGCGCTGTGTCAGTTTGTCGAACGGGTAGTCGATCGCGGTGATCATCGGGCCTAGGAACTCGCGGAGCGACTGCTCCGGCTCCTTCGCGAGGTTCACGAAGATGAACCCCTGCCACACCTCGCAGTGTACGGAGACGAGACCGTACTGGGCCTTGTCGATGCCGAAGAACTCGCCCTCCTGGAGGATGAAGGAGAGGCGGCCGTCGAGCTCGTACGTCCAGCCGTGGTACTTGCAGGCGAACTTCCGGCAGGTTCCGCTGATCTCCTCGGACGGGTGGTCGGTCCACACCAGCTTGTTGCCGCGGTGGCGGCACACGTTGTGGAAGGCGCGGACCTCGTCGTCCATGCCCCGGACGACGATCAGCGAGGTCTTCGCGACTGCGAGCTCCTTGGTGAAGAAGCTGCCCTTTCGCTGGAGCTGCTCGACCCGCCCGACGTTCAGCCAGGCCCGCTTGAAGACGGCGTCGCGCTCGAGCTCGAAGAACTCGGGCGAGATCGAGCTCTCGTAGGACACCGGATCGGTACCCAGCTCGGGATGGTGCTCCGTCCAGCTTCCCTCGGCCGGCTTCGGGTGTTGCCGCGCGGATTGCCTCGGGACCTTCGGGGATTCCGTCACGGAGTTCGTGCCTCCTTGTCCCTCACAGGACCATGCCGCCGCTCACCCCGACGACCTGACCCGTGATGTAGCCGGCCTCGTCGGAGCAGAGGAACGCGCAGGCCGCGGCGATGTCGTCGGGCGCTCCCGCTCGGCGGAGCGGGATCCGGGCGCCGAGCTTCTCGAGGTTGGCGAGGTCGCCGGCCGCCTCGGCCCGGCGCGACATCGGCGTGTCGATCAGGCCGGGCGAGATGGCGTTCACCGTGATCCCGTGCGGCGCGAGCTCGAGCGCGAGCGCCTTCGTCAGCCCGATCACGCCGCTCTTCGAGGCGACGTAGTGCGCCATGCGCACGGCTCCCGACTGCGCGCTCGAAGACGAGATCGTCACCATCCGGCCCCAGCGGGCCGCGAGCATGTCGGGGAGTGCCGCCTGGAGGCAGTGAAAGGTCCCGGTGAGATTGATGGCGAGGATGCGCTCCCAGCTCTCGACCGTGATGTCCGCGAAGGACTCGAACGCATCGAGGCCCGCGCTCGTGACCACGATCTCCACCGGCCCGAGCTCGGCGCGCACCTTCGCGAGTGCGTCGTCGACGGCCGCGCGCTGGGTGACGTCGGCCTCCGCGGCGACCACCCGGGCTCCGGTCTCGCGCAGGGCCTCGGCCGCCCGGCGGGCCGCGTCGCCCTCCCGGTCGAGCAGCGCCACGCGGTCGCCGCGCGCCGCGAGCTGCCCGCCGACGGCCAGCCCCATCCCCGAGGCTCCTCCGGTGACCACGGCGACCCGGCCCATTCCTCGAGCTCCCTGGCAGCTGCCCCGGCGAGCATTCCACACGGCTGCCGCCCTCGCAAGCTAATTCTCGATACCTGAGAACTGTGTTTCCAGATGTGGTATCTGGATTCTCGCCCGCGCCGGGCCGCCGCGGGCGTCTCGATCCCGCCCGTGTGAGAGTGACCTGATCGGAGGAGCTCCGGTGACGCTTCGAGTCGTGCAGTGGACTACGGGAAACGTGGGCAAGCAATCGGTGATCGCGATGGCCGCGAACCCCGGCATCGAGCTGGTGGGCTGCTACGCGTGGTCGCCCGACAAGGTCGGGCGCGACGTCGGTGAGCTCTGCGGCATCGCTCCCCTGGGCGTGACGGCCACCGACGACGTCGACGCGCTCCTCGCCCTGCAGCCGGACTGCGTGGTCTACAACCCGATGTGGCCGTCGCTCGACGAGCTCGTGCGGATCCTCGGAGCGGGCGTCAACGTCGTCTCCACGGCGGCGTTCATCAACGGTCGCCGGCTGGGTCCGGAGCGGAAGCGGCTGGTCGAGGCGTGCGAGCGGGGCGGCTCGTCGCTCTTCGGCACCGGGGTCAACCCGGGGTTCGCCGAGCTGCTCGGCATCGTGGTCGCGGGCGTCTGCGATCGCATCGACAAGGTGACGATCAGCGAGGAGGCCCACACCGGCGCCTACGACTCGCCCGCGACCGAGATTCCGGTCGGCTTCGGCCGACCGATCGACGACCCCGAGCTGCAGTCGATGACGGCCGACGGCACGGCGGTGTTCGGCGAAGCGGTCGCGATGGTGGCCGACGCGCTCGGCGTCGAGCTCGACGACGTGGTCTGCGAGGCCGAGTACGCGAAGACCCCGACGGACCTCGATCTCGGCTCGTGGCAGATCGCGGCCGGCTGCGTGGCCGGCATCGCGGCGAGCTGGCAGGGCCGGGTGGGCGCGCGGACCGTGATCGAGCTGAAAGTCCGCTGGAAGAAGGCGCCCACCCTCGAGCCCGACTGGAAGATCGAGGACGGCTGGCTCGTCGAGGTGCAGGGACGTCCGACCGTGCGCACGAAGGTGCAGTTCCTTCCGCCGCCGGACTTCCAGGCCAAGACGCTCGCGGACTTCATGGTGCTGGGCCAGATCATGACGGCGATGCCCGCGATCAACGCGATCCCGGCGGTGGTGGCGGCCCCGCCGGGCATCGTGAGCTACCCGGATCTGCCGCTGCCCCTCCCGCGAGGGCTCGTCCGTCTCTGAAGCCCGCCTCGGGCATCGTCGCCGATTGATCAAACGTCTGTTCCAGGTAGAGTCGGCGCTCGAGCATGATCGACTTCACGGGCCAGGTCGCAGTCGTGACCGGAGCAGGTCGCGGGCTCGGCCGCCTCCATGCCGTCGAGCTGGCGCGACGGGGCGCGTCCGTGGTGGTCAACGACCTCGGCGGAACCATGCGCGGCGACGGTGTGGATCCGAGCGTCGCGGACCGGGTCGTCGAGGAGATCGAGCGCGCGGGTGGCGTGGCGGTGACATCGCACGACTCCGTGGACAGCCCAGAGGGCGGAGCCGCGATCGTTCACACCGCGATCGACCGGTTCGGCCGACTCGATGCGGTCGTGAGCAACGCGGGCATCTTCGACAGCGTCCCCTTCGAGGAGCTCTCGCACGCCGACTGGCGGCGGATGCTCCGGGTGCACCTCGACGGTGGCTTCCATCTGAGCCAGCCCGCGTTTCGCGCGATGAAGTCACAGTGCTACGGCCGCTTCGTCTTCATCGCGTCTTCCGCGGGGCTCTTCGGTCAGCCGCTCGAGGCCCACTACGCCGCGGCCAAGGCGGGTCTCCTCGGCTTGACCAACGTCATCGCCATCGAAGGAGCGCAGCACGGGATCCTCGCGAACACCGTGCTTCCCTTCGGCCACTCGCGGATGGTCACCGAAACGGTGAAGGACCCGAAGTTCCTCGAGGCGTCGGGCTTCCTGCAGGCCATCCAGCCCGAGCTGGTCGTGCCCATCGTCGTCTTCCTCGCCAGCCGGGCCTGCGAGTTCAGCCATCACAACTACTCGGCATGTGCTGGGCGCTTCGCGCGCGTCTTCGTCGGCCTCGGCGAGGGTTGGCTCGCGAAGCCCGGCAGCCACCCGACCGCCGACGACATCGCTGCCCATCTCGCGCAGGTGTCCGCGACGGAGCCGTTCAGCGTTCCGACGTCGATCGTCGACGAAGTCCTCGGCATCTGCGACAGGCTCGGGATCACTCCGTAGCTGCATGCGGAGGCGCAACCGGAGCCGGCCGCAGCGACCGAAGCAACGAACGCCCTCCAAGCAGGATGGCGCGCGGCGAACGGAGATCCTCGAAGCTGCGGCCTGGCTGATCGCTTCTTCGGGGCTGCGCACCTCGCTTCAGGAGATCGCGGATGCCGCCGACATCCTGCCGGGAAGCCTGTATCACCACTTCGACTCCAAAGAGGCGATCCTGACCGAGCTGATCCAGCGCTATCACGCGGATCTGGATCGCATCGGGGAAGCTGCCCAGCAGGAACGGGACTCGGGCCCCGTCCCCGAGCGGATCGTCGCGCTCGGATCGGCGATCGCGAACTGCGCCGTGCGCCATCGCGCGGCGCTTCAGCTGACCTTCCATGAGCCACCCGCCACCGCGCATCCCGACCTGGTCGAGCTGGCCCAGCGGCCACCCCGTGCGATTCGGACGGCGATGCTCGCGACCCTGCGGAGAGGCCGGTCGAGCGGCTACATCCGGCCCGGCATCGACATTCCCACGCTGGCGGATCGGATCTGCCAGACGATGCTGCACGTGGGGCTCGACGTCATTCGACGCGATGCCGCCCCGGATCGGGTCGCCGCCCTCCTGTGTCGGATCCTCCTGCGCGGACTTGCCAGCCGGCCGCCCAGCGATGCGGAGCTGGATCGCTCGCGCGCCCGCCGCGCCGTAGACCGGGTCATCGAGACGTGGAGCGACGAGGACGAAGCCGGCTCCGACGACAAGGCCGCGTACGTGCGTGCCGTCGCGCGCACCGAGTTCGGCCGGAGAGGCTACGAAGCCACGACCATCCGCGACATCGCGAAGGCGGCTGGCCTCGGCACCAGCACCGTCTGCCGCGTGATCGGCTCCAAGGAAGAGCTCATGGCGTCGATCATGCGCTCGTTCGGAAAGAAGATCGCAGCCGGATGGATTGCCGCGCTCGGCTCGGATTCGACGCCGATCGAGAAGCTGGACGCCCTGTGCTGGCTCGACATCAACGCCCTGGACCGGTTCCAGGACGAGTTCAAGATCCAGCTCGCGTGGCTGCGACAATCGCCGCCGGATACACCCAACCCGGGCTGGTCGTTCGCCACCCGGCTGCGGCAGCTGAGCGCTCTTCTGGGCGAAGGGATCCGATCCGGAGCGATCCGCATCGAAACCCCGTCCACCGGAATGCTGGCCCGGTGCGTCCTCGACCTGCTCTGGATCCCGGAGAACATCCTTCGCGCGTCGGGAAGGCGCGCGGCGCTCGTCCATGCGCGCGACACGCTGCTGCGCGGGGTTGCCGTGCGCTAGCTCGGGATGTCGTCGTCGCCGATCCACTGGACGAAGCGCTGGAGCGGGTACATCGCGTCGTGCGGGCTGCCGAGGACGTGCAGGTTGGCGGTGCCCAGCCGGCACACGCGTTGGCACCCGGCGCTGGCCAGCCGATCGCGGAGCTCGGCCTTCCGCTCGAACGGATAGATGCCAATGGTCTGCGTAGCCACGTTCACGTAGCGGACGGCGTCGGCGAGCGAAGGCACGCTCACGACGTTCGACGTCTTGTGGCTCGGCTGGAAGTCGACGGGTCTGTCCGAGAGGATCACGAGGCCACGGCCGTCGAAGCCGCCGAACACCTTCACGTCACCCATCGCGTCGAGCACCTCGACCTCCTCGCGGATGCTCGCGGGCGGCGGCAGCGCCTCGGCCGAGGCGAACTCCCGGTCCACGCCCAGCCGCTCGACCAGTCTCGCGCAGAACCTCTCGACCTGGCTCCGCTCTCCCTCGATGAAGACGAAGCGGCTGGCCAGACACGCTTCCTGGTTGAACACGCTGGTGTCGGCGGCAGCGCGCTCCGCCACTTCGTCGATCGCGGCGTCGGATGCGAATGCTTCGCGGCCGATCAGCGAGATCGACGACTTCGGATCGAACGAGACCAGCTGGATGCCCGGGCCGAGGTAGCGGACGACGTTGTCGATCGCCTCGCCGCCGCCCCAGGCGACGATCTTGTCGAAGTACTGCGGGCGGTAGAGCGTCCGCTCGATCGGCTCGTCGCCGCCCCGCCAGTACACCGCCGACATCGAGCGCACGACCGGATGGTCGGGATCGATCTCCGCCATCGTGCGGAGCACCGCGACCGTCGTGAACGGATCGCTCGACGGGAGCTTGAAGAGGTTGACTGCCTTGACGAGCGCGCCCTGTGCGATCGAAGCGAGGCAGCCCGCCGGTGCGTTGCCCGCGAGCACGTGGATCATGCGCGGGGGGAACGCGCGTACCGCTCCGGCGTTGCCATTCGTGTCGACCCGCTCGACCCAGCCGTCGAGCACCGCCGGGTTCGCGAAGCTCGACTCGACCATGCTCTCGAGGAGCTTGCGAGACAGGTAGTAGGGCGCGATGCGATACAGGTTCTCGACCACCCGGCGCGGCAGCGGGTTCGTCGCCGCCACG
>Ga0187893_10004929_pt1 | contig 24693 bp, 14 predicted proteins | sample MA1701074metaG_FD_139574 | JGI IMG/M metagenome (GOLD analysis project Ga0187893, IMG submission 139574) | White microbial mat communities from a basaltic lava cave in the Kipuka Kanohina Cave System on the Island of Hawaii, USA - MA170107-4 metaG ... | reverse complement strand
GAAACGCAGCCAATTCCATCGGACGAGCATCGTCACGGAGGGGCCCCCATGTTTGATTCGAAGCCGCAACCTCTGGAGCTCAACGAGTACCGCCGCATCCAGCGGAGCCCGAAAGACCCCCGCCCCCTTGCGAGACCCACCCGGGGTCGACACCGGGAGCGCACCGGAGGGAGGCGCTCGACCGCCTGGCAATCCACGGCGCTCTTCAGCCTGAGCCTGCTCCTGATCCTGGCCATCGGGCTTGCCTACCATGCCAACCAGAGCGCGGCGGCGCTCCAGCGGGAACTCACTCTCACCCGGAACGAGGTTCAGGCGGGTCTGCAGGAAGTTCGAGCCGGGGTTCGCTTCGACTCCGAGCGACAACGGCTTCTCCTCGGTGTCCGGGACGAGATCCTGCGCGTGAACGGCACCATCAGCCTGGGCGAGGCGTATCACGACGCGGAGATCCTTTTGCGGGCGACCGACAAGTACTCATCGGTCGATCCTCTACTTCTGCTCTCGATCGGCATCGTAGAGAGCGGCTTCGACAGGAAGGCGAAAAGCCCGGCCAACGCGCGGGGCCTCTACCAGCTCTGGCCCTCCACCGCGCGCCTGCTCGCGGGGATGAAGGGCTGGGAGTACAGCGACGAGATGCTCTACGACTCCGACCGGAACACCGAGATGGCGGCACTCTATCTCGACGTCCTGATGACGACGTACAACGACCTGGGGATGGTTCTCGCGGAGTATAACGGCGGGCCCATCAATGCCGGCTACTACCGCGCGGGAAGCCACAGGACGGCGCCCGAGACCGCGGACTACGTCCCCAAGGTGCTCGAGCACTACGACCGCCTGGTCAAGAGGCTGCCGATGGTCTCGGGGCGGGCCATCGACGTCGATTATCGGGACCGATCGAGAGACGGTAAGGGTCTCATCTCGTTCTCAGTGGATTGATCTCCACCTGTAACGTAGGGATTCGGTGGAGTCAATCTGGAGTGCGGCTACTCCTGGTGGGCCGGGATCTAACGGCGCGGGGCGAGCCTCTCGAGCTCCTCGAACCAGTTGGTCACGACGACGAGCTCCCTCGGGTCCGACTCCGACTCGTCGTTCTTCATCATCAGGAACCGGTCTTGGGATGGAACGTACTCGTAGGCCCGGGACACATCATGAACGTAGTCTCCTCGGAAGAGCACGCGAGACTCGCCGGGTCGAAGGGAGGGGTCGGTCTCGATCCGAACGGCGATGACACTTTCCCCGTCCCGGTAGAAAAGCTCCTTCGAATCCCGACTCCACAGGGGCACGATCCCGCCCCGGGTCGAGACCTGGCGCTTTTCACCGAGCTCGGGAAAGCGCTGTACGTAGACCTCGACAGCTCCCGACTCGTTGGACTCGTAAGCGATGAACCTGCCGTCGGGCGAGACTGCGGGATTGGTCTGGTCGAGCGGATCTCGAATCACCGGCGCGACGGTTCCCTTCCCGTCCATGGAGAGCATCCCGATGTCGCTTCCCGTTTCCGGGTTGTCCTCCTCGAAGACCAGCTGTTCCCCATCGCGCGACCAGCTGTAGGGCCAGCGATCGTAGGGACTCGTCAACAAGAGCTCCGCGGCGCCGGTTCCGTCGAAGGACTTCGAGAGGAGATTTCTCTCGTCGGCGCTTCGGGAGATGAAGACCACCTTCCTGCCATCCGGACTCCACAGAGGAAAGCGCTCGACGCCTGGATCGAGAGTGAGCCGCCCCATCGTGCCTCGGGGGAGCTCATAAACCCAGACGTCCGGGTTCTCGACGAAACGAAACAGGTGACTCAATGCGATGCGCGTTCCGTCCGGCGCGACCCTGGCCATTTGATAGTAGTCGGGGGGAAGGGGAAGAGCTTCTTCGGCTCCCTCTCGACTCACCCAGACCAAACTGCGTTTGGAGGCGAGGCCATAGACGAGAGTGCCCTCCCTCGAGAAGGCCCACTGGAAGGGGCTCACCCCCTCGGCCAGGGGCACACCGCTGGCGCTGACTTCGAATCGCTCTGGATCGAGGGGTACAGCCAGGAGCTTTCCACGGCTGAAATAGACGACGTGTCCCGTCGGGACGTAAAGCGCGTAGTCTGCTCCGGCGTCGACGACGGTTTCGAATTCGTCGCCCCGGAGAGAGAACAGAGTAACGCTCCCCGCATCGTTCGTTGCCAAAAGAGCGTCTCCTCCGGGCAGGAGAGCCGCGGGATACCAGGTGTCTTCTCGAGCGAGACCGAGGGGTTGAGGGGCTCCCCCGACGGAGGAGATACGCATCAGCTTTCGGTCCGGCGCCGATTGGAAAACGATCGCGTCGTCCTCGCCCCACGTCGCGGCGCCAACGAAGACTTCCTTCTGTAGAGTCACGGGGGCGCCGCCCTCGACGGAGACTTTTTTCAATGCGCCGGTGCGGTTGGCGCCGGCCTGCGAGTCGGCGATTGTCAGAAACCCGATCCACTCGCCATCGGGCGAAAAGAAAGGCCCGCCGCCGTCCTCGGTTCCGGCGAGGACGCGATCCTCGTTTTCACCGAGGTGACGAAGGACCAGATGCCGGACGCCCTCGGCCGTTCTCGCCACGTAGGCGAGGCGAGCGCCATCGGGAGAAAGCGCGAGACCGCCCCCGGGAACGGATCTCTCGTCGAGTCGGAGCGTGAATCGCCTCGTCGGGGCAGGCGCGGAAGGCGTCGGGCGCAGATACGCGGTGACGAGCGCGGCCAGGACCGCGCTCGCGAGAACCGAGGCGAGGAGGAGGAGCGTCGAGTATCGTTTTCCTTCGCTCCTGGGGACGGCGGCGAAGACTGGCGGCGGCGCGCTCGCCTCGTTCAAGGCCACCCACGCATCGCCGATGTCGCGAAGGCGGTGTTTCGGGTCCTTCGTCAGGCAGCGTTGGAGAAGATTCCTCACGACCACGGGAACGTCGCCGGGGAGGCGGCTCCAGTCAGGCTCGCCCTTCAGGATCTCGGCGAAGATCTCCGATACCGTTTCACCAGGGAACGTCTTTCTCCCGCTGAGCATTTCGAAGAGAACACAGCCGAAAGCCCAGATGTCCGCCCGCTTGTCCACCGCCTTTCCCTTCGCCTGCTCGGGGCTCATGTAGGCGGCGGTTCCGAGGATGACCCCAACCGCCGTCCCCTGGCGCGACATCGTCGGAGAGTGAGAGAGCTCCGAGGAGGCCTCGCCTGTCTCCTCGGCGAACACCTTCCCGAGGCCGAAGTCCAGAACCTTGATCGTCCCGTCGCTCCTCACTTTGATGTTTCCGGGCTTGAGATCGCGATGAACGATGCCTTTGCCGTGGGCCGCCTCGAGCGCCTCCGCCAACTGGCGGGCGAGGGCCGTGGCTTCTTCCAACGAAAGGGGACCGCGCTTCAGCCGCTCGGACAGGTCTTCGCCTTCGACGAGCTCCAGCACGAGGAAGGGGTGGCCGTCCGCCTCCTCGAGCCCGTGAATCGCGCCGATGTGCGGATGATTCAGCGAAGCGAGAAGATGCGCCTCGCGACGAAACCGCGCGAGCCGCTCCGGGACCTGAGCCACGTCGGAAGGCAGGACCTTGATCGCGACATCGCGGCCGAGCTTCGCGTCCCGGGCGCGGTAGACTTCACCCATCCCCCCGGCGCCGAGCTTCTCGAGGATCTGGTAGTGGGCGAGGGACGCTCCAATCACGAGAGCGAAAGCATAAGCCGTTTCGGGACGAAGTCAACCGGAGCCGGACGGGAGCACGATCCTCACCTTGGTGCCCCTCCCCTCCACGCTCTCGATCCGGATGTCGCCCCCGAGACCGGTGATGATGTTTCTGCAATTGAAGAGACCCCAGTTCGCGGTGGTGATTCTTCCATCGGCAACCGCAAAGCCGGGCTCGAAGATCTGGGCCAGCCGGTCCGCGGGAATCCCCCGTCCGTTGTCCTCCACTTCGACGACGATTTCCTCGCGGTTTTTCGAGGAACGGACCCAAATATTGCCACGCTGTTCCATGGCGTTCGTGCAATTGAGGAGAAGGTTCGAGAACACGGCGGTCATCTGTTGCGGGCGGCACCGGAGGAGGGGAAGTGGCTCGAGCTCCTTCGCGACCTCGGCGTTCTGCTCGAGCTCGGCCTTGAGGATGTCGAGAGTGTCTTCGAGGATGGCGTTGAGGTCGATCGCGGCTTCTTCGGCCCGGTCCAGGTGAGTGAACCGCTGCATCCGCTCGACGACGTCCCTCAGGCGGCGGCTCGACCCGCGCGCGGTGGATTCGATATCACGCAGGATATCCATCGCGCCGGCGATGGAATGCGCTCCCTCGCGGCACTTCGCAAGGACGAGGGAGAGGGTGTCCACGCTGCTGCCGAGTACCCCGATCGGGGAATTCAGCTCGTGGCTCAAGGCGGCGGCGAGCCTCCCCTGGGCGGCCGCGGTCTCGGAGAGAGTGAGCCGCGCTTGCGCGCGCAATACGAGCTGGCGGGCTTGAAACGCGGAGGCTCGCTGGTGGTAGACCACGCCCGTAAGGCCAGTACAGATGAAGATGCTGACGATGAGGGAAGCGAGCAGGAGCGGCGTGACGTCGGGGATGAAGAGCCTTTCGGGAGAGACAGCGATGGCGCCCACGTAAGTCCCCCAGATCGATGACCCGAGCGCGAGCGCCTGCATCGGCCGCAGGGGCATGGCGGCAACGCCGACGAGCATCACCAGGACGGCGTTCTGCGGCACGGCCTGAACGGCGCCGGGGAGCTCGTCGGGGAACAGTATCGACGCGACGACGAAGGTCAGGCCCACGAAATAACCCACGAGGCAGCCCACCAACCGGGCGTGCCTGCGCAGACGGGGGATCCTCGAGAACGGCGCCGCGGCGAGGCCGGTTCCCATGATCGCGAAGTTGGGTATCGTCCAGACCACCGACACGTATCCGAGCGCTTTCAAGAGCGAGGTCAACCCCAGCATGAATGCGGGGCCCGCGAGACAGACCCACACGATGGCGCTCAACCCAACCACCGAGACCCGGATCATCTCCTCCCGAAACACGGCGTCGCGCCGTTCCTCATCGGGAAGAAAGTAATGCCTCCAATTCCGCCAGGCGTGCATAGGGAGAGGGCCTACGGGAGGGCCGAGGTCCAGTTCAGCACCACCGTGACCGGCTGCATCGCGTCCCGCCCGAGAGGCGCGAGAATCAGGAAGCGCTGGCCGTCGGGAGTCGGCCGGTAGAGGCCCCGCGCGGTCACCGGCGCGAAGCGGGCCTGGAAGAGAGGCTTGGGCGTTCCCGGAATGAAGGAGTCGGCCTTCTCGATCGCGACCGCCATCAGGTTCGCGTTCGGCGCACGATAGTAGAGCTCCCGTCCGTCGCCGCGCCAGAAGGGGTCGCGGCCCCCGTCGGGCGAGACCTGCCACTTGCTCCGGGCCTCCGGGAACTCCTGAACGTAGATCTCGACCCGGCCCGATTCGTTGGACTGGTAAGCGAGGAAGCGGCCGTCCGGAGAGATGGACGCGTTCAGCTCCGAGAAGTTCGTCTTGCGCAGCGGGAAGGCCTTGCGCTCTGCCGTCAGAGGAAGCGCCCAGAGGTCCCAGGTCGTCTCCGGACCGCGGCTCGCGAACACGATATAGGCGCCGTCTTTCGACCAATCCGTGACGAACTTGTCCTCGGCGCTCTCGAGGAGAGGCTCCGCCTCGCCCGTTCCCGCCGCGTCCTTCACGTAGAGCTCCCAGTGGGTTCTCTGCCGCGAAAAAACGATCCGGCGCCCGTCGGGCGACCAGACGGGAGCGAACTCGCGCTCCGGCTCGAAGGTGAAGCGCGTGGTGGTGCCCCGAACGAAGTCCCGGATCCAGAGGTCGCCTTTTCCCCCCGCCTCGCCCACTTCGAAAACCAGACGCCGGCCGTCGGGGGAGAGCCACGTGTCCAGGTACTCCCGCGATTCGTCGATCGCCTCGGTCTCTTTGCCGCTCCGGTCCACCCAGACGAGCCGCAGCTGCGCCGCCTGACCGGGCCGAAAGACGAGCGTGCCCGTGGCAGAGACGGAGATGGACGCGAGCCCGACGTTGTCGAGGCCGAGGCCCTCACTGAGGGGAACGGCCTCGCCCCGGATCTGGTGCTTGCGGGGGTCGAAGGGCTGCGCGACGAGGGTGCGATCGCGGACGAAGAGAAGGTAGCCCGGGTCGGCATAGACGACCTGCGAGGTGGTCTTCATGAGCGGCTTGCTCTCCGTCCCATCGAGCGCCCGCACCATCAGCGCTGCGTCATCCGGATTGGCCGCTGTGACTTGATAGAGGAAATGCTCCCCTCCCGGGAGGAAAGCGGGCCAGCCCGCTCCCATGATTCCTTTTGCTGGATCCGGGGCGATCGCCACCTTGGGGATCCCTCCCGCGGCGTCCACTCTCCACAGAGGGTCGTTCGAGCGGCCGTCGAAGAGGATGACACCCCCCTCGCTCCAGGAGCCGTCCGATCCCGTGGGCGCGTCACCGATGGTTTGCGCCGGACCGCCCGCCACGGCCACCCGCCGGAGCTTCCCCCCGGCGATGAACCCGATGGACCGGCTGTCGGGCGACCAGAAGGGCCGCGCCGCGCCCTCGGTGCCGGGAAGGACACGGGACTCGAGAACGTCGAGGGGGCGGATCCAGATCTGCCGTGTCCCCGCGGCGTCGGTGGCATCGAAGGCGAGCATCCGGCCGTCGGGAGAGATGGAGGGCGGTCCTACGTCCGTGACCCCGTCCGGGTTCGGGATCTGGAAGCGGACGACGGGCGCGGGAACTGGTGCCCGGCGAGCCCAGGCCACGGCGAATCCGACGGCGGCGACGCCGAGAACCGCGGCGGTGGCCCAGGCCAGTCCTTCGCGCACGCTACGGCGGGTCGAAACGATCCCGGGAAGACCCGCTCGTGAGCCGCCCTCCGAGATCCATTGCAACTGCCCCATCACGTCGCGCGCGCTCTGCCAGCGGTCGTCCGGGTCTTTCTCCAGGCACTTGCGCACCAGGTGGTCGAGGGCGGGCGGACTCATGGCCGTGACGCTCGCGATGGGCGGCGGCTGCGTCGCGACGATGGCGGCGATCAAGCTGGTGCGGCTCTTACCGTCGAAGGCTTTTCGACCGGCGGCCATCTCATAGAGCACGGCCCCGAGCGCGAAGATGTCGGTGCGAGCGTCAGGAGTCAGTCCCTCGAGCTGCTCGGGGGCCATGTACTGAAACGTGCCCACGATGGTGCCCTGCTCCGTGAGGGGCTGGTCTTTCGTCTGCAGAGAGGAGATCGCCTCCGGCGCGGTCTTCGCTTCGCCGGGGCGGGCGAGGCCGAAGTCGAGGAGCTTGGCCCCGGACCGCGTCAGCATCACGTTCGCCGGCTTGAGGTCGCGGTGGACGATGCCCCGGCGGTGCGCGGCATCGAGGGCGGACGCGATCTGCACTCCGAAGCGCAGGACGTCTTCGCTCGGAAGCGGACCTCGGGTGAGCCGCTGCGCCAGAGACTCGCCCTCGATGAGCTCGAGGACCAGGTAGTGGAGCTCTTCGCCCCGGATCGTTTCGCTTCCGACGTCGTGCAGGGTGCAGATGTGGGGGTGGTTGAGCGCGGAGATGCTCTTCGCCTCGCGCTCGAAGCGCGCGCGGAACTGAGGGTCAGAGGCGAGCTGCGGCGGGAGGAGCTTCAAGGCCACGTCCCGGTCGAGGCGGGTGTCGCGCGCTCGATACACCTCGCCCATCCCCCCGGCGCCCAGACGGGCGGTCACCTCGTACGGTCCGAGTCGGCTCGAGGGAGCGAGTCCTGCGGAAACCGGTGTTGTGCTCACGCGACCTCCTGGCACAAGGCCGCGGCGATCATATCAGGTTCCCGATCCGGAGAGCCTTCGGACCGTTTCCGAGAAAGCGCGCCTTCCCGCTCTCGGGTCGTACACGATGGCCGGCGTGAGCCGGCCGCGGATCCGGTCGGGGCTCTCGCGGGCGTAACCCATCATCGTCTTCGCGAGGGCGGTGCGGGATTCGCTCTCGGACCTCGGAATCCTGGTGAGAAGAGCGTTCAGCGAGACCCGGCACGGCTCCCCGCGCAGGAGAGCGTCGATGACCACTCCCTTGAGGAGGTTATGGGGGAAGTTGAAGAAGAACGAGAGGGGGGAGTAGGCGTCGTCGGTGGGGCGATGGAGCTCGAACTCTTCGAGCAATCCCTTCCGGTGCCTCTCGAAGAGGTCGCAGAACTGCTTGCGCTCCTCTTCGAACGGGGCGAGGGACGCGGGGGGCGTCCCCAGGAAAGCCCGGGGGTCGGGGGTGAGCCCGTTCAGGAGTCCTTCGACGACCCGGTCGCGCTCGTCGCCTTCGACCTCGCTCGCGTAGCGATTCATGAGCGTTCCGAGGGAGAACAGCAGCCACGGATAGTCGGGCTCATTGTCCTTGCGCATCTCGAGGACGTCGCGCCCGTAGGTGGCTTCGAAGCCGAAACGCAGGTGGCTCGCGAGGATGGCGGCGTTCGCGAGAGCGAGACGCGTGCGGTGGGCTTCGTTCGGGGACTTCACTTTCGCGAGCAGGCGCTCGTAGGCGCGGATATCCGGCTCGAAGTGAGAGACGGCGACGAGGAGGAGGGTCTCGGCGTCATCGACGAATCGGTGGCCGCTTCCCGAGGGACCCTGGAGCGCTCCCAGAAGGCGGCTCACCCGGTCGAGGTTCTCGCTGGCGTCACCTTCATCCCACACCCGGAGCGCGAGAAGAGCGAGGAGGTAGAGGAAGTAGTAGTCGAGGAGGATCGCGGGGACATTCGCGGAAGCGTCGCAGCCGCAGCGCTCGGAGGCATAGCGCGCGACTTCGGCCGGGGTCGTCTCCTCGTTGAACTTGTCGGCCTTCCCGTCCCAGTCGTTGAGGACGTGAAAGCCGTCGTCCCGCGTCCTCGCGTCGAGCCTTCGGACGATTCGCTCGAGAGAAACGCCGGGAAACGAGTGGGACTGGAACCCGTCGCGGAGCGTTTTCAGGCGCCGGCCCCCCAGGATCCGGGCGCGAGCACCGCCCTCGAGAATCGTCTCGAGGGTTTCGCACGCGCTCGAGAAGGTGACCTCGGGCTTCACCCGAAAATCAGCAGGACACGCACTTGTGGTTGTTCTTCGCCCCGAGGCTCACAAGGAGCTCGAGCGCTTCCGGAAACGGCTGGATTCGCTGCACGGGTCCGTTCGCCATGTCGGCCGTCGTCTGCCCCTCGCGATTCACCGCTTTGACGTCGGCGCCCTTCGAGATGAGGTAGCGGATCATCTCGACGTCGCCGCGGGCGGCGGCGTTGTGGAGAGGAGTGTTCCCCTCGTGGTCGCGCGCGTTGACATTCGCTCCGCACTCCTCGACGAGGTACTGGACGGCGGGAAGGAATCCCGCGGGGTGGTTCCGGTGCTCGTTCGCGGCGAAGCCCTCCCCATAGCCCGCGCCCGAGGCGGCGTGGAGCGGCGTCACCGCAGGACCCCCGACGGGAACGGGAGGGACTCCCGAGACGTCCTTGATCTCGCGGCCCTGCTGGTCCGCGATCCTGGGCCGTTCGGGGGGCTTTCGCGTCGCGAGGCTCGGGTCCGCCCCGTAGGATTTCAGAAGGCGCATGGCGGGAACGTCGCTCCCGTACGCCGCGCGCCAGAACGGCGTCGCCCCCGTCTCGTCGATCCCCGACTGATCGAAGTTGTATGCGCTGAACCAGATCTTCTGTTTCAGGCGAACGTTGGGATCGGCGCCCGCGTCCAGAAGCGCCTTCACGAGATCGAGGTGCGTCAGGCTCTGTTTGAGATGAGCCCTCGGCTGCGGGTAGCTCGTGTGGGGCGCGTACCAGAGGTTGATGGTGGCATAGAGCGGGGTCACGCCCGCGGGCTCGTTCGAGAGTTTCGGATCCGCGCCGCGGTCGAGAAGCTCCTTCGCGAGATCGAAGTGGCCGTTCATGACGGCGATGAGGAGCGGGCTCGTCTTGCTCGCTTCACTCACCTGATTGACGCCGGCGCCCTTCTCGAGAAGTGCCCTCACCGCATCGACGTTGCCCTGGCGGGCGGCGAAGAGGAGAGCGGTCAATCCGCCCTGCATGCCCACGAGCTCGCCGTAGCTCGTCCGCCTCCTTCGTCCGGTGGATTCCGGCTCCTTCTTCTTCTCCTTGTCCGGGACCATCCACCCGAAAAGCTTCGAAGCGACGGTCTTTCCGCGCTCCGGCTTCGCTTCGGCTTTCGGTTCCTCCGTGCCCGCGGCCTGGGCGCGCTCCTTCTTCAGGCGGCTGAGCCTCTCGCGAAGAGCATCTTCCGCCTTCTTGTCGAGCTCGGGGACATTCACCAGATTTGTCGCGAGCGCGACGTCGGCCCCCCGCTCGATGAGGATGCGGATCGCGTCGGCGCGGTCCCGCGCGGCGGCGAACATCAGTGCCGTCTCACTCCTTTCGGCTTCCCGCGCGTTGGGGTCGGCTCCCCGATCGAGGAGCGCGCGGACGGAGGGAACGCTTCCGGAGGCAGCCGCGAGCATGAGGGGCGTCGCTCCCGTCGAGGTCGCTGCGTTCGGGTCGGCTCCGGCGCGCAGCAGAGCATCGACGACGTCTCCATGTCCGCCCTCGGCCGCGAGGATGAGGGGGGTGTAGGCGCCGAGCCTCGTCCTCGCCTTCACGTTCGCGTCCGCTTGGAGGAGCATTTCCGCGGCCTCGAGGTCTCCGCGGAGCGCCGCCCAGTGAAGAGCGGTCATACCGTCGCCCTGGGCGCCGTTCACGTCCACTCCCTCCCGGAGGAGCGTGCGCATCGTCTCGAAATCGCCGCTCTGCGCGGCATCGGCCACCGTCGATTCGAGATCGACGGGGCTCGCGGCCGCGAGCGCTAGAGCCAGGATCCCCGCTCTCATGCCGGCCTCCGCTCGGCGAGGTCGAAGGCACCCGTGCTGTCGCCGAACGTTTCCTCCTCGAGCCCGAGCCTGTGGAGGAGCGAGAGCATCACGTTCGCCATCGGCGTTCCGTCCGGAGCTTTGACGTGGAGCCCTCCGCCGAGCTCACCGTTGGCGTGGCCGGCGAGGAAGAGCGGACACCTCTTGTGGTTGTGGAGGTTCGAATCGCCCATGGCCGAACCATAGAGAATCATCGTCTTCTCGAGGAGGTTCCCTCCCTCCTCCTCCGTGCTCTTCAGTTTTCCAAGGAAGTAGGGGACGAGGCTCACGTGGTAGCGGTTGATCTTCGAGAAGTCGACGACCGTCTTTTCCTGCCCGCGGTGATGGGAGGCGTTGTGGAAGCCTTCGAGGACCCCGCTCTCCGGAAAGACCCGCCCGGAGACGTCCCGGCTCATCTTGAAGGAGAAGATGCGGGTGAGGTCGGATTGGAAGGCGAGGGTCATGAGGTCGAACATGAGCTCCACGTGCTCGCCGTAGGAGTCGGGCACCCCGATGGGGGCGCCCGGCAGCTCTCTCGGCTCGCCGCTCGCGTTGCGCTCCTCGATCTTCTGAATGCGGCGCTCCACCTCGCGCACGTTCTCGAGGTAGGAGTCGAGCCGGCTGCGATCGCTGGGCCCGAGCTTCTTCTTCAGCCGGGCGACCTCGTCCGGGATCCAGTCGAGGATGCTGCGGTTCGCCTGCCGTCTCTGCGCTCGCTCTTCGGCCGTGCCGCCGGATCCGAAGAGCTGATCGAAGGCGAACCGGGGATCCCGGATCATGGGAAGCGGGCTCGAGGGAGACGCCCAGCTGATGGTGTCGGTGTACACACAGGCGTAGCCATACGAGCAGCCGCCGGATTGGTCGACGTTCTCGATGGCGAGCTGCATCGAGGGGATGGGAGTCTCCTCGCCGAACCTCTGCGCGTAGATCTGGTCGAGGGACGTCCCCGCCTGGATGTCGGAGCCCTCGGTCTGCTTTGGATGGCACTGGGTCAGGAACACCGCGCTCGACCGGAAGTGGTCGCCTCCGATCTCGGGGGGCGAGAACGCCTCCGCGTTGCGGCAATCGGTGTTGCTGACGATGGTAAGGTAGTCCCGGAACGGTTCGAGGGGGGCGAGGCTCGAGGGCGCGAGGTCGAACCCTCTCCCCTCGGCCGCCGGGGCCCAGAGGTTCTTCTGGATCCCGATGGCGTTCGACCCGGCGGCGCCGTGCACCATCTCGATGGCGACGAAGCGCGTCCGGCTCCGAGCGGGCTCTCCCCAGAGCTTCCGCGCGGGCACCATCGCCTCGAGGAACGGAAGCGCAACAGAGGCGCCGACGCCTCGAAGCACCGTGCGCCGCGAAAGCTTCTGGTTGGTCACGAAGTTCACGTCCATTCCGTTTCCTCTCATGGATGTCCCGCTGTCGTCGCGCCGGTAGAGCCATCGTCGCGGCTCATGCGGAAGGGACCGCTCTGGACGACGCCGAGGATGAAGGCACTCATCCGATGATCCACCTGCGCGGTTTCGCGCTCGATCCGGCGCACGGCGGGCATGTCGAACGCCTCGACTCTTCGGCCCAGGGCATAGGTCAGGAGACTCTCGGTGAAGTTCATGAGGAACGTCCTCTGGCGCCGCAGGAGCGCGTCCCGCAGATCGAGCGGCCCCTGGAGACTCGTTCCATCGTAGAGCTCACCCGACGTGTCGATGTCGGCCCCGCGGTCCTTGGCGCGGAAGGCACCGGTCGCGTCGAAGTTCTCGAGGGCGAGCCCGATCGGATCGATGACGGTGTGGCAGGAGTGGCAGGCGGGGTTCTTCCGATGCTCCTCCATCCTCTCCCGCACGGAGAGCACGCGGTCGGAGGAGGTGGCCTTCGTGTCCTCGAGCGCGGGTACGTTCGGCGGGGGAGGAGGGGGCGGGCTTCCGAGGAGGACCTCGAGCACCCACTTGCCGCGCTGGACGGGAGACGTGCGGTTCGCGACCGAGGTGAGCGCGAGGATGCTTCCCTGGCCCAGGAGCCCCCGCCGATTCGCGTTCACCCCTTCGAGAGAGACCCGGCGGAATCGGCTTCCGGCGATGTTCGGGATCCCGTAGTGCTTCGCGAGGCGCTCGTCGACGAACGTGTAGTCCGCGCTCAAGAGCTCGAGAACGCTCCGGTCCTCGCGAACGAGGTTATCGAAGAAGAGCTCGGTCTCGCGTTTCATCGATCGGGCGAGAGTCGCGTCGTATAAGGGATAGAGGAGAGCGTCGGGATGGAGCTTCTCCAGGTCCTGCAGGCGAAGCCACTGCGAGGCGAATCGAGTGGCGAGCGCTTCCGAGCGCGGGTCGCGGAGCATCCGGCGGACCTGGGCGTCGAGAGTCTCGGGATGCGAAAGGGTCCCATCGCCCGCGAGACGGAGGAGCTCCTCGTCCGGGGCGCTCGCCCAGAGGAAGAACGAGAGCCGCGATGCGAGTTCGAGATCACCGAGAAGGTAGCTCCCCCCGGGCTCCTCTCCCGCCTTCGACTCCTCCAGCCTCAGGACGAAGCTCGGGCTCGCGAGGATCGCCTGGAGCGCCATCCGGATTCCGCTCTCGAAGTCCCCGTCCTTCCGTCCGATGTCGTAGAAGCTCAGGAGACCTTCGAGGTCCGCCTCTTCGAGCGGCCGCCGGTAGGCGAGGGTCGCGAGCCGGCGCACGATTTCCTCCGCGCAGGAAATCTCCTCATCGGGCGAGGTCGGCCGGCACGTGAACACGCGTCTTCGGCTTGACGTGTCCGAGACTCCGGTCACCCGGTGCGGGCCCTTGATCGTGAAGTCGCGGAGGTGCGGGAGCGTCGTGATCCCGGGCGCGATCCCGATATGGCTGTCCGCGAGGGTGTGCTCGATCGGGGCGATCACGTCGTCGATGGGCCCTTCGAAGCGCTTGAGGAAGGCGGCGGCGACCCGGTGAGTTCCAGCCTGGACCCAGATGGGTGCGGTCACGAGGTTCAGTCCATCGTCATCCTGCTCCGACATCAGAGGATCGATGTCCAGAAGGGCCGCCCGCACGCCGTCAATCGAGACTTCGGTCCTCTCTCCCGGGGCGCGCGACCCATAGAGGTAGCCTTCGGGCGAGCCGTGGAGCTGGATTCGGAAGGTGTACTCGCCGTCCGCAGGGAAGTTATGGCCGACGGCGATCCCGCCGCGCGTGCCGAAAGGCGCGCCCTCGACCCACCTCAATTGCGAGCCCGTGCGCGGGACCTTGAACGTGGTCTCGCTCGCGCCGGCGGAGGGGTCGCCGAGCGCTTCCCGGCTGATCTTCTCGGCGGCCCGGAGATAACCCTCCATCACCGCCGGCGACATCCCCTGGACGTCCGCGATGTTGTCGAAGCCGTGGCTCACGGTGTCCGGGGGAAGGAGGGCCTCGACGTCGACGTCGATCGCGAGGAGGCCCTTGACCGATCGCGCGTACTCGGCGCGGTTGAGCCTCTGGAAAGCTCGCCTTCCGGGATTGGGGCTCTTCTCGGCCGCTTCATCGATGCGGTCTGCGAGAAATCGCGCGAGAGCCTCGGCCGATCCTTCTTCGGGCTGCGGGGCGAACGACGGGGGCATCATGCCGGCATCGAGCTTCCGGATCATCTTCTCCGCGATCTCCGCCGCCGTTTCGGGATGCGCGGCATCGAAAGCCTCGAGGGACAGGCCTCCCGTACGGGAGACGTCGTTGTGGCAGCTCAGGCAATAGTCGGAGACGAACTCCTCGTAGGATTCGGCAGCCGCAGGGGAACCGGGAGGGGCGAGAGCCAGGATCGCGAAGGCGAGGGTCCTCATCAAACGCAGGTCCTCCGTGCCGAGGTCGACTCATAATAATGTGAGCGGCGGCCGGAAGCCAGATCGGAGATCACGCGGGTCCTCGCCACGCGGCCGGACGAGCCGGCGACCCCTGAAGACGTAGCCCAGCTCCTCGACGCTCGAGACGCTTTTGCGGGGGTTCTAGACCGAAAAGACCCTGAGGCGGGGCCACATCGAGACCGGCATCGACCCCTGATTACGCTCGTGCCACGGGAAGGGACTCGAGACCGCGCAGGTGGAGTCCGGGCCTCCATCGAACTTCCGAGGGGGCGACGGCGAGCTTCAGGGCGGGGCATCGGGAGAGGAGTCGCTCGAGCGCAATCCGGCCCTCGAGCCGCGCGAGCGACGCCCCCAGGCAGAAATGAATTCCGTCGCCGAAGGCGAGATGCCGATTGTTCTCTCTCGAGAGGTCGAGCTCGTCCGGCCGAGGGAAGTGGCTCTCGTCGCGGTTGGCCGACGCGAGAACGGGACACACCAGCGCGTCTTTGGGGATGGTGACGGCTGCGAACTCGATCGGCTCCCGTGCATACCTCTCCGTCGCAACCTCGACCGGGCTGTAGAAGCGCAGCAGCTCCTCGACGCCGTTTCGGAAGAGACCCGGCTCCGCCCGAAGCCGCTCGAGCTCTGAGGGATGCTGGAGAAGCGCGAGAGTCCCGTTTCCGATGAGGTTGACGGTCGTTTCGTGCCCGGCGATCACGAGGAGAAAGACCATGGCCAGAACTTCCTCGGCACTCAGTCGATCCGAGGCTTCTTCCGCCTGCACCAGCGCCGAGATGAGATCGTCTCTGGGCTCGACGCTCTTCCGCGCGATGGCCCGCTTCAGATAGCGGAGGAACCGAAACGCGCTCGGAACGCCGCGCAAGAGGTTGATTCCACCGGCGCTCGCGGCGACGATGTCACCCGACCACCGGTGAAATCGCTCCTGATCCGAAGGGGGAATCCCCAGCATCTCGGCGATGATCGTGGATGGGATGGGGGCGGCGTAGTCGCGGAGTAGGTCGAACGTGCTCCGGGTTTCGATTCTCGACAGCAATTCGTCCGCGAGCCGCTCCACCCGCTCCGCCATCTGATCGACCCGCCGCGGGGTGAACCCCTTGTGAACCAGCCCGCGAAGTCGGCCGTGGTCTGGAGGGTCGACGTCCAGCATGTTCCCCTCGAGCGCCTCGAGCGAGCGCAGAAAACTCGGGAGCTTCGCGAGACCGACGCGCTTCACGAGCTTTCGCTTGTCCTTGAAGAGCCGCTCGTCCTTGAGCGCCCGGTTCACGTCGTCGTAGCGAGTCAGGAGCCAGGCCCGCTGTCCATCCGGCAGCGTCGTCGCGTACACGGGCGTCGAGCGGCGGAGCTCCTGATAGAACGGGTAGGCAATCGCTTTGAACGCGGAACTGGTGACGTCCGTTTCGCGGGCAGTTGCTCTCAAACCGTGGCCGATCATAGCAGCGCCACGCCCTTCGGACGAAATCATGTAAGCGGCGGCCGGAAGCTGGATCTTCTTTCCACGACGGCGATTGCCGTACGGTGACGTTCCACTTATATTGAGGTCGCCGGGAGGGGTGATGATCGGCCGAACCCTCGCCCACTATCGGGTCCTCGACAAGATCGGACAGGGTGGGATGGGAGAGGTGTATCGTGCCGAAGATACGCGCCTTGGCCGGCAGGTCGCCCTCAAATTCCTGCCGGAGGCCTTCTGGAAGGACGAGGAGAGGCGGGCCCGATTCGGGCGCGAGGCTCGGGTTCTCGCCTCTTTGAACCATCCGCACATCGCCGCCCTTCACAGTCTGGAGAAGGCGGACGGCGTCGAGTTCCTCGTTCTCGAGCTGGTGGAGGGAGAAACACTCGCGGAGCGAATCGCGCGCGGACCGGTCGGCCTCGAAGAGGCTCTTTCCCTGTTTCGTCGAATCGCCGAGGCCCTCGAAGCGGCGCATGGAAAGGGCATCGTCCACCGGGACCTGAAGCCCTCGAACGTCAAGATCGCCCGGGGCGGAAACGTCAAGGTCCTGGACTTCGGGCTCGCGAAGGCGGCGATGCCCGCCGCCGCCTCGGTCGATCTGTCGCAATCGCCCACCGCCACGCGCCACGTGACGGAGAGCGGAATCATCTTGGGAACGGCGGCGTACATGAGCCCCGAGCAGGCCCGGGGAGACGCCGTCGACAAGCGAACGGACGTCTGGGCGTTCGGCTGCTGCCTCGTCGAAGCGCTCACGGGCAAGGCGCCGTTCGCTGGGAGGACGGTCTCCGACACCATCGCGAAGATCTTGGAGACGGAGCCGGAGTGGGATCGGGTGCCCGAGGGGTTGCGGCCGCTCCTCAAACGTTGTCTGAGGAAGGATCCGGATCGGCGTATCCACGACATCGCCGACGTTCGCATCGAGCTCGAGGAGTTACCGGCTTTCCTGGTCGCGCCCGTCGCGGGTTCTAGACGCGTTCTTCCCGTGGTCCTTGCCGCCGTAGTCGCGAGCGCGGTGACCGCGACGCTATTCACGGCGTTGCGAAGGGAGACCCCAGGCCCAGAGCGCGCGGTCCAGATCACTTCCGCAATCGGAGTCGAGAGCTATCCCACCTGGTCCCCGGATGGCGGACGCCTGGCCTACGAATCGAACCAGACGGGGGACTGGGACATCTGGGTGACGCAGCTCGGAGGTGGCGAGCCGGTGAATCTGACAGGGGACCACTCGGGTGATGACCGGTTTCCAAGCTGGTCTCCCGACGGACATCAGGTCGCCTATCTTTCGGAGAGGGACGGACTCTGGAATCTCTACACTCTCTCGGCGCTCGGGGGCCGGCCCCACAAGCTTCTTTCCCTTCCTTCCACGCTCTCCCCGCGTCCATGGGGGGCCCCGCAGTGGTCGCAGGACGGAAAGGAGGTGGCGCTCCCGTTTCGAGATTCGGGCCGCAACTTCGTCGAGATCGTCTCCCTCGAGTCGAGAGAATCACGCCGGATCCCGCTTCCTGCCCATGACCAGGACGGCCCCCACGATCTCAGCTGGTCCAGAGACGGCCGGTATTTCGCCTACGTTGCGGCCCTCCAGTTCAACTCCGAGCTCACCCGGCTTTGGATTTTTCCCTCGTTCGGAGGCGAAGCGATCCCCGTAACCGACGGCTACACAAACGTGTGGGATCCGACCTGGTCTCCGGACGGCCGGCGGCTTTATTTCGTCTCGAACCTCGGAGGCAGCATGGACCTCTGGGAGGCGACGATTGGCGAGAAAGGCATGCCGCAGGGCGAGCCCCTGAGGGTCACGACGGGGCTCGAGGTTCGCACCGCAGCATTTTCTCTGGACGGTACCCGGCTCGCGTACTCTCGCGGGCGAAGGGAGTACGACAGCAACATCTGGCGCGTTCCCATCCATCACGATCGCCTGGCGACATGGGCCGATGCCGAGCAGCTCACCTTCGACAACGCCTTCATCCAGTTCTTCGACGTCTCTCCCGACGGGAAGCGTCTTGCCTTCAGCTCGGATCGGTCCGGAAACCAGGATCTCTGGGTCATGCCGACCGGAGGCGGGGAGATGACGCAGCTCACCACCCACCCGACTCCGGACTGGTGCCCGCGATGGTCTCCCGACGGAAGGGAGTTTGCTTTCTACGGATATCGGTCCGGCAACCGCGAGATCTGGCTCATGCCGTCGGAAGGCGGACCCGCTCGACAGCTCACCTTCAACACGTCTACGGACATCCACCCCACGTGGTCACCCGACGGACAGAGCATCGCGTTCTCGTCGAAACGCTCTGGAAATCTGGACATCTGGGTCGTCTCCGCCACGGGCGGCGAGCCCCGACAGGTCACGACGGATCCCGGTGACGACGAGACGCCCGAGTGGTCTCGGGATGGCCGGTGGCTCGGTTTTCTGCAGAGGTCATCTTTGCGCTTTCTGCGATTGCCGGCGTCACTCCGCGGTGATCCCGGAATTCTTGCCGAAGGACCTGCGCAGGCGTACCGCTGGTCTCCCGACGGAAAGTTCATCTATTACACGGGGGATCGCGAGAAAGCCGGCAACTTGTGGGCCGCATCCTTGGAATCCGGGAAGGAGTACCGCCTCACGGATTTCTTCGGGCGGCGCGGTCGGCTGAGCTTCTACTTGGCAACCGACGGCGAGTACCTCTACTTCCACTGGGATGAGGACGTAGCGGACATCTGGGTCATGGACGTGGGCTCATGATCGGCCGGACCCTCTCTCACTACCGCATCCTCGAGAGGCTCGGCGAGGGTGGCATGGGCGAGGTCTATCTCGCGGAGGACACGAGGCTCGACCGCAAGGTCGCGCTCAAAGTCCTTCCCCCGGAGCTCGCGGAAAGCGCCGAGCGCCGGGCTCGATTCGAGCGCGAGGCGAAGGCGGTCGCGGCTCTCAACCACCCGAACATCGTCACCGTGTACTCCGTGGAACAATCGGACGGGCTCCACTTCATCACCATGGAGCTGGTGAGAGGGAAGACCCTCACCGCGCTCCTTCCCCGGGAAGGATTTGCCCTCGACAGGTTCTTCGCTCTCGCTATTCCCCTCGCCGACGCGGTAGCCGCGGCCCACCAGGAGGGCATCACCCACCGGGACCTCAAACCGGATAACGTCATGGTGACGGGCGAGGGCCGGGTGAAGGTCCTGGACTTCGGCCTCGCGAAACCGGCCAAGGGCTTCGTCGGTAACGCTGTGAGCGGGCTTCCCACCCAGGCCAAGACCGCCGAAGGGGTCATCGTCGGGACCCTGGCCTACATGTCGCCGGAGCAGGCGGAGGGGAAGTCGGTCGACGCGCGCTCGGACATTTTTTCGCTCGGGATCCTGCTCTACGAGATGGCGACGGGGGTTCGGCCGTTTCGGGGAGAGTCGGCGACAGCGGTTCTCTCGGCGATCATCAAGGACACCCCGGTCTCGGTGACGGAGCTGCGGCCGTCGATTCCGCGGGACCTGGTGAAGATCATCCGGCGGTGTCTTTCGAAAGAGCCGGCGCGGCGCTTCCAGTCCGCGCTCGATCTCCGAAACGAGCTCGAGGAGTGCAAAAGCGAGGTCGACTCAGGTGAGGACGTTGCACGGCCCGTAACGATCTCGCCCTGGGTTTCGCGGCGTTGGTTCCTCGCGACCGTCGGCGCTCTGGCCGCGGCGGTCGGCGTGACCTCTTTCTTTCTTCGCGGCGACGGGGCACAACCAACGGTTCCACGGCTCGTGAACCCGGTACAGCTCACGTTCGCTCTGGGTGTGGAAGACTTTCCCACGTGGTCGCCGGACGGGCGGACTCTGGCCTACACGGCGGTGGCGACCTATAACACCCGGGACGGCGGAGACATCTGGATCACGCACCCGGGAAGGAGCCAGCCGGTAAACCGCACTTCGGATCATCCCGGAGGGGATTGCTGTCCGAGCTGGTCCCCCGATGGAAGCCAGATCGCGTTCTGGTCTTCTCGGGAGGGCGGAGGCTATTACATCATGTCGGCCCTCGGCGGTCCTCCTCGCCGAGTCCTGACGTTCGGAGGGGACGTCAACAGTGCCCCACAGTGGTCGGCCGACGGCGAGGAGCTCGCCGGCATCCTCGTCGACGCCGAGCGTCATTTCGTCGAGATTGTGAACCTCAGGACCCAGGAATCGCGCCGCTTGGCCCTTCCCGGGAAGAGCTACGACAGGCTCGACCTCGCCTGGTCGCCGGACGGGCGCTTCTTCGCTTTGGGAGACGGAAATCTCCTTCATGAGATGACCCGACTTTGGCTCGTGCGCTGGAGCGACGGTGAAGCCATTCCGGTGACGGACGGGCTCACGAAGGTCTGGAGTCCGACTTGGTCTCCGGATGGACGACGCCTCTACTTCGTCTCGAATCGCGGGGGCAGCATGGACCTCTGGTCGCAGGAGATCGCGAGAGATGGAACGCCCACCGGTCGACCGGAATCCGTGACCGTCGGCGTGGGAATGCGCCACGCCGTCTTCTCTCCCGACGGCACCAAACTCGCCTACTCGCGAGGCCGTCCAGTAGCGAATATCTATCGCGTTCCGATTCTCGAGGACCGGGTCGCGACCTGGAACGATGCCCAGCAGATGACGTTCGAGCAGGCTTTCGTGGAGTACGTTGACGTATCCAACGACGGCGAGCGTCTGGCGCTGAGCTCCGATCGAAGCGGAAACCCGGAAGTCTGGATCCTAACGATGGCGACGGGAGAGATGGTCCAGTTGACGAGCGATCCGGCGCCGGACTTTCATCCCATCTGGTCTCCCGACGCTCAGGAGCTCCTCTTCTATTCCCTTCGAAGCGGCCAACGCGAGGTGTGGGTCCTCCCCCTGGGAGGTGGTCCGGCTCGTCAACTGACGGACGGCAAGGTCGATTCCGCGGAATCGTCGTTCGCGTTCTGGTCTCCCAGCGGCCGCGAGATCGCCTTCACCCGGACCAGAGGCGTCCTTTCGGACATCTACGTCATGCCAAGTGAAGGCGGTGCCACCCGGCTTGCCGCGAGCTCCATCCCCGGTCTCCTTGGCGGGAACTGGCACCCCATCTGGTCGCCGGATGAACAGGTCCTCGTCTTCTGGGCGGAGGACTTCCTGTGGCGCGTCTCCGCGAAAGGAGGCGAGCCCGAGCGTCTGACGAAGGGTCCCGCCAACTACGCGCGGTGGTCGAGAGATGGGCGGCACATCTTCTTCACCGGCCGGAACGAGAGGGCGGGAAACATCTGGGCGCTGTCGAACGAAGACGGAACCGAGCGCCCCGTGACCGATCTGAAAGACCGACCCGGAAGACTGGGGATTCAGGGCCTCGCAACCGACGGGCGATACCTGTACTTCAGGTGGGACGAAGACACCGGCGACATCTGGGTCATGGACGTCGTCACCGAGGGAAACCCTTGATCGGCCGGACTCTCTCTCAGTACGAGCTCCTCGAAAAGATCCGCTCGGGAGGCATGGGCCCACCCATCGAACTCAATTCGTCTCCCCCGCGGGCGAAAAGTTATGTACTATAGTTTAGTCATTTCTAAAGTGGAGTACATAACATATTTCTTCGGCCATCTTCCCGAGCTCGAGCTCCCGCGGAGCTTCAGCTTCCGGCGCGCGAGGAATTGGGCCACGCGGATACGAGAGCCCCGCCTCCGTACCCATGTGTTGAAGAAGCTGAGGGACGTGGAGTCCCGGTACGTGGTTCCGACGAAGTAGGCTCGCTCCTCCGATGACTCACCGCTTGCGGACCCGGATCCGGTTCTGGACCACCGTCACCTCGAACGCGTTCCGCGTGATCGCTTCTGCCGACATCTGCTGGATCGTCTCGTCGACGACGCCGGTGAGAGTCACCAGGCCTCCATCCACCAGGATGTGCACCGGCGGGTTCGGATCCTCCGCGAAGGGGGCGAAGAGGGGGTCTTCGTAGATCCGGCGAAAGAGTCTTTCCCGGAGTCGCCGGTCGTCCTTCGAGTCGGGGAGCACGCGGATTTCGTTTTTCACGTTCCCGATCCCAGTCACGGCGCGGACCCGTGACTCGAGCTCCTGTTTCTTCGAGAGCGCGGTCACCGCGCCGTGCAGGACGACTTCGACGCCCCCGAGGGAGAACTGCACGTAGTCGAAGACCGAGTACCCGGGAGAGGTGAGAATGGCGACGGCGATGTCGCGCGCCTGGATCGTTGGGGCCGGCGTCGGGCTTTCGAGCCGCGGAGGCGTGCCCGCCGTCGCGACGGTGGGCTCGGGAGCCGCCCGCTCGGGCTCGGCGACCGGCTCGGGCCCGGCAGCCGGTTCAGGTTCCGCGGCCCGCTCGGGTTCTGCGACCGGCTCGCGCTCGACGGGATCTGGAGGCGCAGGGTCGGGCGCATCCCGCACGGGCTCTTCCAGGGTGGGCTTCGCCCGCTCGGACTCGGACGAAGGTGAAACGGTCGGCGGCGGTGAGGGTTCTGCGGGAGCGGCAGCGACGGCGAGATCGCCCGTGACCGAGGCGATCCCTGGAACGCTCTTCACCACTCTCAGGACTCTTTCCCGCGTCTCACGGTCGGGAACCTCGCCCCGCAAGGTGGCGGCGCCATCCCGTACGAGGACTTCCGAAACGAAGTCCTCGAGTCTCTCGGAGAAGAGAGCGAGCCAGATGGCCTCTTCGAGCTCCGGGGTGACGCCACGGAGGATGCCGAGCTCGCTCTCGACCGACTCGACCTCGGAGATGGAGAACGCGGCCTGGATGGCCCTGACCTTTCCGCGAGCGTCGTCGACCGGCCCGGACAGGTACACCACCCGCGACTGCACGCGGACGCGAACGGCGTCTCCGAGGCCGCTTCTCCCAAGAGCGCTCCGTACGAGCTCTTCCAGCCTCTCGTCGGCGGCATCCCCCGGCTGCGACGCGTGAGCGAGCGGTCCTCGCTCCCCGCCCGGGGTTCCCAGCAGAAGGAGCAGGATCGCGGCGCTCGTCGTCTGAATCATCCGGCCCATTCTACTCGCCTGCAATCGACCGAAAACAGGGCGAGATTCTCCGAGCGCGCCGGCAACTACTCCAGCCTCCGCAGCTTCCGTTCGCCTGCGTTTCTCGAAGGAACACGGATACCGCGCGTTCGACGCGACTGCCGTTCCGCCCCCCTCCGTCTATATTCACGGTAGATTCGTGTCGTCCAGAACTGGACCGAGGAGCTGAAACGGCTCGTGCCAATTCGCTAGCCACGCGACGCCGATTGCCATCCGCCGACATTCCGCCTAAATTGCGAACGCAGAGGAGGAGAAACATGGCAAAAGCGAAACGTCGGCCCGTACGTCGTGAAAAAATCGCTCCCGCAAGCCGCTCGAGGGCGCGCGTCTCGAATTACACGGGGGTCTGGCGCGTTGCCAATTTCCCCAACGAGTTCCGGGTGGTGGAATGGAATCCGCCCGGGTTCCCCGGATTCGTACGGATCGGGATCGGGTATGACCAGTACGTTGCCGATCTTCATTCCCGGGCTGCTTATCGGGTGACGGGCTGATTCAGGGCGAACGAACGGATTTCTTGCATCCTTGGGGCGTCCGAGGAAGACGGCCCACTCACGCTAAACGACTCTCGGGTCTCGGAGTTACTCGGCTTCAGCCATTTCGTCCCACGAAGGCCTCCCGGCGAGGCGAGCGCGGGAACGTCAGTCCGAAAGACCAAGCCTTCGCCGCGTCTCGGGCGGACAGCCCTTCCACTCCGTCACGAACTCGTTTCCCATGTAGCGGAGATCGTCGAAACCGATCTTGCTGGTGAAGAAACCCGTCGCCGTGAGGTCGCGGAAGCTCGTGAAGAACCAGACTCCGTGGGAGAGCTCCGCGGGCGCGCGGTCGGGCCAGGCGATGACGTCGAGGAAAGCCGCCTGCTGATCCGGAGTGGAATCGACGAAGGCTTCTCCAAACCTCTCCCGGCACTCGAGGTCCACCCACGCGAGCCCACCTCGCATCGCGGCCTGGCGCTCGGGCTGGTCGATCATCATGAAGTCCATGAACTCGGGGACTCCGGCCTCCGTCGCGCTCGCCGAGCGCTCGTCCTTCGGGAGAATCAAGTCCACCAGCACCCGCACCATCCGGAGCTCGCGCTCGGTGAAGAACTGAGGGGTGAAACCGGAGCGAACGGCCTCCTGGGCTCGGGCGACCTCGAGGCCGGTGACGGTGAAGGCGGAGGCGAAGGGAATGGATGCGAGGAGCTCGAGGGCCTGTCGGCGATCCATCACAGGTTCCCCTTTCGTCGCTCTTCCACGATGTACTCGCTGGTCCTCATCGCGAGGGCGAGGATGGTCCACGTCACGTTCTTGTGGGGGTTCGAGACGAACGGTCCTCCGTCCGCGACGAAGAGGTTCTTCACGTCGTGGGCCTGGCAGTAACGGTTGAGGACCGAAGTGCGCGGGGACTCTCCCATCCGGGTCACCCCGACCTCGTGAATGATGCGGCCTCCGGCGAGGATCCCATACTCCTGCTCCGCCGTTGGCATCGGCGTGAGAGGCGTTCCCCCGAGCTCGTGGATGACGGCGTGGAAGGTCTCGTGCATGTGTTTGACCTGGAGCCTCTCGTTGTCGCTCCAGCGAAAGTGGAAACGAAGCACCGGAATCCCCCAGCGGTCGACGGTGTCGGGATCGATGTCGCAGTAGGAGTGCTCGTTCGGGATCATCTCTCCGCGGCCGGAGAATCCGACGGTGGCTCCGTAATACCTCCGGTAGGCGTTCTTGAGAGTCACTCCCCATCCGCCGCGGTGGGGTGTCTGCTCGATCCCGTCG
>Ga0187893_10004928_pt1 | contig 24693 bp, 15 predicted proteins | sample MA1701074metaG_FD_139574 | JGI IMG/M metagenome (GOLD analysis project Ga0187893, IMG submission 139574) | White microbial mat communities from a basaltic lava cave in the Kipuka Kanohina Cave System on the Island of Hawaii, USA - MA170107-4 metaG ... | reverse complement strand
TCCAAGCAGCGTCACGCTGGCGCCCAACACCCCGTCGTCAACGATTTTCACAGTCAACAATCCGACTGTTATTCCCGACACCGTGAACCTGTCGACAACGTGCACAGGTGTGCCGAGCGCGATCGCAGCCTGTCCAACCCCGTCGCCGTCGCAGGACATCATCCCGTCCATGGGCTCCAAGCAGGTAACGCTCAATTTCACGTCGGGCAACGTGAATGGAGCCAGTGGCACGATCACACTCACAGCAACGCTCACCACGAATCCGTCCGTCACTGACAACGCCTCCTTCGGCGTGACAGTACAGCAGCCGGTTGCGGGCGTGACCGTAACGCCGGACAATGCGCCAATTACGCGCACGATCAACACAACGGTGAGCGACACGTTTCGCGTACGGAATACGGGCCCAGCCGCGGATACCTACACGCTATCAGCGTCGTGCACGGGCGTCACCTTCGCGCAGTGCAGCCTGAGCCGCACGTCGCTCACGTTAGGCGCCGGCGCGTCGGACACCGTGAGCGTGACCCATACACCAACGGCAACAGGGGCGGGAACCATCACACTGACGGCGTCAGGTGCAGCGTCCGACAACGGGAGCTACGCCGTGAATGTCACGTCCGGCGGTGGGGGCGTTGCGCCGGTCGTGTCCATTGCCGACGTGCAGCCCGGCACGAGCATCGCGCGCGATCAGTGCCTAACGTTTTCCCTCGGAAGGAACCTGGCATCGGAGTGCGGAGACCTGCGGGTCACGCACCCGCTGCCAAGCGTGCGCACGCTCGGTACGACGCGCACACCAACGCTGCTCTACTCGAGCGCGCACGCTCATCCGTTCACGCTCGTCGCATTCAACGTGCTGATTCCCGGTTCGACGCCCCCCTCGCGCGTGGACGCCAACATTACCTGGCCCGGACGTCCTGCACCGACCAGCGCGGCGTGGTCCGGCAGCGGGATGCAGACCAACAAGTGGTATCGCTTTGTGATCGGTGTCGACTCCGAGGTGGATACCACCGGGGCCTACACATTCACGCTCAACGTGCAGGCCACTGTCAGCGGCGTGGCAGGTCCGATCGTCACAATGACCGGACCTCTCGTCATCGTGAACCGCAAGGATAGCCCGTATGGCGCCGGGTGGTGGCTGGCTGGGTTGGAGAACCTGGTTTTCCTGCCGGGAGGCGATCTGTTATGGGTGGGAGGCGACGGGAGCTCGCGGCGCTTCGTTAGGCAGGCGACACCAGCCAGCACCTACGTCGCTCAGGCTCTGGAGTTCCCGGATACGATCACCTTCAACACCGGGACAAGCATTTATACGCGGAAACTTCCTGGCGGCCTTCGGGTGCAGTTCAACCCGCAGGGGCTGCATACCGCAACAATCAATCGACTCGGCCACACCACCAACTTCACCTACGTCGCCGGGAGTAGCCCCGCGCGGTTGCAGAGCATCGGCGTTCCACCGGCCTCGATCGGACTCACATACAGCTTCGCATACGACGGAGTTGGTCACCTATCATCGGTTGCTGCAGCTGGGTTTCGCGACGTGACCGTCACAACGCTTGCGAACAACCAGGTACAAAGCATCCGTGATCCGGATCAGCGGACGGTGACGTTCGGCTACCATCCGAGTGCATTCCGCAGAATCGTGTCCCGCGCTGACAAGCGCCTAACGCCGTGGACGGTCGTCTACGATGCTGGCTGGAGGGTGCAACAGGCTTCGGTTACTCCAGGCTTGGGTGGGGCGCCGATTACAACGACGCTGCGCGCCCTCGCGAGCTATGGGCTGGCACTTCCGGGCGGTGGACTGGGCACACCGATCGACACAGCCCTCGCCTCGGCGCAGGTCGATGGTCCGCGACCCATCGGCGACGTCACGCAGTTCTGGCTGGATCGCTTTGGAGCACCGCGGCGCATACAAAACGCTCAGGGATTCATAACGAGCCTAACGCGAGGAGATGCTCGATTCGCCTCGCTCGTGACCCAAGTACAGCACTTCAGCGCCTTCATTGAACGAGCCACCTACGATGCACGCGGCAACCTGAGCACGCATACCGCCGTCGCGCCATACCGTGCGCAGGATGCGGTCACGACTTACACGTGGGATCAAACGTGGGACGAGCTCACGCAGATTCGCCGGCCCATGGGCGAAGTCCTCAACTTCAATGTCGATCCCGCCAACGGAAATCGGCTCTGGCAGGAAGATGTCCGCGGTCTATCGAGCCGCGTCAACTTCCGCTTTTGGCCAACAGGCGTGGCCAAGGATCTATTGAAGGCAGCCCAGTACCCGCCGGTCCTCGGAACACGCCAGGACTTCGACTCGCTGCAGTACGACATCTTCGGGAATGTCGCCGACGTTTACCAAGCGGGGTGGGGTGGCAGCGGACCAGTGAATATCGTCACCGCCACGCATACGACTGGGGATCAGATCGGTCGGCCCACGCGAGAGTGCGCCGAGATAAACACGAGCGTCGGTTCGCAATGCACGATGACGGCGTATGACGTGATGTCGCGCGATTCCGTGGTGGTCGACAGCGGTCCCGCCATGAACACCGTCGCGGCGCAGAAGGTCATCATCCGTCACTTCTACGATGCGGAAGGGAATCGCACTCGGCTCGAGCGCACGGGGAATACGGGAGGCGTGACAGATCCCATCGGCACGATCACCACGCAGTGGCTCTACGACAACGCCCACCGCGCAGTGGTCGAAGTCGCGCCGGATGGCGTCCGGGACTCGACCGCTTATGACGAGGCTTCCAATCCGGTCCAGCACTTCACGCGCCGTACCGATCCACAAACAGGTGCGCGAATCGTTTTAGGCATGAGCTACGATATTCTGAATCGGCTCGCAACGCGCACGGTCCCCACCGTGACATATCCGGTTCTCACCGAGGTCGGCATCAATGCCCGGCACTTCCAGGGTGATAGCACAACGTATCCGCGCTTGCTGAGGAACGCGCAGAACGGCCTAACGATTGTCGGCGACGTGGAGAGCTTCACCTACGATCTGATGGGCCGCATCCTCACCGCGACAAACGGGGATGCGATCGTCACACGGGCGTATTTTCCGAACGGCAAATTGGAGACCGATCGACAACAGATCCGGGAGTATGCGACGAGCAACTTCAACACGCACTCCCACTTGGTCGGGTACATGTATGATCTGAATGGCCGCCGCACCCATCTCACCTACCCGGCGGCGCTCGTGGCCGGAACGAACGGCTTCTCGCGGTATGATTACGATCCGGTCACCGGCTTGCTGCTCAACATCATCGATCTGCATGCGAACACTCATGTCCTTGCGCACAACCTCCAAAGCCAGGTCGATTCGATCATGTATCCGGGGTCCATCCGGCATCGATTCAGATACAACGCAGCCGGATTTCTCGCGCGGGACTCGATCCTGAATCGCGACACCGTTTCCCCGCTGCACTTTCCCACCGTGGTATTGCGCGCCACGTCTTTCGACTACGATCGGCGCGGGCGGACCATAAACGCCTTGAACCTTGTCGGGAAGCAAGATCGCCAGAACTCGCTCTTCACGGGCCTCGGTTACTTGCGCCGCAGCTCATATCAGGATGTCTCGGGGGTTGTCGGCGGCGTAGTGGCCTTCTCGTCGACGGACACGCTCACCTGGGACGCGTTAGGCAACCAGCTCACCTCGCGAACGACGAGCGCCGCAAGCGCGAATTCACGGCTGTTCGAGCGCTATACCGATGGCGGGGTGTCGTTTGGCCTGCAGCCGAGTGTCGGACGCCATGTACAAACGACGCGGCCGAGGCGGATCGACAACTTGCTACACGACGGCGCGGGCAACGTCGTGCGGCAAACGTCCACCAACACGGCCTCGACGTACACGCTGGAAGACCGCATGCAGTATTACGACGCGCTCAACCGGTTGCGCGTCGTGGATCATCGCACCGCCACGGTAACAGGGCAGGTGGGTGGCGAGCAGCTCACGTTCGACTTCGAGGATTATCGTTACGACGCGTTAGGCAGGCGGGTGCTCGTGCGGACGCGACGACACTGCATCATCATCCCGGACTACGGGCTCTGCGGCCTACATACGATCCGGCGCACGGTGTGGGACGGGGAGCAAGAGCTGATCGAGATTCAGCGCCCGGGTGACGACAACATCCCTGCCGCAGAGCTGGAGCGCGACGTCGGCTTCTCGCCGTGGCAGATGTACGTGAACTGGCCCACGGCACCGTTCGACGTGAACCGCTACTTCGGGCGCGTGGCGTACACGCCCGGGCTGGCGCTGGATCAGCCAGCGAGCCTAACGCGATTTGACTTTCAGGCGGATTCGACGCAGTCAGCGAGCGGTGGGCAACCGGGCGTGCCGTCGAGTTTCTTCCGGCAGTGGCCGACGCCGTTCACCGCGATACCGCATTGGAATGTGCGCGGCGAAGCGGACAATGGGACCTTTGCTAGTGGGGTGTATCGCTACTGTCCGGCCGAGAGTGCGCCACGATGTGTGGAGATCGGGTGGCCGTTCAGTTGGACAGCGTATCAGCAGAAGACCTTCCAGAACATCGCGTGGCACGGGACGCTGATCGAGCAGAAGCGCGATGGAAGTGGTTTGCTCTACAAGCGCAACCGGCTCGTTGATCCCAGTTCGGTCGCTTCACGCAAGAAGATCCAATTGGATTGGAAGGCGGGCTCAATCTCTACGGATTTGCCAATGGGGATCCGGTCAACTTCGCGGATCCGTTTGGACTAAAGGTCTGTTTCCGTGGTTCCTCGACGCAGGTCGGCGAGCTGCGCCGAGGAACGGAGGACGCAACCGGCACTCGTATCGCATTAGATCGAGAAAACTGCGTAGCGAGTTATTCACGAACCGGCGAACCGGGGTTCGACGAGATCCAGCAACGATTCGGAGCTATGGTGAACTCCTCACTCGATTTTGGAGTTGAGTTCGGTGACCCAAGGCAAGCCTTCGCTTCTCACTTCAATCCAGACAGGACTACTGCTGTGATACTTCGGGGCGATTACCGAGGTGGCTTTTACCGAACTGGTAATCGTTTCACATGCGCCATGTTCGGCGGCACAGGTTCAGCATACTGGACACTTGGGTCACTTATTGCCCACGAGCTCATCGGCCACGGTGGACCGATTGCGAAAGGTGGTTCCGGCGCCTCTCAGCGCGAAGCGATAAGAATTGAGAACCTCTATCACGTTGCTCGCGGACAACCGAGGCGCTGTAACTAGGAGAGATTATGAAACACCTAATCGCAAAGGTTCTGCTAATGGGTTTCATGGCAGTCGCGTGCAATTCTGCATCAGATAAGGACTTCTTTACTGATCGCGCCAGGCAGTTCTTCGATGCCGCAATCAAGGGAGATAGCGGAAGGCTGTTTCGCATCAGCGTCGATAGCTTGCCAGTTCAAACCGCGCTCGCAGCGTCGCGCGCCGAGCCGAGGATGATGCGGCTAGCTGCAGAGAGCCTCGCGTTTGAGGCGATGTCCCAGGACGCCAACACTGCGAACGTTTTCTTTCGAACTCCTCGCTCCGAACGCATATCCGTCGGGTTTGTTCGACGTGACAGCGTTTGGCTTATCAATCATGTGGGGTTTCTAGACCATCGGTAGCGCACATTACGCGACAGACATAAGCGATGCGGGAGGGTCAGTTCGCCGATCTAGGAATAGAGACCCCTGAGCAGTTTGGGAAGTTTATCGACGACATCGTTGGCCCGGGCTTTCGGCGAGAACGTTAGGCGGTTGTCACGAGGGCGGACAGCGTACTGGGATGAAGCAACGGGGACCGTCGTCATCCGCGATCCTCGATCCGTCGACTGGGGAACCGCCTTCAGGCCACCGGATAGACGAGCCTACTTCGAGAACCTGAGGTGATCTGCATGCACCGGTCGAAAGGGCGGGCTACGTTCAACATTGCGCTTAGCCGACAGGATCTTGAAATCATCAACAATGCACTCAATGAGGTCTGTCATGGGCTGGACCTTGAAGAGTTCGTGACTCGCATGGGGAGCGAACAAGCAGGAAGTCCTGAGGGTGCTTCGTAGGGTCGCGCCGGCATTCGATCAAGAGGCGGGCTAATCGAGCGGCTCGGCACACGTACAGCGCGCTCATTGGTTTCGCGGATCTGTTTCTGCATGGGTTCCGACGCATGGAAGGCCTGGACGTGGGGGCAGATGCTTTCGCTTGCAGTGCCGTGAGAGATCGTGGGGCCCTTCGCAGGATGTCGTTAACGATGAACCGCGGTGTTGATCGACAGAAGCACTGGTTCCCACTGCAGCTGCTGAGCATCACGGTTGTCGGACTCGGAGTCGTTTTTCTTTTGTGGCGTCTCGGGATGGATACTGCAGAAGACGTCTTCCCTCACCCTGCCGACCGGACGGAGCTTCGTCTCGAAGCTCTTCAGCGTCAGCTCGAGCAGCTGACAACTGCTGGCATTGAAGTCCCGGCAACAATCGACCAATTGCTCGCGAAGGTTCCGGCGCGGATGCGAGAAACGCTTTCGAAGGACGCCTGGGATCGGCCAGTGCGATTGCAGCGAACTGGCGCTCACTACGAATTGCGGTCAAGTGGACCAGACGGCGCGTTCGACACCAGTGACGACATAGTCGTCCGGGGAAGTTCTACTCCCGCGACGAATAAAACGCGTGTGCCTTAGTATTACCGCAAAGGTCCGTAAATTCCCCACCACCAACTGCACTGTGCAGCAGCAGAGCGCGAGGCACAGGCTCCACTGTGGAGTTAGCTACCATTTGCGCTAAAGCAGGTCTGAGCACCGCACCCTGGTACCGAGGTCGTTCTCGCAGCAAATAGTCCAGGGAGGCGCGGTAGATGTCTTAGTCGTCAGGATGATCGACGATCGCGGATGCCAACGCCTCCGTCGTGGATCGCTGCCCACGAAGTGATTCATGTCCTCGGCATCGAGCTTGAGAGATAAGAAGTACTCACATCGAGAGCCTGTGTTCGAAAGCGAACGCTGGAAGTTCTGGTCGAGACTGTATCCATGGCCATGATGTCAAGCTGGTCTCGGTGGACGATCGTTACGCTGATTACAGCTGCGGCATGTGTCCGCGCCGTCCATGAGGAGAAACATGCGGCCCTCCTGACCACTGATGCCTTCTCGGCTTTCTTGGGTAGCATTCCATGGGATTCTCTCTGTGGAGCATCTGCTGCGGGTACGTGCGGCGTGATGCGAATCGATACGCTGGTCTATCAGTGCGAGCGCCAGCTTCTTGATCCGAACGAAGCGAGCGTTGTAACGCGACTGCACGCTCCCGATCTAGCTGTCCTGGCAATGGCGGTAAACCGAATCGTCGTACCAGGATCCTACTCGCAGCGCATGGGCGAGGGAGACACGCTGGATGTTTCACTCGTTAGGATGATCGATGCTCGCTACCAAGAGATCCATATGGTGGCCGACATAGTGCTCGCGGACGAAATAGCTGGCCTGTATGCACACGCGCTAATACGCAAGACACGCTCAGGCTGGATACTGGTGAGAAGGTGGATCGTCGAAGGATAGTGCCGCGGTCGCGTAGTGCAGCTTCCGACCATCGTGGTGAGGCCGTTCTGAGATGACGAAGAAGCGAGCGGACCTGAAGTCGTTGCAGCATGAGCTTCTACACCGTGTTGCCGCTCACCTGGCTCGCCTTGGTTTCGATGAAAGGCCCGATGGCCAGTCCTTCTACCGAAGAACAGAGGTTGGTTGGTGGACCGTACATTTGGGGTTCGTTGAGCATCCAGCGGATTTTGACGTGACGGTAGATGTCGCTATCCGCGTCGATGCCGTGGAAACAATGATCAATTCCAGTGACAAGGGTTTGCGAAAACGCGCGAGAGAGCGCACAGCCACCGTTGGCATCGAGCTTGGAAACTTGATTGACGGACGCCAACGGCGGTGGACTGTAGTTGCCGGCAACGAGTTACCTCAGATTGCGATCTCGATCGCTCGCGAGGTGGAGGACTTCGGACTGCCGTATTTAAGACGCCTGTCGAATCTTGAGCAAATGCTTGAGGTTCTGAAGGCGAACGACGCATCTGCGTGGAAGCACTCGCCGATTCATGGTGTGCGGTGCAAAGCGGTCCTAGCACTTACCCTGCTTCTTCACGGTGTTGAAGAAGCGAGGACGGTCGCGCCGGTGCTCGAGCAGTACCTGGCGCAACGGAAGGATTCTGCTCTTGACGACTTCAGAGCTTTTGCCCTGCGGGCGCTCGATGGACGACACGGGTAGGCTCTAGCGGAAGTGGATTGTGACCGAGGAGCGGGCAGCCGGATTCTTGGCGCGCGACTCAATTCTGAATCGCGACACGGTTTCCCCGTTGCACTTTCCCACCGTGGTGTTGCGCGCCACATCATTCGACTACGATCGACGCGGGCGGACCATTAACGCCTTGAATCTGGTGGGGAAGCAAGATCGCCAGAACTCACTCTTCACCGGCCTCGGTTACTTGCGCCGCAGTTCATATCAGGATGTCTCTGGGGTTGTCGGTTGTGTGGTGGCCTTCTCGTCGACGGATACGCTCACGTGGGACGCGTTAGGCAACCAGCTCACATCCAGAACGACGACTACGGCCACCGCGAATTCGCGGCCGTTCGAGCGCTACACCGACGGCGGCACCTCCTTTGGGCTGCAGCCGAACGTGGGGCGCCATGTGCAAACGACGCGGCCCACGGATCGACAACTTGTTGCACGACGGCGCGGGAAATGTTGTGCGGCAGACTTCCACGAACACGGCTTCGACGTAACACGCTGGAAGACCGCAGGTGGTATTACGACGCCCTCAACCGGCTGCGCGTCGTGGATCATCGCACCGCCACGGTAACGGGTCAGCTGGGAGGCGTTCAGCTTACATTTGCAGAACTTCAATAGCGGGACGTACCTGCTCTACGGGGCGACGCGCACGTACTTGAGCACGGACGGGCAGACCTAGGTGGTGCAGCGCTACTACGTGAACTCTAACGTAGGGAACGGCGTGTACGAGGAGCTGCTTAACGCATGTGCATCAGCGCCGGCGGCTCGACGTCCATGCGGCCCGCAACTGTCGTTTCGCGCACGCCTAACAGAATTCGGTCTACGGCCTCGACACCCTGCAGCGACGAGTGATCCTGGTTCGAGACCTCATAGCGCCACGCACCGAAGCGGCCGCGACTCAGAATCCCGCGCTCCTCGAGCTTGGGGACCACGGCGCCGAGGACCTCATCTCGCTCGAGCCAGGGCGTGGGATAACCACGCGGTAGACGGCGATGCCAGCGCGTCGCGATCGTCGTGCGATCGTCGATGAAGCCAACACGCTTGAAGCCCTGGACGACTTCGTCAACGACGCGAGCAGCGTCCACCAGCTTGCTCGGCGATTCGCTTACCTCCGCCATCAGGGACCACTGCTCGCGTGGGCGCGCGACGTTGTTCGGCGAGTAGTTGCTGAAGACGGTGCACCGGTAGAACGGAACGTCGGGCTCCGGGAAGTACATCCAGCACTTGGTGCGCAGGTCGGCTGGCGGTTGTCCTTCGAAGCCGACGCCGATGATGTGGCTCGCCGAGTACACGAAGCGATCCGCAAGCTCCGTGAGCTCAGGCGCGTCCGTGAGAGCGCAGAGCAACTGATCCAGCGGCATGCTGGAGATGAGATAGTCGTACGACTCGCTGCTGCCGTCCGCGAAGTCGACACGCTTGGCGCCGGTGTCGACGGCCATGACTTTCGTGTTGAACGTTAGGCGCTCGTTAGGGAGCCGAGCGGCGAGGGAGCGCCAGATCGCTCCGGTTCCACCGTGCAGCGGAAAGCGGAACGTGGCGTTAGGTCCCCAGCTCACTTCGTCCTTTTGATAGACGAGATTGCGCAGCACGCGCGCAAGGTCCACGGTCGCGACCCGCTCACCCATCCAGCCGACACCGAGCCGATCCGGCGGATATCCCCAGACCTTGCTGTTATAGGGGTGCATGAAAACTTCGCACAGCCCGCGACCAAACGACCGCTGCAGCCATTCAGAGAAGTTGGCGGGACGGGAGGGGGACGCGTGCGCGCCGTTCTTCTCAATCTCGACGAGCCCTTCGAGACAGGCGACCAAGTCGTTAGGCGGCAGCCGCCAGATGTTGTTCTGAAACGGGTACGGGATCCAGCGACTGCGCATCCAGACCCACGCTTCGCGCTCGTGCTCCACCCAGGCGTCGCCTAACGCCTCACGCATCAAATGATCGAAGTACTTCCAGTGCGAAAAGAGGACGTGCCCGCCCAGGTCCCACGTAAAGCCGGCGTCATCAACGACCGAGGATGCCAAGCCTCCAGCCTCTGCAGTGGCCTCGACGAGGTGCCAGTTGCGATGCCCATGTTCGTTAAGGCGCCACGCGGCGCTCACACCGGTCGGACCGGCTCCAATGATCAGAATGCGTGGTTCAGACTTCATGCAGCGTTGAGGGCGGTGCGAAAGGCGAGCAGCTGTCGTAAGGCGCGCGCGCAGAACTTGATGAGCTTCCAGCGCTTGATCGACACTTCGCCGGTCGTACGATCACGATGCTCCACGTCGACGAACGCGATCCTGGCGCCGCGCCGGCGCGCATGTATGGCGAAGAATATCGATGGCGCTAGTGTGTCGGAGGGAATCAAACGCTCGGCGTCGCTCCACAACTCGCGACGGAAGAGCTTGAATGGAATGTTGGCGTCACGCAGGCGGACACCGAAAAGCACAGTAAGCGATGCGCGAATCACTCTGGTGAGGACGCGCCGCAGCCGTGCGTCGTTACGCACCGTGCGCACGCCAAAGGCAGCGTCGTAGCCGTTCTGTACCTGGTGCCAAAGGCTATCGAACGATTCGAGCGGGATCTGATTGTCGCTATCGATGAGGAAGATGTAACGGCCGCGAGCGGCGGCGAGTCCGGCGATCAAAGCGGGACCGTGGCCGCCGTTCTTCTTGTGCACAGGGCGCACGCGTGAGTCACGTGCGGCGAGGTCGTCCAGAATCGTGCCGGTCCGGTCCCGCGACCCGTCGTTGACAGCCACTAGCTCCGCGTTAGGCACGACCGTAAACACATGCTCCTGCACGGCACGGACGGCGTCCGCTATGCCGCCTTCCTCGTTGTAGGCGGGCATGACGACGCTCAGCTGCGTGCTCGATGTCATGGCGCTGTCTGCTCCACGCGATATGTCCACAGCAAGGGCGTGTCGTGCAGCCGAGCTGCTGTGCTGAGGGCGAGTCCCGGTGGCATGAAGGCGGCAATGCGCGATTCGGTGTCGGGACTATTCCCCGGCGACCTGTTGAGCAGCCACACAACGTCGCCGGCTTTCACCGGGACGCGCGGCGCCGTATCCGAGTCGAACGTATAAAGGCCTAGCGCCGTTAGGCGCGCTCCGCCGATGTCGTAGCTCACGGCGTCATCAGAACGATAGGTTCGGCTTTTGTTGCTCACTGTCGCCCCGGCGGTTTGCGCGAAGAAATGCACGACGTGGCCTTCGCCGCCGGAGTAGATCAGCACGATGTTTTCGCCATGATGGCCGTGCCGAGCAAGCGCGTCGAACGCGGTGATGTAGGACCGGTCCACGGGCACCAATTGGCCGACGCGTGGGTGCGTGAGAGCGGGGCGATGCTGCACGTACGAATTGTACAGGAACGCACCAGCCAGGACGTCTCCGTCGTGCGAGCCGACGCGCGCATCGGTCAGCCAACCACGTTTCACGTTAGGGTAAAAGTTGCTGAGGCCCACGAACATGTGCAACGATGCGGTGAACAGCACGACGGCCCATGCCAGACGCGGCCAGCGCGACGCGATCCGCGCGACGTTGGACATCCCGACCGCGGAGGCGATCGCGATGGCGAAGGCGGGAAGAATGAAATAGCGCGGTGTTGTTGTCGCTGCGAAGTAAAAGCCCATGCTCGGCACGCACCAAGCCGCCAAAATCGCGAGCAGCCAGCGACGCGCCGGCTCCAGATCGCGGAGGCCAAGGATCGCGTACACGAGCGGGAATGGGGATACCGCCCAGATCAGGAGCTCGAAGAAGCGTGTGCGGTCCGGCGTCGTTAGGTGAGCCCGCACGTCTCCGAAGATCTGCAGCATGTACGGATCGATCGCGAAGAGCGCGCCGTAAGTCGCCGCGAGGATCACTCCCAGCGCCAGCATGCGCCCCAGAGCGGCCCGGAACGAGCCGTGATTTCGCCAGAGGACCACGCCAATCGCGCCGCTGGCCAGCACCGAATCGGCCCTAACGAGGATCGCCAGTCCGAATAGCGCCAGCGCGACAATCTCGCCTAGCCGCTGAGGCCGGTTGGACAGCAACAGCACACCGGCTACAACGAGAGCAACGGCGGGCATCGCCGTGTTGCCATAGCGGCTGCTGGTCCAGAGGATCGGGCTCGCGGCCAGCGTTCCCGCCAGCAGCCAGCGCTCCACCTTCGTTAGGTCGCCGCGAAACGCGTACAGACCAGCAAGCGGGATGAACGCTCCCGCGAGCACGGAGAGCGTCGTCATCACGACGGGGATCGTAAGTACGGCTCCGCCGAACAACGCAGTCAATCCCGCGACGAGACGGTAGTAGCCCACCTGCGGACCGTAGCGGTACAGGAACGCGGCGTTGTCATGCGCGATGCCAGCGATTCCGGACGCAATCGATATCTCGTCGCCTTCGTAAAAGGCACCGTAGCTCGCGCTCAACAGACGCGCGAGAAGGAGTGCGGCGGCCAGAGCGGCGACGAGCCAGCGCGGCCCGATTGGGGCACCGGTCGCGGCATCGGCAACGCTGGCGGAACGCGCTGCTGAACTATGCGTAAGTCGCTCGGGCGCTAAGAGTTGAGGGCACGATGGCGGGCCGTCGGACTTGTGCAAGAGCAAGGCCAGCAAACCCGCGCAAAACATAACTAGGCAGCGAGCGTGAGTCGCTGCGCGCTCTATGTCCGCCCAAGGACTTTTGCGTCACACGCCCAACGGCTACACTCGGGCCGTGATGGCAACGCCTGACGCCGAGTCCTCGATGCAATGGCCCGATCGGTCATGGACCGCCGTTGCGCGCCGCGCCTGCCTCGGCGTCGTGTTGCTCGCGTTAGGCGCTCCCCGGTCGCCGGCCGTGATGCGAGAGGTTGCGGTAACGGTTCGCGAGGGTACGTCGATGGCTGTTGCGGTCTCACCAGACGGCGGCACGCTGGCGATCGACCTGCAGGGCAGCCTCTGGACGCTGCCGGCCACTGGTGGTACCGCGCGCCGCATCACTGACGAGTACAACGACGCGCGGCAGCCCGCCTGGTCGCCCGACGGCCAATGGATCGCGTTCCAGGGGTACCGTGCCGGTGGCTACGACATATGGGTCGTGGCACCCGACGGTTCCGGGCAGCGCACACTGACAACGGGGCCCTTCGACGATCGCGAGCCGGCGTGGTCGCACGACGGTTCACGCGTCGCGTTTTCTTCGGATCGGTCCGACGCTCCGCCGCTGGCAGCGATCGCCGGCAACTACAACATCTGGATCCTCGACGTCGCGAGCGGCATCGTTAGGCAGCTGACCAGCAGCGTCAGTGACGACTACATGCCCACGTGGTCGCCGGACGACCGCGAGATCGCGTTCGTCTCGACTCGCGGCAGCGAGCAAAGCATCAACGCGGTGACTGTAGCGACCGGCGCGCCGCGAACGCTCGTCACCGGCGGTGGCCCGCGCGGGCGACTCGATGCGCCGTCGTGGGGGCCCGGCGGCACAATCGTCTACCATGCTCTCGGTCAGGGCTCGAGCCGCCTGGAAGTGGACGGGCGCTCCCTGACGAGCGCGGAGAACGCATTCCCGTTTCGCGTCGGCTGGACGTCGGCAAACGAGTTCGTCTACACGTCAGACGGCAAGATCCGCCGGCGGACAATTGGCGGCAGCGGGGCGACGATCGACTTTAGCGCCACACTGAGGGTCACGCGGGCGGCGTACGCCCGGCGGCGCCGCGACGTGGACTCTCGCGCTCCGAGGCGGACGCGGGGCATCGTTAGGCCCGTGATATCGCCTAACGGCGATCGCGTGGCGTTCGCCGCATTGGGTGATCTCTACGTCATGCCGGTTGGCGGGACGCCACAGAACCTAACACGTGATGCTTTCTTCGATACCGATCCGGCCTGGTCCCCCGACGGGCAACGCCTCGCATGGGCGTCCGACCGCGCGGGAGAGCTGCTGGATCTCTGGGTGCGCGACATGCGCACGGGCGTTGAGCGGCGCCTGACGAGTCTTGCGACCTCCGAGATGGGACCGACATGGTCGCCTGATGGCACGCGCATCGCCTTCCTCGACGTAGACGGCATCTGGGGACGTGCGACGGTCTCAGTTGTGGATGTCGCCACGGGCAGCGTGTCCAAGGTGCACGCGCCGCTCTTCGCGCCGGGAAACCCTACCTGGTCGCCCGACGGCACGCTTGCCGTGGCGGCGCTGCAAGCGTACTCGGCGCGCTTCCGTGAAGGGACGAATCAAGTGCTGCTGTTCCCGCCGTCCGCGCCGGGGGCGAGCGCCGGAGACGCGGCCAGCGGCACGGACACGTGGATCACGCCCGTTAGGCACCGTTCAATCGATTCCCGCGTCGGTGGGGGACCGGTCTGGTCGCCGGACGGCAAGAGCATGGCCGTAATCTACGAGGGGAAGCTAGCGGCGGTGCCCGTCTCGCGAGAGGGTACCCCGACCGGCCCCCCGCGGCGCCTAACGAGTGAGATGGCGCATGCGCCGACATGGACGGCCGATTCGCGGCGCATCCTGTATCAGTCGATGGACCGTCTGCGCCTGCTCGACGTCGAGACCGGTGTTGCGAGCGACGTCCCGGTAGACCTGCGCTACACGCCCGCGGTACCGTCCGGCCGACTGGTAGTCCACGCCGGCGCGCTCGTCAGCGGCAACGCTGCGAGCGCGGAGCGTGATCGCGACATCGTCATCGTCGGCAACCGAATTCAAAGCGTCGCACCACACAGCGACGCTGCGCATAGGGCCGGGACGCTTGTCGACGCGTCGGGTCTCACAGTGATGCCCGGGCTGATCGAATTCCACTCGCATCTGCAGAAAGACTTCGCTGGAGCCGGGGGCCGAGCCGCGCTCGCGTTCGGCGTGACAACGCTGCGGAGTCCAGGCGGATCTCCGTACGAGTCCGTCGAGTACCGCGAGGCCGTCGACGCTGGCGTTAGGCCAGGCCCGCGCATTTACTCCACCGGCTACTTACTCGAATGGGAGCGCGTCTACTACAACATGGCGGTCGCTGTCGCGAACGCCGAGCATCTCGAGCTCGAGCTGCAAAGGGCGAAGGTGCTGCAGCACGACCTCATCAAGAGCTACGTGCGCATGCCGGATTTGCAGCAGCAGCGCATCATCGAGTTCGCGCATGAGGCGGGCATTCCCGTGTCGTCGCACGAGGTCTTTCCGTCGTCGCTCTCGGGCATCGACGCATCGGAGCACACAGGTGCGACGTCGCGGCGCGGCTACTCGCCCAAGCAGGGCCCGTTGCAGATGACGTACGCCGACGTGACGCAACTCTTCATTGCGTCCGGGATGTGGCTTACGCCGACGCTTGCACTGGCGCCCGGGCCGCTGCGGCGTCTGGCCGATCACGTCCCGGCGCTGCGCAGCGATGCGCGATTCGGTCTGTATCCGGCCTGGCTGGCGGCGAGCCTAACGAGCAATACTCCCGCTTCCGTCCCCGCGGGTCTGAACCCGGCCGACGCAGGCAACAGCGCGCGCACAGTGCTCGCGCTCCTGCGAGGCGGGACACCGATCCTCGCTGGCACGGACACGCCGAACGCGGCCAACATCCATGCAGAGCTGCTGGCATACGTGACGGCCGGGATGACGCCATACGAGGCGCTGCGCACCGCGACCGTGAATCCGGCGCGCGCGTTAGGCCTGGATGCCGGCAGCATCGAGGCAGGGAAGCTCGCTGACCTCGCGATTGTCGAGGGGAATCCGCTCGAGGACATCACGAATACACACAAGGTACGGCGTGTAATCGCCAACGGCCGAGTGTGGTCCGTCGCGGAGCTGCTAAGTACAAAGCCGCGCTAGAATTTCAAACGCAGCCCAGCGATGACGGTGCGGCCAGGAAGGACCGTGACGTTGTCAGGCTCGCCTTCCTGATAGCCGAGCAGATTGTCGCCTGAGACGACGAGCGAAAGCCCGCGCCCGAGGTCGCGATTGAACGCTGCATTGAGGCGCGTCACGCCATCGTACTCGCGCCAGAACGAACGCAGCGTCGCGCCGGCGAAATCATACGTCGAGCGACTCGGCGCGAGCACGGCCTGATTCAGCGCTTCGCGGTCGTAATTGACCCAATCCGACGCGCGAGTCAGCGTGAAACCAGTTGACCATGCGCCGCCTAACCAGCTTGCGTTGAAACTCGTCGTGCGTTTGGGCACCTCGAGCACACGATCGCCGACGCGCAGGTCACCGTTATAGCCGCTCGCCGTCCGTTCCACTCGGCTGTCAACCAACGCCAGCGCGCCGCCTAACGCGAGACGTCCGAGCGCCAGCGAGCCTTCCAGCTCCCAGCCGCTGTTCCCGATCTCGCCGACGTTTTGCAACTGATACCCGAAGCGCCGGTTGCGCGATGGACCATCGAAGCGCGGATCGCCGGATACCGCGACGGGCTGAATCAGTCCCGATGCCTGTTGATCGAAACGTGTTACGCGCAGCGTTCCGAGCCTATCGAACAGCAGATCCGCGCCGACCTCCACGCCGACTTGCTCCTCCGGCGCCAGATCCGGCGCGGCAGATCCTGGTTGCCAGAGCGTCCATCCCATCGCCCGCACTGTCGTGCGCGCGGGGCGAATCCCTTTTCCGTAGGCCGAACGGAGCTTGAGAGTCGTGCGGCCGTTATCGATGACGAACGCAGTGCCTAACAACGGCAGCGTGGAAACCTGGCTCGTCGCCGTGAATCCGCTCGTCCGCTCGAGCCGCAGCCCGCCAGTCAGGAACAGCCTATTGCTGAACGAGAGGTCAGCCTGGCTCGTTGCTCCCGTCGTCGTACGGGTAACGGAGCTGCGCCATTCCGCCACTTCGAGATTTGGTCCGGGACCAGGTCCGCCTCCACCGGTGCCCCCGGGGCCGCCGCCGATGTTCTGCACAAAATGCATTTCACCTGCCGCGGTGGTCTCGTACAAGCGCGAGTGATCCAGCGCGAACGTGAGAGAGCCGGAACGGCGATCGTCCGTGCCAAAGCGAGCGACGCTACTCAGCCTAACGCTGGCGCGATTGGCACTGCCGCGCGCGGCGAGCAGCGCAGAATCCGATGGCGTGGGGATCGGCCCGCCGTCCACCGCGACGTTCGCCAGTCGATATCCATCCAGCCCGAGCACGACCGTGTGCGTCCAGCGCGCGTCGGGCATGATCGCCGCTGTCGTGCCGATCGTATAGTGACGAACCGTCTGGGGAGCGGTGGAGTCGAACGCCGACGGCGGCGGTCCCGAATCGGGCACTGTCCGACTGCCAAAGCGGCCCGAATACATGTGCGTCGACGGACTCTGTTCCAGCGGCGCTTGCGATGGCGGTGCGAGCGAGAGGCCGTGCGGAGCGCCGACTCGCTCACTGAAGAAACGGCTGCTCATCGTTAGGCTGCTCCGTGCGCCGATGACACGCAGATCACCGTTCGCGCTTCCTCGCCGGCTATACGCGCCAGGCACGAACTCACCGAGCGTGCTGATATTCACGCCCAGGCCCGCCGAGCGAGTGCTCGATCCTGTGCGGAGAAGCAAAGCATGCTCCTGCGCGAGCACGTCGTGTGACGCGAAATCGCTTCCCGAGACGCCCGCGCTCGTGCGTAACTGCATGCGATTGCCCGACGGGCCGATCCCATCATGGCGCAGGAGAATGTTGATCACGCCGCTGATCGCGTCGGATCCGTACAAGGCCGCGCCCTGCGGACCGCGAATAACCTCGACGCGCTGCACGACTTCCGGGTTGATGTCGGTGAGTACGAGCGGATTCGCGACCTCGACACCATCTAGATAGATCTTGGGATAGCTGACGCCGAAGGAGCTTGCGCCTCGAATGCTTCCGTAGCGCGCACTGAGTCGCGACGGCGGTTGTGCCCACATCCATATCCCCGGCACTGTACCGCTCAGCGCTTCCGCGAGCGTCGTCGCACCACGCCGAGCCAGATGATCGCCGTGCAAGACATCGAGCGCGACCGTGTGCGACCGTTCGGTTGTTCCAGCCGCACTCCCCGTTACGACGATGCGATCGAGGATGCTCGTCGTTCGCCTAACGGTAGACACGCGCTCAGATGGCGCGGCGTTGCGCGAGGGTGCTAGCACAACGAGATCGGCGCCAGTGGCTACGGGCTCTACCGCTGTCCCGCTCAGCAGATCGTTGAGCGCTTCGCCGATAGCGACTCCGCGATAGTAGAGACAAACGCGACGATCCAGCGGCAATAGCTCGCTGGCATAGGAGAGCCGGATGCGCGCGGCGGCCGCGAGCCTGTCGAGGGCGTCGCGCAACGACACATCTCGCGCCTGAAGCGAAACCGATCGATCGAGCGGTGCAGAGAACGAACTCGAGGGCGCGCTTGGTTGCGCAGCTTCGCGCAGCGACGTGCACGTCGCTTGTGTGGCTCGCGCGTTTGTCGCCGGTGCGGCAAGTAACAATGAAAGCGCCAGCGCGCGAGGCGTTCCCGTCATCAAAGTCATTGTGGAACTGCACCAAGCCGCGTGGCGCGCACGATTACCGTATCACCGCGACGCTCGACCTCGGCGCCTAACGCGAGCGCGATCGTGCGCAGAACCTGGTCGATCGGTTCACCCGCGAACTCAGCGGTCAGATGCCGCCCCGCAAGCGCTGCATCCGCAATGCGCAGCTCCACGCCGTACCAGCGACGCAACTCCGTGCGCACTCGCTCGAGTGTCGCTTCGCGGAAGACGAGCCGGCCGCGCGTCCACGCGATGTCGTCCGGCGTCGCCGCTCGACGCTGAACCTCGACGCGTCGGCGCGGCGGCGGCTGCAATTCGCCGATGTCGCCCTCCCGCAGTTCAGCAGCGCTGTCTGGAGAGTCGCCAACCCCGCGCAATGTCACGATGCCGCTGGTCACGACAACCCGTACACTTGCGCTGTCGATTTGATCGACGAGAAACGCTGTTCCGACGTCCTGCACGATCGCCGGACGGGCATGCACGACAAACGGACGCGATGCGTCGTGCCGCACGTCGAAGAACGCCTCACCCTCGAGGTTCACTTCGCGCCTGTCGCCGCCGTAAGCCGCGACCGTTAGACGCGAGCTCGGACCGACGTGAATCACGCTGCCGTCAGGAAGCTGCAGCGAATCGCGCTGCCCGACAGTTGTCTCGATTGTGCGCGCAGCGAATGTAGGAGCTGCTTCATCGCTCGTGGCGCGCAATCGCCACAAGGCCAGCACGGCGAGGACAATCGCTGCCGCCGCGGCAAAGGCGGGAATGCCTAACACGCGCCACCGAATCGTGCGACGAGGCTTCGTTTCCTCGCGCGGTAGGGTGCGTGAAACGACAAGCGTGTCGTTGCGATGTGCTTGCACCTGACGCAGCGCAGCTTCGACATCGACGCGCGGTGCCGGACGCGTCGCGACGCTCGCGATGGCGCCCTCTAGTCGTGCGAGTAGCTCCGCATCCGCTGGCCGAGCCGCAAGCCAGGCGCGAACTGCCTCCGCTTCCGCCGAGGAACTCTCACCGGCCAGATAACGGCCGATGGCGTCCCAGTCAGGGCGGCCTGCCGCTGCGCTCGGCGACGACCTTTCGTCGGTCATACTCCTCTCAACACCTAACCACGTGCCTACCCTATCCTGCTCCCTCGCTTCATCGGTAACCTAATTCTGTGCCAGTCAACGATCAGCCGGACCGCACGAACCAAGCGGCGGATCTTGCTCTCCTCGCCCGATTGCGTGAGGGAGATGAAGCGGCATTCGACACGATCTTTCGCACCTGGTACGAACAGTTGGTGGCGCTCGGCGATCGCATGGTCCGTGATCGCGCGGCCGCAGAGGAAATCGTGCAGGAAGTGATGCTCGAGCTCTGGCGCCGGCGTGATCGTTTGGCCGCCGATGGTTCAGCTCAGGCCTATCTCTTTACAGCGACGCGCAATCGTGCGCTCAACTATTTGCGTCACTTGCGAGTGCGCGCGAAGGGTGAGCCGCTTCTCTTGCCTGACGAAGCTGCGAGTGAGCGCGCCGATTCCGGCGCCGTAGTATCGGAGATCGAAGCCGCGATTCGCGGCGCCATCACCGAACTGCCGCCACGCTGCCGAGAGGTGTTCGAGCTCAGCCGCATTCAGGGTCTCAAGTACGGAGAGATCGCGCAGACACTCGGCGTATCTGTGAAGGCAGTCGAAGCGCAAATAGGAAAGGCGCTCAAGCTGCTGCGTGAGCGGCTGGCGCCGTGGCTGCCAACGGGGACGAGTCTATAGAACAGAAAGGCGCACTGCATTCTCCGGTTTTCGAAATAATGACGCAGACAGGGCGCGCCGCGACATAGGGTCGTGCGCTGATGGCGTGTTACTCCTGCGACGACGGCACTTTGATCGTTCCACGTTGGGGCGAGTGTGCCGGCCACAACAGGAGAGCAGTGCGATGACACGCACGTATCAGAGATTGATTGCGGCCGCGGTGGTCCTAACGAGTGCCGCGTGCGCCGAACTCAACACACCATCGAGTGACGTTACTAGCTCACTCGCGGCCGCCTTTACCGCGGTGCCGGTGGGCTTCGAGAATCTCACGTCGAGTTACGCGGGCAGCTCTGACGACGGCCCAACCATGTGGCTTCCTGGTCCCCGCGGCATCGGTCTCGGTGGTGGACTGCTCATGGGTGGTGGAATCGGCGAGGCTTTTGTCGGGGCGATCGGTTTTGATGGGCGAGGGCACGGAGGCCATCGTGGCCCCTTTGGTGGCTTTTCGTGCAGCGGAACCTTCTCGGCCGCTTCCGGCCGCCTTGTTTGCGACGACGTCGTACGCTACGGCCTAACGACAAAGGTCTCGCTTCGCTTCACAACGGCCGCGGGCGCTGTGCAGCAAGCGTTCGATACGCTGACGACAAATACGGTGAACGTGCAGACGACTGTCACCGGCACGACGACCTTCGAACGCGACTCCACACGAGGACGCGGCGGTCATGGGCGCGGGCCGAATCATCATGTTGGCCGTATCGCCGGCGACACCACGACAATTCTGACTGCAACGACCACCGTCGATCACGCGAGCGAACGCACGGTCGGCGGCCTCGCGCAGGGGAGCACGCAGCGGAGCGTCAACGGCGCCTCGTTAGGGAAAGAGAACACCACCGGAACATCGAGCCGCGGCAATTTCACTGCGGCGCGCACGACAGCTGACACGACGCGCGGTCTCAGCATCCCCGTCTCGGACACGGGCAAAACATTCCCGACTGCCGGGACAGTCATCCGCGTTATGCAGGCGACGATCACCTTCGCCGGTTCGGCAGCCGCGACGTCCTCGCGCCGCGAGGTCATCACGTACGACGGCACGGCCACTGCCAAGGTTGTCATCACGAAGGATGGCGTCACGCAGAACTGTACGCTCCCGCTGCCTCGTGGCCGGTTGACCTGCTCGCAGTAACGCGTCCCGTCGCAATTGGGAGGGAAGGATCATGTCACGATACATTCGACGTCTACCGGCGGGTTTCACACCGTTCGCTCGCACGTTAGGCGTTATCACTGTGGCGCTCGGCCTCGTAGCCGGCGCCACGGCTCCTCTGGGAGCGCAGTACTTCGGCCGCAACAAAGTGCCGTACGAGCGCTTCGACTTCGACGTACTGCGCACCGCCCACTTCGACGTGCACTTCTACGACGCGGAGAAGGTGGCCGCGCGCGACGCGGCTCGCATGCTCGAGCGCTGGAACTCGCGTTTCTCGTCGCTTCTTCAGCACCAGCTGAGCGGGCGCAAGCCCGTCGTGCTCTACGCTGATCAGCCGGACTTTCAGCAGACCAACGTCATTCCGGACCAGCTGGATGAGGGAACGGGCGGAGTGACCGAATCGTTCCTCGATCGCATGGTGCTCCCGTTGACGGGATCGTACGCTGAAAGCGACCACGTTCTCGGCCACGAGGCGGTACACGTCTTCCAGTACGACATCGCTGCGAAGGAGCGCGGCGGTGGCCGCCTGGAGCAACTGCCGCTCTGGATCGTCGAGGGGATGGCTGAGTACCTATCCGTCGGCCCTAACGACAGACATACGGCGATGTGGTTGCGCGACGCACTCCTGCGCAACGACGTCCCGTCCATTCGCTCGCTAACTAATAGCGCGCGCTACTTCCCGTATCGTTACGGTGAGGCGCTCTGGGCGTACATCGGTGGTACGTGGGGCGATGCAAAAGTCGCGAAGCTCTTCCGCGCATCGCTCGAACGCGGCTTCGAGGAAGCCGTTCGCCGCGAGCTGGGTATGAATGTCGATGCGCTCTCGAAGCGCTGGCACGAGGCTATCGATCGAACCTATCGGCCGTTGCTCGCGGATCGCACGCGCCCTGCTGAAACCGGTCATCGCATCGGAGCGGCCCCGCGAAGTGGCGAGCATAACGTCTCACCATCACTGAGTCCGGACGGACGCCAGGTCGCCTACTTCTCGACGCGCGGTCTGCTCGGCGTCGAGCTGTTGGTCGCTGATGCGTCAACAGGTGAGGTGCTCGCATCGCTCGCGACGCCTGGACTGCGTACGCGCTTCGACGCGCTGAGCTTCATCTACAGCTCGGGGAGCTGGTCATCCGATGGTTCCCGTTTCGCGTTCGTGACGTACGCGGATGGCGATAATGAGATCATCATTGTCGATGTCGCGTCGCGTCGAATCGAACGCCGCATCCGTCCACGCGGTATCGGCGCGATTTCGAGTGTAACGTGGTCGCCTGAGGGCGGTCGCATCGCCTTTTCGGGCTCGGATGGCGGAGTGAGCGATCTCTTCGTCATCGATCTTGCTTCTGCTGACGTCCGCCGCCTAACGAACGACCGTTACGCAGACTTGCAGCCGGCGTGGTCTCCGGATGGGGCATCGCTGGCGTTCGTGTCCGATCGCACCATGCCGGACGACGAAACCGTGGCTGCCGAGGGAAGCGACTTTCAGAAGTTGCGCTACGCTCCGCTGCGGCTTGCACTTGTTGACGTGGCGACGGCTCGCGTGCGCGTGATCCCGACCTTTGCGGACGCCAAGCATTTGAGTCCGAACTTCTCGCCAGACGGCCGCTCGCTCCTTTTTGTCGCGGACCCGGGTGGCTACAGCGACATATATCGCGCGGAATTGGACGGCGGACGTCTTTTGCAGGTAACACGGACCGCGACAGGCGTGAGCGGTATCGCGGCGACATCACCTGCGTTATCGGTTTCTCGCACCGGGCGCGCGGTCTTTTCGGTGTTCGAGCGTGGCGGAACGCAGCTCGCGTCGCTGAGCACCGAGGAGATGCGGGGTCAGCCGTTAGGCACTGACACGTCCGCTCCCGAAGCGGGACGCATGCCGACAGACTCCCTCTCAGGCACGCGCGTCGTTACTAGCTATCTGCAGGATGCTGACACCGGTCTCCCCGCGGATTCGAGCGTTTCGGAGCGTCCGTACCGGGCTGGCTTCCAGCTCGCAGCAATCGGTCAACCGATGCTTGGCGTGGGAGTGGGCGGAGCTTTTGGCACGCAGGTGGTTGGCGGAGCGTCAGCTTTCTTCACCGACGTGCTCGGAGACCATTCGTTAGGCGTCGCGTTGCAGGCATCCGGCACTATGCGCGATATCGGTGGACAGTTGCTGTACATCGACGAGTCGCGCCGCTGGACGTGGGGCGCAGCCGTGGAGAGGATCCCGTACGTGTACGGCTACACGGCGTTCTCGGACACGACGATTCCGTTGCGCAATGGCGGTGCAGCGCCCGGCACGGCCGTGGACTACGTGCTCGCACACATCGCCGTGAGCGGCGGAAGCCTGCTCACACAGTTTGCGCGCTCGTCAACGCAACGGGTCGAGCTGCAGGCGGGCTATTCGCGCTATGACTACGCGCTGGAGGTCTCACGCGACGTCTATGTCGGAAACTCGCGAGTCGCGAACCAGCGATTTGAGCTCCCCGCGCCGTCGTCGCTCGGCATGGTCAATGCGAGCGCCGCGTTGGTTGGCGACGACGCCGCGTTAGGCTTCACGTCGCCGATCTCTGGTACGCGCTACCGCTTGGAGGTCACTCCGACGATCGGGTCGCTCGGCTATCAAACGGTCCTCGCCGACTACAGGCGGTACTTCCTGATGCGACCGCTCACGCTCGCGATCCGCGGCATCCACTACGGCCGCTACGGCCGCGACGCGGACAGCGATCGTCTTGGTGCTCTCTATGTTGGCGACGGATCGCTCGTGCGCGGGTACTCGTACCAAAGCTTCAACGCGAGCGAGTGCAGCGTAGCGCCGACGAGCGGTTCCCTCGCGGGGAGCAGTTGCCCCGAGTTCGAGCGGCTGATCGGAAGTCGCATCGCTGTTGCGAATGTGGAGCTGCGCATCCCGCTCGTCGGGTCGCATGGCCACGGCCTGCTGCAGACGAGCGCGCTGCCGCCTCTCGAGTTGGCGCCGTTCTTCGATGTCGGTTCAGCGTGGACGGCGAGCAGCACGCCGGTCCTCAGCCTAACGCGGTCGTCGAGCGAGCGAACGGCTGTGGCGAGTGCGGGGCTTGCGATGCGAATGAACTTGTTCGGCTTCGCGGTGCTGCAGTCGTATTACGCGCTACCGTTCCAGCGGCCGACGCGCAGCGGAGTGTGGGGCTTTGTGTTGCAGCCGGGCTATTAGACCTTAGTCCATAGTCCTTGGTCCTTAACGTGCGCGACCAGCAG
>Ga0187893_10004927_pt1 | contig 24699 bp, 22 predicted proteins | sample MA1701074metaG_FD_139574 | JGI IMG/M metagenome (GOLD analysis project Ga0187893, IMG submission 139574) | White microbial mat communities from a basaltic lava cave in the Kipuka Kanohina Cave System on the Island of Hawaii, USA - MA170107-4 metaG ... | reverse complement strand
GGACCCGGGGCAGGACCACGGCGGCGACGAGGCCGGCGGCGACGAGGAGGGTGGAGATCCGGAAGGAGCGCTGGCGCACCCGCTCGGTGAGCTCCCGTCCGGCCACGAGGCGGACGGCGGCGGACGGCCTCACCGACTGCCCACCGCCTGGCGGAAGAGCTCCGAGAGCCGGGGCGTGACCTCGGCGAAGCGCACGAGCCGGCCCCGGGCCATGGCCAGCTCCACGAGCTGGCGGTCGTCGGCCATGGGCTCGAGCTCCACGGTGACCGAGCGGTCGGTGGCCGCCACGGGCTCCACCCCGGCGAGGGCGGCGGCGGCCGGACCCAGGCCGGGATCGGCCTGGGCCAGCTCCACGACCACCCGCCGGCGGCCCCGCCGCTTGAGCTCGGCCACGGGGCCCCTCAGCACCGCCCGGCCCCGGTGGACGATGGCCACGTCGTCGCAGAGGTCCTCGACGAGGTCGAGCTGGTGGCTGGAGAAGACCACGGCCGCCCCGGTGGCCGCCCCCTCCCGCAGGAGTGCGCTCATGCGGTCGACGCCCAGGGGGTCGAGCCCGGCGAAGGGCTCGTCGAGCACGAGGAGCTCGGGGTCGTGGACGAGGGCGGCGGCCAGCTGCACCCGCTGCTGGTTGCCCTGGGAGAGCTCGAGCACCCGGTCGCCGGCCCGCTCGGCCAGCCCCACCTCCTCGATCCAGCGGTCGGCCCGGCGCCCGGCCTCGGCCCGGTTCAGGCCGTGGAGGCGGGCGAGGTAGACGAGCTGGTCCCGCACCCGCATCTTGGCGTAGAGGCCCCGCTCCTCGGGCATGTAGCCGAACCGGCGGCGGACCGCGTCGGTGACGGGGGCGCCCTGCCAGGCGACCTCGCCGGCGTCGGGGGTGGTCACCCCCATGACGATGCGCATGGCCGTGGTCTTGCCCGCCCCGTTGGGACCCAGGAACCCGCAGATCCGGCCCGGGGCGACGGAGAAGCTCAGCCCGTCGAGGGCCTGGACGTCGCCGAACCGCCGGGTGAGGCCGCCGAGGGCGAGCACCGCCCGAACCTACCCGGGCTGGGCCTCGGCCACCGTGCGCAGCTCTCGCCGGAGGTCGCCGATCTCGTCCCGGAGGCGGGCGGCGTACTCGAAGCGCAGGTCGGCGGCCGCCTCCCGCATCTCCTCCTCCAGGGTGCGTACGAGGCGCTCGAGCTCCTCGGTGGGCAGCTCGGCCAGGTCGTCGCGCTCGGGGCGGCGCCGGCCCCTCGACCGCCGGTCCCGCCCGGGCCGGGGAGCGGAGGCGTCGGGCCGGATGGCGGCGAGGATGTCGGTGACCGCCTTGCGGATGGTCTGGGGGTCGATGCCGTGCTCGGCGTTGTGGGCCTGCTGGAGGCCCCGGCGGCGCTGGGTCTCGTCGATGGCCCGGCGCATGGACTCGGTGACCTCGTCGGCGTACATGATCACCTGGCCGTCGACGTTGCGGGCGGCCCGGCCGATGGTCTGGATGAGCGACGTCTCGCTGCGCAGGAACCCCTCCTTGTCGGCATCGAGGATGGCCACGAGCGAGACCTCGGGGAGGTCGAGGCCCTCCCGCAGCAGGTTGATGCCCACGAGCACGTCGAAGGTGCCCAGGCGCAGGTCGCGCAGGATCTCGATGCGCTGGACGGTGTCGACCTCGCTGTGGAGGTAGCGCACCCGCACCCCCAGATCGAGGAGGTAGTCGGTGAGGTCCTCGGCCATCTTCTTCGTGAGGGTGGTGACGAGCACCCGGTCGCCCCGGCCCACCCGGTCGCTGATCTGGGCCATGAGGTCGTCGATCTGGCCCTTCGTGGGCTTCACCACCACCTCGGGGTCGACGAGGCCGGTGGGGCGCACGATCTGCTCCACCACCCGGCTCGACACCCCGAGCTCGTAGTCGGCCGGGGTGGCCGAGAGGAAGATGCACTGGTGCACCCGCTCGAGCCACTCGTCGAAGCGCAGCGGGCGGTTGTCGGCCGCCGAGGGGAGGCGGAAGCCGTGCTCCACGAGGGTGAGCTTGCGGGACCGGTCGCCCTCGTACTGGCCGTGGAGCGGGGGGACGGTGACGTGGGACTCGTCGATGATCATGAGGAAGTCGTCGGGAAAGTAGTCGAGGAGGGTGAAGGGGGCCTCGCCCTCGTCCCGCCCGTCGATGTGGCGGGAGTAGTTCTCGATCCCGTTGCAGAAGCCGATCTCCCGCATCATCTCCAGGTCGTGGTTCGTGCGCATGCGGAGGCGCTGGGCCTCGAGGAGCTTGCCCTGGGCCTCGAACCGGCGGAGCTGGTCGGCGAGCTCGCCCTCGATGGCCACCATGGCCCGCTCCATGCGCTCCTCGGTGGCCACGTAGTGAGTGGCGGGGAAGACGGTGAGCTCCTCGAGTGACCCGAGGACCTCGCCGGTGACGGGGTCGACGCGGCTCAGGCGCTCGACCTCGTCGCCGAAGAGCTCGATGCGCACCCCGGTCTCGTCGTAGGCGGGGAAGACCTCGAGCGTGTCGCCCCGGACCCGGAAGCGTCCTCGGGTGAAGCTCACCTCGTTGCGCTCGTACTGCATGTCGACGAGGCGGCGGAGGATCCCCCGCTGGCCCAGGGACTCGCCGGGCCGGAGGTGGAGGATCTGGGTGGCGTACTCCTCGGGCGAGCCCAGGCCGTAGATGCAGGAGACCGAGGCCACGACGATGACGTCCCGGCGATGGAGGAGGGCGGCGGTGGCCGAGTGGCGGAGGCGCTCGATCTCGTCGTTGATCGAGCTGTCCTTCTCGATGTAGGTGTCCGAGGAGGGGATGTAGGCCTCGGGCTGGTAGTAGTCGTAGTAGGAGACGAAGTACTCGACCCGGTTGTGGGGGAACAGCTCCCGGAACTCGTTGGCCAGCTGGGCGGCGAGGGACTTGTTGGGGGCGAGAACGAGGGTTGGCCGCTGCACGGCCTCGACGGTCCAGGCCACGGTGGCGCTCTTCCCGCTGCCGGTGATGCCCAGCAGGGTCTGGAACCGCTCGCCCGCCCGCACCCCCTCGGCCAGGGCGGCGATGGCCGCCGGTTGGTCCCCGGCGGGCCGGAAGTCGCTGACGACCTGGAGCTCGGCCACACGTCCAACCTAGGCGCGCAACCTAGGCGCGCAACCTAGGCGCGCAACCTGGGCGCGCAACCTGGGCGCGCAACCTGGACGCGGACCCGGGCCGGGCACGCCTGCCCGACCGGCGGCCGGGGGCGGGCCGGTCCTGCGGCTAGGCCCGGCCCCGGGCCCCCGAGACCGAGCCGATCACCACGAGGAGCAGGCCGGCGCCCAGGCCCACGTAGGCGCCGATGCCCACGAGGTCGAAGAGGTTCCCGTCGAAGATGCCGGCGTCGCGGGCGTCGCCCACGAGCAGCTGGGTCTGGACCAGGAAGAGGGCGACGATGGCCAGGGCCACGACGCCGAGGACGGGGGCGAGGAAGCGGAGGCGGCGCACGAGGGCGGCGGCGGCGGCGAGGAAGCCCACGACCACGACGACGATGCCGATGCTGGGGTTGCCCGAGGAGGCGGTGTTGTCCCACAGGTAGCGCAGGGGCCCGTCGTGGGCGGAGTCCTGCACGCCGAGGCCGTCGATCCAGTTGAGGAAGCTCGAGGCCAGGTAGACGAGGGCCACGAGGGCGGTGACGAGGGCCAGCGGTGTGAGGAGCAGGGCCCCTCCTCCCCCACGCCGGCGACTGGTGGCCGAGGCGGTCATGGGGCTGGGGGCCGGGCCCCGGACCTGGCCGTGGCGCACCCCGCCGAAGGCCGGCGAGACGCCGACGTCGCGGGGCTGCCACTCACCACGACTGGGGGGGGCCTGGGGTCGGGGGGACGGCGGGGGCGGGGGGGTCTGGGACTGCTCGCCGAGGTTGTACCAGCTCATCTCGTGCCTGCGCTCCCTCTGGGCTCGTGGCGGACTCCGACGACCCCCGCTGCGTCGGGCTGGTGCTCCGGGGCCAGCCGCCAGCCTACCCACCCCCGGACCCGCCGGGGCGGGAGGTGGGGACGCCGTCCTCCCCGGCGAGGGTCAGCCACAGGGCGGCCACCTGGGGTCGCAGGTCGGCAAGGGGCCCCCGGTTGTCGAGCACGTGGTCGGCCGCCGCCCGCCGCTCCTCGCGGGTCGCCTGGGCGGCCATGCGGGCCCTCACCTCGGCCGGCGTCATCCCCCGACCCTCGACGAGCCGGTGCTCGGCCACGGCCTCGGGGCAGTCGACCACGACGACCACATCGAAGCGGCGGGCCCAGCCCGCCTCGACGAGCAGCGGGACGCACACCACCGCCACCCGGGTGGCGGCCGGCAGGGCGGCCAGCCAGGCGTCGAGGCGCTCGGCCACGGCCGGGTGGACGAGGGCGGTGAGCTCGGCCAGGGCCCCGGCGTCGGCGAAGGCGAGCTCGGCCAGGGCCTGCCGGTCGAGGTCGCCGCCCGGGCTCACGACGCCGGGGCCGAAGCGCTCGGCCACCGCCCGGTGGGTGGGGGTCCCCCGGCGGGTGACCTCGCGGGCCAGGTCGTCGGTGTCCACCACCGCCGCCCCGGCCTCGGCCAGGAGCCGGGCCACGGTGGACTTCCCGCTCCCGATCCCCCCGGTGAGCCCCACGGTCCTCCACCCCACCGCGAGCGAGGATAGAGGTGGGTGCCATGGGAGAGTGGCGGCCATGGAGAACGAGGGCGGGGCGGGGACCCGGGAGCGGGCCCGGCGTGAGGACGGGGGGCTCGGGGGATGGTGACGTGGCGGGCGGCCTCGGCCGGGACCGGCGCCCGGCTCTTCCACCCCGACCCGGCCGTGCGCCTCGAGGCTGCGGTACGGCTGGGGCCCCGGGCCCGGCGGGCCCAGCTCGCCCGGGCCGGGGGCTGGCCGGAGCACTCGCCGGGGGCGGTGAACGCCTGGCTGCTCCTCGTGACCACGAAGCCGCCGACGTGGCGGGAGCCCCTCCTCGTGTGGCCCGAGGAGCCGCCCACGCTGGGCCGGGCCCACCCCGGCTTCTTCTACCCCGACCCCCTGGGGTTCTGGGCCGAGGTCCGCCGCTGGGCCGCCGTCCTCGTCGGGGCCCGCCAGCCGGGCTGGGGTGCCCAGGAGGCGCTGGCGGTCACCACCCTCGTCCACGTCGGCGCCGAGCCGGCCCGCTTCGGGGCCATGGTCGCCCTCGCGTCCCCCCGGGTGGTGCTCTTCCTCGACGAGGCGGCGTGGGCGGCCTCGGGTCTGGAGGTCACCGCCGTGGAGCACCACCACATCCGCGACCCTCACCGCCGGGGCCAGGTCTACGAGGGCTTCTGGGCCCGCGACGACCTGGGCCGGACCGTGGGCAAGGCGCCCCAGCACCCGGCAGCCCACAACCTCTACGCCGCCGCCGAGCTCGACGACTTCCTCCGGGCCCGCCCCGACCCCACCGAGCCAGCCCGGCGCTGACGGCGGGGGCCGGGCCGATCAGGGGCCTGAGCAGGGGGTTGGTCGCCGGAAGGTCGGGGTGGCCGCCCACAGCGGTGCCCCGGGCTCTCGGCGTGCTGCTGACAGACCCGACGGGAACCGACCGGACGCGAGACCCTGACCCACACCCGTCCGGCGCCGAGCGAAGCGCGGTGGTGACCGAGGCCTCGAAGCCGTCCTCAGACCGGGGAGACGTCCTCCCACATGGCCAGGCCGTCGAGAAAGGCCCGGATGCGCGCCGGCCACCGGCGCACCCCGGCGAGGTCGTCGGCCACGACGAGCTCGCTGAGCACGAGGGTCTCGGCCAGGGTCTCGGCCGTGGCCACCGGGTGCTCGGGATCCCCCCGCCAGGCGAGGATGAGCGTGGGGACGACGACGTCGTGGAGCTCGGTGGTCGGCGGCAGGTCGGAGACGGCCATGCCCCGGAGGAGGGCGGGGAGGGCCCGGGGGTCCATGGCCGCGAGGTGGCGCAGGCCGATCTCCCGCGACGCCGGGAGCTCGCGGTCGAGGATCGACGCCGGGGGGCGCCGTTGCCACTGCTCGAGGTAGGGGCCCACCCCCGAGCCCTCCACGAGGGCGGCAGCGGCCTTGTAGCCGTCGACGAGGGCGTCGCGGGACTCCCAGGCCGCCGGCGGGGTGACGACCACGAGGCCCGGGACCCGGCGGGGGGCGCGCAGCGCCGTGTAGATGGCGGTGGCGGCGCCCATGGACATGCCGGCGGGCACGAACGGCCCCTCCCACCCGGCGGCCGAGAGCATGTCGTCCACCTGGGCCGACCAGCAGTAGGCCCGATCGACGTAGCGGGGCCCGGCCTCGCCGTGGCCCCGGGCGTCGTAGCGGACGATCCTCGCCACCTCGCTCACCGGGGACCAGTCGAAGAGACCGAGCTCGTCCTCGTGGGCCACCGAGCTCGTGAGCCCGTGGGCCCACACCAGGGTGCACCGACCCATGCACCCGTTGTAGAGCCTCGCCCCCGGGGGCGCAATACGTGACGGGGACAGTTAGACGGGCTCGGGCTTGGGCCCCGGCCGGCCCGGGATCGGGTCCAGCTCGGCTGCCCGTGACGAACCTCGCGTCGGCCGACATCAAGATGCTAAGTGATGATGCTAAGATGCTTAGATGCGGACGACGATCCGGATCGATGACGAGCTCTACCGGGCGGTCAAGGCCCGAGCGGCTCGGGAGGGGCGCACCGTCGGTGAGGTGATCGAGGACGCCCTCCGGGTCCACACCTCGACCCGCCGGGTGGCCGCGCCGGCACCGGCACCGCTGCCGGTCTACGGCGGGACGGGTGTGCTCCCCGGGGTCGACCTGGGCGACCCCGGGGGCCTGCGCGACCTCATGGATCGGGACCGCACCCTCGATGCGATGCGTTGACGTCAACGTCCTCGTCTACGCCCACCGCCCCGAGTCGCCCGACCACGAGCGCTACGCCGCCTGGCTGGAGGCCGTTCGGGCCGGGGACGAACCGCTCGCCGTCCCGAGGCTGTGCCTCTCCGGCTTCCTGAGGATCGTCACCCACCCCCGGGTCTTCCGGGACCCCACGCCGATGGCTGTGGCCCTGGACTTCGCCGAGGGCGTGGGCAGCTCGCCCAACCACCTCCCCGTCGTGCCGGGGGAACGCCACTGGGAGATCTTCACCCGGCTGTGCCGGTCGGCCGAGGTGGTGGGCAACGTGGTGCCCGACGCCTACCTCGCCGCAATGGCCATCGAGCGGGGCGCCACCCTGTGCACGACCGACCGCGGGTTCGGCCGCTTCGCCGGCCTCCGCTGGACCCACCCCTTCGACGACGCCCCGGCCCCGGGCGGGCCAGCTGAGCGCCCCGGCCGGCACGGTCATGCGCCCTCGGAGCGGCGCCGAGCGGGCCGGGTCGGGCGAACCGGTTGAGCTCGGCTGCCTGCGTCCGGGCTAGCCCACGAGGCGGGGCTCGCCGCAGGTGGCGGGGTCGAACTCCTCGGCCAGGGCGGCGGTGTCCACCGGCCCCACCGAGACCCCGGCGGCCCGCAGGGCCCGGTCGAGGACGGGGGTGGAGACGGTGGACACGACGTTGTTGATGATCGGGTTGAGGGCGGCGATGATCGAGTTGGTGAGCGAGGAGAGCGTCACCCCCAGGGGCAGGGCGCCGAGGAGGGTCACGGTGACGTTGCCGGTGCCGAGGCTCGCCCCTGCCGGGGCGCTGGGGGTGGCCTGGGAGGGTGCCGTGGGCGAGAACTCGCTCGGGTAGTCGAAGTCGATGCTGTTCGAGGACGCCAGCCCGGTGGCGCTCACGGGGCCGATGGCCACCGAGGCCACCGGCACGCCGAGGAGGCTCACCCCCAGGGTGGCCGCCACCCGGGTGGTGACGGGCTGGCCGGCCACCCCCACGGTGATCCCCGGGGGCGGGCCGGTGCAGTCGATGGCCGAGAGGGTCCCCACGGCGGCGGCGGCCACGAAGCTCACCGGGAGGTTGCCGGAGAGCCGGAGCAGGCCCCCGAGCCCGGTGTCGATGGCGGGCGTGAGGGTGAGGTCAACCTGGGAGGTGTCGACCGAGCCGCCCACGGGGCCGATGTAGGTCTGGGCCGCCTCGATGACCTTCACCCCCAGGCGGGTGGAGGCCACGCCCGGCACGCTCACCACGGCGCCGGCGTCGAGGAACGTGTCCTGGTTGGCCAGGGCCCCGGCGGCGGTGACGAGCTGGAGGGCGTTCACCCCGAAGCCGGCGGCCCGCCCGAGGGCTCCCTGGTCCACGGAGAGGAAGTCGCCGAGCTGGAAGGTGGTGGAGCTCGTCACCACTGCGGCGAGGGCGTTCACGTCGGCCGCCGCCACCACGCCGTCGGCGTTGAGGACCGTGGCCGTGCCCGCCAGGAGCTGGGCCAGGGTGACGTCGGCGGTGAGCAGCTCGCTCACGGTGGCGAAGCCCATGGCCGCGGCCAGCTCGCCGACGTTCACGTAGGCGTTGGCCAGGCCGTTGTAGCTCACGAGGCTCACGCTGCCCACGGTGCCGCCGAGGAAGCGCTCGAGCAGCCGGTTGAGCAGGGGGGCCTCGGAGGTGCTCACCGTCCCCAGGGACGAGCCGATGGAGAACCCGGCAATGGCCTGCTTCGTGGCCACCGCCACCCGGGTCACCGCCCGGGAGCCGGGGGCGAAGCGGTGGTCGACCGGCGAGGTCACCGTGACCCGCACGGCATCGGTGCCCCCGCCGAGGATGAAGGCGTTGTCGGCGTCGACGGTGCCAACCTCGGCCACGACGGTGCGGTCGGCGCCGAGGGTGAAGCCGTTGCGAGCGGCGCTGGCCTCGGCCCGGGACTGGGCGGCGAGGGTGTCCCGCACGGCGTCGAGGGCGGCGAGGTCGGCCACGGCCTGGTTGTCGCGGGCCTGGGCCGCCACCCGCCCGAGGTCGACGGCCAGGGCCGCCGCCACGAGGGCGAGGGTGAAGCCCACGGCCGCGAGCACGAGGATGGCACCCTGCTCGGCCTCCCCGGCCCGGGCCCGGCCCAGCACCCAGCGGCGGGCGCCGCGGCGAGCGGCGGCCGCCCCCCGCATCCCCATCCCGTCCACGGCCGCCATCACTCGGTGATCTGGACCACGGCCGTGGACGAGAACGTCGACGGGGTGGCGGCGGAGATGATGGGGAGCTCGGGGACGAGGGGCTCGCTGTCGTAGGGGTAGGTCACGACCACCTCGATGCAGCGGCCCGCCCCCGCGACGCAGGGGTTCACCACGGCGGTGACGACCACGGCCGCCTCCTGGTCGTCGCGCAGCCAGGTGAGGCGGTCCCGGGCCGTGGCCTCGGCCCGGGCGGTGGCGGTGGCGTCGTCGGCGATGCCCACCGCCGAGCGGGCCCCCTCGGCGGCGGCGTTCGTGACGCTCTGCTTCAGGGCCAGGATCACCCCGAAGGTGATGAGCCCGAAGAGGATGAGGAAGAAGGGCACGGCCACAAGCGCCATCTCCACGAGCGCCGCCCCCCGCTCGTCCCGCCGACGGGACCGGCGGGCTGGGAGCCCGGGCCCTCGCCCGGACCATCGACGGTCGGCCTGTGGCCAGTCTCGCTTCGTCACGGCAGTCAGCTCCAGCTCCCAGGGGTCGGGGCCACGCCAGCGGGCACCCGACCGGCAACTCGCTCCCCGGTGGTATCGGCCGGCGGTCACCGACGCTTGAGGGCAAGAAATCGGTCAAGTCCTCCCTCGGCGTGCCGAAGCTCTCCCCGTGGCGCCGTCCCGCCGGAGGGCGCCCGGGAGACGATCCGCGACAAGCCCGACCGGGCTCCGACTGACTGGGGAAGCCAATGGCAAGAAGGTCCAACCTCATCGTGGTGCTGGGCCTCGTCGTGTTCGTGGTCGGCGCCGCCGCCACGTACCTCATCGCCCGCGACGACGGCGGTGACTCGGCGAGCGGCGGGGCCGGCGAGGTGACGGTGCTCTACGCCGAGGAGGCCATCCCGGCCGGCACCACCGGCGCCGACGCCGTCGAGGCCGGGGCGGTGAAGAGCCGCTCGATCCGGGAGTCGGCCGTCCCCGCCGACGCCATCACCGACCGGTCCCAGCTCGCCGGCCTCACCGCCGTGCTCGGCGTGGCCCAGGGCCAGACCCTGCGCCTCTCGCAGTTCCGCGAGGCCCAGACCCGCATCGGCACGCTCGAGATCCCCGAGGGCAAGACGGCCATGGCCGTCCAGCTCGCCAACGTGGCCGGGGTGGCGGGCTTCGCCGGGGCGGGCGACCGCATCGACGTCTACGGCCTGCTGCGCCCCGACGGCCAGGTGCCGGCCGGAGCCGCCCGGCTCATCATGCAGGCCGTCGAGGTGCTGAGCGTGAACGGCACGACGCTGGCCGGTGCCCAGGGCCAGCCCGGGGCCGAGGGGCTGGTGTTCCTCCTGGCCGTGAGCCCGGTGCAAGCCGAGCAGCTCGCCTACCTCACGAGCTTCCAGCAGCTCTACTTCTCCCTCGTGGCCCGCGACGCCACGCCGGTGCCCGCCACCCCCGGCGTCGACATCGACAGCGTCCTCGAGAACCGGTAGGGGGTCGAACCGTGCGCAACCCGAAGATCCTCGTCCTCGACCGAAGCCCCGAGCTGGCCGATCAGGTGGCCTCGGTGGCCGCCGAGCTCCGGCCCCGACCCCAGGTCATGCCCTGGGAGCGCATCGGCGCCGTGGCCGACGTGCTCACCGAGGACGGCCCCTTCGACGTGCTCGTGGCCGGCCAGGGCCTAGCCACGAGGACGGGCCTGGCCCGCCTCCAGGTGATCCACGACGAGATGCCGACCATGAGCTCGGTGCTCGCCTTCACCGACCGACCCGACGCCCAGCTCCGGGACATCGTCCGCTCCGGGGCCATCGACCTCCTCCACCTCCCGGTGACCGACCGGGTGCTGCGGGAGTGCCTGGAGCGGGCCATCGAGCTCAGCCGCCCGGCGACCGTGGCCCCCGAGCCCCTCGCCGGCGCCGGGCCGGCGATGCCGGCGGCCACGGGCACGGTGTTCACCGCCTCCTCGGCCACCGGGGGCTGCGGGAAGACCTTCCTGGCCACGAACCTCGCCTACTACCTCCACCACCACACCGGGGCCAAGACCTGCATCATCGACCTCGACCTCCAGTTCGGCGAGGTGTCGACGGCCATGCGCCTGCGGCCCCGCTTCTCGATCGCCGACCTCCTGGCCCGTGAGGACCCCGAGGCCCCCGAGGTGGACCTCTCGGGCCACATCGAGGAGTACATGGCGACCCACGAGACCGGGGTCATGGTCCTGCCCGCCCCCCGGGACCCCTCCGACGCCGACCGCATCCACCCCACCGACGTGACCCGGGTGCTCGAGGCGGCCCGCCGCCGCTTCCAGTACGTCGTGGTCGACACGCCCTCCCAGCTCAGCGAGGTGGTCCTCGCCGCCTTCGACCAGTCCGACAGCCTCTACGTCATGGCCACGATGGACCTGCCCAGCGTGCGGAACATGGGCGTGTTCCTCAACACCCTGGAGAAGCTGAAGATCCCCTCGGACAACGTGCGGCTCATGCTCAACAAGGCCGAGCAGGACGTGGGCATCGACGTCGACCAGATCACGAAGCTCTTCCCCCAGGGCTTCACCGCCGTGCTCCCCTACGACCGGGAGGTGTCGCGCTCGGTGAACGTCGGCTCCCCCATCCTCGCCTTCAACCCCGGGACCGAGGTGAGCCGCCGCCTCTCCGTGGGCCTCTCCCCCCTGCTGCCCGAGGAGCAGCGCCTGCGGCTCGCCTCGATGCCGGGCACCGCCCCCGAGCGCAAGCCGGGCCTGCTCGCCCGCCTCTTCAACTTCAACCCCAAGCGCTGAGCACGAAGGAGCAGCCGTGAAGCTTTCCGACAAGCTGGCCGCCATCGAGGAGCAGGACCGCATGCAGGACGCCGTGGTCCGCCGCCCCCGACCCGAGGCGGCCGCCGCCCGGTCGCCGGGCCGGGCCACGAAGCGGGCCAGCGCCAGCTGGCAAGCCAAGAAGCGGGCCGTGCGCGACCACGTGCTCGCCGAGGTGGCGCCGAAGATGGGCAGCCTCAACAGCGAGAAGCTCGCCGTGGAGGTGCGGCGGGCCCTCGACGACTTCCTCTCCCGGGAGGACGTGAAGGTCTCCCCCAGCGAGCGCCGGAAGTTCGTCCAGGAGGTCATCCAGGACACCCTGGGCTACGGGCCCCTCGACCCCATGCTCGCCGACCCCTCCATCACCGAGATCATGTGCAACAGCTACGACGACATCTGGGTGGAACGGGGCGGCAAGCTCTACCACACGGGGGCGTCGTTCAGCGACGACGCCCAGTACCGCCAGATCATCGAGAAGATCGTCGGCGGCGTGGGCCGGCGCATCGACGAGGCCGCCCCCATGGTCGACGCCCGGCTCCCCGACGGGTCCCGGGTCAACGCCATCGTGAGCCCACTGGCCATCCACGGCTCGGCCCTCACCATCCGCAAGTTCGCCGCCGACCCCTACACGGCCAAGGACCTCATCAACTTCGGCACCTTCACCCTCGACCTCTCGGTGGTCCTCGAGGCCTGCGTGCGGGGCAAGCTCAACCTCCTCGTCTCGGGGGGGACGGGCACGGGCAAGACGACGAACCTCAACGTGCTCTCGTCGTTCATCCCCGACGGGGAGCGCATCATCACCATCGAGGACTCGGCCGAGCTCCAGCTCCAGCAGCCCCACGTCATCAGCCTCGAGTCCCGGCCCCCCAACGCCGAGGGTGCCGGGGAGATCCGCATCCGGGACCTCGTCCGCAACGCCCTGCGCATGCGCCCCGACCGCATCATCGTCGGCGAGGTCCGGGGGGCCGAGGCCCTCGACATGCTCCAGGCCATGAACACCGGCCACGAGGGCTCGATGACCACCGTCCACGCCAACGGCCCCCGGGACGCCCTGAGCCGCCTCGAGACCATGGTGCTCATGGCCGGCTACGACCTGCCGGTGCGGGCCATCCGGGAGCAGGTGGCCTCGGCCCTCGACGTCATCATCCACCTCGACCGGCTCCCCGACGGCCGCCGGGTCGTCACCTCGCTCACCGAGCTCCAGGGCATGGAGGGCGAGACCATCCTCGTCCAGGACCTCTTCCACTACCGGCTCGGGCGCCGGGACGAGGAGGGCCGGCCCGAGGGCGAGCTCGTGCCCACCGGGCTGCGACCGAAGTTCCTCGACCGGCTGGCCGAGGCGGGGATCGACCTCCCGGCCAAGGCCTTCCGCCCCGACCGCGCCGAGCTGGCCCCGGGCCGGCCCCCCCGGGGCCGGGATCCCAAGGTGGCCCAGCTCCTGCGCCCGGAGCGGGTCCGATGAGCAGCGCCCTCGTCGTCGCCATGGTCACCGTGGGCGGGGGCCTGGCCCTAGCCGTCGGGGGGTGGCTGGCCCGGGTCGGCCGCCGCACCGAGCGCCTCTCGGAGATCCTCGACCTCCCCTACGGGGAGTGGGACGTGCCGGTGGAGGACGTCACCGAGACCCGCAGTGCGATCGTGGAATCGAGCATCGGCCTGGCCAGCCGGGTCGTGAACCAGTTCGACACCAAGGGATCCCTGCGGCGCTCCCTCGAGCGGGCCCGCATCCCCATGCGCCCGGGCGAGCTCGTCGTCGTCACCGCCTGCGGGGCGGTGACGGGCGGAGCGCTGCTCCTGGGCATCACCCAGTCGCCCATCCTCGCCGCCATGGGCGTGCTCCTCGCCCCCCTCGCCGCCTCGAGCGTGATCCGGGGCCGGATCGCCCGGCGGCGGCGGGCCTTCGAGGACCAGCTCCCCGACGCCCTCGGCCTCATCGCCTCCTCGCTCTCGGCCGGGCACACGTTCCTGCGGGCCATCCAGATGATGTGCGAGGAGTCCGAGCCCCCCCTGGCGGAGGAGTTCCGCCGCGTGGTGTCCGAGACCCAGCTCGGCGATCCCCTCGTCGACGCCCTCGACCGCATGGCGGCCCGGCTCGAGATCCGGGACATGGACTGGGTCGTGCAGGCCATCCGCATCCAGCAGACCGTGGGAGGCAAGCTCGCCGACCTCCTCCACACCTTGGCCGACTTCATCCGGGCCCGGGAGGAGGTGCGCCGGGAGGTGAAGGTGCTCACCGCCGAGGGGCGCATCTCGGCCTGGATCCTCACCGCCCTCGCCCCCCTGCTCCTCGTGGCCGTGCAGGTCCTCAGCCCCGAGTACATGAAGCCCATGTTCCAGGGGTGGGGCCTGGTGGTCCTCGCCGGCACCGCCCTCATGGTGCTGGGGGGCTCGGCCATCATCTTCCGCATGACCAAGATCGAGGTCTGACATGGACATCGCCCTCGCCCTCACCCTGGCCCTGGCCACCGCCGGCGCCGCCGCCGTCCTCGTCGGGGCCACCCGCCACCGGCCCGCCACCGGTGTGGTCGACTACCTCCGGGACCTCGACGGGGGAGACCGGCCGGCCGACGAGTTCGAGGCCACCCTGGCCGAGCCCTTCGTGGCGCGCGTCCTCCGGCCCCTGGCCTCGAGCTTCGGGTCGATCACCCGGTTCACCCCGGCGAACCACATCGAGCGGGTGCGCCACCGGCTCCTCACCGCCGGCCTGGCCAACCAGGTCCGAGCCGAGGAGTTCGTCGTGGCCCAGGTGGCCTCGGTGCTCGTCTTCACCGTGGGGGCCCTGGCCTGGGTGGCCCTGGCCTCGCCCTCGCCCCGCATGGCCCTGCTCGCCGTCGTGCTCCTCCCGGCCGTGGGCGTCCTGCTCCCCACCGCCTGGCTCACCCGCAAGGTGGAGGCGCGCAAGGCGGCCCTGCGCAAGGACCTGCCCGACACCCTCGACCTCCTCGCCATCTCCGTGGAGGCGGGCATGGGCTTCGAGGGGGCAGTGGCCATCGTGTGCCAGCACTTCCGCTCCCCCCTGGCCGACGAGCTCCACCGGGCCCTGCGGGAGATGGAGCTCGGCCTGCCCCGCCGGGAGGCCTTCCAGAACCTCAAGCGGCGCACGGACGTGCCCGAGCTCTCGAACTTCGTGCTCGCCCTGCTCCAGGCCGACGCCCTCGGCATCCCCATCGGCCGGGTGCTGCGCACCCAGGCCGCCGAGATGCGGGCCCGGCGCCGTCAGTGGGCCCGGGAGCGGGCGGCCAAGCTCCCGGTGAAGATGCTCGTGCCCCTCGTGCTCTTCATCTTCCCCTCGATCCTCATCGTGATCCTCGGCCCCGCCGTGCCGGGCCTCACGAGCATCCTCGGCTGATTCGGCCGGGATGAGCGGCCCCGGGCCCGCCGAGGCAGAACCCGGCCCCGGGCGGGCGGACAGGGCGACGGTGGTGGTGGAGGGCGTGCGCCTCCTGGCCCTGGGCCTAGGCGCCGCCCTGCTCGCCGGCGAGGACCCCTCGCCCACCGGGGTGGGCTGGGGCCTCGGCCTGGCGGTGCTCGCCGCCGGGCGGGCCTGGGCGGCGCGCCGGGCCCGCCCGGGGGGTGACGGCGGTTGGGCCCTCGACCTCGCCGTGGGGGTGGCGGCGGTGGTCACCACCGGGGGGTGGCAATCGCCCTGGATGCTCCACCTCGCCGTGGGGGTCATGGGGGCGGGCTTCGCCCGGGGCCTGGGACGGGCCGTCCCCGCCGCCCTGGGCGCCGGGCTGGCGGCCGGGCTGGCCGCGGCCCTGGGCCCGGGAGACCCCGACGTGGCCCTGGCCGCGCAGTGGACCTTCGAGCTCCTCCTCGTGGGCGTCCTCGCCGGCTTCGCCCGCCACGTCTTCGGGCAGGCCGAGGACGAGCGCCGCAGCGACCACGCTCGGCTCCGACAGCTCCAGGAGGCCAACGAGCTGCTCGTCTCCCTCCAGGGCGTGGCCCGCACCCTGCCCGCCTCCCTCGACCTCGACGAGGTGGTGGCCGCCGCCGTCGACCAGGTGCACGCCCACCTCGATGCCGACGTCGTGGCCGTCGTGGTGGCCGATGGCGGGGGCACCTGGCGGGTGGCCGGGGGCGAGGGGGTAGCCGTGGGGCGGGTGCTGGCCGAGTCGTCCCTGCCCATTGCCCTGCGGGCGGCTCGGAGCTCGAGCGGCTCCCAGCTCGCCGTGTGCCTCGAGCCGGGCCAGGGGCTGGGTCCCGAGGTCCTGGCCCAGTCCGGCCTCTACGCCCCCCTGCGGGCCCGGGGCGAGGTCGTGGGCATCCTCGTGGCCGAGCACCACCAGCCGAGCTCGTTCGGCCGCCGCGAGCTCCAGCTCCTCGACGCCCTCACCGGCGCCATCGCCCTGGCCATCGACAACGCCACGCTCTTCGGGCGGCTCCGGGCCCTGGGGGCGGCCCAGGAGCGCACCCGCATCGCCCGCGACCTCCACGACCGCCTGGGCCAGTCGCTGGCCGGGATCGCCTTCGGCCTCGACGGGCTGGGCCGCCGGGTCCCGGCCGAGCTGGGGCCCGAGGTCGACGCCCTGCGCACCGAGACCCGCGAAGCCCTGGGCGAGGTGCGCGACACCCTGGGCGAGCTCCGGGCCGACGTGAGCGACGAGGAGGGCATGGCGGCGGCCCTCGAGGCCCTCCTGGCCCGGGTGGCCGACCGCACCGGGGTGGCCACCGCCCTGGCCGCCCCGGGCCGGGACGAGCACCGGCTCCCCCTGCCCCAGGAGCGGGAGCTGTGGCGCATCGCCCACGAGGCGGTGGCCAACGCCGCCCGCCACGCCGGGGCCAGCCGCCTCAGCGTCCGCTGGCGGTGCGACGGCGCCGGCGCCACCCTCGTGGTGGCCGATGACGGCTGCGGCTTCGACCCGGCGGCCGCGGGTGCCGCCCCCTCGTACGGCCTCGTGGGGATGCGGGAGCGGGCCGCCGCCGTGGGCGCCACCCTGGAGGTGGACTCCGGCCCCGGCCTGGGCACGGTGGTGCGCTGCCGACTCGTGGCCGACGGGGTCGCCCCCGGTCCCCGAGGCCTGCGGGCCCGTTCCCTGCCCAGGGCGAGCTGATGCCCGCCGAGCGCCGGGCCTGGCGCGTGATCGTGGCCGACGACCACCCGGCGGTGCGAGCCGGCCTGCGCCTCGCCCTGGCCGACCGGGGCATCGAGGTGGTGGGCGAGGCCACGAACGGGGCCGAGGCGGTGCGCCTGGGGGTGGAGCACGAGCCCGACGTCGTACTCATGGACGTGACCATGCCCGTGCTCGACGGCATCGAGGCCACCCGCCTCCTGCGGGAGCAGCGCCCCGGGGTCCGGGTGGTGGTGCTGAGCATGCACGCCGAGACGGCGGTGGCCGCCCGGGCCCTGCGGGCCGGGGCCTGCGGCTACCTCGTGAAGGACGCCGACATCGACGAGGTGGTGGAGGCCATCGAGCTCGCCGCGTCGGACGTGGCCGTCTCCCCCGGCGTGGCCGCCTCGATGCTCGCCCAGTGGCACCCGCCCGCCCCCGGCATCGAGGCCCTGAGCGCCCGGGAGGAGGAGGTGCTCCAGCTCGTGGCCAACGGCCTCTCCCCCGCCGAGGTGGCCGAGCGGCTCTTCATCAGCGCCAAGACGGTGAAGAACCACCTCGCCTCCATCTACCAGAAGCTCGATGCCCGGGACCGGACCCAGGCCGTCCTCCAGGGCCTGCGCCTGGGGATCGTCCGCCTCGGCTGATCCCCGCCGGCCTCGGGCCCGGTGGGAAGCCGGGAGGTGGCCACGGGGTCGGTGAGGTGCCGGTGGGGAATGGGCCGATCGGCCCATCAAGGGGCCGGGGGGGGCGCCGATACCTAGTGCATGAGGTCCAACCCCACCACCGGGGCACCAAACAAGGAGACGAGATCATGATGCTGTCGAGCTTCGCCAACGGGATCCGGGCCCGCTTCGGGCGCACCGAGCGGGGCGCCGCCCTCGTGGAGTACGCCCTCCTCGTGGCCCTCATCGCCGTGGTCTGCATCATCGCCATCAGCACCCTGGGCAAGGAGGCCAACTCCACCTTCGAGGACGTGGGCAGCGAGCTGCAGAGCGTCTCGGGTGGGGGCACGCCGACCACCTGACCCACCGCCCGGGGAACCCTCGCCTGACCCCCCGGTCAGCGCCGCCACCGGCGGGCCTCTCGAGAGGCCCGCCGGTGGCGCGCCCGGGGTCGGCGGTCAAGCCCGGTCGGCTCGATGCCGATACGCGGGGAGACCCTTCCCCGGGGAAGCCCGGGAGCCACACGACCGAGGAGCCACCCGTGGACATCGTCACCGCCTTCCGCCACCACCTCGCCCCCTGGGTACGGGCCCGCGTCGGGCGCACCGAGCGGGGAGCCGCCCTCGTGGAGTACGCCCTGCTCGTAGCCCTCATCGCCGTGGTCTGCATCCTTGCCATCAGCACCCTGGGCAAGGAGGCCAACTCCACCTTCGACGTGGTCGGCAACAGCCTGTCGAGCGTCTCGGGCGGGAGCCTCTCCTCCTGAGACCTCATCGTGGTCACGCGCGCGACCACCAGCGGGTCCCCCCGGGGGCCCGCTGGTGCGCGCCGGAGGTCACGCCAACCCGGGGGTTACGCTCCCCCCAGAGCCCGTCCCGGAGGCACCCGAGGGCAGTGAGCCGACCAGACCACCTTCGCCGAGACACCTGGGCCGAGCGCGGCGCCGCCGTCGTCGAGTACGCCCTGCTCGTGGCCCTCATCGCCGTGATCTGCCTCGTGGTCGTCCAGATCCTGGGTCGGGAGGCCTCCGACACCCTCTCGAGCGTCGGGTCCTCCCTCGGCCCCACCGGCCCCTGAAGCCCCGGCGTGGGTGCTGGGGCGTGGATGCTGGCCGCTCACGGCTGGCGCTCATAGACCACCCACTCGTCGTCGGTGAACGACGGCTGCCAGCCCTCGGCCTCGGCGAGGATGGAGGCCAGGGGCAGCCGGCGCTCCCACAGGACCACGTCGATGCCGTAGTGGTCGAGCACCGCCGTGGCCTGGGGGTTACCGGCCAGTAGCCGGCGGTAGTCCTCGGTCACCGAGACCGGGTACATGTCGTAGCGGTCGTCGATGAAGACCTTCACGTCGGTGCCGTAGCGCAGCTCGAGGTAGTTGCCCACGGCGTCTTGGTGGGCCAAGCGGTGGCCGGGGCCGAGGAGGCCGGAGCGCTCGAGGTAGTCGACAGCGGCCCGGGGGTAGGGCGCGAGGGCGAGGCCGTCGGCGGTGGCGATGCCAGCGGCGAAGACCACGAAGGCGGCGAGGAGGGTGGCGGTGGCGGCCCGATGGGCCCGGCGCACCCCGGGGGTCGGGTCGGGGGCGATGCGGGCCGACTCCGGGGCCCGGAGGGCCCGGCCCACCACGGGGGCGAAGACGATGGCCGCCACTGGCAGGTTGCGGGCCGAGAGCAGGCCCAGGGCGAGGAAGGCGGCCACGGGCACGCCGTCGCGCCAGGAGAGGCGGAAGCGGACGAGGACGAGCACGATCCCGGCGAGGAAGAGCAGGGCGATGCGGGCCTCGAGGGAGACGAAGTCGGGTGACTGCCACTCGCGGATGCCGGCGAAGACCTCCCGGCGACTCAGGGCGGTGAGGGGGAAGAGGAGCAGCCGCAGCCCCAGGGGGTTGAGCACGGCCACCACCCCCGCCCCCAGGAAGGCCCACAGGTAGCGCAGGGCCTCGCTGGGCCGGGCCCGCCAGTCCCGCCACTCGCCCACGGCCCGGGCCCCGAGCCACACGGCCCCGAGGGGGAAGGAGCCGTGGCTGTTCACCCACACCCACACCACGGGGACGAGCAGCCAGGGCGAGCGCCGGCGGTCGACGACGGTGACGGTGGCCGCCATGCACACGAGGCCGACGAGGAGGGGGCGGGGCGCCCACCAGGGCAGGGCGAGGCCGATGACGAGCCCGGCGCCCAGGGCGGTGCGGAGGGGGGATCCGGCCCGGGCCAGGCGGGCCATGAGCCAGGCCAGGGTGGCGAGGAGCACGGCCTGGAGGGCGACGACGGCCCGGAACCCCCCGAGCTGGGCGAGCCCCCCGTAGACCAGCGAGGCCAGCCAGCTCTGGACCACCCAGTCGGTGCCTCCGGCGGTGAAGGAGTACGGGTCGACCCGGGGGATCCCACCCCCGGTCACCATGTCGATGCCCGTCCGCAGGTGGGTGAGCATGGAGTTGTCGGTGATGGGGATGGCGCCCACCCGGAAGCCGAGGAGCACGTAGACGGCGATGAAGAGGCCCTCGAGGCGCAGGCCGCGCACCAGCCAGGAGCGGATGCGCCTCATGTGGGGGCCGAGGGGGGTCCCGGCCGGGAGCTAGGAGGGGCCGGGCTCGTCGGCCGCCCCCGGCGAGGCCTCGCCGGGCTCGTCCGGTGGCGCCTCGCCCGCCGGCGGCTCGCCGGGGGTGGGCTCCTCGTAGTCGTCGGCCCAGGCCGCCTGGGCCTCGGTCTCGGGGGTGAACTCGGGCGCCGCTGCGGCCTCGTCGTAGTCGCCGATGTAGTTGCCCTCCTCGTCGTAGGCGTGCTCCCCGAAGGCCTCCTGGTACTCGGGGGCCACCACCCCCCCCTCGGCGGCCTGGCGGATGGAGAGGCTGATGCGCCGGCGCTGGAGGTCGAGGTCGATGATCTTCACCCACAGCTCCTCGCCGGCCGACACCACCTGCTCGGGGAGGTCGACGTGGTGGGCGGCCATCTCCGAGATGTGGACAAGGCCCTCGATGCCGTCGCCCACCTGGACGAAGGAGCCGAAGGGCACGAGCTTGGTGACCCGCCCGTAGACGAGCTCGCCCACCCGGTGGTTGCTGGCGAACTCCTGCCACGGGTCCTGCTGGGTGGCCTTGAGGGAGAGGCTGATGCGCTCGCGGCCGAGGTCGACCTCGAGCACCTCCACGTCGACCTCGTCGCCCACCGACACCACCGACGAGGGATGGTCCACGTGCTTCCAGGAGAGCTCGGAGACGTGGACGAGGCCGTCCATGCCCCCGAGGTCGACGAAGGCGCCGAAGTTCACCACCGAGGAGACCGTGCCCCGGCGCCGCTCGCCGGGCTTGAGGTTGTCGAGGAACTCCTCGCGCTGCTCCTTCTGGGTCTCCTCGAGCCAGGCCCGGCGGGAGAGCACCACGTTGTTGCGGTGGCGATCGAGCTCGATGATCTTGGCCTCGAGCTCCCGGCCCACGTAGGGGTTGAGGTCGCGGACCCGGCGCAGCTCCACCAGCGACGCGGGCAGGAAGCCCCGCAGGTCGATGTCGACGATGAGGCCCCCCTTCACCACCTCGATCACCTGGCCCCGGACGACGCCGCCCTCCTCCTTGATCCGCTCGATCTTGCCCCAGGCCCGCTCGTACTGGGCCCGCTTCTTCGAGAGGATGAGGCGGCCCTCCTTGTCCTCCTTCTGGAGGACGAGGGCCTCGACCTCGTCGCCCAGGGCCACGACCTCGGAGGGGTGGACGTCGTGGCGGATGGAGAGCTCCCGGGCGGGGATGACGCCCTCGGACTTGAACCCGATGTCGAGGAGGACCTCGTCCTTGTCGACCTTCACGATGGTGCCGCTTACGATGTCGCCGTCGTCGAAGGACACGATGGTGCCGGCGATGGCGTCGGCGAAGGAGCCCTCGAGGTCGTCGGCCACCACCTGGCGTGGCACGTAGTCCTCGACCGCCTGGGCCTCGGGCGCCTGGGCCTCGGGCGCCTGGGCCTCGGGCGCCTGGGCCTCGGGCGCCTGGGCCTCGGGCGCCTGGGCCTCGGGCGCCTGGGCCTCGGGCGCCTGGGCCTCGGGCACCTGGGCCTCGGGCACCTGGGCCTCGGGCGCCTGGGCCTCGGGCACCTGGGCCTCGGGCACCTGGGCCTCGGGGGCGGGCCCGGTGGCGACCCCCGGGGCCTCGGGGGCGGGGCCCGTGGCGCCGGTGGCGCCAGCGGGGGCGGGGGCGGCCGGCGGCTGCGGGTCGGGGGCGGGTGAGGTCGTCGCCGGCGAGGTGGGGAACCCGGTGGCGGGAGCCCCCTCGCCCGGGCCGGCGCTGGGGGCCTGGTCGGACATGGTGATCGGTCAGCCTTCTCTCGGATCGGACGCTCGGCGGGAGGACGCCACCCCCCACCGGCGGCGCTGGGGAGCCCACCAGCGCCGAAACCCCCAGCCTAGTGCCTTCGGGGCGGGCGGCGACCGGGCCCCGTGGGCGGTCCCGGCCCGAGGCCGCGGGGCTACCCCTTGGCCTCGGCCCAGCTCCGCCCCCAGCAGAGGTTCACGGTGAGCGGCACGGAGAGCTCGACCACGCCCACCATGGCCTCCCGGGTGAGCTCGGCCGCCACGTCCTCCTCGGCGGGAGGGACCTCGAGGATGACCTCGTCGTGGACCTGGAGGACGAGGCGGCTGGCCAGACCCCTCCCCTCGAGGGCCCGGTCGAGGCGGACGAGGGCGAGCTTGAAGAGGTCGGCGGCCAGGCCCTGGATGCCGGCGTTCATGGCTTGGCGCTCGCCGGCCTGGCGGATCCGGTAGTTCGGGGACGCCAGCTCGGGGATCTGGCGGCGTCGGCCGAAGAGGGTCTCGGTGTAGCCGCGGTCGCGGGCCTCGGCCACGGTGCGCTCCATGTAGGCCCGCACGGCGGGGAAGGCGTCGAAGTAGGCGGCGAGGATGACCGCCGCCTCGTCGGTGGGGATGCCGAGGCGCTGGCCCAGGCCGTAGGCCTCCATGCCGTAGGCCAGGCCGTAGGAGACCATCTTCGCCTTCGATCGCTGGGCCAGCGTCACCGACTCGGGGGCCACCCCGAAGATGCGGGCGGCGGTGGCGTTGTGGATGTCGGTGCCGGAGGCGAAGGCGGCCACGAGGCCGGGGTCCTCGGCCAGGTGGGCGATGACCCGCAGCTCGATCTGGTCGTAGTCGGCCACGAGGAACCGGCACCCCTCGGTGGGCACGAAGGCGGCCCGGATCCGCCGGCCCTCGTCGGTGCGCACCGGGATGTTGTGGAGGTTGGGCCGATCGGAGCTGAGCCGACCGGTGCGGGCCACGGTCTGGTTGAAGCTGGCGTGGATCCGCCCGTCGGGCCCGATCTCGCCCAGCAGGCCCTCGCCGTAGGTGGAGCGAAGCTTCTCCGCCTCGCGGTAGCGCAGGAGGGGCTCGACGATCGGGTGCTGGCCCCGGAGTCGCTCGAGGGAGGCGGCATCGGTCGAGTAGCCCGTCTTCGTGCGCTTCTGGGGCTCGAGCCCGAGCTCGTCGTAGAGCACGGCCCGGAGCTGCACGGTGGAGCCCACGAGGAAGGGTCGCCCGGCCAGCTCCTGGATCCGGGCCTCGAGGGCGGCGGCCTCGGCCACCACGCCGGCGTGGAAGGCCTCGAGCAGGGCCCGGTCGACCCTCACCCCCACCTCCTCCATGCGGGCCAGCACCCGCACCAGGGGCCGCTCGACCTCGTCGTGGAGGCGCGAGAGGCCCCGGGCCTCGAGCCCGGCCCGCAGGGCAGGGGCGAGGCGGGCCACGGCCACGGCCCGCCGGGCGGCCTCGCCGGGGAGGTCCTGGCCCCGACCCTCGAGGTCGAGCTGGCCCTCGGGGGGGGCCTCGGGGCCGGCGAGGTCGAGCCCCAGGTACCGGCGGGCCAGGTCGTCGAGGTCCTGGTCGCCCCCGGCCGGGTCGAGGAGGTAGGCGGCCAGAGCGCAGTCGAGGTCGAGGGCGGGGAGGTCGACGTCGCCCACCGGCCCCTGGGGCGAGCGCAGCCGGGCCAGGCCCCGCATGAGCTCCTTGGCCCGGTGGGTGACGACCGCCGCACCGCCCCCCGTGAGCTCCTCGAGGCCAGCATGGACCTCGGGGGCCACGAGCAGCGCCCGGTCGAGCCACACGGCGCGGCCCGGTGACCCGGCGCCCCCGGGCGACACGGCAGGCGACCCGGCGCCCCCGGGCGACACGGCAGGCGACCCGGCCCCCCCGGGCGACACGGCAGGTGACCTGGCCCCCCCGGGCGGCCCGGCAGGTGACGCGGCGCCGCCGGGGGCGCAGGCGAGGCCGGCGAGGGACGACCGGCCTACCTCACCCCCCCAGGCCGCAACCACGGCCACCGTCGCGCCCGGGCCCGCCAGGCCGGCCAGGGCGGCGGCCGCCGCCCCGGCCCCGGCCGGCACCTCGGGGGTGACCTCGAGGCGCTCACCGCTCTCGGCGAGGGCGGGCTGGCCGTAGGCCTCGACGAGGCGGTCGTAGAGGCGGAACTCGAGGAAGCCGAAGAGCTCGCGCACGGTGTCGGGGTCGAAGGGGGCGAGGCGCACGCCCTCGACGTCGAGGTCGATGGGCACGTCTCGCACGAGGGGCGTGGCCAGGGCGTTGCGCCGCACCTGCCCCTCGTGGGCCGTGAGGTTCTCCCGGAGCTTCGGCGTCTGGGACTCGACGTGGGCGAACACCCCGTCGAGGTCGCCGTAGGTGGTGAGGAGCCGGGCCGCCGTCTTCTCCCCCACGCCCGGCACCCCGGGGAGGTTGTCGGAGGGGTCGCCCCGCAGGGCGGCGTACTGGGGGTAGAGGGCGGGGGCCACGCCGGTGCGCTCGAGGATGCCGGCCTCGTCGTAGAGGGCGTAGTCGCTCACCCCCCGGCGGTTGTAGAGGACCTTCACCCAGGGATCCTCCACGAGCTGGTAGGTGTCGCGGTCGCCGGTGACGACGATGACCTCGATCTCGCGGTCCCGGGCCCGGGTGGCGAGGGTGGCGATGACATCGTCGGCCTCGTAGCCGGCAACCTCGACGACGGGCAGGTCGAGGGTGTCGACCACCTGGCGGATGAGCCCCATCTGCTGGCGGAGGATGTCGGGGGCGGCGGCCCGGCCCTCCTTGTAGTCGGGGACGAGCTCGTGGCGGAAGGTGGGCTCGGGCCGGTCGAAGGCCACGACGATGCCGTCGGGGGTGTGGTCCTTCACGAGGTTGATGAGCATCGAGGTGAAGCCGTAGACGGCGTTCGTCACCTGCCCCGACGCCGTGGCCATGTCGGTGGGGAGGGCGAAGAAGGCCCGGTAGGCGAGGGAGTTCCCGTCGACGAGGAGGAGCCGGGCCATGGCCCGGCAGCCTACGGCCGGGGCCGGG
>Ga0187893_10004926_pt1 | contig 24710 bp, 17 predicted proteins | sample MA1701074metaG_FD_139574 | JGI IMG/M metagenome (GOLD analysis project Ga0187893, IMG submission 139574) | White microbial mat communities from a basaltic lava cave in the Kipuka Kanohina Cave System on the Island of Hawaii, USA - MA170107-4 metaG ... | reverse complement strand
GAGAAGCGTCATCGCCTCGACCGTCTCTATCAGCGCGTCGTCACCGACCTCGACGCGCTCCTCGAGGCCGTCGGCTTGAGGACCGCCGCGTGACGCACGCGCACAACGAGTACATAATTCGCGTAAGGAGCCGGATAACGGTCTAACGGTCACGCAGTACGACAGGTCCGGCTAAAGCCGGACACTACGTACCGTTGAAGTACCGTTGAAGCGCGCTCGCGTCTCGTGTCTCGCTGTCGGGCCGAGCGGCGGAATCAGGGCGAGAGACGAGAGACCAGAGACCAGAGACCAGAGACCAGCGACGACTTACTGCCACGCCGCGTACGGGGGCGGCCCGACGAGAAAGGCCGGGTTCGCTCCTGTGCGTGGGCGGAACTTCTGCACCCGTCCGCCGCCCACTTCTGCGACGTACAGGTTCCCTTCCTGATCTGTGCTTGCCCCGTGCATGTTGAAGAACGCCCCCGGGAAATCGCCGAGCACGCCCCACGAGTAGAGCAGTCGTCCGTTGAAGTCCCACTTGGCGATACGCGCGGTCGTGTCGGTAAATCCCCACACGCCAGACCGATCCGCCGGAATGATGAGGAACTGCAGATTCGTCTGCGTGCCGACCGGCCACTGATCGATCGCGTTGCCCGTATCGCCGTCGAGCACCTGGATGCGCCGGTTGGAGCGGTCGCTCACGTAGACGCGCCGCGTGACCGGATCGGCCGCGATCCCGTGCACCGTGTTGAAGTAGCCGAGCCGCGTCTCCCGCCCGCCCGACTGTCCCGGCTCTCCGGACGTCCAGAGGAACTTGCCGTCCTTGTCGAACTTCGCCACACGGTTGCCGTTGTAGCCGTCGGCGACGAAGAAGCTGCCGTCGGGCAGCCACGACATGAACGTCGGCCGGTTGAAGTGCGTCGCATCGGCGCCTTTCTGTCCTAGCGTGCCGAGTGTCTGCACGATCTGCCTGCCGTCGTTGGTGAACTTGAAGATCGTGTGATTATGATCGTCAACGATCCAGACGTGCTTTTGCGGATCGTACGGGCTGACGTAGACCGAGTGCGGCCGCTTCATCATCTTGTCCCACTGCGTCCACTGCTCGACGACGTCGCCGGCAGCGTTGAAGATGACGATGGTGTGCTCCCAGCGGGCGTCGATGCCCATGCGTCCCTGCCACGCCTGCTTGGGGTCGTCCGGATCCTGCCCCGGGCCGCCGGCGCCGGGCGGGCTCGACGCCGGCCCCTGCGACGCGTTGCGGAATGGCGCCTGGCCGACGGGGAAGGACAGGCTCGGACCGATCTCGGGAATGGCGCGTGCTGCCGGACGCGGGAGGTTCGGCAGCTCGCCGCGCTGCACCATGTACACGCGATTCGGGCTCTCGGCGAAGACGCCCTGCACGGAGCCCCACGTCCAGTTCTCGTGCCCGGGAAGCGTCGAGAGCGGTCTGGGCCAGTTGGCCACTGCGTCGTACGGGCCGGTGATGTCGAGGCCGCCGCGCTCGCCGGGCACCGCAGCAAAGCTGGTCGTGGCCGGCGCCTGACCCTCGACCGGGGTCGCCTGACTGCCGAGGAGCAACCCGGCCGCAAAGGCAGCCCCGAGGCCGCCAAGAAACACGGTCTTGGTATGTGCGATCATGACAATTCCTCTTGGGAAGACGGCTTGTGGCTGTGGACGTCTGGCTCTGGCCGAAGCCCAGTGCCCAAGGCCCAAAGCCCAAGAAAGGCTACACTAGCCGCAACACCGAAGGAACACCGCTGTTGATGAGGAAAACGATGCGCCGCTCTCTGCTTCTCATATCGATCGTCGCGTTGTCAGCAGGTGTCGCAGCCCAGCAGCAGCCAACGCAGCAGCAGTCCGGGCAGCCTGCGCCGGCCACCCAGCAGCCGGGCGTCACCTTCCGCGCCGAAACGAACTTCGTCGAGGTGCACGCCATCGTCACCGACCAGAAGACGGGCGCGTTTGTCGCGAACCTGACGCAGGCCGACTTCGAGATCTACGAGGACGGCCGGCTCCAAGCACCGATCGTCTTCAATATGGTCGACGTGCCGATCGCCCGGCCGTTCATTCCGGCGAATGCGTCTGCGCCGATCGAGCCGGACGTGCGCGCCACGACACGCAACTTCGACGGACGCATCTACATCCTGGTCCTCGACGACCTGCATACCTACGTCACGCGGACGAACAACGTCCGCGAGATTGCCAAGCGCTTCATCGACCAGTATCTCGGCACGAACGACCTGGCGGCCGTCGTCTTCACGAGCGGCCGGCAGGAGTGGGGGCAGGAGCTGACGAGCAACCGGACGCTGCTCAAGGCGGCCATCGATCGGCTGCAGGGGCTCAAGCTGCCATCGGCGGGCGCGGAACGGTTGGCGATCCACCTGCGCGACTCCGGCCTGCAGGACTCGAGCGGCGACGAAGTCCAGGGACAGGGCAACCGGTCGGTCGAGGGGCTGCAGCGCGCGCAGTCGATTCGGGATCCCAACGACGAGCAGCGCGCGTTCAACGCCCGCCGGGCGTTCGACGCCATCGAGAACACGTCGCGCTGGCTGGCCGACGTGCAGGGGCGCCGCAAGGCGCTGCTGCTGTTCAGCGAGGGGTTCGACTACGACATCTACCAGCCGTTCTGGATCACGCGCAACAGCGACCTGATCATCACCGAGGCGCGTGAGGCGGTGGCGGCGGCCCAGCGGGCCAACGTCAACGTCTACGGCATCGATCCACGCGGGATGAGCCAGTTTCCCGAGATGATCGACATCAGCGGACGCTCCGATTATCCCCAGCTCGAGTACGGCAACTTCCGCGGCGCGCTCCGCGAGCTGCTGCTGGCGCAGGAGAGCCTGATCTCGCTCTCCGAGGAGACCGGCGGCCTCGCGATCGTCAACTCGGGCGACCTGGCGGGCGGTCTCGGGCGCATCGTCCTCGACAACAGCCGCTATTACCTGCTCGGCTACTACAGCGACTCGACGAAGTGGGCGCGCAACCGCTTCCTGAACATCGAGGTGAAGGTGAAGCGGCCGGGCGTCGAGGTGCGGGCGCGCAAGGGGTATCTGCCGCCCGACACGCGTGCCATCGAGCGCGCGCGCGAAGCCGACGTCAAGACCGGGACGTCGCCCGCGCTGCGGGCGGCGCTCAGCAAGCCGGTGCCCGTGGGCGACCTTCCGATCCGCGCGTTTGCCGGCCCGCTCCGGAGCGCCGACAACAAAGGACAGGTGCTCGTCTCGGTCGAGATCGACGGCGCCGGGCTGCGGTACCGAGAGCAAAACGGCCGGTTCGTGGAGTCGGTGGAGGTCTCGATCGTCGCGGCCGACGCGCGCGCGCGCGTGCAGGGCGGCGATCGGCAGACCTTCAACCTGAATCTGATGCCCGAGACGCGCGACCGGGTGAATCGCTCCGGCGTCCGGCTGATTTCGCAGGTGGCGGTGCCGCCGGGCCGGTACCAGATTCGGATTGGGGCACAGGAGGCAACGGGCGGTGGCGTCGGCACGTTGCCGTACGACCTCGAGGTCCCGGACTATGCGAAGACGCCGTTTTCGATGAGTGCGCTCTTCCTGACATCGTCAGAGGCGGGCGCCATGCCGACCGGGAGCACCGAGACCGATTGGAACGGTCTGCTGCCGACGCCGCCGGTAGCGACGCGGACGTTCGCGCCGTCGGAGACGCTCACGTGGTTTGCCGAGGTGTATGACAACTCGACCGACCAGGCGCACGGCGTCAATTACGCGAGCACGATTGTCGACGCGCGCGACGGGCGGACGATTGTGCAGGCGCGCGACAACCGTGTGGTGCAGCGCCGCGGTCAGGGGCATGGGTTCACGACCGACTATCCCCTGCGCGACCTCAAGCCGGGCATGTACGTGCTGCGCGTCGAGGCGACGACGACGACGGGTAACCATACCGCGCGCCGCGAGATCGTGTTCGAAGTGAAGTAGAGCGGGCCTTCACGGCCCGCCGGAGACGCCATGCCCGCCTACTGGGTCGCGCGCGCGAAAGTCACGGATCCCGCTCAGTACAAGAACTACACGGACCGAATCCCCGACATCATGAAACGCTACGGGGGCAAGGTCCTCGCCCGCGGCGGGCGCTTTCAGATCCTCGAGGGCCCCGACACGTTCCACCGCTTTGTCGTCATCGAGTTCCCGACGCTCGAGCAGGGCGTGACGTGCTTCGAGTCGCCCGAGTACCAGGAAGCCGCCGCGTTCCGGCGGGCGGGCGGCGGCGTCGTGGAGCTCATCATGGTCGACGCCGGCGACGCGACGAAATAGCTGGTAGGTCGTAGCCTGCAGCCGCTAGAGAGTGCGTGGCGTCCGGCTTCAGCCGGACCTTGCGAACTCACGTGATCGTTGAGAATTCGCGCCGATAGGTGACCTGCCCGGAGACCTCCCGCATCTTCGACTCGTCCAACACCAGCACCATGAAGGCGGGATCCGGGACGTCCCACTCGCACGTCAGCCCATGACGACTGGCTGGTCGGAACCCGAAGCGGGGGTAGTACTCCGGATGTCCGACGACGACGATGAACGGCACGTTCGCGTGCCGAATCCTCTCATTGCCGCTTCCGATGAGTCTGCTGCCGATCCCTTGTCGCTGGTATTCGGGGAGCACGGCCATCGGTCCGAGCGCGGCGCCGGTGATGCCGATCCCGACCGACGCCGGGCTGTAGAGAACGTGAGCGGCCACATGGCCCTCGACGCACGCGACGAGCGATCCCAGAGCGGCGCCATGTGCTCGGAGGGCATCGACGATGTCGGCCTCCAGCGTCTGCCCGAAGGCGCGTGTGTGCACGTCGCGGATCGCGGCGATGTCGTTCGGACGTTCGTCCCGAATCTCGATTTGCACGAGTGTCAGGGTGTGCCTCGATCGAAAAGGGACGCTAACCGCCACATCAATACCGTGAAGAGCAAGCCCACCAAGCCGACGAAGCCGGCCAGTCCCTGCACGAATCGCCCACGCCGGCTCGCGGCCTGGCCGAGGACGATGGGCGTATCTCGTACGACGCGGACACCTGGCGGAGGAAATCGCTCGGTGGCGACGATCCACCGTCCGAGATACCACAAGTAACCTGCAAATCCGAGCAGTGGCCCAGCCATCAGGAGCGTCATCGCCGTCAACACCAATCGCAGCCGGAAGTCGACATCTTCTCTGACCCAAGCCTCGAAGTCGGCTCGACGTTCAGCTGCCATCGTGATCAAGACGAAACCGAGAAGGGTTCCGCCCCCGACGATCATGAGACCGGTGCGGCGCGCCGTTGAATCGGCCTCTTGAGTGTCGGCCATGCGGCTCCTGCAGCGTACCTCTGGAGGCTGTGATTTTGGCCGTCAGGTGTGAGCACGTCGAGTCGGCAAAGACGTCGCTGGTAGCCGGAGGCTTTTAGGCCTCCGGGTGAGGCGGCGCGGGACCGCATGTCCGGAGCAAAACCGTAGTCATCGCGAGCGCGGCGTGAGGCCGGCGAGCTGGCATAGCTGAACGCTGCGACGGCGGAGGCTGAGGATGCCCAGCCAAGTCGGTTTTGCGGAGGACATGCGGTCTCGCGCGGCCGGTGTCAGTCCGGCTTCCGACTTCGCGCTGCGCGCTTCGGCAGACAAGAAAGCCGGACACGACGTACGCAATCGGCTAGCGGAGCCGCTCGCCGGGCAGGTGCTCCAGATCGCGATTGTTTTCGCAGATGTTCTCCAGCAACTGGGCGCCGGCGCCGGTCTGGAGCGTCACGGGCACCGTGACGCTCCACGGCCGCGTGTACGCCTTCGGATCGTCGATCGTGATCTGAAGGTCCATGTGGCCGTAGTCGCGGCGGTGGAAGCGCTCGGTGACGCGCAGCGCCTCGGTCGTCGGGTTCCCCAGCTGATCGAGCCACGCCTTGCCGTTGAAGCCGATCGTCACGACCACAAGCGTGTCGCCCTCCCAACGGCCGACGGAGTAGCCCAGCCAGGACGGGTTGGGATCGCGCACCGGCTCGCGCCCGTCCATGAAGATCTGCCGCCAGAGATTGCCCGATTCATACAGGATCGCGATGAATCCATCGGACTGGACGATCCTCCAGGGCGGCGGCACGACGTTGATCCGCGGCACGCCCGCCGGCAGACAGTTCGCGGTCGGATTCTCACGCTCGCGCGCCCCGCCCGCGCGCTCGTCGACGAGCGCCTTCGCCCAGGGCTGATAGGACACCTCTCCCGGCTTGAGATTCGCGGCCAGGTTCTGGACATAGCGGCCACCCGGCCCGGTCCACACGCCGGACAAATCCGGCGTGCCATCGGACCGCTTCGGCGCCGGCGCGGAAAGGTCCGGCTTGCCGTCGGCCGTGCGCGGCCCGGTCTGCGGAAGCGTCGTCCATTGCGCCCATGCGGCAGGAGCCGCCGTGCAAAACGCGGCCAGAGAGACGACGACGAACAGCCAGCCAGTGGTTCTCATGGGCGTCTGCATGATCTCCTCGCGGTGTGCGGCAGAGTATACGCCCGCCGGGTCCGGCTCAAGTCGGACACCCTACGGCCTTCCGGTCCGGCTAAAGCCGGACACCACGAACGCTCAGGTACGAAGACGACTCGCGTGGGAGAAAAAAGACAGGAGGCGGAAGAGATGTCCGCCTCTGGCTACCAGCTATCCGGCTACCGGCTGGACGGGCTAGACGGCCGCTTTCTGCAGCACGCTCGCAGCGATGGTCTTGAACTCCTCGGTCGTCAGCAGGTCCTTCTTCTCGAACGACTTCGCCTTGACCGCCTGCAGCATCTGCATCTTCTCGTCGTCGGTCGCCTGGATGCCGAGCTTCTCGCACCACTCGTCCATCGACGGCGGCCCGCTGTTCTTGCCGAGGACGATGTTCACCGGCTTCTGACCGACCAGCTCCGCTCCGAACGGCACGTACTCGAGCGGATGCTCCTTGCGCGCCAACCGGATCCAGCCGGCGATGATGCCCGACTCGACTTCGTACAATTTGTCGCCCACGATCGGCCGGTTCGGCGGCTGCTGCACCCGCGCCAGATCCATGACGAACGTCGAGACCTCGTAGAACTTCTCCGTCTTGATCCCGACGTCGATCCCGTAGAGGCACTTCAGCGCGAGGACGACGTCCTCCATCGGCACGTTGCCGGCGCGTTCGCCGAGGCCGGTCACCGTGGTGTGTGCAACGGTCGCACCGGCGGCCAGCGCCGAGATCGTGTTGGCGACGCCCAGCCCGAAGTCCTGGTGCCCGTGGATCTCGACCGGCTTCTTCAGGCGTTCGATCACCTTCTTCACCGCATAGCTGATTGCCGCGGGCGAGGTGCCGCCCACGGTGTCGGCCATCGTCAGCGCATCCATGTGCCCCTCGGTTGCCACCTGCTCCACGATGTCGAGGAACCGACCGAGCTCGGTACGCGTGGCGTCAATGGTGAAGAAGACCGTGTACAAGCCCGCCTCTTTCGCCGCTCGCGTCGTTTCGATGGAGGCTTTCAAGGCGCGCTCGAACGGCCAGCCGTACGCGTTCTTGACCATGTGATCGCTGACCGGAATCTCGATGACGATGCCCGTGCAGCCGCAGTCCTTCACCACCTTCACTTCAGAGGGGATGCACCGCGCGAAGCCCAGGATTTCGGCCTTGAGACCGAGCGCCGCGATGTCGGCGATGGCCGCGCGATCCTGCGGCGAGACCGCCGGCATGCCCGCCTCGATCCGATGCACGCCGAGCGCCTCGAGCTTCTTGGCAATGGCGACCTTCTCCTCGCGGCGGAAGACGACAGCGGTCTGCTGCTCACCGTCCCGCAGAGTGACGTCGTGAATCTTGATGTTCGCGGGGAAGCCGTACTGCTTCGTCACCTCGGGCAGATAGTTCCACGGGCTGACGAACCACTTGTCCGTTTTCCAGGGTTCCTGCATGTCGCCTCCGACCAGATTTCCGTGCTGAGTCGAAAAAACTGATGTTACTTCGCGGTCGCGCGCCGCAGCAAGGATGCACGCCGCATGTGGTACGATTTCCTCAGAGAATGCCCACAATTCGCTTCACCCTGAACGGCACGCCGACCGATGCGTCGTACGAACCCGGCATGCACCTCCTCGAGGTGTTGCGCGAGGAATGCGGCGTCGTCTCCGCGAAGAATGGCTGCGCGCCCGAAGGCGCATGCGGGTGCTGTCTCGTGATGATCGATGGCCGGCCGGCGCTCTCGTGCCTGCGCAAGCCCGAGCAGATGGACGGCCACGACATCCGCACGCTCGAGGGCATTCCGGAAGAGCTGCGCCGTACCATCGGCGAGGCGTTCGTGCTCGAAGGCGGCGTCCAGTGCGGCTTCTGCATTCCAGGGATTGTGGTCCGGGCCGCCTCGCTCATCGAGCACGGCAAGACGGAGGACCGCGACACGATCGCCAAGGCGCTCGACGGCCATTTGTGCCGCTGCACCGGCTACGGCCGGATCATCGACGCGATTCAGACGGCGGGCGAGGTCTCTCGGCAGGGCGGAGAGCTTCCGGAGCAGCCGCGGCGCCACGACTTCTTCGGTGAGCAGTTCGGTCTCTCACGGAACCCTGCATTCGCGGGCGGCACGAACGGGAACGGCAGCGGACAGGGCATCGGCCATTCCGTCCGGCGGCACGGCGGGCTCGAGCAGACGCTCGGCCAGAAGCCGTTCGTCGACGACATGCGCGTTCCCGGCATGCTGCACGGTGCGATGGTCCTGACCGCGCATCCGCGCGCGAAGGTGCTGAAGATCGACGCCTCGGAAACGCAAGAGATGCCTGGCGTTGTCCGCGTCTTCACGGCGAAGGACGTGCCCGGCTTCCGCGGTACCGGCCTGAACGATCCCGACCAGCCGATGTTCGTCGCCGAGGGCGAGATGACCTGTTGCGTCGCCGATTTTCTGGCGATCGTGGTCGCCGATACGCAGTTCCACGCACGCCGGGCCGCTGCCAAGGTGAAGGTCGACTACGAGGTCTACGAGCCGATCACCGACCCGTTCGAAGCAATGGCGCCGGGGGCGCCCCTGATCCACTCCGATCAGACGTTTGCGCCGCGGCCGTCGAACGTCCTGCAGCCGGTCACCGCGTTCACGCGCGGCGACGTCGAGGCGGCACTCGCGAGCGCCGCGCACGTTGTCGAAGCGACTTTCCAGACGCAGCCGGTCGACATCGCGTTCCTCGAGCCCGAAGCCTGCCTGGCCATTCCGCAGGGACGGGGTGTCCGCGTGCACACCGACAGTCAGGGATCGGTGTACGACCACGCGCAGATCGCCAAGATCCTGGATCTCGACCCGAAGGACGTCGAGATCATCCTGGCGGCGAGCGGCGGAGCGTTCGGCGCCAAGGAGGAGCTGTCGATCCAGGGCCAGACAGCGCTGGCGGCCTACCTGCTGCAGAAGCCGGTCAAGACGGTGCTGACGCGCGAGCAGTCGACCCAGCATCACGTCAAGCGCCACGCCATGACGATCACGCTGACCGTCGGCGCCGACGCCGAGGGTCACCTGCTGGCGGTTCGCTCGCGCATCGTTGCCGATGCCGGCGGCTACCATACGACGAGCGCCAAGTGCGCCCTCCGGGCCGCGTGCCATTCGTGCGGCGTCTACCGCGTGCCGAACGTCGACGCCGAGTCGAAGGCGGTTTACACCAACAATCCGAACGCAGGCGCGATGCGCGGCTTTGGCAGCAACCAGGCGCAGTTCGCCATGGAGGGGATCCTCGATCTGCTCGCGGAGCGGGTCGGCCTCGACGGATGGGACATCCGCGAGCGCAACATCCTGGGCCCAGGCGACCGCTTCGCCACCGGCCAGGTGATGCGCGAGAGCGTTCGTGGCGCGCGCCTCACGCTCGAGGCGGTCAAGGACGTCTACAAGACGGCGAAGTACAAGGGCATCGCCTGCGGCATCAAGAGCACCGGCCTGGGCAACGGCACGATCGAAGGCGGCTACATCAAGATCCGCGTCGTCGACGGGCCCCAGCTCGAGATCCTCAACGGCTACACGGAGATGGGACAGGGGGTCTACACGGCGACGATGCAGGCGGTGGCGGAGGAGACGAGGCTCCCGACGGACATCATGACCGTCAGCTGGGACGCGGAGCTGGGTGAGAAGTGCGGCGAAACCTGGGCCTCGCGCGGCACGACGCTCAGCTGCGCCGCGGCGCAGCATGCGGCGCGGAAGCTGGCCGCCGATCTCGATTCACTGCCGCTCACGCAGGAGCCGACGGCCTCCGTACCCGACCTGGAAGTCCGCAGGACGCAACTGCGGCAGCTCGTCGGCCGGGAGTACCACGGCGAGTACGTGTGCAACTTCACGACGCGGCCGGGCACTCCGGAGGCCGTCCTGAATCCGACGACCCACCTGACGTTCAGCTACGCCACGCAGGTGGTCATCCTCGACGATCAGGGGCACGTCGAGCGTGTCGTCGTCGCCAACGACGTCGGCCGCGCCATCAACCCGCGGCTCTGCGCCGAGCAGATGGAGGGCGGTGTCCACATGGGCCTCGGCTACGCGCTGACGGAGGATTTCCCGACGGTCGACGGTGTGCCTGAGTCGCTCGCGCTGCGGCACCTCGGCATCGTTCCGGCGAAGTACATGCCGAAGGTCGACGTCATCCTCATCGAGGTACCTGATGAGGTGGGTGGGTATGGCGCCAAGGGTGTGGGCGAGATCGGGTGCGTGGCCACGGCGCCCGCGGTCGCCGCGGCTCTGTATTCCTACGACCGCGTCCGGCGCTTCAGCATGCCGATGGAAGATGCGGCCGCCGCCCAGCCGATCCTGCCCAAGTCGCGCAAGAAAGGGCCGCACCGCGCCCAGCGATTCCTGGCGGCGCCGTCGGTCGGCCTTCACACACGCGCGTAACCCCGCGCCCGCTGTGCCTTGACAGCGGTACGCGGCCCGCGTAACGTCCGAGATATCCGTACAGGAGGCTGTTAATGTATTTGTGTTCGCGACTTCTGGCAATCAGCACGCTCGTGCTGATTGTGACCTCTCTCCCGGCCGCCGCGCAGCAGCGCGGGTCGATCAGCGGCCGGATCGTGGATGCGGGCGGCCTGGTCCTGCCCGGCGTCACCATCATCATCACCGAACAGAACACCGGCTTCACCCGTGAAGTCGTCACCGCCGAAAACGGTGCGTACACCGTTCCGAGTCTCGATCCGGGTGTGTACACCATGGCTGCGGAGCTGTCCGGTTTCACGGCCACCAAGCGCACCGACCTGAGGCTCACGGCGGGTGCCCAGATCACGGTCGATCTGACGATGCAGATCGCCGGCGTTCAAGAGCAGGTCACCGTGACCGCCGAGGCGCCGCTGATTCAGACGACGACGAACCAGATTGGCGGCACCCTGTCGAGCCGCGAGATCGAAGAGATCCCCGCGAACTTCCGCAATATCAATGCGCTGACGCAGCTCGTGCCTGGCATCACGCCAAATCCCGCGGCGTCGACGTTCGAAGGCGGTCAGGTCGTTGCGAACGGGACCCCGGCGCAGCAGAACGTCTATCTCATCGACGGCATGTACAACAACGACGACCGGCTGGGCGGGAGTCAAGCGACGCAGGTGCGCATGGTGCTCGACAACATCGCCGAGTACCAGGTGCTGACGAACCAGTACAGTGCTGAGTTCGGCGGCGGCGCCGGCGCCATCATCAACATGATCTCGCGCGGCGGCAGCAACGAGTATCACGGCCGCGCCTACTCGTACTTCCGCGATGATCGGTTCAATGCGCGGAACGCGTTTCTTCCGCCGGATCGTCCGAAACCCGACGAGATGACACGCCAGTTCGGCTTTTCGGTCGGCGGCCCGGTGCTCCGCAATCGGGCGCACTTCTACTTCGCGCTGGAAAAGGACCACGAGGATATTGCCGGCCCGAAGCGCTTCCCGGCGGCGGCGGCGCCGCTCGCCCGCGATTTCGTCGGCACCTTCTCCGTGCGCGCCTCGAACTACTTCGGGCGAGGCGACGTCCAGTTGAACCCGAGCAACCTGATCAACGTGCGCTGGCTGCTGGAGACGGCGCCGACGAGAGGGGAAGGCTTCAACACGAACATTCAGACGATCGATGCGCAGGAGTGGGAAAGCGACTGGGATCACCTTGTGAGCGGCGCGTACACGGCGCTTCTGAGCAGCCGGGCGTCGAATGTCATCCGCCTCGGCCGTATTGGTGAAGAGCTCGGGACGGGCGCGCAGGCCTTCTTCGCCAGCGACGTCAAGCAGATCGGATTCGCCGGGCGCGATCCGTTCTCGATCGGGCAGCGCAACGACCATCCGAGCTACATCACCGGCAAGGGCGGTGTCGGCGCGAACACGCTGATTCGCACCTACGTGATCGACGAGGCGTTCAGCTATTTCCTGCCCGAATGGCGCGGCTCACATACTTTCAAGGCTGGCGGTGGCCTCAGCTTCAATCACATGCCGCCGCGGACCATGATGGATTCCGGAGTGTTCACGTTCCGAAGCGACGCATCGTACAACCCAGCCGATCCGTCGACGCATCCCGTGCAGTTCGACGTGCTCGTCGGTCCACCCAACCCCTTCGGCTATTCCGTGACCTCGAAAGATCGGCGGAACTACCTGTTTGCGGAGGACAAGTGGCAGCTGAACGATCAGCTGACCCTCAACCTCGGCGTCCGCTATGATCATCAGCGACACACACCAGCCAGCAAGGACGACGTGGCGCCGCGGTTCGGGTTTGCCTGGAATCTCGGAGGCGGCGGCAACACCGTCGTTCGCGGCGGCATCGGCAAGTTCTATGCGTACGTGCCCGTCGTCCTCGATCTGAACTTGCAGCAGAACGCGATCCGAACGCTGTTTCCCACGATCAGCATCACCCCGGCCAACGACACGTGCAACTGCGTCCTCAGGCCGGACATGATCACCGACTCGCAGGGCAATCCCGGCGTTGCGCAGCTCAGTCCCGCGGCTCAGGCGTTCCTCAACCAGCGCCGCGACGCAGTGATAGCGGGCTCGCAGTTCAATCGGAACATCTGGCTGGACACAGACGACCGGCAGCTGCCCTACACGTGGTCATGGAGCCTCGGCGTCAATCAGCAACTGTTCGCCGACGCCGCGGTCGCCGTCGACTACGTCGCCAACGCCTCTCGCGATCAGCTCGGCCTCGTCGACATCAACGAGCCGGTCAACGGCGTCAGACCAGGCGTCAACGGGTTCGATCCCACCGGCAGCTTGATTCCGGCAGAGGCACGCTCCACCCCTTACCTGCGGGTGCTCCAGGCGCAGACGAGGTCGGATTTCAACGGGGACTACAGTTCGCTGCAGGTCTCGTTCGTGCGGCGGATGGCGAATCGCTGGAGCGGACGCGTCTCGTACACGCTCCAAGAGAGCAACTTCGTGGGGCTCGGGAATCCGGATGCCCGTCGGGTGTGGATGGACAACGACCCCCGCGCCGACTACGGGCACTTCGCCTCTGACCGGACCCACGTGTTGGCCGCCAGCGGCACGATCAATCCCTGGCAAAGCCTGACCATCGCGGCGGTCGTCAGTGCGATTTCTGGCACGGCGATCAACGAAACCGTCGGCCGGGACGTGAACGGCGACAACGACAACAACGACCGACCCATTCGCGGGCGGGACGATGCGGCCTTCCCGATTCGCTCCAAGGTGGACTCCCAGGGTCGCGCGGTCATCAATGGGCTTCGGGGGCCGGATTCGTTCTTGATCGACATGTCGTTCCGGTACCAGATTCCACTGGCCGGCAGGGTCGAAAGCCTGGATCTGTTCTACGACATCTTCAACCTGATCGACCGTGAGAATCTCATTGCGCCAACTGGAAATCGGGCGTCGGCGTTTTTCATGGTGCCGACCGCGGCGCAGTTCCCGCGGCAGATGCAGTTCGGTATCCGGGTTCGGTTCTAGGCACGCCTGGAGGGCTGTGGACTTTGAGCTTGTGGCTTCGGGCACGTGGGAGCCGAAAGCCTGACGCCTGGAGTCCGTAGCCCCTCCCCATTCGTCGTTTCATCCGAAAGGAGCCTCCGCATGCACCGCGTAGTGGTCGCGGCGATCCTGCTGATTGGCCTGATCCTTCCTTCCCCCGTGGCCGCCCAGGGCGGCGACGGCAGCCTCCGCGGCACCGTGCGCGACGAGCAGGGCGGCGCCATGCCCGGCGTCACGATCACCGCGACGAGTCCGGCGCTCATCACGCCCGCAGTGGCGGTGTCGGAGAGCGACGGCACCTATCGGGTCATCAACCTGCCGCCCGGCACCTATACCGTGCAGGCGGAGCTGCAGGGTTTCACGACGTTCCGGCGGGAGGGCGTGGTGCTGCGCGCCGCCGCCAACTTCCAGGTCGACATCACCATGAGCCTCGGCGCCGTGCAGGAAACGATCACCGTCTCCGGCGACTCGCCGATGCTCGAGGTGTCGCGCCCGAGCAACGTCCTCAACATCGACGCCGAGTTCCAGACGCAGGTGCCGGTCGTCGAAGGGAAGTACTGGAGCGACTTCCTGATGATGACGCCCGGTGTGATCTCGCGTCCGCACAACGACGGCAGCGGCCGGCAGAACTACTTCGGCAACGCCGTCGAGCACCGCGACGCGGTGACGCTGATGGAAGGGATGTACGCCGGCAATTACAACGACTTCAACATCAACCGGACCGGCCTCAGCACCGAGGCGATCCAGGACACCGAAATCAAGACAGGGGGCGTCGATGCAGCGTCTCCGATGGGGTACGGCCTCGTCCTCAACATGATCAGCAAGAGCGGCGGCAACCAATTCCGGGGCACCGCGGCCGCGCAGCATCAGTCGATCGAGTGGAACGCGAACAACGTCGGCAGCGGTACGCCGGCGACCCGCCAGGTGCACCAGTACGACTTTTCGTTCGGCGGACCCATCAGGCGCGACCGTACCTGGTTCTTCGGCGCTCTCCGGTTCACCGACAACAAGAGCGGCACCGGGCGCAACCCCGAGCAGGTCGCGGCGCACCGCGCGCTCGTGCCGAACGGCACGCTCGGTGACAACACGATCCGCGGCTACCAGCCGTGGGTGAAGGTCACCTCCAAGCTCGGCGTCAATCACGACCTGTCGGGCGTCTACCAGGCCGATCGGCTGCTGCTCAAGGTCGTGGGCGCCGAGGACTACGAGCCGATCGAGGTGCTCTCGACCGGCGGGCCGATGTAAAGCGCCAAGCTCACGTCGGTGTGGGGCCAGAACGTGACGTCGACCTTCACGACCAGCTACAACACCAAGGGCGGCAACTCGCTCGACAGCTATGAAGGACGGACGCTCACCGGTCCCCTCGTCGAGATTCACAGGGAGGCGTTCGCCAACCAGGGGATCGTACAGGGCTCGGGCTTGCTGGTGCGTGGCGGCCAGTGGGCGTCGACCGCCTGCGACGGCTGCTACGACCTGGATACCTCGTCGATCCTTATGCTGCGGGGCGATCTCACGTGGTATGCGCGCGGCTGGGCCGGCACGCACGACGTGCAGACCGGCTTTCTGGCGATGCCGCGCAACCACTACGACAAGAACATCCGGTACCTCAACGACGGATTCATCTTCGAGGAGCGGCGGCAGATCAACCCGGGCGATCCCTCCGCCGGAACCGTGCCGTTCCACCGCCAGTACGTGATCGGGAGCCTCGACCAGCACACCGCGTCGGGCCGGGACCGCGACATCGGCATGAACCTGCAAGACACCTGGAAGCCGGGCTCGCGGCTGACGGCGACGCTCGGACTCCGCGTCGACTTCGTGCGCCGCTACGATGCGCTGCGGGATCTGGTGCGCCAGAACAGCACCGAGATCGCCCCACGCCTCGGCTTCTCGTACCTGCTCACCGAGGACGCGCGCAACGTGCTGCGCGGCAGCTACGTGCGCATCCATCAGCAGCTGATGGGCACGCGCCATCCGGTGGCCGCCTTCGGCGGCGACGACGCGGCCGGGCTGCGGGACCAGTACGACTTGAACGGAGACGGCATCTTCGAATCCGTCATCCTGACGCCGCCCCGGGCGGCCACGATCTCGGCGCTGCAGTTCGACCCGGAGCTGCACCAGCCGCTCTTCGACGAGTTCACGCTCGGCTTCCGGCGCCAGTTCCCCGGACAGACGAGCGTCGACGTCGCCGGCATCGTCAAGATCAACAAGGAACAGTACGCGCAGACCGACATCAACGGCTTCTACCCGGACGGCCCGTTCCAGCCCTTCGGCGGCTTCGGGCGCGTCGACCCGACCCGCGGGCTGCTCTACCGGGTGACCAACAACACCTGGAGCCAGACCGACTATCGCGCCATCCAGATCACGGTGGCGAAGAACCTGACGCGAGGGTTCCAGTTCCTCGGCACGATCCATCGCCAGTGGCAGAAGCTGACCGGCACGTGGAATCCGACCGACCCGGCGCGCTTCATCCAGCCCGACGCGTTCCCGAACAACCGGAACATCTGGCGCACCGACGGCCTGCAGGACCACAACGGCCTCGCCACCGGGAACACGCTGGTGAACAACCCGATGTGGAACCCGTACTCGGTGCGGCTGTCGGGCGTGTGGAACGCGCCGGCGAGCTTCGTCGTGTCCGCGAACTACACCATCATGGCCGGTCCGTACAGCGGGGCGATCATCGATCAGGTGCCGGCCAACAGCCCCCTGCTTGCCCCGTTCGGGCCGGCGACCGTCGTGTCGTCCACGGGCAACCGTCAGCCGAATCCGCTCGCCACGCGCATCCGCTTCAATCACAAGGATCGCGGCGAAGGGCAGGTCAAGGCGCCAGACGTGTACACGCTGAACCTGAAGATCGGGCGGACGTTCAGCGCCGGCGTCGGCCGCGACGTCGAGATCGCCGCCAACATCTTCAACGTGCTGAACGGCGGCGACTACACGGAATACGCGCGAACCGGAGCCAATCGCATATACAATCCGCAGAATTTCCTGACCTACACGAACCCGCAGACGCCGCGCGCGCTGCAGCTCGAGGCCGTGGTCAGGTTTTAACGTAGTGTCCGGCTTCAGCCGGACCGAGTGAAAGGTACGTAGTATCCGGCTTCAGCCGGACCCAGTGAGGTCGCCATGCAGCAGATGATTCGACGGATCGCGCTCGGGACGGCTGTCGCGATGAGCGCGTGGCTGGCGGTCGGGTGCCGCGCCGCCCCCGCCGCGGGCGGCGCGGACGGGACGGCCGATCCGATGTCGGACGGCGCGGAAAACGTGCGGCTGGTCGGCTACAGCGACCTCCAGGGCCGCCAGTCGCTCCAGTTGATCGCCCGTTCGGACGCGGCGAACGGGAACTGGGTGTACGTTGGCCATCAGCCGAACGATCGGCCGAACAGCGAAGAGCCCCAGATGAATGCCGTGACCGGGCAGCCGGAGATCAACGGGACGTCGATCATCGACATCACGGATCCGGCCAAGCCGGCGATCACGTGGCACATTCCTGGGCTCCCGGGCGCGAACCATCGCGCCGTGTCGGTCGTCTACGATTACAAGCACGATGCGAGCGGCCGCGATTATCTGATCCGCAGTGCCGACAGCGGCAAGGACTTCCGGTTCCAGATCTTTGACGTCACGGATCGGGGCACCAACCCGCAGGCGATCAAGCTGGTGTCGGAGATCACCGGGACGCCCCCGAACTCGTGCGGGCCCGGATGTGGCGGGCCGTTCATCATCCGTGCGCACAAGGGCTTCTGGTCGGAGGAATCGGGCTACTACTACTCGGCCTCCGGGGAGCCCGGCTTCCGCAACACCCTGCTGCACATCTGGGATCTCAGGGATCCGGCCGCCCCGAAGTTCGTCGGACGAACCTGGCTCCCGGGGATGAAGGACACCGAGGACAAGGCGCTCTATCAGGGCCAGTACGTGCACCACCCGACGCTCGACGAGGCCAACAACCGGATGTACATCGGCTTCAGGAACACCAGCGGGCTCATGGGCGCCTGGGACATCTCCGATCGGGCGAACCCGAAGCTGATCTGGTCCTACGATACCAACCCGCCGAACCGCGGGCCGCACACGCTGACGCCGATCGTCTACAACCAGTTGCCGAACTTCCACGGCGATGCGCTTCCGCGGACCTACATCTTCATGACCGACGAAGCGGCCGGCGCGGCCGACAGCATGCCATGCGAGAGCGGCGTTCGAGCAAGGGCGTACATGTTCGACGTCACGCACGAGACTCACCCGACACAGGTGTCCCAGTGGGAGGTGCCGGTTGGCGATTTCTGCAAGAAGGGCGGGCGGTTCGGGCCGCACCAGCACGCGGAGTTCGTGAACGGCCGTCTCAACCGGCACGAGAACCGGATCGCCTGGATCGCCTACTTCAACGCGGGCATTCGGGTCCTCGATCTCTCGAATCCATACCAGATGAAAGAGATCGGCTACTACATGCCGAAGCCGACCCCGATGTCCCACCCGGCCGGGGAAGGACAGCCGGTGGCGATCCAGATCAACGACGTGACGATCGACCACCGCGGGCTTGCGTACGCGACCGATCGCACGGGCGGAGGGCTGTTCATCCTGGAATACACCGGCCCGAAACCCGGACAGGTGCCGAACGAAACCCGGTAAGGCGGGGATCCGGGATCGGGGATCCGAAGCCGCGTTCGCGATTCGACCCCGATTCCGCATTCCCGACGCGCTCGTCTGATCCCTGCCTCCTGATTCCGCCGGATCCCGGATCCGGGATCCCGGCTCCCCGATGTATATTGAAAAGTCTGTGCGCAGTGTTTTCTCGCATCAGCACGTGGTGTCCGGCTTCAGCCGGACCACAGCGCTTCAGGGAGTGGCAGTTCAATGAGCATGGTTGTTGACCCGAAGGCCAAGAGCAATGGGATGGATCTGAGCTGGCTGGGCAAGCCGCACGAGTACGATCCCCGCCGGCTGTACAGCCAGACCGGCGCCGACTGGCAGTACCGCGTCGATTTCGACCGGCTGCGAAAGGAGCGCCTCGAGAAGCTCCAGGCCGAGATGAAGAAAGAGGACGTCGGCGCGCTGGTGCTGTTCGCGGGCGCGAACATCCGCTACGCCACCGCGTCGTATCAGGGCAACTGGAAATACAACATCAACATCCGCTACGCGGTCGTTCCCACCGAGGGGAAGCCGACGCTGTTCGAGACGGCGGGCTCCGACCTGCAGTGCGCCAAGATCGACCTGCCGTGGATGGAGGGACGCATCCGTCCGGCCATCACGTGGCAGTGGGCCGAGGGCGCGGTGCCGTACATGGCGGGCCGCATGGCGGAGAGCGTCGTCGAGGTGCTGAAGGAGCACGGCGTCCAGAACGAGAAGATCGGGATTGACAACCTCGACATGCCCGCGCTCGACGCGTTTCAGAAGGCCGGTCTGAAGATCGTCAACGGCTGGCCGGCGGTGTCGCGCGCGCGCGTCGTGAAGACGCGCGACGAGATCGAGCTGCTCAAGCAGGCGTCGAGCATCGGCGACGCCGCCATGTGGCGGATCAAGTACGAGTGGCTCAAGCCGGGGGTCCGCGAGCGCGAGATCGAGGCGAAAGTCCACGAGTTCATGCTCGAGCGCGGCTGCGAGATCATTTACGACATCATCGTGGCGTCTGGCGGCAACACGAGCCCGTACCGCCGCTGGGCGACCGACAAGCTCATCCGCCAGGGCGACCTGGTGATCGTCGACATCAACGCGGTGGGCCCCTCCGGCTATTTCATCGACTTCGTGCGCTGCTTCAAATGCGGCGGCCCGCAGGGCGCGAAGATGACGCCGAAGGAGGTCGATCTCTACCGCGAGGTCTACGACTCGATGTACGCGGGTCTCGAGCAGCTGAAGCCGGGGAAGACCACGGCGGATGTCGTCTCGAAGTTCCCGAAGTACGACGACGACACCTATGGCACGGTGACGCTGCAGCAGTTCGCGCACAGCATCGGCATCACGCTGTACGAAGGGATGTGGATGTCCCGCGCCTACTCGCTGAAGTACCCCGCCGAGATCAAGGAGAACATGTACTTCGCCATCGAGACGTTCGCCGGCCACCCGGGTCTGGAGCAGACCTGCCGCCTGGAGGAGAACGTGCTCGTGAGCGCAGACGGCCCGGTGGTCTTCACGCGCATGGAGCACATGGAAGAGGCGATGAGTCGGTAGTAGGCCTGCCTACTGTCTACTGCCTACTATGTTCAAGGTCGCCGTCGCGGATTCGGTCTTTCCCAATCTCGACCCGGCCCGCGGGGTGCTCTCGCGGGTCGGGGCGCATCTCGAGCTTGCGCCCGAGCCGACGCCGGACGCGATCCTGCGTCTCGCGCGGGACGCCGACGCGATTCTCGTCACCTACGCCAACATCACCGGCGACATGATCCGGCAGCTCACGAAGTGCCGCGTCATCTCCCGTTTCGGGATCGGCGTCGACAACGTCGACATCCCGGAGGCGACGAAGAAGGGGATCGTCGTCACGAAGGTGCCGGACTACTGCATCGACGAGGTCTCCGATCACACGATGGCGTTGCTGCTGGCCATCGTCCGCAAGATTCCGTTCATCAATGCCCAGGTGCACAGCGGGACGTGGAAGATGCCGGACGTGGTGCCGATCCACCGTTTGCGCGGGAGCGTCCTCGGGCTCGTCGGCTTCGGCCGGATTCCGCAGCTTGTTGCACCCAAGGCACAGGCGTTCGGCATGAAGGTGATCGCGTACGACCCGTACGTCCAGCGCGACGTCTGTGCACGCGCCGGCGTCGAGAGCGTTGATTTTCCGACGCTGCTCAGGATGTCCGACTACGTGTCGGTCCACAGTCCGCTCGTGCCCGAGACGCGGAACCTCTTCAACGCCGAGGCGTTCCGGCAGATGAAGGGGACGGCGTATCTCGTGAACACGGCCCGCGGGCCGATCGTGGACGAGGGGGCGCTTGCCGCGGCGCTCGACGCCGGGCAGATCGCGGGAGCGGCGCTCGACGTGATGGCGCAGGAGCCGCCGCCGCCCGACTCGCCGCTCTTCGGCCGCGCCAACGTGATCATCACCCCGCACACCAGCTTCTACTCCGAGGAGTCGCTCGTCGAGCTGCAGACGAAGGCGGCGCAGGAAGTGGCAGCGGTGCTGACGGGCGGGACGCCGAAGAACCCGGTCAACCCGGAGGTTCTGCAGGTCCGTTCATGAAGGCAATGGTCCTGATGGCCCCCGGCGAGCTGGTGCTCGCCGAGGTGGCGCGTCCCGTGCGCGGCGCCGGCGACGTCCTGGTGCGCGTCACGCACAGCGGCATCTGCGGCACCGACTACAAGATCTTCACCGGATCCATTCCCGTCCGCTATCCGCGCATCATGGGGCACGAGATGGCCGGCGACGTCGTGGATGCGGACGAGAGCGCTCTCAGGCCCGGCGACCACGTCATCGTCGATCCTGAGCTGTACTGCGGCGCGTGTTTTCACTGCCGCATCGGGCAAACGCATCTCTGCCCGAACGGGCAGCTCCTCGGGCGCGACGCCAACGGCGGCTTTGCCGAGTACATCGCTGCGCCGGCTACGCACGTCTTCCGGCTTCCCGACGGGATCGATCGCCGCGCGGCGCCGATCATCCAGGTGCTCACGACGTGTCTCCACGCCCAGCGGCGCATCGACATCATTCCCGGCGAGTTCGTCGTGGTGCTCGGGCTCGGGGTGACGGGTCAGCTGCACGTGCAGCTCGCCAGGGCACGCGGCGCGACCGTGATCGGTATCACGCGGAGCGCCGACAAGCGCATACTGGCCGAAACGCTCGGTGCCGAGCTGACGATCCCCGCCGGCGATGATGCGGTGCGGATGGTGCGCGAAGCGACCGAAGGGCGCGGCCCGGACGTCGTGATCGAGGCAACCGGCGTGGTGCAGCAGCTCGCCTCGGCGGTGACGATGGCGCGGTCGGGCGGGCGGATCCTGATGTACGGGATCATTACGGCGACAGAAGGTGCGCTGCCGTTCTACGACCTCTATTACAAGGAGCTCTCGCTCATCAATGCGCGGGTCGCGAAGAGCGAGGACTACCCGGACGCGATTGGCCTCGTCGAACGCGGCCAGGTGCGGCTCGATCCGCTCATCAGCGACGTGCTGCCGCTCGGCCAGCTCAAGGCGGCCATCGGCATGCTCGGATCCGAGGGCGCGCAGCGGATGAAGATTGTTCTGGAACACGGAGGATGAATTCATGATGAGAACTGTCCTCAGCACCGGCGCGATGGTTCTGGCCGTGGCAATCCTGACGCCGTCGCCTGCCGCCGCGCAGGGCTCGACGCCGATGCCGCTCGCCAAGGCGGTCGTGTCGAACGACGTCGCGGCGCGTACGCTCTTCAAGTACCAAATCAGCTCGACCGTCGCGCGGCAGCTCGTCGACGCGTGCGTCGAGTTCGCGCGCAACCAGCAGGGCGGACCGGGCAACTACGCCATCTTCGTGCTCGCACCGAACGGCGACATCGTCGATGCGCACGTGATGGACGGTGTGGTGCCGATCGGTGTCGAGACCGGCGTGATGAAGGCGAGGACGGCGCTCTACGCGCGCTCGACCTCGCGCGCGGTGGCCGATCGCTTCCCGACCGTCGAAGGGCGGCTGTTCCGGACCGATCTCGGCCGCGAGCAGGGCCTGTCGTACTACTTCGTCCCTGGCGGCGTGCCGATCGTGCTCGAGAACCAGCTGATTGGCGCCATTGGCATCGGCGGCGGCAATATGGACGAGCCGTGCGCCTACTACGCGCTCGGCAAGGTGCTCGGCATCCAGCCGCCTCCGCCGAGTGGTGAGGGGCGAGGGGCCGGCCCCGGCGCGACGCCTACGGGTGGCGGCCGCGGCGGGAGAGGCCAGTAACGCGGTAGTTGTCGGTTGTCAGTGATCAGTTGTCGCAGGGCTCCGCTCTGCTGACAACTGACCACCGGCAACTGACAACTGATCGAATGACGTATTTCATCACTCAGTCGCTGAACGGCCTCTTTTCGGCCGCGCTCCTCTTCCTCATCGCCAGCGGCCTGACGCTCGCCTTCGGGGTGATGAAGATCGTCAATATCGCCCACGGGTCCTTCTACATGCTCGGCGTGTACGTCGCCTACACCGTGGTCCAACGGACCGGCAGCCTTCTGCTCGGTGCCGTCGTCGCGCTTCTGGTCGTCGGGGCGGTGGGCTTCGTCATGCAGCGCGTGTTCCTGCGGCGCTTCCCGTCCGATCCGCTGGCGCAGATGATGATGACGATGGGGTTTGCGCTGCTGTTCCGGGATCTCGCGCTCATGATCTGGGGCGGCGACCCGTTCACGCTCCCGTACCCGGCCGGGCTGCGCGGCTCGCTGGAGGCGGGCGAAGTCGTCTTTCCGTCCTACCGGCTGTTCGTCATCGCCGTCGCCGCGCTCGTCGGCGCCGCGCTCTGGCTGGTGAACGCGAAGACGCTCATCGGCGCGCGCCTCCGTGCCACGGTCGACGATCCGGAGATGGCATCCGCAATCGGCATCAACGTGGCGCGCCTCTCCGGCATCGTGTTCGCCGTCGGCGCCGGCCTTGCGGCGTTCGGCGGGGTCATGGGCGGCCCGATTCTCGGCGGCTACGCCGGGATCGATTTCGATCTGCTGCCGCTTGCGTTCGTCGTCGTGATCGTCGGCGGCATGGGGAGCCTGAAAGGCGCGCTCGTCGGCAGCATCGTCGTCGGCATGATCGACAACTTCGGCAAGGCGCTCGTGCCCGAGCTGTCGTACTTCACGCTGTTCGCGCCGATGATGCTCGTCCTGGCGCTCAAGCCGACGGGACTGTATGGCCGTGCGTAGCTGGGTGATTGTGGCGCTGGCGCTCGTGCTGGCCGTCGGTCCCCTCGTCCTCGACTCGTATTGGATCGGCCTGCTCACGCAGATCGTGATTCTCGCGATCCTGGCGATGAGCCTCGACATTTTGCTCGGCTACACCGGCCTTCCGTCGCTCGGCCACGCGGCGTTCTTCGGCGCGGCCGCGTATGCCGTGGCGGTGCTGTCGACGACGTATCGCGCCGACTTCTGGACCTCGGTCGTCGCCGGGATCGCGGTTGGCACTGCGCTTGCCGCCGCGTTCGGCCTCATCGTGTCGCACGTGCGCGATGTCTATTTCCTGATGATTACGCTGGCGCTCGGGATGGTGCTCTGGGGCCTGAGCTACCGCTGGATTCCCGTCACCGGCGGCGACAACGGCATCTCCGGCATCCCGAGCCTCGAAGCACACGCCGGGCTGCCCGTCGCCGGTCCCGCGGCGTTCTACTACGTCACGCTGATCGTGTTCGTGCTGTGCGGGGCGCTGATGCGCGTCCTGGTGCGCTCGCCGTTCGGCCTGACGCTGCGTGGCATCCGCGAAAACGAGGCGCGCATGCGGAGCCTCGGGTTCAACACCTGGCTCCACTGCTATCTCAGCTTCGTGATTGCCGGGGCGTTCGCGAGCGTCGCGGGCGTCATGTGGGCGTACTACAACGGCTTCGTCAGCCCGACGTATCTGGATCTGACCGCGTCGTCCGAGCTCTTTCTGATGGTGACCCTCGGCGGTCCGGCCACGCTCGTCGGGCCGCTGCTGGGCGCGGGCGCCATCGTGCTGCTCAAGAACGTGATGAGCGCCTACACGGCGCGGTGGCTGCTCATTCTCGGCATCGTGTATATCGTGGCAATTCTCGCCGCGCCGAAAGGAATCTGGAATCTCGGAGGCCGTCGGTCCGGCTAAAGCCGGACACTACGATCGCGGGTGAATGATATCGGTCGTAGAGTACGCAGGTCGTAGAGTACGTAGTGTCCGGCTTTAGCCGGACCTGAGTTCACATGAAAGTACGTAGTGTCCGGCTTTAGCCGGACCTGGGCCGTGTCTGTCAAGTGGTGGAAAAGTTCAGTCGCGTCCGCATCCGGCGTGATGATGTGACTACGCTGCCTGTTTCACCTCCTTCAGATCTCGATAGCCATCAAGCACTCGCAGTTTGAT
>Ga0187893_10004925_pt1 | contig 24711 bp, 20 predicted proteins | sample MA1701074metaG_FD_139574 | JGI IMG/M metagenome (GOLD analysis project Ga0187893, IMG submission 139574) | White microbial mat communities from a basaltic lava cave in the Kipuka Kanohina Cave System on the Island of Hawaii, USA - MA170107-4 metaG ... | reverse complement strand
CGACCGTGACGGTCGACCCGACCGCAGACATGACGGCGGAGCCGGACGAGACCGTGATTCTGACCCTGGCGTCGGGCACGGGGTACAACGTTGTCGAGCCCAGCTCGGCTACAGGCACAATCATCAATGACGACACCGTCGTGACGGTCGCGGTATCGCCGGGAGCAGTGGACGAAGACGGCGCGACTAACCTCGTCTACACCTTTACCCGTAACGACTCGAGCGGCGCGCTGACGGTGAACTTCAACGTCAGCGGTACGGCTACCTTCAATACTGACTACACGCAGATGGGGGCGGATACATTTAGCGCCTCTTCGGGCACGGTGAGCTTCGCCGACGGCAGCTTAACCACGACCGTGACTGTCGATCCCACTGCCGATCTAACAGTCGAGCCCGACGAGACGGTCACCCTTATGGTAGCGCCTGGAATGGGCTACGGCGTCGGCATGCCCGACACCGCCACCGGCACAATCACCAACGACGACACTGACGTTTCGGTAGCCGTATCTCCGTCAGCAGTTAACGAGGACGGCGCCACCAACCTTGTCTACACCTTTACCCGCGTCGGCGTCACTACCGGCGCGCTCACCGTCAACTTCTCGATTGGCGGCACGGCCACTTTCAGCAGTGACTATTCGCAGATGGGGGCGGCGACCTTCGTGCCACCCAACGGCACGGTAATGTTCGGCGCGGGCAATTCGACAGCCATGGTGACGGTAGATCCGACGACTGATAGCACGGTCGAGCCCGACGAAACCGTAATTCTCACGGTAGCGCCGGGTGCAGGCTATAACGTCGCGGCGATGAACAGCTCCGCCACCGGCACCATCACCAACGACGACACGGACGTCTCGGTCGCCGTTGCGCCGAGCTCGGTGTTGGAGGACGGCGCCACCAATCTCGTCTACACTTTCACGCGCGTTGGTGTGACCAGCAGCGCGTTGACAGTCAACTTCACAATTGGCGGGACAGCCACTTTCAGCACTGACTATTCGCAGATGGGCGCGGCCAGCTTCGTGCCGCCTAACGGTACAGTGATGTTTGGGGCCGGCAATTCAACCGCGACCGTGACGATCGATCCGACGGCGGACATGATTGCCGAGCCGGATGAAACTGTAATCCTTACGGTTGCGGCGGGCACCGGCTACAACGTGGCCAGTCCCAGCTCAGCTACCGGAACCATTCTCAACGACGACGCAGTTGACGTGGAGATAACCGCCAAGACCGATACTCCTGACCCAGTCTGTGTTGGTCAGAAAATCACCTATACCATCAACTTCAGGAACAATGGGCCGGGGCCGGCCACCAACGCAAAGGTGAGCGATGCGATTCCCGCCAACACGACGTTCGTTTCGGCAACGCTGCCAATGGGATGGAGCCGAGCCGACTCGGTGATGGCAGGTGGGACTGGCACGCTGATGTTCACCAAAGCGTCCGTAGCCAACGGAGAGACGGCGACATTCAAGGTGGTCGTCAAAGTCAGCTCCGGCACCGCCGGCGGGACGATCATTAGCAACACAGCGACGGCTTCGAGCGATTTTCCAGACACCACGCCGGGCAACAACTCGAAGACGGCCATGACGACTGTGGATCCGACGCCGCCAATGATCAGCGGGCTCTCGGCAAACCCAGCGACGCTGTGGCCGCCTAACCACAAGATGCGTGATGTGACCATCAACTACACTCCGACGGATAATTGTCCGGGCACCGTCAACTGCTCGATTACCAACATCACGAGCAACGAGCCGATCAACGGAACAGGCGATGGCGACACCTCACCTGACTGGCAGTTCGTCAATAACCACCGTGTGCGGCTGCGCGCCGAGAGGGCTGGGGGCGGCAACGGTCGCATCTACACCATCACCGTTACCTGTACCGACGCGGCCGGCAACACGACTACTAGGACAGTCGAGGTGCGCGTCCCCCACAACATGTCGTCTCGAGCCGGCGGCTCTGGGTTCAAGGCCAATTCGCCCGTCACATTCTCCGGCACGTTCCGGGACCAAACCGGGCGGATGCATACCGCTCAGTGGCAGTTCGATAACCTAGCCACCAGCGGCACCCCTACCCAACCGCGCGGCTCAAAGAACGACTCCGTCAAGACCCCCGAGACTTTCAACGAGCCGGGCATCTACAAGGTCACCCTCAAGGTCACTGACAACAACGGCATGATGAGTTGGGTGGACACTCAAGACGACCCCCAAGCCATCGTCGTGATCCACGACCCAGGAGGCCGCTACAACTTGGGTGACGGCTGGTTTGCGTCGCCGCCCGGAGCTTATGCTTACGATCCGAGCGCGACTGGCAGACTGAGCTTCAGTTTCGACTCGAAGTATAAGAACGCTGAACACCTGAAGGGAGAGTCGCAAATTACCTTCAAACTTGGTGACCTCGACTTTAGCCCGCTGAACTATGATTACCTCGTCATTTCGGAAGCGCGGGCGGAGTTACATGGGTTCGGGAAGATTAACGGCTCTACCGGTTACGACTTCATTCTGACCGTGATCGATGGAAGTCTGGCGGGCGGCGACGGAGTAGATAGATTCCGGATCAAGATCTGGAACCAAACCACCGGCGCGATTATTTACGACAGCCAGATGGGGTGAAGCGATGCGGCTGATCCTACTACGCCGATCGGAGGCGGCAGTATCGTCAAAGAAGTAAGAGTAGGTAGTATCGTCGTCTAACATCGTGAAGAAATCAGGCGTGGCCATGGGCGCCCGCTGATCAATCACATTTCCCTGGCGCGAACCGCGATCCTCCAATGGTCGGATCGCGGTTCGCGTTTGAGTGTGCAGAAGTCGCCGCAACCGCGTTTCCTGGCAACTCTCGACTCTGGTTTTCAAGAAGAATTCAGCGTTCCGCAAGTTCGCCATCGCCGCAGGCTGGCTCCGAGTCGATTTGCAGCTTTGGCGTTTCTCTTAACCTCGCAGTTCAAGCCGGCATTTGGCTCGTGTAAGCTTTTGACCTCCCTGGCCGACAAAAAACCTGGGGTGAGAACGTAAACCATGGCCGAAAGAATCGAAAATTTCCACGCCCAAAAATTGAGGTTTCCCATTGGGATCGCGAGTGCTTTTGGCGCGCTGCTGTCCAGTCTGATCTTCAGCTCGAGTGCCGCGGATTTACCGGCCGCGAATCAGAAAAGGACGCCCGCCACGCGCTCTGCGGATGAAGCGTTGGCTGCCCTCATGAAAGGTAATGAACGCTTTGCCTCGGGCCGCCCGGCTTATCCGCATGAAGGCGCCGCCCGCCGAGCCTCAGTCGCATCGGGTCAACATCCGATCGCCACCATTCTGGCGTGCTCCGATTCACGAGTGCCGCCTGAGATTCTTCTTGACGAAGGCATAGGCGATCTCTTCGTGGTTCGGGTGATTGGTAACATCGGCGGCTCAGACGAGGTCGGCTCGATCGAATACGGAGTCGAGCACTTAGGAACTCCACTTCTGGTGGTACTGGGACATTCTCAATGCGGCGCCGTGACGGCTGCGGTAACACATGCGGAGGTGCATGGCAATATCCCTCGGTTGCTGGCCCACATCAAGCCCGCGGTGGAGATTGCGCGCCGCTCACATCCCGAGCTAAAGGGATCTGCCCTGGTGCCAGAAGCCGTCCAGGCCAACGTTTTTCAGTCCATTGAAGAACTTTTCAAACGCAGCGAGAGCATTCGCCAGCATGTACTGGATGGCAAACTGAAGATCGTTGGGGCGGTATATGACATCCAAACAGGGCGAGTCAATTGGCTTGGGGATCAGGCACATCAGAATGCACTTCGGTAGCTGTGAGTTCGGTCATAAAGTGAAATCGGCCTGTTAATGGAATCAACAACTTACGCAGACGATTCAGTCAGTAAATGAGAATCTTTTCCGGCATAACGAATTTCCTACAGTTTTCGGGCATAACTTGAAATTTTCGTGCGGGCTAACTGGCCACTTACGCTCCTTTTGATTAGTTTTTGATGCTTAGCGACTCTGTTGTGGTGTTGATGTCGTGAGTCTCCAAAGGAACAACTTGCACAGTCGCGTCGCGTACCTCTTCCAGGAAGCGATTGATGATTGACCCATGCAGCAGGAGGTCCCAACGAGAACGTGAGGTCTGGCCGAAGACGACATGGGTAATCCCTTGCCGTCGCGCAAATTCAATTAGAGCGTCGACCACTAGTTTCGCTTTTAGCTTCACGACCCTTGCTCCGAGCGCTTCAGCAAATCGAATGCTCTCCTGTAACGCCGCAAAATCTTCCGGCTTGATTCGTCCCAACTCCTCAGTTGGAGTTTCAACGTAAACGGCGTACCAGTCACTGGCGAGGCGGCCGGCAATGCGCGATCCGACCCTCAACAATTTCTTGGCACTGCCGCGTGAGGCGATTGCCACCATCACCTTCTCAGGTATCACTGCCTGTTCAAGCCCTTCACGTTCACGATAATCATGCGCTTTGACCGCCTGGTCAGTAGCTACCTGTCTGAGGGCGAGTTCACGCAGTGCCGAAAGATTGCCTTTGCGAAAGAAATTATTCAGTGCCTGTTCGATCTTAACGACATCATAAATCTTGCCTTGCCGTAGGCGCGTGCGGAGTGTATCCACGGAAACATCTACATTAACCACTTCATTAGCGCGCCTGAGAAAATGATCGGGAATGGTCTCCCGAACGCGCACTCCTGTGGTTCGGGTGACCACATCATTGAGTGATTCCAAATGCTGAATATTCACTGCCGTGATCACCGAAATGCCGGCATCAAGTATTTCCAAGACGTCCTGATATCGTTTGCAGTTCTTTGAACCGGAAACATTCGTATGCGCCAGTTCATCGACGATCGCTATTTCAGGATGACGCTCGATGACCGACTCCAAATCCATTTCTTCGAGCGTGACACCCTGATATTCGACTCGCCGCATTGGCATGCATTCCAGGTTTCCGATCATCTCTTTAGTCTCGTCGCGGCCGTGCGTGTCGATCACAGCTATGGCTATATCGACTCCCTGTTTCCTTAGAAGGTGAGCATCTGCAAGCATCTGATAGGTCTTACCGACACCCGGTGCCGCGCCGATATAGACGCGCAGTTTCGGCCGCTCGTCCTCGTGAAGTTTGGCGAGTAGCGATTCGGCTGAACGACGTTTGCCGTTCTCGTTCATCTAGACACCAGTGTTAGTCATTGATTCATTGGTCGCGTTCGATCTAGATCCAAATTCAACTCGACCACATTCACCCGCGGCTCGCCTAAAAAGCCGAATTGCCGGCCTTCAGTATGCGCCGCGACTATGTTTCGCACTTCTGCTTCAGTCATGCCGCGCTCACGCGCAACGCGTGGTACTTGAAACTCCGCAGCCGCCGGCGAGATGTGAGGGTCTAATCCGGACCCCGATGACGTCACCAAATCTACCGGCACCGGTCGGCCTGGATTCTCTGTTTGCGCCTTCTCGACATCAGCCGCGATGCGATCCATCAACTTTTGATTGGATGGGCCAAGGTTGGAACCTCCTGAAGCAGTCGCGTCATATCCCGTCGCGCCCGCTGCAGAGGGACGTGAACGAAAGTACCCAGGTGACGAAAACGGCTGGCCGATCAAACGTGAACCGATTAAGGTGCCGTCTGAGCGGCGAATGAGTTGACCATTTGCCTTGTCCGGAAATATCACTTGGGCCAACCCGGTAACTGCAAGTGGATAGATCAGCCCCAGTAAAAACGTCGTAACAACTGTCATTGAAACTGCGGTAATCAAATTCTTCATTTCAGGCTAATCCAATCGCGTGAATAATCATGTCAATAACCTTTATTCCAAGAAACGGCACGATGAGTCCTCCCCCGCCAAAAATCAGGAGATTGCGACGCAACAGCGAAGCAGCGCTCATCGGCCGATACTTCACGCCTCGCAAAGCCAGCGGTATCAGCGCAATTGATGATCAGCGCATTGAAGATCACGGCCGAGAGAATGGCGGATTCCGGAGTGTGCAGTCCCATGATGTTGAGCGCATTAAGAGCCGGAAAAGCAGCAGCAAACATGGCTGGAATGATCGCAAAGTATTTGGCTACGTCATTCGCTATAGAAAACGTGGTGAGCGCCCCACGGGTCATCAACAATTGTTTTCCTATTTCAACAACCTCGATCAACTTCGTGGGGTTAGAGTCGAGGTCGACCATGTTGCCGGCCTCTTTTGCCGCTTGTGTTCCGGTATTCATCGCAAGTCCCACATCCGCCTGGGCCAGTGCCGGAGCATCATTCGTTCCGTCGCCAGTCATCGCAACCAGCTTGCCTCCCTCTTGCTCGCGTTTGATGAGGGCCATTTTGTCTTCGGGGGTGGCTTCGGCCAGAAAATGGTCAACGCCGGCTTCACTCGCGATAGTGGCAGCAGTTAGCGGGTTGTCGCCGGTAATCATGACTGTACGGATACCCAGCTGACGCATTTGCTTGAATCGCTCGGTCATTCCTCCTTTGACGATGTCGTTTAGTTGAATCACCCCAAGCGGCAGACGGTCTTCAGCGACTACCAAAGGCGTGCCGCCTTCGCGCGAGATTCGTTCGACAATCCTGCTTAAGTCATTAGCGAGGTGGGCGCCGGACGAGCCGAGATATTTTTGAATTGCATCGGCAGCTCCTTTGCGAATTTCTCGACTGTCAAAGTCGACACCAGACATCCGTGTGTGTGCAGTAAAGGGAATAAAGGTAGCTTCGTGCGGAGCAACCTCGCGAGCACGCAACCCGAACTTCTCTTTCGCCAACACAACAATCGAACGTCCTTCCGGTGTTTCGTCTGAGAGTGAGGATAACTGTGCGGCTTCGGCTAACTCCTTTTCGTCTACTCCGGGCAACGGCACAAAAGCAGTCGCTTGCCGGTTACCCAATGTGATCGTTCCGGTCTTGTCAAGCAGCAACGTATTCACGTCGCCGGCTGCCTCCACCGCGCGTCCTGACATTGCCAGCACGTTGTGTTGGATCAAGCGGTCCATACCGGCGATTCCGATTGCGCTCGATAAACCGCCAATCGTAGTTGGGATCAGACAGACGAGCAGAGCCACGAGCACAAAGATCGTTTGGGGCGCCGAGGAATAAATCGCGAAGGGTTGAAGAGTAACAACCGCCAGCAGAAAAATGATCGTTAAGCCCGCGAGAAGAATGTTCAAGGCGATTTCATTTGGCGTCTTCTGGCGTTCAGCACCTTCCACAAGCGAGATCATTCGATCGACAAACGTCTCGCCAGGATTGGAAGTGATTCTGACCTTAATTTGATCGGACAGCACGCGAGTCCCGCCCGTAACTGCCGATCGATCACCTCCAGCCTCGCGAATCACGGGCGCGCTTTCACCGGTAATAGCCGACTCGTCAACCGATGCAACGCCTGCGATGATTTCACCGTCTGCTGGAATAAACTCACCGGCGAAGACCATCACGACATCGTCTTTGCGCAAGTCTGGCGCCCGAATATCTTCTGATTGGATTCCTGAAATCACCCGATGCGCCATGGTCTCAATCCTTGATTTTCGGAGGTTGTCTGCTTGCGCCTTGCCGCGTCCTTCAGCCATGGCTTCGGCGAAGTTCGCAAATAACACAGTAAACCAGAGCCACAACGTGATCTGTAATTCGAAGGGCGTGTTGGTTACGCCTGGAATCGGCGCGACGATGCCACGAAGCAACTGTAGCGTAGTCAGAACACTGCCGATCTCAACTACAAACATGACGGGATTCGACATCATCTTTCGCGGATTCAACTTTACAAATGAATCCCATATCGCCCGCTTGACGATTTGGGTATTCCAGTTTGCCGTTTTCTTACTCAAATGTTTTACCTTCCTGCATCAACAAATGTTCAACAATAGGTCCCAGACTCAACGCCGGGAAAAATGTCAAAGCACCAACAATCACGATCACGCTCACCAGCAATGTCGTGAAGAGCGGCGTGGTCACTGGAAATGTTCCTAATGATGGCGGCACTGGCTTCTTGCTAGCCAGATTCCCTGCGATGGCCAACATCGGAATGATCATCATGAAGCGGCCTATGAGCATCGCTATTCCAATGGTCGTGTTGTACCAAAGCGTGTTGGCGGAGATTCCCGCAAAGGCTGAGCCGTTGTTCCCAGTGCCGGAAGTGAAAGCATAGAGAATCTCCGAAAGTCCGTGCGGTCCGGTGTTATTCAATTGCGAAGTGCCAAAATCCGGTGAGACTGATGAGATGGCCGCGAACACCAAAATCACGACCGGGAAGATCAGCGTGTACAACATCGCCATTTTGACGTCGTAGGCTTCGATCTTTTTTCCGAGATACTCCGGCGTTCGACCTACCATCAGCCCGGCAATAAAGACCGATAAGATCACAAATATAAGGATTCCGTACACGCCCGCTCCGACGCCGCCAAAGATGACCTCTCCCAGCATGATGTTCGTTAAAGGCACCAGACCACCGAGTGGCGTAAAACTGTCATGCATCCCATTTACCGCACCACATGAGGCATTAGTAGTAATAGTGGCCCAAAGAGTCGTGTTCGCGAGACCGAAGCGAACCTCTTTCCCTTCCATGTTTCCGCCCGACTGCATCGCGCTCGTTTGCTGATCGACGTTGGCAAGCAGGGGATTTCCTTTTGCTTCAGCCCAGTACGTAACCGCAATGCCCGCAAAAAAGAGCACGGCCATGGCGGCAAACACCGCCCAGCCGTGCTTCTGTGAACCTGTCATCCTGCCGAGCGTGTACGTCAGGCCCGCCGAGAGCGCGAAGATCGCGAGCATCTCAATGAAGTTCGTAAACGGTGTCGGGTTCTCAAACGGGTGCGCGCTGTTGGCGTTGAAGAATCCACCACCGTTCGTGCCCCACTCCTTGATAATTTCCTGCGATGCCACTGGACCTTGCGCGATGATCTGTTCCGACTGCGCGCTTCCCCTATCGATAAGCTGTGCTTTGTCGTACGGTCGTAGATTTTGAGGAACGCCGTTGGCGACAAGGACGAGTGCACCAACGATACTAAAAGGAAGACAAACCCAGAGCACGGCCCGGGTCAGGTCGACCCAAAAGTTTCCGATGGTCTGCATCTGGCGACGAGCCACGCCGCGTATGAAAGCGATTGCCAGAGAAATGCCGACAGCGGCCGACAAAAAATTCTGATACGCGAGCCCGGCCATTTGTGTGAAGTAACTCATGGTTGTTTCGGGCACATACGATTGCCAGTTCGTGTTGGTGGTGAACGACACGGCCGTATTGAATGAAGAACCGGTGAAACTGGTCGAATCCACTCCCGGCAATTGCTGCGGATTCAACGGCAGCACTCCTTGTAGTCGTTGCATCAGGTACAGTGCGATCATAGAAACGCCGCTGAACAACAACATCGAGATCGCGTACTCTGTCCACCTCATTTCTCGTTCTTCATTTACTCTCGCGAGGCGATAGATCAACCGTTCCACAGGTCGCAAAACCGGATCGAGAAGCGTCTTCTCCCGATTGAAGACATGTGCCATGAAAAGACCCAGCGGCTTTGTGACGGCCAGGATAATTGCGAAGAACAACACAATCTGTAACCAACCATTCAGTGTCATCGTCAGAACTTCTCCGGCCGCAGCAGGGCGAACGTCAAGTAAATAAGCACGAGAGCCGACGCTACTAAAGCGATCATCGATTCAAGACTCATTTCCAGATTCCTCACCTCAACTTCTCGCACGCGCGCACATATGCAATTGCGAGCAGAAAAAAAACCGCGGTCAAACCAACAAAGATCAGATCGAGCATTCCGTCTCCAGACTATTTGTTGCCTCTGTCCAATCGGGGCCAGCTTTGTGGGCCAGCGTCAATCGCTTAAGTCGAAACTGACGTTGCTTTAGATTGCGTCGCAAGGTGCGCCAAACGATAAACTGCGCAATGCACAGCGAGCTGAATAACTTCAGTTCCCCCGACATTGTCACCATCGTTTCCTTCAAACTCTTTCGTTTTACTTGCATAACCATGTTCCCAGCTTTTGCCCGAGCCACAGATGAGACTGAGCGTTGCGGCATTCTGTTAGGGCCCTGGAGTCGCGCGCTTCATTGCCTGAGCACGGCAGACTCCTCCAAAAATGAGAAGGGGAATTATTTCTACAGTCGAAATTGTTGGGAGCTTCTGATTGGGGGAGCTATGGGCTGATGGTCCATTTGCGATGGCTATGACCAGAACGGCGATGAGTGGGAATAACAAAGCCCCGACCAGACCAAAAACTGCCCCAGTGGCCCACCACCTTAACGCTTTGCGGCGCGTTTTGGAGTTAAATGATGTTGCCGTTTGGGTAGGGTGACCATCCGGTTTCGGATAGTGATAAATCACTGCCTCGATACGAAACTTGCTCACGACTCAAGGTTACGAAAAATTTCGTAATGATGGTGTAAAGAGTGCATAAAAAGGTCGTAAAGATTTCAGACCGCGAAATTTGCTAAGCAGCGCCTGATTTCTTTTGCGCTCGCCCTCAGATCCAAACAATGTGCACCAAGCATCGCGAGCGGGAGGGCGAGTATCAGCAGGATTAGACCAACTGCATGGAGCGTTGGGTGATCGGGTACATTCAAGATTCCGTTCAGGGTGAGGAGGCTCCCGGCTAAGGCCGCAAAAACGGCAAGTAAGAAACATGCGACAGCCGCAGGAGTATGACATGCGGGCTGCGTGCGTTGCAGTTTATTCTGAACATCAATAGAACCTTACGCTCGTCCGCATAAAAGGGGCGTAATGGTTCCGTAAAAGTTTATAAAGAAGAGAAAGGAGGGAGCGAGTGAAGTTACGAGCCTGGATCGAAGCGATAGCCAATCCACGGTTCCGTTACGATATAACGTGGCGTTGCTTCAAGTTCGATCTTTTTCCTCAAGTTGCCAATAAAAACTCGCAAGTACTCGTTTTGTTCTAGGTAGTTGCCGCCCCAGATGGCAGCGAGGAGGGTTCGGTGCGTGAGGACCTTTCCCGAGTGCTTGATGAAGTAAATCAGCAGATCAAACTCCTTTGGTGTCAGGTGGACGTCTGTACCGCGTACCTTTACCTGGCGAGATTCGAGATTGACTTGAAAATCTCCTACGTCGAGTGTGACCTGTGTGGCCTCGCTGATGGGTGGCGCGTTTGCGCGACGTAGTGAGGCACGAATACGAGCCAGCAATTCGTCGATGCCAAATGGCTTGGTTACAAAATCATCGGCGCCAATATCAAGGGCCTCCACTTTCGTTTTCTCCTCGCCTTTTGCTGACAACACGATTATCGGCACCTGGGAGATCGCCCGCAAACGCCTGCAAAATTCGAGACCATCAACGTTCGGCATAGCGAGATCAGTGATCACGAGGTCCGGATGCCAGTCGCTGAACGTTTCTAATCCGGATTCGCCATCGGAAGCTCCCCGTACGTCGTAACCACGTGACTTGAGTCCTGTCCGCAGAACGCGGATCAATTGAGGCTCGTCATCGATAACCAGAATTCGTGCTCGATCGTTCATAGTCCAAAAACCGCTTTTCCATCCTGCGGAGCGTCGTCATCCCCGATGGGTAATGTAAAAACAACGCGTGTGCCCTTGCCGTTTCTACCGGATTCGATCCAGATCTTTCCTTCGTGTGCTTCGACTATTCCTTTGGCGATCGCTAGTCCCATGCCTGTTCCTGAAGGCTGGTGAGTGCTGACGTCGCCATTTCGTGTTGCGCGAAAGAATTTATCAAACACGCGGTCTCGCATGTGGCGGTCAATGCCTGTTCCCTCGTCCTCCACTGCCATCGTCACCATGCCAACTGGATCACGCCGCGCGTAGATGACGATTGACGACCCGGGCGGAGCATACTTAGCGGCATTATCGACAAGTGTATAGACCACTTCGCTTACTGCGTTCGCGTCAACGCGCACTACAGGTAGTTCCTTTTCAGTCTTAACCTCTACATTATGATTAGTCGTGAGAGATTTTGCCCGTGTTAGGGCCGTTGAAATGATCTCGTCGACCGCACCCCACCTTCGCCGCAGACGTAGTTCACCCGCCTCGATCCGAGCGAGATCGATCAGATCGCTGATAAAACGGTTCAACCTGTCGCTTTCCTCATCGATGATTTCCAACATTTCGAAACGCGATTCGGAATCCAGTGTTACTGACTGAATTCCCACTGATTGTCCGCGGGCCTCATCTATTAGTGTGGTGATCGATGCTTTGATAGCGGTTAGCGGCGTACGCAGGTCGTGTGTCACCGCATCGAGGAGCGCCGACTTCAAGCGCTCACTTCGTTTGACTGCTTCAGCCTCACTTTCGCGCTCGAAGGCGGCCTGTAACTGCGTGTATAAACTCTCCGCTTCGCACTTCCGGCTCTCAGCTTCTTCAGCGCGTTGTTTGGCGCGCGCCGATAGCTGGCCAACGGCCAGAGCGGTGGTAAAGAAAACAATCAAAGCGACCCAGTTCTCTGCGTGGGCAATGGTCAGTGTGTAGAGTGGCGGCAGGAAGAAAAAGTTAAAGCAAAACATTCCCAGCACTGACGCTACGAGTGCCGGCCTGCTGCCCCAAAACAAGGCCACAAAGAGCACCACCAGCAGGAAGGTCAGCGCGACGGTAGTTGAATTCACCTGCTGTTGAAAGGGAGCAAGCACGGCCGTAATGAGAGCCGTACCTCCCACTGCGCCGACGTAACCAGACCATCGCAAATTCAACATACGTGGCAGCATCGGCCTATTGTACGACCGTAAGCACCTAAATCCCGATCTGTTCACCCATCTCAACAACTCGATCCGGCGGTATCCAGAAATAAGCGGTCGCGCTCGTTGCGTTGTGTGCCATGATGGAGAATATCTTTTCGCGCCACAGCGCCATGCCCGGACGCTTTGACGCGATGATTGTTTCGCGCCCCAGAAAGTATGTTGCGTCGTGTGGCACGTAGGCAAAGCCCGGCATGCGTACCTTCTCCGAGACCTTAGGTATGTCCGGGCCTTCCATGAATCCGTAGTAAACCTTTAGCCGGTGGGATCCATTCCCCAGGGATTCAATTTCCACTCGGTCCTCGGCAGCAACAAATGGGATCTGTTTTGTCTTGACGGTTAAAAACAGGATTCGTTCCGTTATGTTTGCATGCGACACAGATTTCAACTCCACTCAGAATCCTTTTATCGTCGCGACGCAGAAACTGGAGGAACGACCGTGAACCGGCCCATAGTTTTGGAAGACGATGCCTGACATGGAATCAGGACTAAGAATGGCATAAAAGTCGTAAAGATTTTATAAAGACGCCCAGATAAGGAGAGGTGTGATTGTTATAGATCTGGTCGGCCATGCCAAGCGCTTCAGTCCCAAGTGAGTTTGCCGAAACCATCGCCGCCATTAGGTCAACTTCGAGATCCCGCACCCGATCGATGAACTCCTCCGCGTTGCGTCCGTGCAAACCCGCCAGCGCATCGGAGCCGAAAACAATCTTCAGCCCCGGGGGTTGCATCGCGAATCGCATGAGCATCCTTCTTTCATTCGATAGCAACATCAGGTCCTTCCTGCCACACTCGTAACCGAGTTTGGAGGCGCTGTTGCCAGTTTAGCAATTACGGGACTACTTAAACGAGTTTCAGCTCCAGTTTGCGTCTGAAAGATCGATCCCCGAACCAACATTAACAACCACGAAGCTCTTTGGTGATATGTCGTGGTATTTCGTGGATCGTTCTTGTTGACCCGTCCGAACCTCAAGACAGGAATCACTGAGAACGTTGAAACCAAGAGACAATCGTTCCAGTCTATGATCGCCATTTAAGTCCTGGCCAAAACTGGGCTAAACCGCGGCACTGAATGCTACTGACCTCATTCCAATCGACCCTGAACTTCTCGGAGGCTCAGCGGTCTTCAAGGGCACGCGCGTGCTGGTCCTTCTCTTGAGAGTATTTGAAGAATAATTACTCACTTGAAGAATTCTGGTGTGCTCTCCTTCGTTAAGCCGCGATCCGGTTCATCAAGTGATAGAACGCTCTGAACAAGCCTTGCTGTCTCGTTAATATTTCGGCATTAGATCATTGGCAAGAGACGCTCTCACCAGGAGAATTACACGCCGCAACGTTACCAGGCGGACGTGTCACGTGCGGGATAGGAACGCAAGCTTGACACCACGGCCGGGCAGAGGTGATGTCCGCTTTAATGCTTTTTTCCAGCCTCAGGTAAACGCTGTTCTGTCTGAGGCACTTTCGTGATGCGGCACTAGCAATTAGGTAATGGTAAAAATTTCGGTCATTTGCTATAGTACGCAACCTACTTCGTGTCTCGCAGTCGGAAGGCCTGGTTTGCCTGATGTTTTTCAGCGCCGTCCTCGTGATGGAAGGGAAATCTGGAATCGAAATTCCCCATGAACCTTCCCTGGTAGCTGGTCCTGGAACTCCGGTTGTGAGATTCCCAACAGACACTGGGAGCGCACTGCAAGTTGCTGGGCGCGGTCTTTGGGGAGCGGTTCTGTCTGTAAGGCGGAGGCTGCCGCCGCTGTTAGAGTCCTTTTAGCGGGCGAGGATTGCGATCCTCCATTCACTACGAACGACGCCCGGCAAGTTCTCAAATCTCATAAGCAACTGTTGAAACCTCCATGAGTGAAGCCTCTCTAATCGCTGTTCTGGTCACGCCCCCTTCAGCCGCTGGCGCGGAACTGACCGCGCTCCCGAAATCCGTGGGTTGGCTGGAGGTGCGAGCCGATTTGGTTGGAGCCATCGATCCGGAATGGCTGCGCAACCATTTCGGAGGACGCTTTTTGTACGCGCTGCGCAGTCAGGCTGAGGGCGGCGCTTTCTCTGGCTCGCAACGGGAACGAGATGAGCTTCTAAAGACTGCCGCTCGCCGTTACGATCGAGTCGAACTCGAGGCTGGCAGAGATTTTTCTTCGGCGGCGTTAGCTGAGATCCCGGTCGAAAAGCGCTGTGTTTCCTGGCATGGACCAGCCGAGAACCTGGCCCAACTCACCACTCGCTTTAGTCAACTCACCTCAATCCCCGCCGCTATTTATAAACTGGTCACCTGGGCAAGCCAGCTCAGCGACGAGTTTTCGTGCTTGTCCTTGCTAAAGTCATTGGGCCGCTCGGATACAATCGCCTACTCGATCGGACCACTCGGATTCTGGAGCCGCATCGTCGCGCTGCACCTGGGAGCTCCCGGTATCTTTGGCCTGGTTCCCAACGGTTCAACTTCTGCCGCCGAGCCAAGCATTACAAAGTTGATCGACGACTATGGCCTGCCGCGCGTGCGCGAAGTAAAGGAGATATTTGCCATCATCGGGAATCCGGTGTTTCACTCGCTCTCGCCGCGTCTGCATAACGCTGCCTATCGCGCAAAGAACTATCAGGCGCTGTTTCTGCCGTTTCACGTGGAAGGGTTTGACGAGTTCTGGCTTGAGGTGGTTCGATCGAGAGTCTTTGATTCTCTTGGCATGCCTTTTAATGGTATGACCGTTGCTTCACCACACAAAGAGGCGGCATTGCTAACTACGCCGGCGGCCAGCTCGATGGCTCTCCAGGCAGAGTCTGCCAACATTCTGGTGCGGAACAACGGATCGTGGAACGCGGATACTACCGACCCTGATGTAGTCTTTATGGCGAGCCGCGAGCGAAATATGCAAACCAGCCAAAGACGCGCTGCGGTGATCGGTTGTGGTGGCGCCGGCCGGGCCATTGCCGCAGCGCTGGTCCAATCGGGCGCCAACGTGACGCTGATCAACCGCGGAGCTGAACGGGGACACTACGCCTCGGAAGTGCTCGGCCTGCCTTACGTTCCGCTGGCGGAGTTTGACGCTCAGGGATACGAGATCGTCGTGAACGCTACTCCAGTGGGCCGTGATAGTGACGAAGCACCATTCGAGATCGAGAATCTGAACGGCGACGCCGTGGTTATCGATCTTGTCTACGGCGGTAAACCAACCCCACTGGTGGCCAACACGCTGGCGCGCGAACAACTCGCAATCGATGGCCACGACGTGCTCTTGACGCAGGTAGCCCGGCAGTTCCGATTGATGACCGGTCAGGAAATGCCAGTCAGCGTGGCCTTGGAAGCGCTTGGCCCCCGGACCATCCCTTCTAAAAAGGAGTCATCAAGCAAGCAAGATATCTGATCGAGAACATGCGCCGGCTAGTTGACCTGATGATAAATAAAAATGGTAGTCGCCTACTTCAAAAACCAGACACATCCACTGCTCGAGCTTGAGATCGATCAGCAAGAGCTAATTAATCGTGTCAGAGCATTGGCCCAGCAGAACTTTGCTGCGCGGGCCGCTCATTACGATCAAACGGCAACCTTTCCCGCTGAGGATTTTGATGACCTGTTCCAGGCCGGCTTGCTGGCTCCGGCTGTGCCGAGAGAACACGGCGGACTTGGACTCGGCCCATATCGCGGCAGCGTCTTTACTCTGTGGATGATGACCAAGGAAATCGCGAAGGCGGATCTTTCCCTGGCGCGCTGCTGGGAGGGCCACGTCAATTCCCTGGTGTTGCTGGACGGCATGGCTACTGAAGAGCAACGGGCACGTTGGTTTAAGGGCGTAGTCGAGCGTGGCGATAAGTGGGTTGCCTGGAGTGGTGAACCCCAAGCCCGAAAGCCCGGAGAACCAATTCGTTTTGGCACCACGGTGAGCCGGGTCGATGGGGGCTATGTTGTCAATGGGAATAAGGTTTTTTCGACGAGTGCCGGCGGAGCGCAATGGGCCATCCTGTTGGTCAACACAGCCGGTCCAGGCGGGGTACGCCACACTACCGCGTCGCTGGACACTCAATTGATGATGGCCTGCAATCTGTCGCACCCGTCCGTGGAGATAGACAGCTCGTGGTGGGACCCAATCGGGATGCGCGCCACAGTTAGCTACCTGGTGCACTTCAGAGAAACCTTCATCCCGGATGAGGATCTCATCGGTTATCCCGGACAGTATCTCAAGGAAGGGTGGCAGACTTGTTTCATACCGCACTACGCCGCAACTTTTTTGGGCGCGGCTGAGGCGGCCTACGATTACGCGCTGGAATACATCACCACTCAGAAGAAGGCCGAGGATCCTTACGTGCTGCACCATATCGGTCAAATGTCGGTGAATGTGGAAACCGGCTACCTGTGGCTAAGGCACGTCGCGCGCTTATGGGAATCAGGTAAATATGAGGAAGCTCAGATTGCTGGCAGCCGAGCGCGTCATGTTGTCGAGCATCTGGCCGAAGACACGGTTAAGCATTGCATTCGAGCGTGTGGCGCTCGATGCCTGAATCGACCGAGTGTCCTGGAGCGAATCTATCGGGATCTGTCCTTTTATGTGCGTCACGACAATGACGATCAGATTCTGGCGACGATCGGCAAATCGGTTCTCGGCCTTACTCACGATCCATCGTTCTACAAACCATAAGCGAACCCGATTGTTAGGGATTGCTTTTGGCTTCATTCCCCGCTTTGTTTGAGCTTGGAACATAACAATGGCTTCTTATCAACGTCAATACAAACTGGCAATCTGGGGGCTGGCGCTTGGCTATTTCATCTTTTACGCGCCTTATGTCGCCTTTATTAAGATCGTCACCACGGGGCTGTGGCCGGGCATCAACGGCCCGGTTTCGGGTTTTCGGCTGCTGCCCGCGGTAGCAATCTCCACGGCAGCCGCGTTAGTTCTTATCGTCACGCTTAAGGGGTGGTGGAAATATGCGGGGCGCCGCCGGATCTTTGGACTAGAGATTCCGTGTCCGCGCGCGTTGATCCTTCTTTCAGGCTTCGGCACGGCCATCATCATTGGGACCACGACCCTCATTTTCACGTTCCAGGGGGTTTCAATCATTCTGGCGTTAGTGCTGATGCGTGGTGGAGTACTGATCCTGGGTCCCGTCGTTGACCGCCTTTTCAAGCGTCGCGTGCGTTGGTTTTCGTGGGCCGCCTTTGCTGTCACCGTGCCTGCGGTGATGATCGCGTTGTCTAACGTCGATAATCATCGCCTATCGTTCCTCATGGCGACGATCATTATCGCTTACCTCTCCGGTTACATCCTTCGGATTCCCTGCGCTACCAAGCTGGCGAAGTCGCGCGAGATGACGACTACCTACCGCTACTTCGTCGAAGAGCAGATGGTGGCAGTTCTTTTCCTGGTGACGCTGCCCGCCATTTTGGCCTTGATAGGTAAGGGCGAAATCATGATGGAACTGCGGCACGGTTTCACGGGATTGTTTACCAGCAGCATCACTATTCCCGGCCTCATGATCGGGGGGTTATACGCCGGTCTGTATTGCTTTGGCACTCTCATCTACCTTGACTGTCGCGAAAACACGTATTGCATTCCACTAAATCGCGGCTCCAGTCTGTTGGCAGGCTTCTTCGTTTCGTTGGCGCTGACTTTGTTTTTTGGTCAGGCGGCGCCGGGCGCGGCTCAGTTCGCCAGCGCCGGGCTGCTCGTCACGGCGCTCCTTCTGCTTTCGCCTTTTCACCACGCGCTCGAGCAGGCGATCGAGAGACTCAGACTTTCGGTTAGTAGACTTCGCGGGACACTCGAGACCACCGCTGGTTGGGAAGATGAAATGGATAAGTCGTCAGGCATTGGGGTTATCCGGACAGGAAATGCGCCAACAACCAAAACGGACCAAAGCTATGTGGCGCCAGCGGCCACACCCCGCCGGATATTTCTTTTCGTGTGCAGCGGTAACACGTGCCGCTCACCAATGGCGGCCGCCATTACCAATGCGGAGATTGCTGCGCGTCACGATATACCCTTCGAGAATTTACAAACAGTTAACGTTCGGGCATTGAGCGCTGGGGTCTCGGCGCGGGACGGAGCGCCACTCACGCCTGAGGCAGAGCAGGCCTTGCGTTCCCTCAACGTACCTGTGAAACCGCACGCAGCGCGCAATCTGACCGTTGATTTAGCTCAAGAAGCTGAGATGATCTTCTGCATGACCAGTGCCCATCGTAAGGCCGTCATCGAGTTGATCCCTTCAGTAGCGTGGAAAACCTTCTGTCTCGATCCCGAGGGTGATATTGAGGATCCCATCGGAAAGGGACTGGCAGCTTATTTGAGTTGCGCTCAACGCATTCGCCGCCTCGTCGCGGTGCGTTTTGCTGAAATCGGGTTAGTAAGCGAAATGTAAAGGTGACGAGCCGTTGTAAGAGGTCGCGTGGTAAAAGCCCATGGCGGGAAGAATGAGACCAAAAACGGCGCCGCGCCTTAAAAGTACCTCACTCCCCGCCAGGACCGAGACGAAGAAAATTAAAGCCTGGCCGTCACCAGGGGAGTGGGCCAGGCGTCGGCGGATATTGTTAACAAGTACGTTTTGTAGATTAGGCATTAAACCCGAGCGCGTGACGGACAACGGTCTTTGGGCCTCGCAAGCGCTGGACGTGCTGGGGCCGGGTTCATTTGCCGAGTTTGCGGCGGTGAGAACTCCGGGCAGGGTCCTCTGGTGCAACTTTGAGCTGGCCCGGTTACTGGGTTTCAAGGTGCCGCGATCAAATCGACTCACCTCGAAGTTTCAGGAGCAACTGTTGGCCGCACTTTCATTCCGAGCCTTGACGCCCGCGGAGGATACCGGCCACCTGAAAACCACAGTTATGTACGCCGATCGATATGGTGGTGATGGACTGGGGCCGGCTCTTGGCGCCGGACGGGCAGGTTTTCTTCCCTATGGAAATCTCTACGTTAAAGGTCTCGGCTTTACGCCGCTCTTCAGGCACAACGACCCGACTGACTTTGTCCATTCTCACGGCGGCGTCCACCTGGAAGACTGTATGTCTGAGGCCATCTTTGGAGAAGTAAATGAAAACCTGTTTACTCGAGGCTCGATTCGCATTCTGGCGATCATCGATCAGGACAAGCATGTTACCGATCCTACCGGCCAGGTGAGACACTTTGCGCTGGCAGTGCGCGCGGGCGCGCAACTGCGCCCGGGACATTTGCTGGGCAAGGCCGGCCGGCCCAGCCGCCCGCTGCTGGACAAATTTGTCAGCATCGCCCGCGCCACCAACCAACTCGTCACCCGCCAGGATGAATCATCCGGCGCTGAGATTCCGGATGTCGCCTCAACTATGCTTCGGATCATCGACGATCACGCCTTGACCGGAGCCGACGGATTCCGCTGGCGGATGATACATGGCGCCCTGAGTTCCTCGAACATGGAGATGAGCGGAGCCATGCTCGACCTGCCCACGCAATCAGCTCAGCCTCGCACCGCGCCGAGTTGGGCCCTTGATTATGCGAACTCCATCTTTGGCACTGAACACATGGAACGAGCTTTTCAGCTATTTCCCGTCTACCGTCAGCTTTTGCGGCGCACTTCGCCGGCGATGCGCGAACACTTCAACGCGAAGTGGATCAATATTCCGGCCGAAATGGAAAAGGCCTATCGCCGGCGCCTGCAATTGAAATTGCTCGGGGCGGCCGGTCTAAAGACTGCCCTTGTCCGGCGCATTCAATTTGAGCACTCGGGTTTGGCCTGCCGCTTTACGGATCTCGTTTTGAAGTTTTCCGTCCTGAAGAACCCAGGTAATGTGTGCTTGAGCAAAGGAGAGGTGAAGGATGTGTCAGTCGTCGATATCTTTCATCTCCTCGGAAAGTTTCCGGCCGTTTATTTCTCAAACCCCCATGCTGATCATTCGACCGCGATTCTTCGCTTCTTGAAACCGATTCATCGAGGCAATCGGTTTCACGTGGCAAAACGAAGGGCCGCCGTTCGATTGCTCGCACGCGAATTTGCCGGGCTCTATCAAGAGTTGATGAATGTCTGCGCCCAGTACGCCCGTGAATACTACGGCGACCTTAAGAGCATGTACGCTTCTATCATCGCGCGCGCCGATTTTGAGAATCGGCCGCTAGACGCTCTTTACTGTCGCCAGCTTTACGAAGAATTAAGGCAGGCGATCGCCGCTTATAAGTCAACCGGCAATGCGGAAATAATCCGGAGGGCCATCGATCGCCGGATCTCGGACTCACTGCGGAGCGTAGACGGTCTGCTGGCCCAGGGAACTGCGCGACGTTTGAGCGGCGGCGTCGAACTTGAAATGCGAGCCATTGACGGTGTCAATTACTCAGTGAAAGCCTGGAACGATGAGAGACAAACTCGCCGGCTGCACGTAAGCGTTCCCGTCCGGCGAGAAGACGATGGCTATTCGAACGCCGTTCCCGGTTTGCTGAAAGTCTCCACGCGTCAGATTCAATCGCTTCGTTATCGGTTCAGCGTTGATGGCTGGAAGACCTCCGGAGAGGTGCGAGGTTGGCTAACAGATGATGGACGCGATGGGCTGGTGATTGATTTCGAGGATATTCATAGCTTTCCGTTAGTCGGCCGGCTCGAGGGTTATTTTCATTTTTCCGACGTCGAAACATCCCGGGCCAGGACTCGGAAACGAATGCTGAGGGGATACGCCTTCGCGATTCCAGACCGGCAAGAGTTGATCAGTCTGGTGGCAGGCCATTCTCTCCGAACTGCTTGAACTCGGAACTGTTTGAACTCCGATTTAGCCGCAATGAAGCTGATCGTATCTCACTTAGAAGCCTTGCGAACATACGTCTCGCGCGAGTTTTACCACGTTTCGAGCGAGTTGATCTCTACCTACGGGTGGAAACACATCGAAATCTCCCGGTTGTGGAATGGCGCCGGAACGGTCAGAGACAAACTCTTAAGGGAGTTCGGAGAATTACCAGAGACGATCTTGTTCTGGGAGGCCTACGAGTTTTTGGAAGCACATAGATTCGATGTCTATCGCCTGGACTGTCATAAATGTTTTCTGACCGACGATCTGCACTGCTGGAATTTAAGGTTGAAACGAATCAAACTAATCAGCTTTGCCTTGTGTGAGACCATCCTGGGCACCTGTGCGTACGCCTGGCACGGGTTCTATCCCGAATTCTGTCGCACCAAGAAAGTAGTTTGGATTCCTCACTCAGCCTCGCCGGATTTCATGCTTCATTATAATCCGTGTCCGAAAAATTCAGTTTTTATCAGCGGGGCGGTGAGCCGGCACTACCCGCTGCGACAACGAATGGTGAATTTATTTTCACAGCGTGCTTATTCGATAGCTTATCACCGTCATCCCGGGTACCACTGTGGATATGACTATGCTGCGAACCAGGATATCGGTCGTGGGTATGCCAGGAAAATCAACTCGTATCGAGCCGGCTTTACCGACAGCCTGATATACAACTATGTGGTAGCGAAGTACTTTGAGATTCCGGCCACCGGGGCGCTGCTGCTGGCGGACGATGCTGTCAGCGGCTGGCTCAGGAAACTCGGGTTCATCGAGCAGCAGCATTATGTTTCAGTGTCGAAAGACACGTTGGAAGAAAAAATTCAGTATGTCCTGGACGAACGAAATCACGAAACGCTCGATGAGATTAGAAGGAAAGGACAAGCACTGGTCTGGGAGCGGCACAAAACCAGCGACCGCGCCAGACAGATCAACGAAGCATGCCGAAACTAGTGAGCGTGCTTATTAATCCGCCGATTTTACGGAGATTAAGAAGACCGGTCTTGGCTAACCTTATCGTCTAAAAATTTCTAATCTGGGTCATCGGTGGATGCGCTTCACCCGCGCATAGGAAAGTTTCACGTTTATGAATCTTAACGACTTCTTTCCATTTAAGGTCTGCATAAATCTCGATAAGAGAAGAGATCGTTGGGAGAAAATGCAGGCCCGGTTCGCTGAGAATCAGATCGACGATGTGGTCAGGTTTCCCGCGCTGGACGGTACGAGGCTGGATATCCCTTCAAGCTGGAAACACTTTCCCGGTGCTTACGGCTGCTTGCGCAGCCATCTGGCAGTAATCGAGCAGGCTCGTCAGGAAGCAAAGCCGAGCGTTTTGATCTTCGAAGACGACGCTGTGTTCCATCCAGAGTTCAAGACCCGGTTCTCGGAATACATTAACCAACTGCCCGCAGACTGGGACATGGTGCTCTTCGGCGGTCTCCATGGCGAACCGCCGCGCCGAATTTCCAGCAATGTAATGAGAGTTACTCATTCGCTCTCGACCTATGCCTATGCAATGAAACACACGATTTATGACGGCTTCACAGAAGTGAACGGAAAGGCGTGTCAACTGCTGGACGAAGGCACCCGCTCCCTGCAAAAACATTTCAATTGTTACTGCTTCATGCCTCATCTTTCCTGGGTCGAGGAAGACTACTCGGATGTGCGCGAGGAAAGTGTCAATCTCTGGTGGTTAAGCGAATCGCTGGTTTTGTTTGGGAACGAGGTTGAGCAAATTCTGGAACAAACGGCGGCCACAGTTTTTCATCAGCACCGGAGTGAAGCCAGTCTTAAAAATTTAAAGTTCCTGGCTCGCTACTTTGCTGAAAAACTGCCAACCGTAGACCTGTTTATTGTGACGCAAGGCGCGGAGCCAACGCTCAATCAAGCCGAGTTGCCACCCAATTGTCATTTTCAGTTTCTGACTGAGCCAAATGGTTATGCCAGAAGTCGCGCCTTTAATCTCGGCTTTGAGATGTTCGAGCGCAGTAAGGAGTATTTTCTTTTTCTGGACAGCGATATTTTCCTTACCCGGGAGGACATACGGGCCAATTTGATCAAGTGTCGGGAAAATGACTTTGCCAGTTCGTTTTCGGAGATCTGCGATTTGAGTGAAACGGACACCCTGAGAATTCTGAATGATGACGTCCGATGGGATTATCGGCCCAATTACCGGCGCCGCCGCAAGATAGACGTCTGCCAATCTTCATGCGTTATCACCAACCGTGGGATGAGGATCATTGGAGGTTGGCAAGAAACGAACGATGAAAGAGAATGCCGGACGTCAACGAGAGTAAGAGAACGGCTCAAAGTATTTGAGTCTCCCAATCGAGCCCGACGCCTCTTCCATGGCTAAAAATGCAATTTCCAAGGATGTGACGTGGTCGATCGGCATCTATGGCGGTCATTCACCTTTTCATCTGGCGCCTTTGGAGGGTGTCACTAATCCCGTTCTTACATGCCGAGACGTTTCGGGTATACCTGCCAAATTTGTGGCCGATCCGTTCATGGTCCAAGTCGACGGTATCTGGCACATGTTCTTCGAAGTGCTTAATCAGCAGACGAACAAAGGTGAGATTGGACTGGCGAAAAGCCGAACCGGCCGGAATTGGATTTACCAGCAAATCGTTCTCACAGAGCCGTATCATCTTTCGTATCCATATGTCTTCGAATTTAAAGGCGATTATTATATGACCCCTGAGACCCTGGCCGCGGACGCCGTTTGCTTGTATCAGGCCGTCGAATTTCCGCTGCGCTGGTCTTTCGTGGATTGTTTGGTAAAGGGCAGTTGCGCCGATCCTTCCGTTTTTCGATTCGATGGTAGATGGTGGATGTTTACCTGTTCGACTCCCTATCAGCATGATACGCTGCGGCTTTACCTGGCCGAGGACATTCGAGGGCCCTGGAGAGAACATCCAGCCAGCCCGATCGTTCAAAGCAACAAACGCCAAGCGCGGCCGGCCGGCCGAGTGTTGGTTCTCGATGGCCGGATAATCAGATTTGCACAGGACTGTATTCCCATCTATGGAGCTCGGCTCAGAGCGTTCGAGGCTTTTCAGTTGACTACGAGTAGTTATAGTGAGAAAGAGAATCAGCACAGCCCCGTTCTGACGGCCAGCGGGCAGGGATGGAATGGCCTGGGGATGCATCACGTTGATGCTCACCCGATGAATGATGGGCAATGGATCGCATGTGTCGACGGATCAAGTGGCACGGACTTTAGTCTGTGATTCTCGTCAGAGCGGCTCAGACTTAGCTTGTGTCCTGTCACTGGTAATCAGAGCCGACGGATCAAGTGGCACAGACTTTAGTCTGTGATTCTCGTCAGAGTCGGCTCAGACTTAGCTTGT
>Ga0187893_10004924_pt1 | contig 24717 bp, 24 predicted proteins | sample MA1701074metaG_FD_139574 | JGI IMG/M metagenome (GOLD analysis project Ga0187893, IMG submission 139574) | White microbial mat communities from a basaltic lava cave in the Kipuka Kanohina Cave System on the Island of Hawaii, USA - MA170107-4 metaG ... | reverse complement strand
GTGAAACTCGATCCCACGATCCGTCTGGACGTGCGCTACGCTAAATCGACGAACTTTCTCGGCAAGCCCGTGTATAAGGAGGAACGCGCTTTTCTACAACGGCCCGCCGCCGAGGCGCTGGTGCGGGCGCACCACTTACTCCGCCAGAAAGGCTACGGCCTGTTGGTTTTCGACGGCTACCGCCCATGGCGTGTGACCAAGCTTTTCTGGGATCTTACGCCGCCCGGCAAGCGCGAATTCGTAGCCGACCCGCGTAAGGGTTCGAAACACAACCGCGGCTGCGCCGTTGACTTGACGTTGTTCGAATTGGCCACGGGGAAAGAAGTCGAGATGCCGAGCGGCTACGACGAAATGACCGAGCGCGCCGCTCCGCGATACAAAGGTGGGACGGCGGCGCAACGCGAGGCGCGCGACCGGCTGTGCCGCGCCATGGAAGCTGAAGGCTTCCTGGTAGAGCCAAACGAATGGTGGCACTTCAACTATCGCGACTGGCAGGCGTATCCCGTGCAGGATATTCCCTTCCCACCTTAGGCAGTTAAGTTAAGTAGCCCCGGGGAGTTGCACCCCGAGGCAACACTGCTTCAACCGTGCCGCAATTTTGACGCGCACCAGGTGCGCTTCCCGCTCTTGTTCTGCAATGGACGATGATGTCGTCCGCTAGTGCAGAAACAGATTGGCGAACAAAGTGCCTCGTTCACGCTGCATCAGACGCCCCTCTTCATCTTGCGCCGGCGCTTTCAGCCAGCGCTCAATGTACAGTTCCATCCAACGCTCTTGCGCGTGTTTCCGGACCGCCTTCGAGTTGCAGCGAAACCGTGGCCACCTCCACGCTCTGGCTGACCTCGCCCAGTTGCATCGTGATGTTGAGCGATGCAGTTTGCGAGGCCGTGAGGATGATGCTGCGCTGGATGAAGGAACGAAATCCCCAGCTTTCCGCCGTTAGCTCCCAGCTTCCGGGTTGCAATTGTGAGAAGGTGTAGCGCCCTTCGCCCGACGTCTGCGCTGTCCGTTCTTCAGCGGTCGCCATGTTCCGAAGTTTCACCGAGGATGCCGGACCTAGTGTAAATGGTTGAGAATACATGCTTAGACAATGGTTACCCACTTGCACGAGGTGCTTATGGGGCATTATGATCTGGCACGAACTGTACCGACAAAAAACTACCACTGCGGAGACAGCCGTTTCTCTGGTGCTTCCGGGCCACACCGTCTACATCCATCCCGGCTGTGCCACCCCAACCACCCTGGTGAAAGCACTGCTGGCGCGATCCGAACATCTGCGCGACGTGGAAATCATCCAGATGTTGACACTGGGCTCCGCCGATTATGCACGGCCGGAATATGAAGGCCGGTTCCGCGCTATGCACTGTTTATCGGCTCTAATCTTCGGGAGGCCGTGGCTGCCGGGCGCGCCGACTATACTCCCATTTTCCTGAGCGAGATTGAAGCGCTGTTCACTTCGGGCGCTCATCCGCTGGACGTCGTGTTGCTCCAAGTTTCGCCGCTGGAAGTAGAGGAGCGCTCAATTGACCGTTCCGAACTCTACGTCGCCGAAGAAGCGTTTTTCACGGGAACCGCCGTGGAGCTGGCCCCTATCGTACGGATCGATCACAGGCCAGTAGGCGAGGGCGTCGTCGGACCGGTGGCCGGGCAACTGCGCAGACTATACGGATTAGCGGCGCATGGCCGGCTGGAAGAGTACGGCCACTGGCTACGGCGTGTGTACGGATCGGCCTCAGAGAAACAACCGTCCCTCACCGGAAAAAGTTCGCCATTGCGGTAATAATCAGCGCATTGGTGAAATCGATGAGAAACGCGCCGACCAGCGGAACCACGATGAACGCACGCGGGGCCGGACCGTGTTTCTGCGTGATCACCTCCATGCATGCCATGGCGTTCGCCGTCGTGCCGAGCATGAACCCGCAGAATCCGCCGGCCATCACCGCCGACTCATAATCGCGGCCCATTACGTAATACGACATCCAGATACACATCACGAACACAAGCGCGATCTGACCGGCCAGCATCACCAGGAACGGAAGCGCCAGCCGCGCGATCTCCCATAGTTGCAGCGTAAGCAGCGCCATTACAATGAAGACATAGAGCGCGATGTTGCCCAGGCTGTCCACGTGCCGCTGGCTGATGTTCAGCAATTTGAAGCGGTCATCGAGGTTGCGAATGATTGCGGCGGCCATCATCGCTCCAACATAGCTGGGCAGTGTCAGCTTGCGTGACGGATCCCAGGGGAGTGAGAGCGTCTGAAGCCACATGCTGATCAGCGAGCCGATCCCCATCGCGACGGCGATGGCAACCACACTGATCATCAAGGCGCTCTGCTCGCTTTCGCTTTCCTCAGCCAGTGAACTGATGGGCTCAGGCGCCGGGTCGCCCGAATAGGCGATCTGCTCCACCGGGGGGAACTTTTTCGTAGGCCGGCCGCTGAGCAGTCCGTGGTGACGGATCAGCCAGCCGCCGATGAAGCCGCCGATCAGACCGCCGGCGGTGATGCCTACCATGGCGCTGGCGACGCCAAGCACTCCGGCGCCCTTAACGCCCATATCCTCGAAAGTCTGGCCGAAGGCGAGCGCCGTAGCCGGTCCGCCCGTCAGCGCTACTGACCCGGAAATGATGCCAAGCAACGGGCTCAAGTCGAACATCTTCGCCAGCCCTATCCCCACGGCGTTTTGCAGCACCGCGCCCACCGTTGCCAGCGCGAAGAACAGCACCACCTGAACCCCGCCTCGTTTGACCAGAGCAAGACTGGCGCCCATGCCGATGGTGGTGAAGAACGCATTCATGAGCAGGTTCTGCAGCACAAGGTCCATTTCGAAGTTGATGACGCGGTCGTGCAACACCATGGTGAGCACGGCATAGAGCATTCCGCCGACAATGGGCGACGGGATGTTGAGCGTGTCGAGAATGGGCAGACGGCGTTTGAGAAAATTCCCTACCGCTATGCCGAAGCAAGCCAAGGCAAGGACCTGCGTCGCCGTGAGTTTCACAACGGGAACGGGCATGTCTATCCAACTTAGGACAATCCGGCCCGCTTCCACAATTCGTCCACGCGCTTTTGCACTTCCGGGGTCATTCGGATGACGTCCGGCCAGGGGCGCGTAAAACCCTCCTGCGGCCATTTGCGCGTTGCGTCGACGCCCATTTTGGAACCGTAATTGGGCAAACGGCTGGCATGGTCGAGCGAATCGATGGGGCCTAGCACGAACTGAATGTCGCGTTCGGGGTCGATGTTGTTGAGCGCCTTCCAGGCCACTTCGCGCACGTCCTGAACGTTGACATCCTCGTCCACTACGACGATCACCTTGCTGAACATCGCCTGGCCCAGGCCCCAGATGGCATGCATGACTTTACGCGCGTGGCCGGGATAGGACTTGCGGATGGCGACGAGGATGAGATTGTGAAAGATGCCTTCGGCTGGCATTGCGATGTCGCGCACTTCGGGCAATTGCAGGCGCATCAGCGGGAGAAAGATCCGCTCAATGGCTTTGCCCATGGAGAAATCTTCCATTGGCGGCGGGCCGACGATGGTGGTGGCATAGATGGGATTCTTGCGGTGGGTGATGCAATCGATGTGAAAGACGGGGTAATCGTCTTCAAGCGAATAAAAGCCGGTGTGGTCGCCGAAAGGCCCCTCGGTGCGCATTTCGCCCATAACGACATGCCCTTCGAGCACGATCTCGGCCTGCGCGGGGACGAGGATATCGCTGGTTTCGCACTTCACCATTTCGACGGGCTTGGTTCTTAGAAAGCCGGCGATCATCATCTCGTCCAGATCGGGCGGCAGAGGGAGGATAGCGGAATACATCGTGGCAGGGTCGCAGCCGATGGCCGCAGCCACGGGCATGATCTTCTTCGTGCCTTCTTTGAGCAGGCGGCGGTAGTGCTCGGCGCCTTGCTTGTGCGTCTGCCAGTGCATGCCGGTGGTGCGGTCATCGTAGACCTGGAGCCGGTACATGCCGCAGTTGCGCTTGCCCGTGTCGGGGTTATGCGAGAAGACCATGGGCAAGGTGATAAAGGGGCCGCCGTCCTGCGGCCAACAATGCAGGATGGGAAATTCCCGCAGGGAGAATCCCTCTTTCCGGACTACTTCCTTGCAAGGGCCGGAAGAGACCGTTTTGGGGAAGAAAGCGCCCATCTCGGCCAGTTTCGGAAGCATTTTCAGCTTCCCGATAAGCCCTTCCGGCATGCGCATTTCAAGATACTCGGTAATGCGCCCCGCGATCTCATCCACCGAATCGACTTCCAGCGCGATTTGCATGCGGCGCTCGCTGGCGTAGGCGTTGATCAGAAGCGGGACGGAGGATCCTTTCGGCTTTTCAAACAGAAAGGCCGGACCGCCTCGCTTTACGGACCGGTCCGCCATTTCGGTGATTTCAAGGTAAGGGTCCACTTCGAAGGGAATACGTTTTAGTTCCCCTTTGTTTTCGAGCGCGCGAATGAAGTCGCGCAAATCCGTGTAAGCCATATTCTGAAAGTAATTCTCTCTTCTACTATGATGGAAACTCGGGAATCAAATGATGAGTGCTCGAACGGCGTTGGTTACCGGAGCAAGCCGCGGCATCGGCAAAGCGTGCGCGATAGCGCTGGCGGGGGCGGGCCACCGGGTGGTTCTGGCCGCGCGCGATATGGGGAAACTCGAAGAGGCGGCGGCGGCGATCCGCGCGCAAGGCGGCGAGGCGCACACGGTCGCCCTGGATCTGTCAGCGCCGGATTCCATTCCTGCCTCCTTTGCCGAAGCGGCTTCCAAGGCCGGGCCGATCCATATCCTGGTGAATAACGCCGCCATCACCAAAGACACGCTGGCGCTGCGCATGAAGCGCGCCGATTTTGAGATTGTGCTCGCGGTGAATCTGACGGGCGCCTTTCTTTGCATACAGCAGGTCCTAGGCTCCATGATGAAGGAGCGCTGGGGAAGGATCGTCAACATCAGTTCCGTGGTGGCCCAGGCGGGCAACCCCGGTCAGTCCAACTATGTTTCCTCCAAGGCCGGCCTGATTGGGTTGACCAAGGCCATCGCGCGGGAAATGGCGAGCCGTAACATCACGGTGAACGCCGTTGCGCCCGGTTTTATCGACACCGAAATGACTCAAGCGCTTTCGGCGGAAATGAAGGAACGGATTCTCGGCTCCATTCCGCTCAAGCGCATGGGCGCGTCCGAGGACGTGGCGGCGGCGGTCCGCTTTCTCGTCAGCGACGAAGCCGGATACATAACCGGACACGTGCTGAACGTAAACGGCGGCATGTTGATGGACTAGATGGCGCGGCGCCCAAGCCACGCCGCTTTCCCTGTTAAACTGGCGTTTGGAATCGGGTGTATAGCCGCCATCACAGAAAAGCGCGAATCTTGTTCGGTCTTGCCGACATTGCGTTCACCGCGCTGGCGTTTGAGGCGGCCTATCGAACGCGCGTCTGGCTGCCCCTGGAAAGGGAATTCGAGCTGTCGATTCCGGTGAAAGCGCTGTTGCTGGCCGTCTCGGTATTGACCTGGGTGCTTCTGGGGTACTGGATGGGAGTTTACGAGCGTCTCGATTCGGCCCATCTGGGAGTGATCCTTCGCGATACTACGCGGCAATGCGTGTTTGGCGGAATCGCGGTAGTGCTGCTCGAATACACACTGCGGCTGGATCTGAGCCGCGGCTTCACCGGTCTTTTCGTGGCCTACAGTTGGGTGCTGCTGCTGCTGTTTCGATGGAAGGCCGGGGCGCTGGTCGGCCTGATACGCCGTGAGTTCGCCAAGCCTCATTACGTTGTTGTTGTTGGCCTCGGTCCGCGCGCGGTGCGATTGGGCGAATTGCTGGAGTGCTCGGCAAGTTATGGGATCCGGCTCCATGCCTTCCTGGCCGATGTGGACGAACACGGCGATTCGATTCGCCTAGGACAGGCTTCCTACCCGGTGTTCCCGCTTGCCCATCTCTCCGAACTGCTTCAGCGCGACATCGTGGACGAAATACTGTTCGCGGTCGACAGCATGAAACTGGCTTCGCTTGAAGATGTATTCCTGCTGTGCGATGAAGAAGGCGTACGCACGCGAGTGGCCGTGGATTTTTTCCCGCACGTCAACAGCGACGTTTACCTGGACCGTTTCGGCGAAGCTCCGCTGCTGACGTTCGCGGCGGCGCCGCACGATGAAGTGCGGCTGGTGATCAAGCGCGCGATAGACATAGTCGCGTCCGGCGCGGCTCTGGCGCTGCTGTTTCCTGTTATGGCGCTGTTAGCGGCATTGATCCGGACAACTTCGCCCGGCCCGGCGATCTTCCGCCAGGTGCGCTGCGGATTGAACGGCCGCCGGTTCGTGTTCTACAAGTTCCGGTCGATGGTGGATGAGGCCGAGAGCATGAAGACCGGACTGGAGCACCTCAACAACAAATCCATCGCATTCAAGATTCCCAATGATCCGCGCATGACGGGGATCGGCCGCTGGATCAGAAAATTCTCGATCGACGAATGGCCGCAGTTGTGGAATGTGCTGAAAGGCGACATGTCGCTGGTGGGGCCGAGGCCGGCGGTGCCTGAAGAAGTCGAGCGCTATGCGCGGTGGCAGCGGCGCCGCCTTCGCATGCGTCCTGGCCTTACGTGCCTGTGGGCCATTGAAGGCCGCGACCACCTGGATTTCGAAACCTGGATGCGCAAGGATATGGAGTATATCGACAACTGGTCGCTCGCGCTGGACTGGAGAATCCTGGTCCGCACCATCCCTTACGTGCTTCTGGGAAAAGGAGCACACTAGAGAAATATGGAGATTGTGCCAACTCAGGAAGACGTTCTGGATGTTCTGCGGCAAACCGGCGCGCTGCGCAACGGCCATTTTGTCTATCCCAACGGACTGCACGCCAATGAGTATCTGCAAGTGGCTCTGGCCATGCGCCAGTACCAGCATCTGAAAACGCTCAGCGTGGGACTGAGCCGCAAAGTCCGGGCGAACGCCGAGCTGCGCGCCATGATTTCGGAGCTGTCCATTGTGGCGCCAGCCGGCAGCGGCGTTCCGGTTGCCTATGGGGTTTGCGAAGCCTTGCGGGCAAAGCAGGTGTATTGGGCCGAGTCTCAGGATGCCGAACGGCCGCTGCACTTCCGGCAGTATTTTGTGCAATCGCCGGGAGAAAAGGTGCTGCTTGTGGACGATATTTTCCGCAGCGGCTCGCGATTGAGCCAGTTGAGGGAGCTGATCGAATCCAACCGCGGCGAGGTCGTCGGGCTTGCGGTGATCATCTACCAACCGACGCCAAAGACGCCCAATTTCGGCAACGTCCCGCTGTACTACCTGGCCAAGCTCGACGCCCGCTATTCGATGAACGGGGACTCCTGTGAGCTGTGCAAGTCCGGCCTGCCGCTGGAAACGGTTTGGATTTAGTCCCGGACGATGGAGAACGGCTCAGGAGCCGGGGCCGTCTGCCCGTCCGGGCTCAAGAAGCGTACATCCAGCAGGCGGTCCGGCTGAATGTTGCCCATCGCCGACAGCATGGTTTCCTTGAGATGCGGGTAATCCTTTTCCATATCGGCAAAAAAGTCGCGGAGGTTGCGGCGCACCGTACCCGTTTTCTGTGAGCAGCCACACGGGATCACCGGCGCTCCCAGAGACTCGGCGAACCCCCGGGTGATCTGCTCGGAAACGAACACCAGCGGGCGGATGAGGCGGAACTCGTTTTGGCTGGACCAGGCGACAGGCGGCAGCGCGCTTAGCCGGCCAGTGAACATGGCATTGCGCAACAAGGCTTCACAGAAATCGTCGGCGGTGTGTCCGAACGCGATCGCGTTCGCCCCAAGGCCCCGCGCGATTTCGTAGACTGCACGGCGGCGGAAGCGGCTGCACAGGTCGCAGCCGTGGCCGGGCTGCTCTTCGAGCAACTTCAAGGAAGGCGAGTCCTCAACGTATTTCCAGTCGATGCCGCGGGCGCGCAACCATTCGCCAAGCGGCTGAATGGGCCGCAAGAATTTGCCTTGCTCGACGGTGAACGCGCATACCGAAAAATTCACGGGCGCTTTCTTCTGAAGACGGAGCAAGGCTTCGAGTAGAGTCAGACTGTCTTTGCCGCCCGACAGCGCCACGGCCACGCGATCGTTGTCCTTGATCATGTGGAACCGGCCGATGGCCTCTCCGACTTTGCGCAACAGGGTTTTTTCGAGTTCCAACTTTCTATTATAGGAAGGGGCTAACGGTTCATGAGCGGAATCTCCGCGCCGCGGCGCATCAGCTTTGACATCCTGCTCCGCGTCGCATCGGGGGCATGGGCCTCGGAGCTGCTGCGCGCGGCTGCGGCGCCGCTCGATTCCAGGGATGCGGGCCTGGCGGAAGAGATCGTTTTCGGCGTGCTGCGCTATCAGGGGCAGCTCGATCACCTGATTCAGGCCGCCACGGGGAAGCCTGTCAAGAGGCTGGATATCGAAGTGGTGATCGCGCTGCGGATGGGGTTGTACCAGTCCCTCTACCTGGATCGCATACCCGCGCATGCCTCGGTTACCGAAAGCGTCAAGCTGGTGAAGCGCGCGCGCAAAAGTTCGGCCACGGGGTTGGTGAACGCAGTGCTGCGCAAGGCTGACTCATTGGAACGGACCTGGCCGGATGAGCCGGCGCGGCTATCCGTGCCGGCCTGGCTGCTGGAAAAATGGCACGCGCAATATGGCGCGGAGCGCGCGCAGGGTATCGCTGCAGCCTACCTCAAACCTCCGCAAGCATTTGTGCGGTGTCTCGATCCACCGGCCGCCAACATGGAGGAAACCGAAGTTCCCGGTTGCTATCGATTGCTTTCGAAATCGAGTGGCGCCTTACGCCGGCAGGATATCAGCTCTCAGTGGGTGGTGACGCTGCTCGACTTACAACCGGACCACTTGTTTCTGGATCTTTGCGCCGCGCCGGGAAACAAGACCGCTCAGGCGCTGGAATCCGGAGTGCGGGCGATTGCGTGCGATTTACACGTGAAGCGGTTGGCCGCGTTGTCCGGGCTGCGGTGCGATCGTGTGGCTTTGGACGCCACGAAACCGCTGCCGTTTCGCCAAAAATTCGATCGCATACTGGCCGATGTCCCCTGTTCGGGGACGGGAACCCTCGCGCGGAATCCTGAGATCAAGTGGCGCCTCGAGCCTGGAGATCTCGCGCAGTTTCATGAGAAACAGGCGGCGATCCTGCGCCGGGCGCGGGAATGTCTGGCCCCAGGCGGTCTGCTTGTCTATTCCACGTGCTCGCTCGAGAAGGAAGAAAATGAAGCGGTGGTCTGGGAAGTGGCCGGCCCGGATGCCCGGCTTTACCGCCGGCTTCCCGGTGTCGATGCCGGAGACGGCTTTTTCGCCGCTATGATACGATCGGAGTAGCTTCCAGGAATACGTAAAGCTCCATGGTGGAAATCCTTCCTTCCCTTCTTTCCGCTGATTTTTCACGATTAGGTGAAGAGATTGCGCGTGTGGAGCGAGCCGGGGTGCGGATGCTGCACATCGACGTTATGGATGGCCATTTCGTGCCGAACATCACGATCGGTCCGCCAGTGGTAAAGTCTATCCGTAAGATCACCAAATCGACGCTCGATGTTCACCTGATGATTACCGACCCGGACCGCTATGCGCCCGTATTTATCGAAGCCGGCGCCGACCAGGTTTCCGTGCATCAGGAAGCATGCCCACATCTGGACCGGACGCTGCGTACGATTCAAAGTGAAGGCGCGCTGGCGGGCGTGGTGTTGAATCCATCCACTCCGGTAACGATGTTGGACGAGGTGCTGGATCTGGCCGACTACGTGCTCATCATGAGCGTGAATCCTGGTTTCGGCGGGCAGATGTTTCTGCCAAACTCGTTAAAGAAAGTTCGCGCCCTGGCGGACCGGCGCCGGCAACAGCGGCGTTACTTGCCCATTGAAATGGACGGCGGCCTGGGACCGGAGAACGTGGCGGATGCGGTCCGGGCAGGCTGCGACTGGATTGTGGCGGGGGCTAGTGTATTTTTAAGTGAAGACCCGGAAACGGCTGTGAAACGGATGCAACAGGCGGCGCGCGAAGCGACCGCCGTTCGGGCCTGAAGAGAAGAGGTATTTGAATGAAGCTGCTAACTGACAAACGGCTTTCGAAGCGGCTGGCGGTAGTGCTCTGCCTGGGTGTGCTGGCTTCGTGCGGTTTCCGTAAGAAGTATGAGAACCCGATCACCAAGGACACCCTGCAGCCGGACAAGGTGCTGTACGACAAGGCGGTCCGGGACTTGGAAAAAAACCGGTTCGAAGTGGCCAGGTTAACCCTGCAAACCCTGATCAACACGTACGACACCAGCGAGTTTCTCGCCAAGGCGAAGCTGGCGATCGCTGACAGTTGGTTTCGCGAAGGCGGCTCGCACGGCTTGGCGCAGGCTGAGGCCGAATATAAGGACTTCATCCTCTTCTATCCGGCATTGGAGGAGGCGGCCGAGGCGCAGGAGAAGGTTTGCATGATCCATTACCGGCAGATGGAGAAGCCGGACCGGGACACCAACCACTCTTTGCGGGCCGAAGACGAGTGCCGGCAGTTGCTCGTTCAATTTCCCAACAGCCGGTTTGCGCCGCGCGCGCAGCAGTTGCTCCGCAACATACAGGAAGTGATCGCCGAGGGCGAGTTCCGCGTGGGCAGCTATTACCACAACAAAGGCAGTTTTCCAGCGGCCGCAAACCGGTTGAACGCCATGGTGGATATATACCCGCTTTATAGCAGCGCCGACGAGGCCCTCTGGATGATGGGCGATTCTTATTCGAAGATGGGCCCGCGGTTCCGCGACAAGACGGGCCGCGCCTATCAGAGGATCGTCAAGGATTACCCTTTGAGCGACTACGTCGAGGACGCTAAGAAGAAGCTCAAAGAGATGGAGATGGAGATTCCAGAACCGGATCCGGTTGCGGTTGCACGCATGAAGTACGAGCAGGAGAACCGGGTTAGCAAAGGCATGCGGAGTAAGGCGTTCGGGGTTTTTCGAAAGAGTCCCGACGTGACCCAGGCGGCCAAGTCGGGCACGCCGGCGATGGATAGGGGCTCGCCGACGATTCCCGCCAGTGTTCCGGCGCCGGCCGAAGCCGGAGGCGTGACGGACGTCACAGTTTCGACAGTGAACGATCCGGCGGCGCTCGACACGCAGCCGGATGCGCGGGCCAATCCTCCCAAGCCGGAAGGCGCCAGCCAGCCGCCGGCTGAGCAGGTTGCGCCACCGCAGCCGGAGGCGCCTGCGCCTCCGGGCAACAAGAAGAACCAGAAAAAGACATCGAAAAAATGAGCCGCATTCTGCTCGCCGATGACAGCCCCCACGCACAGCGCATGGGGGAGCTCATTCTGCGCGAGGAGGGCTACGAGGTGGTTTCGGTGACCGATGGGGAAACCGCGCTCGTCCGGCTGGGCGACGTCGATCCCGACCTCATTCTCGCCGATGCGTTTCTGCCCCGCCGCTCCGGGTTCGAGATCTGCCGCGAGGTCAAGAACGATCCGCGCTACCGCCACGTGCGGATCGTGCTGACGGCGGGCGTGCTGGAGCCGGTAGATGAGGAAGAAGCCGCGCGCGTCGGCAGCGACGCGTTGCTGTTGAAGCCTTTTGAAGCATCGGTGGTGCTCGATACGATCAAGCCGCTGGTTGACTCATCCCGGATGGCGCGTGAATTGTTACAGCCGGAACCGGCCCTTGCCGCCGAGATCGACCCCGAGCGCGTCCGGGCCGCGGTCACCGTGGCGCTGGACGCGGCGTTTCCTGTCATGATCGAGGAGATCACCAGCCGCGTGCTCATTGCGCTCAAGAAATAGACTTCCATGCCTGACAACACCTTTGACATAGTTTCCCTGGTTGAGATGCCTGAAGTGGTGAATGCGATCCAGCAGGCTCTCAAGGAGATCCACACCCGCTTTGATTTGAAAGACTCCAAGAGCGACATCGTTCTGAACGAGAAGGAAAAAAAAATCACGCTGGCGAGCAAGGACGAGTTCAAGCTTAAGTCCGTCACCGAGCTGTTCGAACAGAAGCTGGTGAAGCGAAAAGTGCCGCTTAAGGCGTTGACCTACGGTACGGTGGAGCCGGCCGCGGGATCGACTGTACGCCAGGAAGTCACCTTGCAACAGGGCATCCCGATTGAAAAAGCGCGCGAGATTGTGAAGGCGGTTAAAGAAAGCAAGAAGAAAGTACAGGCGTCGATTCAGGGCGACATGGTCCGTATATCCGGCAGGGACCGCGACGCGCTTCAGGATGTGATCGCCATGCTGCGCGGGCGCGACTTCGGGATCGACATGCAATTCACGAACTACCGCTCGAACTAGTGGCACGCCGCATCGAATCGCTGTTTGTGAGCGGCCCCGCGGGCCGGTTGGAGGCGTTGCTGGAGGAACCGGAGGATCGCGATCCGGACCAGGCTGCGCTCGTTTGCCACCCGCATCCGCTGCACGGCGGCACCATGCACAATAAGGTAGTCTACCGGCTGGCTCGAGGTTTGCGCCGCGCGGGCCATGTCGTGCTGCGATTCAATTTTCGCGGCGTGAATCTGAGCGGCGGCGTCCACGACCACGGCGTGGGGGAAGTGGAAGACGCTCGCGCGTCGCTGGCCGAGCTGCGATCGCGGTATCCGGAGCTGCCGTTTACACTGGCGGGATTCAGTTTCGGATCGAGAGTCTGCCTCCAACTTGCCGGACAGACCTCCGGTGCGCGGCGCGTGATCGCGGCCGGATTTCCGGCGCATTTCTCCGATGCGCCGGCTTTCAAGGCGGATTCCATTCCGCGCGTTTTTCTGCACAGCCGCAACGACAGGATCTGCCCTCCGGAGCCGTTGGAAGTTTTCTTTGAGTCGCTTTCCGGCGAGAAACAACTGCACTGGCTGGACGGAGAGGATCATTTTTTTCGAGGCGCGCTGGACGCGCTTGAGGAAACGGTCCGCCAGTTGGGATCAATACAATAGAGAGTTTTCGCATGGTAGAAACCATTCATCCGGCCGGTTCTTTAGAAGGCGTTATCCGTCTTCCCGGCGACAAATCGATCTCGCACCGCTATGCGATGCTTGCCTCGCTGGCCGAAGGCGTGTCGACGATTCACAATTACTCTTCCGGCGCCGACTGCCGCTCGACGCTTGTGGCCATGGGCTCGCTCGGCGTCCGCATTGAAGCCGCCGGCGCCGCGCTGCGGATTCACGGAGCGGGGTTGGACGGGCTGAAAGCGCCCGAAACCAGGTTTGACGCCGGCAACTCCGGCTCCACCATTCGCATGCTTAGCGGCATTCTGGCCGCGCAGCCTTTCACCAGCACGCTGGAGGGGGACGAATCGCTGAGCCGCCGTCCAATGGGGCGCATCATAGCGCCGCTCACCGCCATGGGAGCGCGCATTGACGCGCGCGAGGGTAAGTTTCCGCCGCTCACTATACACGGGGGGAGGCTTCAGGCCATCGATTATACGCTTCCGGTGGCGAGCGCCCAGGTGAAGTCCTGCGTTCTTTTCGCGGGTTTGTTCTGCGAAGGTTCGACCACGGTGCGCGAATCCGTTGCAACGCGAGATCACTCCGAAATCGCGCTTCGCGAGTTTGGCGCCCAGGTCGAAACACTTCGCGGGGCTGTCACCGTGGCGGGGCGTCCGCGGCTGGCCGCGCGGGAGCTTTCCGTGCCCGGCGACCTATCTTCTTCGGCGTTTTTCCTGGTGGCGGCGTTGTTGCGGCCGGGATCGCGGATTCTGATTGAAGGCGTCGGGCTGAATCCGACGCGCTCCGCGCTGATGGATTTTCTGGCCCAGGGCGGCGCCCCGATACGCGTGGTGAACATCGGTCAAGCCAGCGGTGAAGTGGTGGGCGACATTCAGATCGAATCGGCGCGTTGGCGCGGCGGACTTCTGGAGAAATCGCTGACCGCCGCATTGATCGATGAGATTCCGGTCCTGGCGGTGCTGGGCGCGGCCAGCCGTGAAGGGCTTCTGGTGCGCGATGCCGCCGAACTGCGCGTCAAGGAAACCGACCGCATCGCCACCGTGGCGGAGAATCTGCGCCGCATGGGGGTTCAAATCGAGGTGCATCCGGACGGCTTCGCCGTGCCTGGTAATCAGAAGTTCCAGGCCGCCACGCTCGACTCGTTCGGCGACCACCGCATCGCGATGGCGTTCTCGGTGGCGGCGCTGGCCGCCGGCGGTCCCTGCGAGATACAAAACGCCGAGGCCGCCTCCGTGTCTTTCCCCGAGTTTTACGCTATGCTTCGGGCTTTGGCCGTATAAGAAGTGCGGCAGCTTTCATGGCTCACCAGAAACCGGAACCGGACCTGACGCTGGAAGGTCTGGTGCACGACCTCAACAACGCGCTGCAAACCATCCTCGACACAGCGGAACTGATCTCGGAGGACGTGAAATGGAAGCGTGCCGCGGGAGTGATTCGCCGTTCCGCGGAGCGTGGGCAGCGCTTGGTGCACGATTTTTGCCAAGCCACGGTGGCTACTGTCGATTGCTCGCTGATCGCCGAAGGCGCGGTTCAGTTTGCGCTTGATTTTCTGGACGCCTCAAAGGGGCCGAAGATTGAGTTCCGCACCGAGATTGCGCCCGGGTTGCGGCTCTCGGGCGATCCCGTGGCGTGGGAAAGAGTGCTGGTAAACCTGCTGCTGAACTCCTCTCAGGCCATGCGGAGCGGGGGCACGGTCGATTTGATCGCAACTCAGGAGGAGAAGGGGGCGCAGATTCGAGTGCTCGACAACGGCCCCGGCATCCCGAAGGAGATTCTCGGACGCATTTTCGAGGCGCGCTTTTCGACCAAGCCGAAGAACTCGGGACTGGGTTTACACATTGCGCGCTCGCTGGTGAAGCAAAACGGCGGCGCAATCCGGGCGGAGAACCGGCCCGAAGGCGGCGCTGCATTCATTATCAGCTTGCCGTAGCGCGCCACCCGCCGCTATGATGAGGCTCGATGACAAAGGTTGAGTTGCAGTATCGTCTGGCGCGCGCCTTGGACGATGCCGATATGGAAGCCCTGGTGCGCATACACGGGGTTTACGGCATTATCCGCGTGCGGCTCGAACAACCGGCAATGAACCAGGTGAACGTGGAATATGACGCCTCGCGGCTGACGGCGCACGACGTCGAAGCAGCGCTGATCCGGTGCGGCGTGCCCATCGAGCGCGGGTAATGCTGTTTCAAGGTTCCCTCCTGCGCTCCTCAATCAGTTAAGGTACGGTCACCGCAGCGCCGCCACCAGCGTTCCCGTCTGGTGAAGCAGCTCGAGCTTTGCTTTCTCCGCGGCGATCTGCGATTCAAAATAAGCCAGCCATTTTTCCTGCTCGATAATGCGCGCCTCTTCGATCTGCCGCAAACTGGCCCGGCCTTCCTCCATCTGGGCCAACAGCAGCGTCACCTGGTCGCGCGCTAGTTCCAGATCCAGGCGCGCCACTTCGCGCGCTTTCGCAGAGAATCCGAGCTGGGCAAACGCCTTGCGGGTTTCCAGGCTGATTCGGTTGCGGGCCTGGACAAGCTGCGTGCGCAGCCGGGTTGCTTCGGCACCGGCTTGGGCGGTCAAGGCGATGGAAGCGGTGCTGGGGAACAGCGGGATTTGCATTGACATGCCGATCTGCCCGTTGTGGCGCTGGAATTTGCGGAAAAAGTCTTCGTAGTTGTTGAAACGCGCGAACAAACCGTATTGCGCGACCAGATCGAAGGTGGGGAGGCGCGTGGCGCGGTGCTGGCGCGCTTCGTGGCCTTTGGCCAGCAGTGCCGATTCGAGCCTTCGCACTTCACGGCTCCCGCTGAGCGCGATTTCCACGGAAGACTCCTCCGAGCCGGGAAGCTCCAAGGCCAGCGGCTCGTCGTAGACGGCGCGGACACGGTCGCCGGCCATCATGCCCAACACCATGGCGAGCGAAGCTTCGGCCCAGTCGCGCTCCTGATCGATGGCCTCCAGACGCTGGCCGGCTTTGGCGATGGCCAAAGCCGCGCGCTTGTTCTCGATCTCCAGCTCACGGCCTTCGCGAACGCGGAATCGCACCGCTTCGGCGCTCTTTTCCAGCGATTCGGCCTGAGCTTTGATCGCCGCGGCGGCGCGCGGCCAGTGAGCCGCATCCAGGTACAGCAATGCCGTGCGCCACACCACTTCGTCACGCCGCATTTGTGTATCGATGGCGGCGGTGCGCGCCTCCTCCATCGTCCGGGCAACGTTGTAGGAATGCGATTTATTGAACAGCGACGATACCGCTCGCGCCTGTACGATGGTCGGCGCCGAGCCCTCGACGCTCATGGGGAAGCCATGCGAATAGGCCAGCCCGCTGCCGGTGTAGACTTTGGGCCGAAACGGGTCCTTGGCCACGCGCACGGCCAGCGTGGCTTTCTGCTCTTCCAGCCGCGCCAGGAGAATATCTGGGTTCTCCCGGATCGCGATCTGGACGGCCTCTTTAAGCGATAAAGTGCGTGTTTCCGCCTGCAAAACAAACGCCGCCAGGGGCGCAATCAGGAAAAGAAGCATAGCCTCAGTATGACTGGATCAGTCTGGTTCCTGCCTTACCGGGAACTGTATGCCGCGCGCACGGCGCGGTGACGCCGCAACGCCTCCGCCGCGACATCGGCCTCGCCGGCCGCCTGGGCGCATCGCGATAGCCTGTAAAGCAAGGCCGCGTCGGTGGGGTCGAGTTCAGAGGCGCGCCAATAAGATGCGATCGCGGCGCGCATGTCGCCGGCCTGTTCGAGCACCCGCGCCAGCATCGCGTGCGCCATCGGCCACTGAGCCCCCGCCGCCACGCCCGCCCGCGCCTGAGAGAGCGCCTCGTCGAGATCGTCGCGGGCCAGCGCCAGCCTGGCCAACCCTACCGCCGCGAGCCAGTATCCGGACTTCGCCGCGAGCGTGTACTCTGCCAGTGCCTGACCGGTGCGTCCTTCGGTCTCATGAATCCAGCCGGCGTGGTAGCGCGATGCTGCGTGCGCGGGGTCGAGCTTGAGCGCGCGCTCAAACTGCCGGGACGCCAGATCGGCCCGGCCCAGATCGTCGAGGTAATGGCGGCCCAACGCGTAGGACGGCGCGGGGCTCGTCGGAGCCAATTCAAGCGCGCGGTTCGCCTTCTGGACGAACAGCTTCTTCTGCCCGGCGAGCCAGTAGGCGTGAGCAAGCAGCATCGCGATATCGGCGTCGCGCGGCCGCCCGGCCTCCATGCGCCGCAGAACACGCACCGCCTCGTAGAAATCACCCGCCCGCAACAGCGCCCGCGCCGGATCAAGATGAGCGCCCCCTTCGGGTGTTTCCGGCCTTTGCGGCCAGGCGCAGGGCAATGACAGAATGAGGGCTGTGATTGTGGCGCAAAGCCTTCTGCTGCTGGCCATGCTCTTAGGGTGCGCGCCATTGAGGGCGCAGTTCCTGGCGCCGCTTGAAGCTTCGACACATGAGGAATTCGACGAATATCTTATCATAGAGGCTGCCAAAAGCCCTCAGGCGACCGAGTCGAGTGCGGCCGCGTTCCTCCGCCGCTGGCCCAAATCCGGCCTCGAACCGCGCGTTCGCGAGATGCGCTTCTTCGCCCTGCAACGGCTGGGCCGGGAGGCTGAGGCTCGCCAGGAGGGCGAAGCCGCGCTGCGATCGGCGCCGGACAATCTCGCCGTGAAGTCGGAGTTGGCCGTGCAACTGGCGCAGGCCGATGTCGCGGCCGCCGGGCGTCTGGCGCGCGAAACGCTCGAAGCGATCGACCGGTTCCGCGCCGCCCGCTCCGTGCCGCTTGACCAATGGCTGCGTGCCGCCGCCAAAGTGCGCTCGCGAGCGCACACCGCGCTTGGGCTGGTGCTGTTCCGGAGCGGCGACGCCGCCGGCAGCTTGCGCGAGCTCGAGCAGGCTCAGCGGCTGACGCCTGAGCCGGACGCAACGCTGTCGCTGCGGCTGGGGCGTCTTCAAGCGGCGCTGGGCAGAATAGACGAAGCGCGCCGCAACCTGGAGGACGCGGCGCGGTCCGACGACAAGGCGGTGGCGGATCTGGCGCGGACCGAACTGGCCGGTCTGCGCCGCTGACCCGTCAAAACATGTATTTCAGTGCAAGCTGGATGCTGCGCGGCGGATCAGTGCTCGTGATGCGTCCGAAGTTGGCGGGCGCGTTGATCGACGCTGCCGGACCACCCCAGTTGACGCGATTGAAGGCGTTGAAGAACTCGGCGCGCACCTGGATCTGGTGCTTTTCGATGATCGCGAAGTTCTTTTGCAGGCTGAAGTCCTCCGACACGGCGCCGAACGCGCGCAGGCCGTTGTAGCTTGGGGCCGCGTTGCCGAACGTAAACAGGGCCGGCTGCGACCAGGCGTTAATGTCGAGCAGGCGGAACTTCGCCGGATCGCCCGGATCGTAGGAGCCGCGGTCGACGCCCGTGTAGAAGTTCGTGTTCACGATGTTGGGCCGGTTGCCGCCGCCGAACAGCGGAATCGCCGGGCCGCCTCCGACAAACACCGGCGCGCCCGTGCGAAGGTTGTGAATGCCATTGAGATGCCAGCCGCCGAGGGCCACGTCCAACACCCTGGGCCCGGAGGCCATCCAGCGCTTGCCTTTGCCGAAGGGCAACTCGTAGGTCCAACTGATCACGCCGACATGACGGCGGTCGAACGCCGCCAGCCGCCTTTCGACGCCGCGATTGGCGGTGTTGAGCGGCGCGGCGCCCGCCGCGTCGATTTCACGATTGGTGTAGCCGCCGCCGTGGACCAGAGTCTTCGATAGCGTGTACGACAGCAGGAACGAGAAGCCGTTGGTGTAGCGGCGCTGAGCGCGCATCTGCAGCGCGTGATAATTGCTGAAGCCGGTGGGCTGGGCGAGGTTGTTGATGCCGGTATACTGCGGGAACGGCCGCAAGGACTGGCTCACCGACCCGCGGAAGCCCGTATAGGGTAGCCCAAGGCCCGCCGCCACGGCGGCCGCCGACGCGACATCGGCGTTGAGCGTGTTGCCCAGCCGGAGAAACGACGGGTCTACCTGATTCAGATTCTCCAGACCCGAGGGCAGGCGCAGGCTGCGCGAGCCGACGTAGCCGATATCCAGCAGGAAGGCCAGCGGCAGTTCGCGCTGGATGTTGAAGGTCCAGCTATTGGTGTAGCCGGCCTTGTTGGCGCCGGGATTCATGAAATCGATGGTGGCGTTGTTGAGCAGCGCCGGATCGCGGTTAGGCAGCGTCCCGGTGAACGCGGGCACGCCTTGGTCCAGATTGAATGCTGGAACGCGGCCGTTGGTCGTGTTGGGGAAGGCTTGCGGGAAGGTGAAGCCCGCATTGTAGCGGCCGGGGAACTGACCGATCTGCGTTGCGTTGCCCGGCGAGAAGAAGATGCCGAATCCGGTGCGGATCACTGTCTTTGCGTTGAGCGAATAAGCCAGCCCGATGCGCGGCGAGACCTGCCGCCGGTAGTTTTCAACGATGCGATCCCCGAAGAACCGCAGCGCGCCCGCACGCCCAGCGGCGCCCGGATTCGGCAGCGCTGGATCGAAACCGGACTGCCGCCCATCGGAATCGCGCACGGTGGTGGGCAATTCATGACGCAGGCCGAGCGTCACGGTGAGGTTGCGCGACACCTTCCACACGTCGTCGATGTAGTATGCATGGAATTCGTTGCGCACCGACCGCGTGCCCATCGGGAAGAAACGCGCACCCGAAAAAACCTCGCCCAACAGGAAGCTCGCCCAGCCGTTGCCAAGCTGGTTGAAGCGCGGATCGGTGAGCGATGACGTGCTCAGGTTGTTGAACGTGTAAGCTCCGCTGAGTCCTCCGTTCTGCGTGCCGGCGAAATTGACGAACTCGAGCCGCCGCGTTTCACCGCCGAACTTCAACTGGTGCGCGCCGCGGATCCACGTCGCCGAGCCGACCCAGGCATGGCTGATGTTTTTCGAAGGATCATTGGGCTGCTGGGCCGAGTTGCCGATCTCGAGGCTGCCGTAGGGGTTGCCGATGTTGAATGTCGGGAAGCCGGGATTATCGCGCGGAATGCCCGGAAGCTGGATGGTCTCGTTGCCCTTGCGCTCGTCCAGGCGGCGCGTCGGGTTGCTGAGCGTGTACCCGTAGCCGGCGTGGATCAGCACCGTCGGCGAAAGCGTAAGGTCGTAGTTGATGCGGTAGTTGCTGCCCCTGGTGTTCGCGAGGAACCACGGTCCCAGCGGACCGGCGGCCTTGCCCAGCACGCTATTCACGAATTGGTCGTTCAACGAGCGCCACATCACGAAGCTCACACGCTGGCGGTTCGACAGGATGTGGTCGGCTTTGAGTGACCAGATGTCGTCCTCCACCGGATTCGCGTTGCGCGCCAGGTAGTTGTTGAAGTAGCTGGGCAGGTCCGGCCCGGGGAGCAGCGGAATCGTGTTGCGCGCGACGCGGCTGAAGCGTGACGCCGGAATCAGGTTGCCGGGGAAGATCCGGCGCGCGCCGTCGGGCCCGGTGGTGGCGGGGTCGAAGATCGGCAGCAGATTGCCTGCCGTGTCGGTGTGGCGTGAGAAGTTGCCTTGCAGGAATTCGGCTGTCGGCACGCTCACCAGGTTGCCGGGCAGCGGCGGCGAATTGCGCAGTCCGGTGTAGTTGAAGTTGAAGAAGGTCCGGTCGCGGCCGTTGTACAACTTCGGGATCAAGACGGGACCGCCGAGGTTGCCGCCGTACTCGTTGAACCGGACAATGGGACGCGTTCGGTTGAAAAAGGGCCGCGCGTCCAGCTTGTCGTTGCGCAGGAACTCGAACAAGCCGCCGTGGAACTGGTTGCTGCCCGAACGCAGCGTGTAGTTGATGACGCCGAAGCCGCGTCCGAACTCGGCCGGGAACAGCGTGTTCTGGACCTTGAACTCCTCGATCGCCTCGTAGGGCGGCGAGGTCTGCGCCAGGAATCCGGGGTTGGACGCCAGTTGCGCGGAGATGCCGTCGATCAACACTTCCTGACCAAACTCGGGACTGCCGTTGATGCTCTTGCCCCATTGCGTGCCAACCACGCCGGGCGTCAGGAAGATGAACGTCTCCGGCTGGCGGCGTCCGGAGGCGGCGGTGGTCGAGGCGCCCGAGCCGATCTGAATGGGCAGATCGAGCAGGGTCTGCCGCTGCAGGACTGTCGACACCTCGGGCGACGAAGTCTGCAGCGCGATCGTGTCGGCGGCCACGGTAACGGACTCGCTGGTGGCGCCGATCTCGATGGCAAGTGGCAGGGTGGTATGCGTCGCGGTCAGGATGGTCACCGATTCACGCACCAGCCTCTTGAAGCCCGCCTTTTCCACTTCGAGCGAGTAGAGTCCGGGCGGTATGGCGCGGAACACATAGCCGCCTTCGCCCGATTCGGTAGTGAACACCTGATTGGTGCTCCTGCTCTTCAAGGTGAGGCGGGCGGCGGGTACGGCGGCGCCGGAGGCGTCGACAACGGTGCCGGTGAGTCCGCCGAGATTGCCCTGCGCGCAAAGGACGGTAGCCACGGCGGCGGCGAGCGCGGCATATTGAAACAGCATGATGCTCCTCCTAGGTCGGATGTAGGTCCCATTATATGATTCGGGCCACGATCCGGTCTGGTCAGCGGCGGTCTGGTGGTCCGAGCCATTTCTCCAGCCATTCGAACGCCTCGCGCTGCATCTGCTCGTTGAACTGATGCGGCACATCATAGAGCTTGGCCAGGTAGCGCTCCCGGCGTTTGAGCGCGGTATATACCGCGCCGATCTTCGCGGCCGCCGTCGCCATGCCGGCGCGGGTGAACAGACGGTCTTGCGCGCAGTTCTGCACGAAGACGGCCGTGTCCGGCGCTGCCAGCGAGGCGATGTCGGGGTGGTCGAGATTGGCATGCAGGCCGAAAGCGTCAAACAGGGCCACATGGACGGAGTAAGGGATATCGAGCGTGGTCGGCAGCGACGTCATCCAGCCGGTAATTACGGAAGCTTTCAGGCGCGGCTCCATCCCGGTCAGATATGTGGCGCGGTAGCCGCCTCCGGAGAGTCCAAGGCAGCCGAGCCGTTTCGGGTCGACTTCGGGGAGTGAAGCCAGCACATCGACGCTGCGCCGGTCATCATGATTGACGATGCCCATCCAGCTTGTGCCCGCGAAGGAGAGCCACGTGTTCAAGAGCGCCGCCTGGTCGCGCAGCCAGCTGTTGACCGCGTTTACGTATTCGACTTGACTGGGGACGAGCGAGGCAAGCCGTGTCTGTAGCTCGCGTGGCGGCTGGCTGTATTCGATCCGCCGCTCGCCCCAATAGAACGCGTCGGGCACAATCACGACGAAGCCGCGTTGCGCCAACTCGCCGGCGTAGGCGCGGCCGCCATAATAGCGCTCGCGGAAGCCGGCCAGTGCCGCGTGTTCGCCGTCCATCTGAACCAGCTTTTCCTTGCCGTGGAAGAACCATCCGCCGTGGTCGTGTAGCGCCACGACGCCGGGATAGGGGCCCTTGCCTGTAGGCACCAACAGATAGGCTGGGACACGGTAATGGCGTGAGCCGGCGAAAGAGATCGTCCGGATTTCGTATCCTTCCCGCTTCACCGTGGCATGCACTTTGAGATCAAGCGGCGCGGAGTGGGGCAGGTAGGAAAGCTCTCTTTGCAATTCCGCCCGGCCACGCTGCCGCCATTGTTCCACGGAAAGTCCACCGCGGCTGGCAAAATCCATGGGGAAGCCGCGCTCTCTGTGGATGGAACTGACGATCGGCGCCAGATTGCCGAGAAAACTTTCGGTTCGCGTGTCCTGCGCCGTGAGGCAGCAAGGAAGGAAAAAGCACAGGGGAAGCCACTTCATGGCTGACATGCTACTGGGCGAGGGGCTCAGGCTGCAAGCAGGCCGCGCACGTACTCCAGACTGGGCTGAAGCAGATCCCAGTTGCCCGGCCAAAAGGAGAGATCCACGCACCACCACTCGATGCCCGGAAGCGCGCGTAGCTTAGGCGCCAGGATCGTAAAATCGACCAGGCCCCGGCCGCAGGGACAATGACGTGTCGTCTCTTCGCCGTAGAGCGTGCCGTCGGTGTCCGCGACGTGAATGTGCCCGATTCTGCCGCTCAGCAGGTGGAGGAACTCGTCAACGCCTCCGAGCAGAGTTTCCCGCTCTCCCTGCTGCCGCGCGCCGACAACGCCGCAAAGAAAGGCATGGCAGGTGTCGAAGAGAATGTGAAAATTCGGGTGGCTCACGCGCGCGTGGAGTTCGACGATTTCCGATGGCTTATTGAACACGAATCCGGGCTCAAACTCCCACACGACGCGTACACCGGCCTTGGCGGCGCGCGAGGCGGCCTCGCGCCACAGATCGGCCAGACGGGCGGCCGTCTCACCCGACTCGGATTCAAGAATCGATCCCGGCGCGGCAACCGTGTCTACCCGCACACATGGGGCGCCCAGATCCACCGAGATCTCGAGGTTGCGGTCAAACAGGTCCAGGTATTTTTGGCGATTGCCCGCCGCGGTGGGATTGGCGAGGGTGAAATCGGGGACGTAGGCGGAGACACCCAAGTTCAAATCTTCAAGAATACGAAGCAAACCCAGCCGCCCCGCCTGGTTTGGGTAGCGATCCAAAGTGACGTGAGGGGGGAAGCCGCAGATCTCGATGCCGTCATAGCCGCACTGGGAGAGTCTGGCGGCGACTGCCTCAAGAGGCACGGGCTGGGCGGAGTATGGGCCGAAGGAAAATGCCCAACTTCCAAAAGATACTCTCATCGGCCGCCCGACAAATAATCCTTCCACTTTTGCAAGTCCGGCGCAACTGCGGAACCCTGTTAAGGAGTATCCTGGAGGTATAAAAGAAATTCAGGAGGTCGCATGCTGAAGACATGGATTTGCATCGTATCTTGTTCCCTGGCGGCGCAGGGTCTCGGATTCGCGCAGGCCGTTGCTGGAATGGCCGGCATTTCCGGAGTGGTACGCGACGCCTCCGGCGCGGCGGTGCCGGGCGCGCAAGTGCTGGTTACGAACGAGAACAGGGGCATCCGGCGAACGCTCGAAAGCAATGAATCCGGCGTGTTCAGCGCCCCGGCGCTGGTGCCGGCAACCGGCTATCTGGTGACCGTAAGAAAAGACGGGTTCACTCCGTTTGAGCGGCGCGACATGCAGTTGCTCGTCGGTCAGAACGTGAGCCTGGATATCACGCTTCAAATTGCAACGGCGGCAACGCAGGTGGAAGTGGTAGCGGCGGCGCCTTTGGTGGAAAGCACCAAGACGGGAGTTTCACAAGTAGTCAACGACCGGCAGATTCTCAACCTGCCGATCAACGGACGCCGTGTGGACTCTTTCGTCCTTTTGACCCCTGCCGTCGTATCTGATGGCACGTTCGGGCTGGTCAGCTTCCGCGGGATTGCGGGAGGCAACGCCTTCCTCACCGATGGAAACGATACGACCAACCAGTTCTACAACGAAAACGCGGGACGCACACGCATTACGACTCAAATCTCACAGGATGCGGTACAGGAATTCGAAGTGCTGTCGAACGGCTATTCGGCCGAATACGGCCGCGCCTCGGGCGGCGTCATCAACACCGTTACCCGGAGCGGCTCCAATGACGTCCATGGGACAGGCTATTGGTTTTTCCGGAACCGCTCATTGAACGCGCGGGATCCTTTTTCGACCGTTAATCCGCCGGAAGTGAGGCACCAGTTGGGCGGTTCGATCGGTGGAGCGATCAAGAAAGACAAGCTCTTCTACTTTGTGAATGCCGAAACCACGCGGCGCAAGTTTCCGTTGGTCGCTTCACTGACTCTGCCGCCGCTGTTCAACGCGAATGGCAGTTTCGTCGGCCGTTGCGACGCAACACCGGCGCAGTGCGAAGCTGCGCTGCGGTTCCTCGACCGGCAGTTTCAAGTGCTCGACCGCCGCGCCGACTCGGAGCTGGGATTCAGCAAGATC
>Ga0187893_10004923_pt1 | contig 24718 bp, 20 predicted proteins | sample MA1701074metaG_FD_139574 | JGI IMG/M metagenome (GOLD analysis project Ga0187893, IMG submission 139574) | White microbial mat communities from a basaltic lava cave in the Kipuka Kanohina Cave System on the Island of Hawaii, USA - MA170107-4 metaG ... | reverse complement strand
GGTGAACGGATCGCGGCAGCTGGAGCGCCGGTCCGGGGCCCGGGCGCCGCAGGTGGTGGCGAGCCACGTGGATGCGTTCCGCGTGGAAGTGAAGGCGGACGGGACGCTGGTGATCACGCTGGTTTCGGCGCGCCCGGCCGCGGACGGCCGCGGCTGGCGCCGGTATGCCAACGCCGTCACCGTGCATCCCAAGAACTGAAACGCGGGGAGGAAACGATGCGAAGCATGATCTTCATCCTGGCGCTGGCGGCACTGCCGGTGAATGGCGCCGAGGGGGCCTGGGGGTCCTTCGAACAAGGTCGCAAGGCCTACGAGAAGGGCGACTTCGTCGGAGCGGAGGCCGCGATGCGCGCGGCGCTGGCGCAGGACGTGCGGGTGGAGGACGCCCACTACTTCCTGGGCCTCTGCCTCGAGCGCAAGGGCGACGAGGGCGCACGGGCGAGCTATCTGAAGGTGACCGAGGCCTACCCGACGTTTTCGCTGGCGCAAGCCCGCGTGGGGCACCTCTGCCTCAAGGCGAAGGATCTGGAGGGCGCGTGCCGCCACTTCGAGATCGCGGTGAAGGCGCGTCCTTCCACGGACGGCTGGCTGCAGCTGGGCGTGGTGGAGATCGAGCGGAAGCGCTACGTCGAGGCGGAGGCCGCTCTGAAGCAGGGCGAGGAGCTCTCCAAGGGAAACCTGGAGGTGCAGGACGCACTGGCGCGCGTGTTCCTGGAAACGGAGCGGTTCGCGGATGCCCTGGCGCGCTACGACGCGATCGCCAAGGTGATGCCTTCCGACACCGGGGCCCGGATGGGCCGGGCGGTCTGCCTGAAGAGGCTCGAGCGCGCGGGGGAGGCGGCCGAGGAACTGCAGGCCCTCTTGAAGCTCGATCCGCTCCACACCGGCGCCCTCGCCCTGCTCGTGGAGCTCTGGAGCGGCGAGCCGGGGCGTGCCCAGGAGTGCGACCTGCTCAAGAAGCGCCTCGACTGGGTGCGGAAGAATCCTCCCAAGGTGACGACCGCTCCGCCGCCGGCCCGTTGACCCCGCGAACCGCGCGGATAGGCTGAAGGGCCGGTGAAACGCGCGGCGCTCTGGGTCGGCTTCCTTCTGTTCCTGCTCGGGGCGGGCTCCCGCTTCGTCGAAAACACCTACGGCGCCGGCGGGCGCGAGCCGCCGCGCGTCGTCGCGGAGGAGGTTCCCTCCGGCGACCGCGCCCGCCTCCGCTTCGTGGAGGGGATCCCGGTCGTGCGCCTGCAGGGCGCGCGCCGCGAGATGGGGCGCCAGTACGGCTCCATCTTCCGGGAGCAGATCCACTACCTGAGGCGGGAGTACTTCCACGCTCTGCCCACCGCCGTCGTGGGCCAGGAGGATATGGCGGCTTGGGCAAGAGCGGTCGAGCCCTTCCTCCCCGAAAAATTCCGCGAGGAGTTGCGCGGCCTCGCGGAGGGGTGCGGCCTGAGCTACGAAGATGTCCTCTCCATGAACGCCGGCATCGACCGGTTCCAGTCGGCCCTCTGCTCCACCTTGGCGGCGTCGGGCGAGGCCACGGAGGGAGGCGAGGCGATCTTGGGCCGCAACCTCGATTTCCCGGGCCGCGGCATCCTCCACAAGACGACGGTGGTCGCGATCTTCGATCCCGACGACGGCCAAGCCGTGGCTTCCGTCACCTGGCCCGGCCTCCTCGGCGTCCTCTCCGGCATGAACGAGCGCGGCGTCGTCGGCGCCACCATGATGATCCACCGCCGTCGCGGCCTGCTCAAGCCGGGCCTTCCCTACCTCCTCCTCTACCGCGACGCGCTGGAGCGCGCCTCCGTCGCCCAGGACGTGTTCGACGTCATCCGCGACGCGCCGCGCACGCTTCCCAACAACTTCACCGTGATGGACGCGAGCGGCACTTCCCTCGTCGTGGAGTTCGACACCGAACGCGCCCTCACGAGACCCGCCGAGGAGGGCTGCGTCTGTAGCACGAACTTCTTCCACTCCCGGGAGCTGGAAGGCGTCGGCTGGACGATCGGCACGAACCGCTACGAGACCCTCGCCGCCTTCGTGGAGGCGCGGCGCGGATCCATCGACCTGGAGGGGGTGAAGGGGGTGCTCGCGGATGTCGCCACGCCCTGGTTCCTCAACGTCCAGTCGATGGTCTTCCTCCCCGCCCGCCGCGCGATCCACCTTTCTGTGGGCGGCGCGCTCCCGGCGGCACGGCAGCCCTTCGCGCTCCTGGACCAGGCGACCCTGTTCGGCACGGGGACCCCCGGCGGGTGACCTCCCCCTCCCGCGCCCTCCCCCTCCTGCTCCTGCTGGCCACGGCGGTTTCGGGCGATCCCGCGTCCGATGCCGCCAAGGAGTTGAAGCGCCTCTGGGGCTCCCTCGACGCTCCCCGACGCATCGAAGCGCTGCGCGCCCTCGAGCCCGCCCCCTCGGCGGCGCTGCTGCGGGAGTGCAAGGGCTGGCTTGCCGAGAAGGACCCCGCGGTGCGCGGGGCGGTGGCCAAGGCGGCCGCCGCCTGCGCCACGATCCCGACGCTGCGGGAGCAGGCGCGCGCGCTTCTGGCGGACTATCTCCATAAGCAGCTCGACGCGCGGGCGCGGCGCGAGCAGGAGGAGTTCGAGGCGGTCTGCCGCAAGTACGGTCGCGCGATCCCGCCGGACAACGAGATGGCCGCGGGCGCCGACTGGAAAGACCCCTACGATCCGAAGCGGCGCGCCCTCCCGGAGGAGATCGTGGCGGAGCGCGGGCACATGCGTGCCGTGCTGGAGGCGGCAGGGGGGGCCGGGGGGGAGGCGTTGCGCGACGCGGCAAGGCGCGTGTTCCGTGAGCACCACGACCCGGAGGTGGTCGCGTTGTCCGCGACCTGTCTCGGCACGCTGCGGGCCTGGGCCGCGCTCCCCGAGCTGGCCGATCTCCTCCGCATCCAGAGCTACGGGCGCGAGGTGGGGGGGGCCGATGTGATCGGCCGCGAGCCTTACGAGACGATGCGGCTCAAATGGGACGTCCACAAGGACCGCCTCTGGTGGTCGCGGCCCGAGTACGTGCCGCGGACCGGGAAGGCGATCCGCGAGGCCGCCTCGGCGATTGTCGGCCTCCCCCTCGAGAGCTGCGGCGCCTTCGACCGCTGGATGCTCGACCACGAAACGGAACTGGCCGCGCAGGGCGTGACCCTCGACGCGGCGTTCCGGCGCAGGGCCGCCTCGACCCAGCGCTGATCCGCACCCTCCCCGCCCCCCTCCCCTGCAGGCGGCTCGGGCGCCGTGGTAGGTTGCAGGGCGCATGAGCGCCTCCATCAGCGAATTCCGGAACGAGCCTCTCCTCGATTTCTCCAAGGACGAGAACCGCCGCGCGATGGCGCAGGCGATCGCCCAGGTCGCCGAGAACCTGGGGCAGTCCTACCCCATGATCGTGGGGGGGGAGAAGATCACGCTGGAGACGACGTTTGCGTCGCGCAATCCTTCCGACCCCGAGGAGGTGATCGGCCACTTCCCCCAGGGCGGCGTCGAACAGGCCGAGAGCGCCATCGCCGCGGCGGCCCGGGCGTTCCACACCTGGAGACACGTCCCTGCGGCGGAGCGCGCCGCGGTACTCTTGAGGACCGCGGCCATCCTGCGCACGCGCAAGCTGGAGTTCGCCGCCTGGATGTGCTTCGAGGCGGGCAAGAACTGGCCCGAAGCGGACGGCGACGTCGCCGAGGCGATCGATTTCCTCGAGTTCTACGCACGCGAGGCGATCCGCTATGACTCCGCCGGTCGCGTCACGCCGGTGGCCGGCGAGAAGAACCGGGTCGAGTACATCCCCCTCGGCGTCGGCGCCGTCATCCCTCCCTGGAACTTCCCGCTGGCCATCGCCGTCGGCATGAGCAGCGCCGCCATCGCCGCGGGCAACACCGTCGTGCTCAAGCCCGCGAGCGTCACCCCGACCATCGCCTGGAAATACGTCGAGGCGTTCCACGAGGCGGGCCTGCCGCCGGGCGTGCTCAATTTCATCACGGGCCCCGGCTCGACCATGGGGAACGCCTTGGTCCTCCACCCCCTCACCCGCTTCATCTCCTTCACCGGCTCGAAGGAGGTCGGGCTCAAGATCAACGAGCTCGCGGCGAAGCCCCAGCCCGGCCAGCTCTGGATCAAGCGCGTGGTCGCCGAGATGGGGGGCAAGGACGCGATCGTGGTGGACAAGGGCACCGACCTCGACGCCGTCGCCCAGGGGATCGTCGCCGCCGCGTTCGGCTACCAGGGGCAGAAGTGCTCCGCCTGCTCCCGGGCCATCCTCCACGCCGACATCTACGACGCGCTCCTGGCCAAGATCGTGGAGCGCACCAAGAAGCTCAAGGTGGGCCCGGCCATCGACCACGACACCAACGTCGGGCCGGTCATCGACGAAAGCGCGGTGCGCAAGATCATGGAGTATGTCGAGGTGGGGAAGAAGGAGGCGCGTCTCGTGGCCGGCGGCACCGGCCCCAAGGCGGGCGGCGGCCACTTCATCGAGCCGACCGTGTTCGCCGACGTGCCCCCCGTCTCGCGACTGAGCCAGGAGGAGATCTTCGGGCCGGTCCTGGCCGTGACCAAGGCGAAGGATTTCGACGAGGCGATCGAATTCGCCAATGACACGGAGTTCGGGCTCACCGGCGCCGTCTATTCGCGCGACGAGGCGAACCTGCGCAAGGCGGAGCGGGAGTTCCATGTCGGCAACCTCTACCTGAACCGCAAGTGCACCGGCGCGCTGGTGGGAGGGCACCCCTTCGGCGGCTTCAACATGTCGGGGACCGACTCCAAGGCCGGTGGCTCCGACTACCTGCTGCTCTTCCTCCAGGCCAAGACGATCGCGCGCAAGGTGTAGCGCCTTCCGGCGCGATTCGGCAAAGCGCCGCCCCGCGCGGGAAACGGGCCGGGGCCCGCTTCCGCAGGCCCCGGCATGAGCGTCAGGAGAGGGGGCTCCGGCCGCGGGCTCAGTCGCGGCTGCGCAGGAGGATGAGCGCGATGTGCTTGAAGAGGATCACGAAGTCGATCATGAGGGCGATCGAGGCGGCCACGTGCTCGTCGACATGGTGGCGGTGCAGGATCTGCGAGGTGTCGTAGAGGATGAAGCCGCTGAACAGCACCACAATGAGGATCGAATAGAGATTGCTCCCGGCGAATCCGCCGAAAAACATGCCGATGATCCCGATGGCGATCGCGCCCCAGAGCGCCATGTGCAGGAAGCCTCCCCAAGCGGAGAAATCCCTTCTCGTGGTGAACACGTAGGCGGTGAGGCCGGTGAAGATGCAGGCTGTGATGATGAACGCCTGACCGAGGATGGCGAAGGAGCCGGTCGCCTCGCGCACGATCCAGGCCACCGGCGCCAGGGCGATCCCGTAGAAGAGGACCAGCAGGACGGCGGCGGTGTACTGGCTCCCCTTCGAAGCGCCCCGCACGAGCATCTTGGGCACCAGGAAGAAGATGCCGAGCAACCCGACCAGCAGGACCGGCATGGTGTTGTGCACCAGGAAGGGGATGCGGAGGGCGAGGGAGGTGACTGCGCCTACCGCGCAGAGTTCCATGAGCAGGTGGCTGTAGGTCCTGCGCAAGAATCCGATGCGGTCGCTCACGGCCGCATCGATGGCGAATCCCTTCTCCTCGGGCCACGCCACGGTCTGGGCGAATGTTCTCATCGTCGGTCTCCTTCAAGGGTTCGTCCGCACCATGATACGTGCACCGGTGGCCAGGGCGAAGGCGCGACCGCCGGGAGCCCGCCGCGGCGCAGCGGGCCTCGTGGGAAAGCGGGGACTTCCTTGCGTGGACGGCCCGTCGGCGTACTATGCTTTGAGAACCGACCGGTCGGTACTGAAACGAGGGCAATGGCGAAGCGTCCGACAAAGGTCCAGCGACGGCGGAGAATCCTCGCGTCCGCCCGAAAGGTATTTGGGCAAAGGGGTTATGAAGCCGCGCGCATGATCGATATCGCCCGGCACGCCGGGGTGGGAAAGGGCACCCTCTACGAGCACTTCGAGGGGAAGGAGGATCTCTTCACCACCCTGGTCCTCGCGGTCATGCGGGAGGCCCTCGAAGCGCTCGCCGCCGGCACCCTCGCCGACGAACCGGAGCGCGCCCTGGCGCGCACCATCGACTACCTGGTCGCCACCGCGCTGGAAGAGAACCTCGACCTCTACCGTCTCTTCTTCGATTTCTGGGGGGTCTCGGCCGCCTATCGCAAGAAGAGCCGCGATCCCCTGAGGGAATGCGCCGCCGCCTTCCGGGATCTCGTGGCGGAGATTCTGCGCAAGGGGCAGCGCGCCGGGCGGTTCCGGGCCGACCTCGATCCCGATGCGTTCGCGCGCGCCCTCCTGGCGTCGGTGGAGGGGCTGAGCCTCCCGATGGTGATCCTGGGAGAGGCGGTGGACCTGCCGGCGCACGCCGCCACCCTGCGCGCCCTCTTCCTCGGCGCTGCCGTGACTGGGGCCCCGCTCTACGGCGCCTCCCTGCTGCGGGAGAAACGATGAGGGTCCGTCCGCGCGATGCGAGCCGCCGCGATGCGAGCCGCAAGGAGGCTTCATGAAGCGACTCGGGTTCGTCCTCTCGATGCTCCTCGCGGCGGGTGGCCCCGCGCCCGGCGATGCAGACTCGGCCGCGACCCCGCCCCCCTTGCCCGCCGAGCTGTTCGCCCTGCGGGATGCCCGTGTCGTTGCGGAGGTATCCGGGCGAGTCGTCACGAGACCGGAGGACGAAACCAGTGCGGTTTCCGCCGGCGACGTGGTCGTGGCGATCGACGATACCCTCTACGCCAGCGCGGCTCGTGGGGCGCGTGGGGACCGGGAACTCGCCCGTGCTCGCCTCGATTGGGCCGGGCTCGAAGCGGAGCGGATGCGCGCGCTCGTCGACAAGGGGACGGTAGGCCAAGCCGAGTACGACCGCGCCGCGATCGCCCTGCGCGAAGCGACCGCGGTGCTCGAATCCGCGACGGCGAGGCTCTCCGAGGCCGAAACGCGGTTGGAACGGACCCGGATCCGGGCCCCCTTTGCCGGAAGGCTGGTGCGTGTCCCGAAAGAGGCGGGCGAGTTCCTGTCCGCGGGCGAACTGGCATTCCGGATCATCGATGACTCGGCGCTGCGCGTGGTCGCCTACCTTCCGTCCGCGCTGCTCGGGCGAGTCGAAGTCGCGGCGGAGATCCGGCTCGAAGCCCCTCCGGAGGAGCCCGGCCCGCCCCCGATCCTGGCGACCGTCTTCTCCATCGCGCCCGTGGCCGAAGGGAGAGCGCGCACCTTCCGAATGGAAGCGCGCGTCTCCGGAGCGGACCGCGCCTGGCGTCCAGGCATGACAGCGCTGCTCCGCCTGCGGATCGAAAAACAGGACTAGCTCCTCGCCACCCGCGAACTTCCATGCGCAAACCCTCCCGCTCCACCCTCATTGCGGCCGCCATCGTGGCGGGCGTCCTGGCCCTCGCGCTCGCCTTCGCGCCCGGGCGCCCCGCGCAGGCGAGCGGTGAGGAAGGGTCCGCGCGGGTGCGGGTGCGTGTCGAGGCGCTTGTCGCGCGGTCGCTCGCCCGGGAGGTGCGCGCTGGCGGGTTCGTTCGCGCGCGGCGCGACGTCACGCTCTTCGCCGAACGGGCGGGCAGGGTCGTCGACCTCCCGATCCCCGAGGGAGGCCGCGCCCGGGCGGGGGACCTCGTGGCGCGCCTCGATGCGACGATTCCGCGGGCGCGCCTGGCCGAAGCGCGCGTCGCCGCACGGGAGGCGGCGCTGAACCCCGACACCGCCGCGGCGGAGCTCGCGCGCCTCGACGCGGCTCTCCGTGTGGCGGAACACGAGTTGGCGCTCCATCAACCCGCCGCCCCCTTCGACGGCGTCGTGGAGAAGCACCACGTGGATCGCCACGAGTTCGTCGCCGCGGGGCATCCTCTCCTCGACTTGGTCGACCCGCGGGAGCTGGAGTTGCTGGTCGAGGTGGACGCGGAGATCGTCGCGGCCGTTCCGCTGGGGACCGACGTCTCCATCCAGGGTCTGGCCGACGGCGGTGCGGGCGGCGGCCGAGGCAGGGTCACGCGGGTCGCGGGCCGCGCAGAATCCCGTACCCACCGGTTCTCGGTGGAGATCGCCCTTTCGGATCCGGGCGCCTCGTTGCGCCCTGGCAGCTACGCCGAGGCTTCGATTCCTCTCCCCCCCTCGGCGCCTGCCGTCTACGTGCAGAAAGCCTCGGCCCGGCGCGAGGGCGGGGACCGGGGGGTCTTCGTGGAGCGCGAGGGGCGAGCGAACTGGATCTGGGCGCGGTTCGAGGAAGTACCGGCGCGTCCCGATCTCCTGCGCGTGGTCGACGGCCCGCTGCGGGACGGCGACCGCGTCATCGTGGCAGGGTTTCAGGGCCTCCTGGACGGGCGCGCTGTGGAGGTGGAGCAATGAGGGCGAAGACGCCCTCCCTCACGCGATCCGTCCTAAAACGCCGCGTCCTCCTCAACATCCTCTTCTTCGTCCTCGTGCTGGCAGGACTGTTTGCCGGCCGCGGGATCGCCGTCGACGCCTACCCCAACGTCGACCTCGACGCGGCGGCGATCCAGACGGTCTGGAGCGGTGCCTCCCCCGAGGAGGTGGAGCGGCTCGTGACCGCACGGATCGAGGAGGAGATCCAGGGCATCCAGGGCGTCGACCGCATCGTGAGCGACTCGCGCCCCAACCGGTCGAGCGTCCTGGTCAAGTTCGTCGAGACCTTGAGCGACGCCGACGTGGATCGCGCCTTCAGCGACATCCGCGCGGCACTCGAGCGGATCGAGGATCTGCCCGCCGACGCGCTGAAGCCGGTCCTGCAGCGCCAGACGGTCTTCGAGATCTTCCCCCTCGTCTCGATCGGGGTCGGCTTCGACCGTCCCGAGCGCGAGGCGACGGCGCGCGAGGTGGCGCGGGAGCTGCGCGAGGCGCTCCTCGCGCTGGACGGCATCGCGAAGGTGGACGACCGCAACCTGCCGGAGCCCGAACTCACCGTCCTGGTGGATCGCGCGCGGGCCGAGGCGCTCGACGTCACGCTGGAGGAAATCGTCGGGAAGCTCCGCGCCACGAACAGGAACGTCCCGGCCGGGGCGATCCGCGAGGAGGGGGGCGGGGAGGTGGCGGTCAAGGCGGCGGGGAACTACCGCGCCGCGCGCGATCTGGAGGCGACCGTCGTGCGGCACGATCCGGAGGGGGCGCATGTGCGCGTGGCGGACGTCGCGCGCGTGGTGGAGGCCACCAAGGAGCGCGACGTGAAGAGCCGCTTCCGCGGCCGCGACGCGATCATCCTCCCGGTGGTCAAGGACGAGGGGCGCAACTCCCTCGACCTGGTAGACGCGGTCAAGGCGGTCTTGGCGGAATTCCGCGCCCGCGGGCTTCCCGAAGGGATCGACATCGGCATCGCCGTCGACTCGAGCCAGATCATCCGCGACCGCCTCGGGGTCCTCCTCGCCAACCTCGGGCAAGGCGTGGTGCTCGTCTTCCTCATCCTCTGGGCCTCCATCGGGCTCAAGAACTCGGCGCTGGCGATGGTCGGCATCCCTTTCAGCTTCCTCGTCGCTCTCCTCTGCATGAGCGCGCTGGGCGTGACGATCAACGCGATCTCCCTCTTCGCGCTGGTCCTCGTCTCCGGAGTGGTGGTGGACGATGCCCTCGTCATCCTGGAAAACATCCACAGGTATCGCGAGCAGGGGTTGTCGCGCCGCGAGGCGGTGATCGTGGGCACGGAGGAGGTGCTCGGACCGGTGGTGAACTCGAGTCTCACGACCATCGCCGCCTTCCTCCCGATGCTCCTGACCGTGGGGGTGGTGGGCGAGTTCTTTTCGATCATCCCCAAGGTCGTGACGGCGGTGCTGATCGCGTCGCTCTTCGAGGCCTTCGTGATCCTGCCCGTCCACGTCTTCGACCTCTGGGGTAGGGAGCGGCCCCCGCCCCCCTCCCCCGCGCGGCCGGGCTGGTCGGTGCGCACGGGCGTGGCGCTGCGCGCCGCCTATGGACGCGCCCTCGTCTTCTGCCTGGGCCACCGGCGGGCGGTCCTTGCGGTGGTGCTCGCCGTCTCCCTCCTGGCCCTCTCGGTCTGGAAGCGGCTCGACACGCTGCTCTTCCCCTCCGATTTCCAGGTATTCTTGGTCAACCTGGAGATGCCCGCGGACGCCTCGCTGGAGGAGACCGCGGAGGCGTCCCGCGGGGTCGACGCGGTGCTGGAGCGGGTCAACCGCGAGGGGCCCTTTCGGGGGCAGATCGACGCCTGGACCACATCCATCGGCGTGGCGTTCAGCTCCGACAACGTCCTCGTCGTGGCGCCGCACATCGCGCAGGCATTCGTCTCCCTTTCCCAGGGGACCGGCGTCGATCCGTTGGCCATCAAGGACTACACCGCGCGCTTGATGGAGCGCATCCGCCGGGCGCCGGCGACCGAGGAGGAGCGAGGGATCGCCGCGCTCTTGGCGCGCTGCCGGAAGCTGAACGCCGACCCGCAGCAGGACGGGCCGCCCACCGGCAAGCCGGTTGCGGTGCGCGTCCGCTGCGACGACCTGGACGAGGCCGAGCGCGTCGCCGCCGACCTCCGCGCGGCGCTGCTCGCCATGCCCGGCGTCCACGATGTCGAGGACAACCACGACGAGGGGCGGGTGGAGATGCGCGTGGTGCTGGAGGAGGGAATGGCGGCCGCCCACGGGATCTCCTTCGAGCGCGCCGCCTTGGCCCTCGCGGCGGCGAACGACGGCGTCGTCGTCTCGGTGTTCAAGGATCCCGGCGCCGTCGAGGACGCGGATGTGCGCGTGCGGTTCCGCCCCGAGGACCGCGGGTCGGTGACCGACGTGGCGCGGGTGCGCCTGCGCGGGGAGAGCGGGGCGACAATCCCTCTGGGCGCGATCGCGCGCATCGAGGCGGAGCGCAGCCACGCCGGCATCTACCGCTACGACGGCCGTCGCACCATCCTCGTCACCGCCGACATCGACACCCGGGCCACCACCGCCGTCGAGGTGAACGAGGCGCTGCGGGCGCGCTTCGACCGACCGGACTACCTGCGGGCGCGCCCCGGCGTCCATCTGCGTTTCGGCGGCGAGTTCGAGGAGACGCGCAAGTCCTTCCGCTCCCTCGGTGAAGCGTTCCTCGTCGCCGTGCTCGCGATCTACATGCTTCTCGCGGCGCAGCTCGGGAGCTATCTGCAGCCTCTCATCGTCATGTTCACCGTGCCTCTGGCCTTCATCGGCGTCGTCTTCGGCCTGGCGATCACCGGGAACCCATTCACGATCATGGCGGGCATCGCGATGATCGGACTCACAGGCATGGTGGTGAACGGCGCGATCGTGCTCTTGAGCTTCGTGCGCGCCCGGCGCGAGGCGGGCATGGCGCCCGAGGAGGCGCTCTTGGAGGCGTGCCACTTGCGGGCCCGCCCGATCCTCCTCACCGCCCTCACCACCGTGGCGGGCCTGTTCCCGATGGCGATCGGACTCTCCGGCTACTCCAAGCTCTGGTCCCCGTTCGCCGCCACCCTCAGCTTCGGCCTCGGCTTCTCCACCCTCCTCACCCTCTTCATCATTCCGATTCTTTGCAAGGCAAGTCCGAAGCGCGCGTAAGGCGTGTCTGGATAAGGGATTGCGACGGCCGGGTGCGCCATTGATGGCGCAGCGGGCGGTCGTTCCGGCCTGCGCGGCCCACGCATTTCCCGTGGCAGGGTCACCGTTCTTCCCGTACTGTGCTGGGTGCGTGGAGCAGATCACCTGGGATGATCGGGAGGGTTTGCGCTGGATCCAGCTGGAAGGGGATCTGGACGTGGACGCCTGCAACCGGATCGAGGCCGAGTTCCGCAGCGCCGTGGAGGGCGGCGAAGGGGATGTGGTGGTCGTGCTCGACGGGGTCCCCTTCATGACGAGCCGCGGCCTCGGCATGCTCATCCAGGCGCATCAGCTCCTCCGGGACAAGGGGAAGCGCCTCCAGGTGCGAGGGCTGCGCCCCAATGTCCGCCGCATGTTCGACTCCGTGGGGCTCAGCCAACTCCTCGATACGGAGTGATCCTCTGGAGCGCGCCGTTAGAGTAGGGCAATGAGCCAGGCCTCGTCCTCCGCCCCCGGCACCCGCATCACCATGCGGGGCGGCATCCTCCAGGTGCCCGATCGGCCCCTGATCCCCTTCATCGAAGGCGACGGGACGGGCCGCGACATCTGGCGCGCCTCCGTGCGCGTCTTCGACGCCGCGGTCGAGCGCGCCTACTCCGGCAAGCGGTCCATCGCCTGGCACGAGGTGCTCGCGGGGGAAAAAGCGTACCGGGAAACACGAGAATGGCTGCCCCAGAGGACCATCGACGCCTTCCGCGAGATGCTCGTGGGCATCAAGGGGCCGCTGACGACGCCGGTGGGGGGAGGCATCCGCTCGCTCAACGTCGCCCTGCGCCAACTCCTCGACCTCTACGTCTGCCTGCGCCCCGTCCGCTGGTTCCAAGGCGTGCCGAGCCCGGTCGTCGAACCCTCCAAGGTGGACATCGTCATCTTCCGCGAGAACACGGAAGACATCTACGCCGGGATCGAGTGGGCCGCCGGCACCGCCGCCGCGCGGCGCGTCATCTCCTTCCTGCGCGAGGAGATGGGCGTCAAGAGCATCCGGTTCCCCGAGACCTCGGGCATCGGCATCAAGCCCATCTCGAGCGAGGGCACCCAGCGCCTCGTGCGCGCGGCCCTGCACTACGCCCTCGAGAACAAGCGCAAGAGCGTCACGCTCGTCCACAAGGGCAACATCATGAAGTTCACCGAGGGGGCGTTCCGCGACTGGGGCTACGCGCTCGCCGTCAAGGAGTTCCGGGGCAAGATCGTCACCGAGCGGGAGTCCTGGATCCTCGACAACAAGGAGCGCGATCCTGCGCTCTCCACGGAGGAGAACGCCCGAAGACTCGATCCGGGGTATGAGTGGATGGCGCCGGACAAGCAGGCGGAGGTGCGCGCCGAGGTGGACCAGGCGCTGAAGCTCTGGGCCACGCACGGCGACCGCAAGTGGCGTTCCCTGCTCCTCGTGCGCGACTCCATCGCCGACATCACCCTCCAGCAGGTCCTGACCCGCGCCGACAGCTTCGACGTGATCGCCACGATGAACCTCAACGGCGACTACCTCTCCGACGCGCTCGCCGCCCAGGTCGGCGGCATCGGCATCGCGCCCGGGGGCAACGTAAACTACGACACCGGCCACGCCATCTTCGAGGCCACCCACGGCACCGCTCCGAAGTACGCCGACCAGGACAAGGTGAACCCCGGCTCGGTGGTCCTTTCTGGCGAGATGATGCTGCGCTACATGGGGTGGAAGGAGGCGGCGGACCTCATCCTCACGGGGATGGATGGCGCCATCGGCGCCAAGACGGTCACCTACGACTTCCACCGCCAGATGAAGGGCGCCACGCTGCGCAAGTGCAGCGAGTTCGCCGACGACGTCATCGCGCACATGGCCTAGGCGCGCCCCGTCCCCCGGCCCCACGACGAGCCGCGCCGCGCGCCGCCCGCGCTACCGCCCGAGAGCGCGGCGCAGATTGAGCGCGAACTCCTGCGGCCGGTGCCAGCCCGTGATCGCCTGCTCGCCCTTCAATTCGGTGATCTTGCCGTCGGCGCCACGCACCCCCAGGTCGAAGGTGATGCGCTCGCCCGCCGCCGTGAAGGGCACCACCGCCGGGAGCGCCTTGAGGCCGAGCGCCTGGTAGCTCTTCCCCGTGTCCTTGTCCGAGTCGATGGAGGCGAGCACGCAGCCGCGCAGGAGCGCATCCACCTCCCGGTCGGGGTAGGTGCAGTACTCCGCGAGCCAGCAGTAGGCGTTGGCTTCGGTGAAGAAGTGGACCAGGAGCGGCTTGCGTGCGCGCCGCGCCTCCTCCTTCGCTTCCGCAAGGGTCCTGAGCGGCCACGCGGCCGGCGAGGCGACCCGCGGGCGGGCGCGGTCGAGTCCGCGCTCCGCCGCGAGCGCCGCCTCCTCGCGCCGGAACCGCGCGAAGTGTTCCGCGCGGATCTCGGCATGACGGCGCTCGATCACCCGTGCGGCGGGAACCCGCGGCGCATCGAGGCTGAGCACGCAGGCCGATCCGTCTGCCGCGACGGCGGCCACCGCGAAGGCGCGGCCGTCCTCCTCGAAGGGCACCTGGGGCTCGGCGAGGAGCATCATCCCTGCGAGAGCCAGGGGCGGGAGCGCGGCGGCGCGGTCGCCGCGAAGCGCCACCCAGCGGTCCGCTGCGCCGTCGTAGCGCCCGTCGCCGTCGCCATCCACCAGCAGCACCTCGCGGACCGTGCCCCCCAGGAAGCCGCGCCCGCGGCGGTGTTCCGCCGGGGCGAGGGTCGCCTCGGCCAGGTCGCGGCCGCGGTAGGCGAGGACCAGGTTCACCAGGCCGCCGGCGCAGGGCACGGCGTCGAACCGGACCGTGAACCCCTCGGCGGTGGGCACCGCCCTTCCGCGCTGCGCGCCCTTCCCGCCGGACGCATAGAGAAGGCCCAAGGCCTCGGTCCCCTCCGGCGCGTCGAAAGCCAGCAGAGCGTCCTTGCCGAAGAGCCGGCAGGAGGCGAAGCGCGCCCGGGGCGAGAGCTCGCCGGCAAAGGCCGCCCCGGCCGGCCGTTTCTCCGTGAGGACGAGGCGCAAGAGGGGGGCGGGGGCGAGGGGCGCCACCTCCGCGCTCGTCCGAGACTGTAGGGCGATGCGCACCGACTCCGCGTCGGCGGCAAGGCCCGCGGCGGCGAGGAGAAGGAGCCAGGAAACGCGCATCGGGGAGGCCACACTATAGCCCGGGCTGTCTTACAATCCGGTCATGCGCTGCTCCGCTCTCTTCCTGTTGGCCACGGCGCTTTCGGCGCGCGCGGGCGATCCCATCACCGACCAGTTCCGGGCATTCCTGGGAGACCTGAAGGGGCGCTGGGCCGCCGAAACCCACTCGGAGAGCCGGACCGTCCTCATCAAGGAGTTCCGCAGGTTCGACCATTCCGAGGCGGTGGCGTGGCTCGTCGCCGAGGTGGTGACCAAGGAGACCGCCGCCGACGTCGTGCGCGAGGCGCTGCGCATCCTGGGGGGATACAAGAACCTCGCGGCGGTCGCGGAGATCATCGAGAGCTACGACCGCAAGCTGAAGGATCGCGAGCAGAAGGCGCACTTCCTGCCCGTGCTGGGCCGGCTCACCGGCGAGGAGTCGCAAAAGCGGATCGAGCAGGCGTTCAAGCAGAGCGACGCACGGATGCTCATCGGGGCGTGCGACGCCGCGGGCATCCGCAAGCTGCCCGAGTTCCGGCCGCTGGTCGTGGCGCTCCTCAAGCACCGCACGATGCAGGTGCGCGTGGCGGCGCTCCAGGCGCTCTTGGCGATGCGGGCCGAGGAGGCGCTCCCCGAGATCTTCCAGCTCTTTTGCGCCGAGACGAGCAACCGCGTGCGGTACGAAGCGTGGTGCGCGCTCACCTCCCTCGTGCGCGATACGACGCTCCCCTACGACCCCGCCGCCTGGAAGGAGTGGCACACCCAGCGGGTCGCCGAAGTGCCCGCCGGTCAACCCAACCCGTGGGGCACCTTCCCCTCCATCCAGGGGACGCCCGCCCAGCCGGCCTGGTTCTTCGGCATCCCGGTCTTCGCGGACCGCATCTGTTTCGTCATCGACACCTCCGGCGACATGAACAACGGCTGGGCGGTCGACCTCTACGCCGAGCGGGAGAAAAAGGAGCCCGAGCAGATTCCCGGCTTCTTCTCGGTGAAGACCCGCTGGCTTCTGGCGCGCAATCACATCCGCCGCTGCCTCGAACTCCTCCCCGAATCGACGGAGGTCGCCTTCGTCTTTTTCAACAAGGAGATCCAGACCTACCCCGAGGACCGGGTGCGCTACCTCAAGAACAGCTCCGGGACGCGCGACCGGATCTTCCGGTTCCTGGACGACGAGGTGAAGCGGACGGCCACGACCGACATGTACGACGCCTTCAAGGCCGCGTGGGGGTTTTTGGGCAGCGGCAACGCGGACAAGAATTTCAGCTCCGGCTGCGACACGATTCTGTTCGTGACCGACGGCCTCCCCGCCGACGGGGAGATGAAGCACCGGCCCGACCGGCTCCGCGACGAGGTCTGGAAGGCGACCTTCCTGCCCCGGATCCGGGTGCACACCGTCGGCCTCCACAACCACGCCTACGAACTGCTGAAGAACGCGGCCAAGGACTCGGGGGGGCTTTACGTCCACGCCCAGGAGGCGGGGGACGAGGCCGAGCCCCAGGACCTGGAGTTCTGGCCGGCCAAGAAGAAGGCGTTCGAGGAGGCCCGGAAGGCCAAGAAGTCTTAGGGATTCCCCGGGCCCTGCGGGGGGGTACAATTCCAGGACTGGAGGAAGCTTCATGCGTACCCTCGTTGCAATTCTTGCCCTCTCGGCGCTCCTGTTCGCGACCGAGACCCCCAAGCCGGTCGAGGCGACCTCGGAGGACCAGGCGACCAAGGCGCTCGCCGACTTCGAAGCCGCCTACAAGGGCTCGAAGGAGGTCGAGGACCGGCAGGCCGCGATCTTCAACCTCCACGCGGTTCCGCACGACCGCGTCATCGCCAAGCTCGCCTCCCTTCTCCGCAGCCGCGACGAGCAGATCCGCAACGTCGCCGCCCTCGCCATGGGCGGTCAGAAACACAACGTCCCGAAGGCGGGCGAACTCCTCATGAAGGCGTTCAAGGCGGAGTTCCGCAACGAGCTCGTGCTCGCATCCGTCATCGACGGCATGTCCGACCTGAACTACCTGGGGTACTGGCCCGACCTCGAGAAGTGCCTCGTGGACCTTCGCGCGGCGGTTGCGGTCCGCGCCCTCGACCTCGTCGCGGCCAACAAGGATTGGCGCGCCTGGGAGACCCTCCTGAGCCTCTACAAGAAGCAGATCGCCAAGGGCTACTCCTGGGAGACCGGCGAGGTCACGGTCGACACCGGCGCCGAGGGCACCGCCGACCAGGAGGCGGCCGAGGCGGCGTGGACGGCGAAGTACGGCGAAGGCGGCTCCAAGGCGAAGGCAGCGGCGACCGGGAAGGCCGGCGCGCGGCGGGAAGTGAACCTGCGCGCCCAACTGCGGCGTACGGTGAAGGAGCTGACCGGCATCGCCTTCGACAGCGGCCTGGACTTCGAGGACTGGGTGATGGAGCACTACGGCGAGATCGCCGCCAAGGTGGCGGTCATGGAGGGCAAGGACCCTGTCGCGGCGGAGGCCAAGGCCAACGCCGAACTGCCCGCCAAGAAGAAGCAGATCGCCGAGGAGCGCGAGAAGCTCGAGAAGATCGCCGAACAGAACCGGAAGATGCGCGAGGGGAAGTAACGTCGCCCCGGGTGCGCGTCAGAGATCGATCTCTTCGCCTTCCTGCGCCACGTCCTCGCCTCCCGTCACCAGATGAGGGTTGGTGTGGTTGAGGTGGAGGAACCGCAGCCGCGCGCGGGTGCCCTCGAGCAGGCGCCGCGTCTCGCTCATGAGCGGGTGGCGCACCTTGGTGATGTCGCGGTGGGGGAGCTCCTCCAAGGAGGCGAAAGTGCCGTCGACGTAGAGATAGTCGACCTGGCCGGCCAGGGCGGCGAGGGAGCGGTCCCAGAGTTCCCATTTGTCGATGTCGGGCAGGAAGAGCACCTTTCTCCGCGGCCCCTCGATGAGGAAGCCGACGGTGTCGGTGAACTCGGCCCTGTGCGGCACGAGGAGCGGCGTCACGCGCAGCCCCCCGGGGAGGTCCACCGCCTGGCCGGGGATCAGACGCCGCGGCGCGATGTGTCCATCCCGCGCAAGGAGGCTCCAGGGGCCGTTGCGGCCGAGGAACCCCTCCATGCTCTCCGTCGCGTAGACCGCGACGCCCTGCGCCGCCATCGTCTCCTTGCCGAGGTACATCAGGCCGGTGTAGTGGCCGATGTGGCCATGGGTGAGGAAGATGCCGTCCGGGGGCCTCCCGCCGGTGAGCGCGTGGAGCTGCGCCGGCAGGTCGGGCGTGGCGTCGAAGAGGTAGGCCTGTCCTAGCCCGCGGTGGACCACGCCGACACAGGAGACCTTCTCGGCGCGACGCAGGCCCGCCCGCGCCTCGCTGCAGGGGGGCTTGGTGCAGCCGAGGTGCGGCATCCCGCCGTCCTGGGCGATGCCGAGTACGACGAGCCGCCAACCTTCCATTTCGGGGTCGCCCCGCCGAGGCGCCGCGCAGGCTGCGAAGAGCAGGAGCGCGAGCGTCCAGCGCACGGCGTCATCATAGCGGGAACGGTGGGGGGCCTTGGTAACGTAGGCTCATGGCGAAGCTGGGCGAACTCTCCGCCGCCGTGGGCGGCAAGCTCCTCGGCCCCCCGGGGACGGACATTACGGGTGTCTCCTCCCTCCTGGAGGCGGGGTCCGGCGACCTCGCGCCGGTCGATACCGATAAATACCTGGGGCTTGCGCGCGATTCCAAGGCGGCCGCCTTCATCGTGGACGGGCGCATCGACGCCGGCTTCCGCCGTCCGCACATCCGGGTCGCCTACCCCTTGGTCGCGCTCAACCGGATCATCGAGATCCTGGGGCTCTCCCGCCAGCGCCCCGCCCCCGGCATCCACCTCACCGCGCTGGTCCACGCGACCGCCGTCCTGGCGCCCGACGTCTCCGTCGGCCCCTACTGCGTGGTCGCCGCCGGCGTGCGGATCGGCCGTGCCTCCGCGCTCGCGTCCCATGTCCACGTGGAGAAGGGCGTCGCGATCGGCGAGGAGTGCGAGGTGGCGCCGGGCGCGGTGCTTTGCGAGGGGGTGACCCTCATGAACCGGGTGCGGATCGGGGCGCACGCGGTCCTGGGCCGCCCGGGGTTCGGATACGTGCCCGGGCCCGAGGGGCCGGTGCACCTCCATCATGTGGGCCGCGTGCTCCTCGAGGACGACGTGCACATCGGTGCCGGGAGCGCGGTGGATCGCGCCCGGTACGGCGTGACGCGGCTCTCGCGCCACGTCAAGCTCGACAACCTCGTGCAGGTCGGCCACAACTGCGTGATCGGGGAGCGCAGCATGCTCTGCGGCCAGGTCGGGGTGGCGGGTAGCGTCCGGATCGGGATCGACTGCCTCGTGGGGGGTCAGGCGGGCATCGCCGACCACACCGTGATCGGGGATCGGGTCCGGGTCGGGGCGCAGTCCGGGGTGTTCGGCGTGGTCGAGGCGGACCAGGATCTCTTCGGGACCCCGGCCCGCGCGCGCAGGGCGGCGATGCGCGAGCAGATCGCCCTGCGCCGGCTCGCCGAAAAGGACGGCGCCGCCGGGGACAGCGACGCGCCGTGAAGAGCGCCCACGAGCCCCGGCTCCGCGCGCCGGTCGAGTCGTTCCTCGCCCGGCTCCGCGCGGGCGCCGCGACGCTCCCGATGGCGGACCTCGCCGCGCTCTTCGGTGCCGAGGGCGAGTTGATGGAGAAGGCGCGGGCGCGCGGGGATCTCGCGATCCAGGACGGCCGCTTCCGCAACGGAGGGGAACAGATCGTGGCGCCGGCGGGCCGCGTGGAAATCGAGATCCCCGACCTCTTGCGCGGCACCGTGGAAGTGGCGGCTGACGGCTTCGTGCTGGCCTTCCCGCAGGCCGACTTCGCACCGCGGGCCTGCGCGCAGATCGCCTTCTTCCGCAAGTGCTTCGAGCTGCGCGCCATCCGCGTGTCGCCGGGGGAGATGGTGCTCGATTTCGGGGGAGGCCCCGCCGACCGCCGCTTCACGTTTTGAGGCCTCCTGCTGCGTGATAGACTCCGCTCGCCCATGGGAAGCACCAAGGCTCGGCAGGCGCCGGCGACGCGCGGCTCCGGACTTTCCCGCGACGGATTGCTCCGCCTCTACCGTCTCATCTACGCCTCGCGCAAAACCGACGACAAGGAGATCCAGTTCAAGCGCCAGAATCGCGCCTACTTCCAGATCAGCGGGGTGGGGCACGAGGCGCTCTGCGCGGCGGCGGGCCTCGCCGCCCGTTCCGGGACCGACTGGGTCTACACCTACTACCGCGACCGCGCCCTGGCCCTCGCCCTGGGCGTCACCCCCTACGAGATGCTCCTCCAGGCGGTCGGGTCGGTGGAGGATCCCGCGTCCATCGGGCGGCAGATGCCGTCGCACTGGGGGCACGAGCGCTTCCACCTCGTCTCCTCCTCTTCGCCCATCGCGACGCAGTACCTCAATGCGGTGGGATGCGCCGAGGCGATCGTCAAAATGAAGGCGCACAAGGAGATGCGGCCGGAGGGGAGCGGGGGCTTCTCGGAGGACGAGGTCGTCCTCGTCACCGGGGGGGACGGCTCCACCAGCGAAGGTGAGTTCTGGGAGGCGCTCTCCAGCGCCTGCGTGATGAAGCTCCCCGTGCTCTTCCTCATCGAGGACAACGAGTACGCCATCTCCGTGCCGCGCGAGGTCCAGACCCCGCAGAACTCCATCCTGAAGGCGGTGGCGGGGTTCCAGCCGCTGGCGCACTTCGAGTGCGACGGCTGCGACCCCGTGGCCTCCTACGAGACGATGGAAGAGGCGTTCGCGCACGTCCGCTCCGGGGCGGGCCCCGCCCTGGTGCGCGGCCACGTCATCCGGCCCTACTCCCACTCCATGTCGGACGACGAGAAGGCCTACCGCACGGCGACCGAGATCGAGGCGCAGTGGAAGCGCGACCCCGTCGCGACCTTTCCCGAGCGGCTCCTGCGCGAGGGGGTCGCCACCGCGGAGGAACTGGAGGCGCTGCGCAAGGAGGTCGACGCGGAGATCGAGGATGCGGCCGATCGCGCGCTGAAGGCGCCGTGGCCCGAGAAGAGCCGCGAGGCGGCCGAACGGTTCGTCTTCAGCCCCGACGTCGATCCGACTTCCGACGCCTTCGCCACCGAGCCGGCGTTCACCGGCGAGCCGCGCACCATGGTGGACCTCATCAACGAGTGCCTGAGGGACGAGATGAAGCGCGACCCGCGCATCGTCCTGTTCGGCGAAGACGTCGCCGACGCCAGCCGCGAGGAGGCGCTCGCGGAGGTGAAAGGCAAGGGGGGCGTCTTCAAGCTCACCCATGGGCTGCAGCGCGAGTTCGGGGGCCACCGCGTCTACAACTCGCCGCTGGCCGAGGCCAATATCCTGGGACGGACCGTGGGGATGGCGACCCGCGGGTTGAAGCCGGTGGCCGAGATTCAGTTCATCGACTACATCTGGCCGGCCTTCGAACAGATCCGCAACGAGTGGGCGGTGCTGCGCTGGCGGTCGGGCAACACCTTTTCCTGCGGCAGCGTCGTGCGCACCACCATCGGCGGCTACATCCGCGGCGCGCTCTGTCACAGCCAGAGCGCCGAGGTACTCTTCACCCACATCCCCGGCATCCGCGTCGTCTATCCCTCCACCGCGCTGGACGCCTGCGGGCTCTTGCGCACTTCGATCCGCTGCGACGATCCGGTGCTCTTCCTCGAGCACAAGCATCTCTACCGGCAGACCTACAACCGGTCGCCCTCCCCCGGCCCCGACTACATGATCCCTTTCGGGAAGGCGAAGGTCGTGCGCGCGGGGGACGACGTCACCCTGGTCACCTACGGCGCGCTGGTGGAGCGGAGCCTCCGCGCGGCGACGGCGCTGGCGGAGGAGGGGATCTCCTGCGAGGTGATCGACCTGCGCACCCTGCAGCCTTACGACTGGGAGGCGATCGCCGCGTCGGTGCGCAAGACGAACCGCGTGGTGGTGGCGTACGAGGACAACCGTTCCTGGGGCTGGGGCGCCGAGATCGCCGCCCGGATCGCCGACGAGTGCTTCGAGATGCTCGATGCGCCGGTCAAGCGCATCGGGGCCCTCGACACCTTCGTTGCCTACAACCCCGACCTCGAGGACGTCATCCTCCCGCAGACCGAGGACTTGGCCGCCGCCGCGCGGGAAGCGGCCCGCTACTGACCGCTCCCCGGTCTCGCGCCGAGGACCCCCGCGCGGCTAGACTGGGCGCATGGCCGCCTGGATCACCTGCCTCCTCCTGGCCGCTCCCGAGGCGTCGGCCACGGAGATGCTCAAGATCGCATGGGCCTCGCAGTACGAGTGGAAGGAGGACCAGGTCGCCAATGCGACCGTCGGCTTCCGGTTCACGGTGAAGCGCAAGTGGGGGCAGGGGGGCGAGTCGGAATACGAGGGAAAGGGGCAGGTGGTCCTGGTGGGGGACGCGGTGGTGCGGCGCCACTACCGCGGGCTGGCGGAGGATCGTCGCAAGGAGGTGGACGGCCACCTCGACTGGGTCCTGGGTCGCTTCGTCCGCAAGCCCTTCGAGCAGGAGTTCCAAGGGATCGCCATCACCGGGCCCGAGGAGGCTCCCTCGGAACGCGTAAAGGTGACGGCGGGCCCCCGGGTTTTCTATCTCCACAAGGACCGCCTCGACGGCGTCGCGGTGGAGCGGTTCAAGGACCCGCGCACCAACCAGCCGTTCCTGGTCCGCTTCGATTACGGCCTGCAGGAGGTGCGCGGCGGCTACATGGCGGTCTCGGAGACCTACGAGTACACCTACGAGGGCTCCAAGCGCGAGCAGGCGCGCGTCCTCAAGCTGGCGGCCTCCGGGGAGATCCCGGCGCCCGCGACCTACGCGTACCGCGAGCGCCAGCCTGGAGGGGTCGAGTCCGACATCGTCTTGACCTTCGATGCGCCGGTCTTCGACCTGCCCGATCCCGTCACGCTGAGCGCCGAGGGCAGAGAGCTCCTCAAACAGGCGTGGGATCGCCGGGTCACGCTCCCCGATGGCCTCGCGATCTCCGCGGACTTCACGCGGGCGACCGATCCGCGCGCAGCGCGCTGGGTGACCCGGCGGGTGGTCGGCTCGATGCGGTTCACCATGCCGGCCACCGTCGATGTGCTCATCGACGAGCAGAAGACCGGGGTGAGCGACCGGGACCGGCTGGCGCGGATCCGGGAGGCTGTGGAGGAGGATCTGCGCTGGGCCTTCGGGCTCCTGAGGGCCCACCCCTTCGAGGAGGAGTTCTCCGGGTGCGGCTTCCAACTCTCCCCGGCGGAGAAGGGGACGACGGTAGTCGTCCTCGGATACCCCGAGGCCCTCGCCTTCCGGCTCGCGGACGGCCGCATGACGGCGCATCTCGAGAACGGGCTCGACGACGATGCGTGGTGGGAACACAAGAGCCGCAAGCAGTCCGACGGCCGCTGGCTCCTCGAAAGCCTCGCGCGCAAGATCGAGGGGGAGACCTACACGCAAAAGCTCGCGTACGACAAGGTGAAGGGGTTGCAGGTGCCCAATGGGTTCGAGCGATTCGTGGCGGAATCGGCGGCCCGCGGGCGCGCCCGGGGCGTCGACGAGTACGACCTCAAGAAGCTGAAGGCGGAGCCAAGCGGCTGACAGCGCGCCCGCATGCCCCCGCCGGCTGCACGTCGCTTCGCGGCACTGCGGCTAGGCTCGTGGCGTCACTTGCCCGCAAAGAGGTGGATCCCGGCGCGGATCGCGCCGTAGAAGTCCTCCACGAAGTAGCGCTCGTTCGGGCTGTGGGCGCGCTCTCCCGGCGCGTAGGTTCCGATGAGGAGAGGTTGGACCCCGAGGAGCTTTTGGAACAGGTTCACCACCGGGATCGAACCCCCGGCCCGCGTCAGCGCGCAGGGCTTTCCGAACGCTTTTTCCAGCGCGCCTCGCGCGAGCTTCGCCCAGCGGGTCTCGGGATCGGTGAGGACCGGCGGTGCGCCGTGCCCCATGCGCAGCTCCATCCGCACCCCCGGCGGGAGATGCTTCTCCATGTGGAGGCGGAGCGCCTCGCCGATCGCCTCCGGCTCCTGGTCGGGGACGAGCCGGCAGGTGATCTTGCAGCCGGCCCGGGAAGGGATGATGGTCTTGGATCCCTCGCCCTGGTAGCCGCCGTAGAGCCCATTGATCTCGCAGGTGGGACGCGCCGTCTCGCGCTCGGTGGAGGTGTAGCCCTCCTCGCCGAAGAGGGAGGGGGAACCGGTCTCCGCCAGGAACGCCGTCTCGACGAAGGGAACCTTCGCGAGCCGTGCCCGCTCGGTGGCCTCCAGCGGTTTCACGGCGCCGTAGAACCCCTCGATGGCCACCGTGCCTCGGCGATCATGCAGGGAGCCGATGAGCCGTCCCAGCGCGGTCGCGGGGTTGGCGACGGTGCCGCCGTATCCGCCGGAATGGAGGTCGCGGGAGGGGCCGGTGAGCAGCAGCTCGGCGGCCAGAATGCCGCGCAGCCCGTAGACGAGCGCCGGGACACCCTTCGCCACCCCGGAGGTGTCGGCGATGACGAGGGCGTCCGCGGCGAGGGTCTCCTTGTGCGCCTCCAGGTAGCGCTGGACCACCGAGCCCCCGCTCTCCTCCTCCCCCTCGATGATGAAGCGCAGGTTCGTCGGCAGCCCTCCCGCCCCCTTCGTCCAGCACTCCGCCGCAAAGACCATCGCGAGGGAGGGGCCCTTGTCGTCGGCGCAGCCGCGCGCGCGGATCTCCCCCTCCTTCACCACCGGCTCGAATGGCGGGGACGTCCAGAGTTCGAGGGGCTCGGGCGGCTGCACATCGTAGTGCCCATAGACAAGGAGCGTCGGCCTCCCCGCCCCCTCCCCGCAGCGTCCGTGCACCGTAGGCAGGCCGTCGCCCTGGAAGAGTCCGGCCGCGCATCCCGCCTCCTCCAGCCGCGCACGTACGAATTCCGCCGCGCGGCGCGCGTCGGGGTGCCGGTCGCGCTGCGCGCTCACCGAGGGGATGCGCAGGTAGGCGAGGAGCTGCGTCAGGAACCGTTCGCGGTGAGTCTCGAGGTAACGGAGAGCGCCATCCATGGGCACAAGCTAGTGTCGCTTCCCCGAAGTTCGCGCGGGGGGTGAATCGGGTTCTGTGCCCCAAGCTTGGAGGTAATGGGGCATCATGCCCTCGATGACCTCGACGATGCCTTCAAGCGGGCCTTCGAATCC
>Ga0187893_10004922_pt1 | contig 24719 bp, 19 predicted proteins | sample MA1701074metaG_FD_139574 | JGI IMG/M metagenome (GOLD analysis project Ga0187893, IMG submission 139574) | White microbial mat communities from a basaltic lava cave in the Kipuka Kanohina Cave System on the Island of Hawaii, USA - MA170107-4 metaG ... | reverse complement strand
CTCCTGGCCGAGGCGGACTTGCGCGGGATGGTGTTCGGCGAGTTCCGCGCGGAGATCGCGGGGGAGCGCCTTGCGGGCGCCGCGCTCGGCGAGCGGTTCGATCCCGCGCGTCATGCGCGGGGCGTGGAGGTGAAGGGGGCGACGCTGACGGAACTCGCGGTGACGCGCGTGGGGGAGGGCTGGGCGGCGCAGACGGTGGTGGACGTATGAAGACGCACGACATGAAAGAGATCGCCCCCGCGCTCCACGAGATCGCGCGGAGCGGCGACATGAAGGTGCCTGTGCGCCTCGCGGGCGGGCTCGATCTCGTGGGCGCCATGGGCGACCAGGTGCGCGAGCAGATCGTCAACGTGGCGCGGCTCCCGGGCATCGTGGGCGCCGCCTTTTGCATGCCCGACGCGCACTGGGGCTACGGGTTCCCGATCGGGGGCGTGGCCGCTTTCGACGCGGAGGCGGGGGGCGTCCTCTCCATGGGAGGCGTCGGCTTCGACATCTCCTGCGGCGTGCGGCTCTACCACACCGGGCTCGGCGAGGAGGAGGTCCAGGCACGCAAGCCGGCCCTGGCGGACGAACTCTTCAAGACCGTCCCGTCGGGGATGGGCTCGGAGGGCAAGATCCACCTCGATCTGGATCGCATCGACCAGGTGCTCCTCGACGGCGCGCGCTGGGCGGTGGCGCAGGGGTATGGGCCGGAGGAGGAGCTGGAGTTCGTCGAGGAGCGCGGGCGCATGGAGGGCTCCGATCCGGCGGAGGTCTCCCACATCGCCAAGCGCCGCCAGCGGGCGGAGATGGGGACGCTCGGGTCGGGCAACCACTATCTCGAGGTGCAGGTGGTCGACCGCGTCGACGACGAGGCCGCTGCCCGCGCCTACGGCCTCGCTCCCGGCGACGTGGTGATCATGATCCACTGCGGCTCCCGCGCCCTGGGGCACCAGGTCGGGACCGACTACATCGCCGTCCTCGCCGCCGCCGCGTCGAAGTACGGCATCCCCTATCCGGAGCGGGAGCTCGCCTGTGCGCCGATCGACTCGCCGGAGGGGCGGCGCTACTTCGCGGCGATCTGCGCCGGCGTGAACTGCGCCCTGGCGAACCGCCAGGTGATCGGCGGGCTCGTGCATCGAGCCCTCGCCAAGGTATTCGGCGAAAAGACGCCGCGGCTCATCTACGACGTGTCGCACAACACCTGCAAGGTGGAGGAGCATGTCGTGGATGGGCGGCGCCGGCGCCTCCACATCCACCGGAAGGGGGCGACCCGCGCCTGGGGCCCCGGGCATCCGGGCCTGCCCGAGATCTACCGCGACGTGGGGCAGCCGGTCTTCATCGGCGGCACGATGGGCACCGCCAGCTACGTCCTGCGCGGGACCGAACTGAGCGCGGAGCGCGCGTTCGGCTCCACCTGCCATGGGGCGGGCCGCGCCATGAGCCGCAAGGAGGCGACCCGCCGCTGGACTGCGGATCAGGTGATCGCCGAACTCAAGCACCGCGGCGTCGCGCTGCGCGCGGCCAGCCGCCGCGGCATCGTGGAAGAAGCGCCCGGCGCCTACAAGGACGTGGAAGAGGTCGTCCAAGGCGCCCACGAAGCCGGCCTCTCCGCCAAAGTCTGCCGCCTCCGGCCCATCGCCTGCATCAAGGGCTAGCCCCCGGACTTGGATTGCAAACCCCGGCTGAGCACAACCCACTGCAAGCACTTGAGTTGTGTCGCTGAGGTGCGCCACGAGTGGCGCAGGGAGGGGGTGCAGCAGCCAGCCCGACGGCGCGACCGTATCCTCCCCGTAACAGGGGGGGGCCTGGCGCCGCCGGCGGCGTAGGCTTGGTCCATGCGCACGCTCCTCGCTCTTTCGCTGCTCCTCCTCCCCGCCGCCGCCGACGAGCGCGACGATCTGCGAAGGGAGAACGAGCGTCTGAAAGCACTCGTCGAACGGCTCTCAGCCCAGCTCGAGGGAACGGCGAAGCCCATCAACCTGGCCCGGACGAACCTCGCGCGGGTGACCGCGTCGTCGGTGAACGGTGGGCGATCGCTGGCCAACGTCTTCTACGGAGTCTTGAACCTCTTCGACGACGGATCGCACTGGCACGACAACATCAACTACACCTCCTGGCTCTCGAATGGCGAGCCGAGCCCGTGGGTCGAGGTGCGTTTCGACCGGCCGGTGACGGTCTGCTCGGTGGAGGCGGAGGGTGGGCCCGCCTACCGGGTGCGACTCCTCGCGTCCGCCGGAGGCGAGTCGGCGCCCGACCCGCGCGGGCCGACGGCCGGCGTCGCCGCAGTGCGCGTCACCTTCGATGCGGGCGCGGCTGGCGGAAACGTCCAGGCGCGGGAGATCCGCATCCTGGGCTTCCCGCCCGAGGGGATCGAGGTGACCACTCAGGAGCCGCGCATCCTCCTCGACGACGCCCACGCCCTGAAGGTCGCGCGGGAGCGGTTCGACGCTTGGAAGCAGGCGCTCCTCCAAGGCGCCCAGGAAGAGGTGACTCCCGAGGGCGACTCCTTCGTGATCCTCTTCCGGCGCGGGCCGCAAGAACTCCTGCGCGTCCGCGTTTCCGCCGCTGCGGTAGAGGAGGAGCCGCGCGCAGACCTCGCGCCGCGCCGATAGCGCGCGCCCCCTCCCCGCCCCCCTCCTCCCCTTCGCCGTGGCGAAAACGGTTGCCCGGAGCCGCGCCGGGAGAGGCCCCCCGCGGCTACACTGGCAGCCGTGCAGGTCCATGACAGCGTCCTCGGCGTGATCGGCGACACCCCGATCGTGCGGCTCAGCCGCCTGGCGAAAGGAATCGCCTGCACCGTCCTGGGCAAGCTCGAAAACGTCAACCCCGGCGGCTCCCTCAAGGACCGCATCGGCGCCTACATGATCGAGAAGGCGGTGAAGGAGGGGAAGCTCAAGCCGGGGGGGACGGTGGTGGAATCCACGTCCGGGAACACGGGGGTGGGCCTCGCTCTCGCCTGCGCCGTGAAGGGCTACCGGCTCATCTGCACCATGCCCGACAAGATGAGCCAGGAGAAGATCAACCTGCTGCGCGGATATGGGGCGAGGGTCGTGGTGACGCCGACCGCCGTACCCAAGGAGGATCCCCGCCACTACGTCCAGACCGCCAAGCGGATCGCCGCGGAGACCCCCAACGCGCATTACATCGACCAGTTCAACAACCCCGACAATCCGGAGGCGCACTACCGCGTCACGGGCCCCGAAATCCTCCGCCAGCTGGACGGAAAGCTCGACGTGCTGGTCCTCTCCATGGGCACCGGGGGCACCCTCACCGGCGCCGGGCGCTACCTGAAGGAAAAGATCAAGGGATTGCGCATCGTGGGCGCCGATCCCGAGGGGTCGATCTACACCACTTTGGTGAAGACCGGGAAGCCGGGTCCCATCGACGTCTACAAGATCGAGGGGATTGGCCACGATTACGTGCCCGGCACCTGCGATCCCAGCCTCCTGGACGACTGCATCACCGTCTCCGACCGCGCGGCGTTCCAGATGGCGCGGCGGCTGGCGCGGGAGGAGGGGCTCTTCGTCGGCGGATCCACCGGCGCGAACGTCGTGGCCGCCCTGCGCGTGGCGCGCACCCTTCCGGCCGGCGCTACCCTGCTGGTCCTGCTCTGCGACACCGGGGAGCGCTACCTCTCCAAGCAGTGGAACGACGACTGGATGCGCGCCAACCAGTTCCTCGAGGAGGAGGAGCTCGTGACCGCGGGGGGCATCGTGGGGCACCGCGCCCGCGATCTCGAGCCCCTCATCGCCGTGGAGGCGGAGGTGAGCGTGCGCGCAGCCATCCGCCTCATGCGCACCCACGACATTTCGCAGCTTCCGGTGCGGCGGGACGGCGCGCTCGTGGGTTGCCTCCTCGAGCACCAGGCGATCGACCTCCTCTTCCACGGGAGCGATCTGGACAAGCTCGCCGTGAGCAAGGTCATGGGGCCGCCGCTCCCGGTCCTGCCCGCTGAAACCTCGGGGGCGGAGGTCGCCTCTCTGCTGGCGCGCGGCACCAGCGCCGTGCTCGTGGACCGTGGAGGGGGGAACCTGGTGGTCCTGACCAAGTTCGACCTCATCCACGCCCGGGCGGAATAGCCGGTCCTAACGCTAGGTTCGGTCGGGGGAGGCGGGAATAATCCCCCCATGGCCGACGGCTTCGGAACTCGGGCAATCCACGCGGGGCAAGCCCCCGACCCGACCACGGGCGCCATCATGACGCCCGTCTATCTCACCTCGACCTACGTGCAGGAGGAGCCCGCGCGGCACAAGGGGTATGTCTACGCGCGCGGAGACAACCCCACCCGGCGCGCCCTCGAGGGCTGCCTCGCCGATCTCGAGGGGGGGGTACGCTGCGTCGCCGCGGCTTCCGGCCTGGGGGCTTCTACGGTCGTGCTGAGCGATCTCGGCAGCGGGGCCCGTCTCGTCGCAGGCAACGACCTCTACGGCGGCACGCGACGCCTCTTCGAAAAGGTCTTCCGCGGCCTCGGCCAGAAGGTCGACTACGTCGACACTTCCGACCTCGACGCCTTGGCCGGTGCCCTGGAAGGCGCCCCCACCTCCCTCCTCTGGCTCGAGACGCCCACCAACCCGCTCCTCAAGATCACCGACCTCCGCGCCGCCTGCGAGCTGGCGCGCTCGCGCAAGGTGCCGGTCCTCGTGGACAACACCTTCGCCTCGCCCTATCTGCAGCGCCCCCTCGAGCATGGCGCCGACGTCGTCCTCCACTCCCTCACGAAATACCTGGGCGGGCACAGCGACGTGATCGGCGGCGCGTTGGTCGTGAAGGACCCGGCGCGCGGCGAGCGCTACCACTTTCTCGCCAACGCCATGGGCCCCTGCCTCGGCCCCCTCGACAGCTTCCTCGTCCTCCGCGGACTGAAGACGCTCCATGTGCGCATGGAACGCCACTGCGACAACGCCGAGCGTCTCGTCTCGTGGCTCGACGGCCACACGCGGGTGACCCGCGTGTTCCACCCCTCCCTGCCCGAACACCCGGGGCACGCGGTGGCGCGGCGCCAAATGCGCCGCTTCGGCGGGATGGTGAGCGTCGAATTGAAGGGGAGCGTCGAGGAGGCCAAGCGGTTCGCCTCCTCCACCCGCCTCTTCGCCCTGGCGGAGAGCCTGGGAGGCGTCGAGTCGCTCATCGAACACCCCGCCAGCATGACCCACGCCTCGGTGCCCGCCGAGGAGAGGCGCAAGGCCGGCTTCGCCGACGGCCTCCTTCGCCTCTCCGTGGGGATCGAGGATGCCGACGACCTGATCGCCGACCTGGAAGCGGCCTTCGCGAAGACCTTCTGACTGCTAGCCTTCCGATGCGCGCGTAAATTCGGGGTCCTTTTCCACTCCCAGGATCTCGTAGTTCACCTTCCCGTCCGGGAGGGTGATCTCCACGTGGCTCCCGGCCTCGTTGCCGAGCAGGCCCTTCCCCACGGGGGAGAGGTAGGAAATCACGCCGTGCTCCAGGTCGACGTCCCAAGGGCCGAGGATCGTGAACCGCTCCTCGATGCCGCGGCTCTTGTTCGAGAGCCGCACCCGGGTGCCCAGCACGACCCGCTCCGCGGTCACCTCCCCCGGCTCGATGATGCGCGCGCGCTCGAGGTCGGTGCGCAGCTCCTTCAGCCGGCGCATGAGGAAGGCCTGCTTCTCGAGCGCGGCGGAATACTCCGCATTCTCCGAGATGTCGCCGAACCGCGCCGCCCTGCCGAGATCCTCCGCGTTGGCCGGGATCTCCACCTCCATGAGGTTGCGCAGCTCCGCCTCGCGCTTGTGATAGCCGCGGCGGGACGTGTAGACCACCTCGTCTGCCGCCTCCGGACCCGCGTCCTCCTTCCCGGGGGCTGTGCGGACCTTGGGGTGCTCGCCCTCGATCTCCTCCAGGAGGATCTGCTTGGTCTGGTCGGTGAGTCCGCGGTTGCGGTAGACCTTGGCGTGGAGGAAGCGGGCGTATTCAAGATTCACCTGGCCGACGTACTCGGCGAAGAACTTGCCGCGGCGTGAAGTGAGGAAGTTCCGCACCTGGCGGAGGAATTCCTTCAGGGCGGGGTCGCCGGCGCGCTTGGCATCGAGGCCGAGCTGGTTCGCCACCGTGAGGAGCTTGTCCATCACCGTGTCGCGGGTCTCGCCGGGGATCAGTTCGGGGGCGAGCGCTCCCGACAGGAAGGCACGCGCGAACCAGAGGAACTGATCCGGCGCCTCCCGGGGCGATGCGGTGAGCCGCGTCAGGAACGCGGTCGCCATCTCGGGCCGCGCCTTGGCGAGGTGGTCGAAGGCGAGGCTGGCGATCTCCGCGTCCCCCCCCCGGAGGAGGGAGTCGATCCGTGCGGGCCACTCGTCCCCGCCCTCCGCCATGAGGTCGTGGAGCACCGACTTGCGGTCCCCCGTCTCGAGGGGCAGGAGCAGCGCGGCGAGGTCGCTCTGCGCCGCAGCCAGTGCGGCCGCCTCCTTCCGGGCCGCCGGCGCACCCTCCCCCCCGAGGTCCGCCTTGAGGTAGAGCAGCGCGAGCTTGGTCGAAGGCGACCCGGGCCCTTTCGCGATCGCCCGGTCCACCAGCCCCCCGATGGCCGCGGCGAGCGGGGGCGTGAGATCGAGGGTCCGCAGGTATTCCCGTGCGACGGCGCACTTCTCGATCCCCGTCTCGCGGGCCTCCATCTTCTCGGCCACCTCCTCCTCCACCGACATCGCCTTCTCGCGGAGCTCGACGACGGGGGAGGCTCCCTTGCCCACCTTGAGGCGCGGATCCTTGAGGATCGCTTTTTTCGCCTTGCCCCAGAATCGCGACCACTCCGCCTTCGTCAGGACCGCGGGCGCGAGCGCCTCGCGGATGTTCTTGAGGGGGGCCTGGCGGCCGTAGGAGGCGAGGTAGATGCGGAACACGCGCGCGGGGTCCGTCGCGATGATCTCCTTGAGTTCGTCGGGCCGGTAGTGCTGGAAGACCCCGAAGTGGTCGGGGGCGAGCCGTTGCAGGATCTTGGTCGCCGACAGGAGGCCGATCTTGTGCTGCTTCTTCTTCTGGAAATCGACCACCATCTGCTCCTGCACAGGGTCGAACTCCACCACCTCTCCGTAGCCCCATCCGCCCTGATGGAAGACGTGCGCCCCCTCCTCGAATGCGAGGTACTTGTCCAGGGTCTCCACCTGCTGGCGCAGGTTGCCCTCCTCGGCCAGGCCCGACTTGGCGAGGAAGTCCTCGATGTGGGGGCGCCCGGCGTAGAGCGCCTGGTAGACGGTGAGGAGGAACTCGCGCAGTCCGGGGGCGCGCGGCCCGATGCGGATCGCCAACTGCGCCACCCGGAACGCGCCGGCGTGATCTCCTCGGTCGGAGAGCGTCTTGGCAAGCCCCAGGCAAAGCTCCCCGACGAGCCCGCTCTTGTCGAAGCGCGCCATCTGCTCGGCGACGTGGAGAAGGTGGGGGTACTCTGTGGGATGCAGCCCCACGTATTCCTTCCACCCGGCCTCGATCTCCGCGAGGTCGCGGCTGGAGAGGGCGGAACCGAGCCGCGAGCGGAGTGCTTCGACGGACATTGCGCGCCTCCCATGGTTTCCCGGGGATTCAAAGACGACGACGGCCCCGCACCGGGGCCATCCGCGGCCGATTGTCGCAACCACTTCCGGTCCTGGCAACCTGTGGGAGGGGGGCGGGGACCGCGCGCGCCGCCGCCTCAGCGGGCGGCCGCCTTGGCCTTCCTCCGCTTGAGGCGGAGCCTTCGCCGCTCTGCCGCCTCCGCCGTCCGCCGCTTCTCCTCCCGCGTGGAGGCCTGAAGGGGCGGCACCTCCGTCGGCGATCCGCTCTCGTCCAGCGCCACGAAGGTCAGGTAGGCGGAAGCGCAGTGGCGCCGCCTTCCCGACGCCCGGTCCTCCGACGCCACCCGCACGCCGACCTCCATCGATGTGCGGCAGGCCAGGTTCACGCTCGCGGTGAGGACGAGCACGCTCCCCATCGGCACCGGAGCATGGAACACGATCTCGTCGATCGCCGCCGTCACGCAGGGACGACCGGAGTGCCTGCCCGCCGCGATCGCCGCCGCGATATCGATCAGGTGCATGACGCGTCCGCCCATGATGTTGCCGAGCGGGTTCGTGTCGTTGGGCATCACGAGCTCCGTCATCATGACCGAACTGGACTTCACCGTGCGCGCGCGCATGACGGGCGATTCCTTTCGCTGCTTCTCAATTTGAAAAATGATCCACCGGAGAGCGCGCGCGAATTCTCAGATTGAGAAGGAACGCGTCGTTTCCGCGCGTGCGCATCGCGGTATTGCCGTCGACCCACGCGCGCGCGCATCGCGCTCGTCGCATCGAACTTCGCGCGCGTGCGCGTGCGTGTGCTTCTTTCGCGCAATCCCGGCGACTCCGCATCCGTGCACGACCACCTATCAATTTGAGAATGCAGGAGTGTCGGAAACCGCCGCGACCCCCTCGCAGGAGCGGTACGCGCACCCTTTTCGCGTGAATTCTCGTTCGGCACGGATCTTGTATCTGTCCCTCCATCGTTCCGCGCCGCGGAACAGCCCATTCCGAAAGGAGTTCAGAACATGGCTGCTCGCAAGAAGGCCAAGAAAAAGGCCACCAAGAAGAAGGCGACCAAGAAGAAGGCGACTCGCAGGAAGTAGGTCGCGCGGCGCCGGGTCGCCACGGCCGGGCTTCCGGCCTGGGCGCCCGGCGTCTCGAACTGTCAGGTACGGTACGGGGCCCGATCATCGGGCCCCGCGCCTTTGAGGGCTCGGGCCTCAAACCTCGTCCGTCCCCGCCGCCCTCTCCCCGCCCCCCTCATCCTCTTCCCTGCTGCCTTCTTCCATCTCCTTGAGGCGGCGGTAGAGGGTGGCCACGCCGATGCCCAGGATCCGGGCGACGGCGTCCTTGTCCCCCGCGACCGACTTGAGGGTTCTCAGGATCGCTTCGCGCTCCAGGGTGGCGAGGGACTGGCCCACCCGGAAGGGGATCGTGTCGGGTGGCGGAGCCTTGGCCTCCCCGACATCGGCCAGGTCGGCGGGGGTGAGGCGGTCCCCGGTAGCCAGGACCACACCCCGCTCGATGGCGTTCTCCAACTCCCGGACGTTGCCGGGCCAGTGGAGGCCCTGAAGCAGATCGAGCGCTTCGGCGGTGATGCCCTTCACCTGCTTGCCGGTGAGGCGGGTGTATTTCTCGATGAAGTGCTGCACGAGGAGGGGAATGTCCTCGCGGCGATCCCGGAGGGGCGGGATCTCGATGTGAATGACGTTCAACCGGTAGTAGAGGTCCTCGCGGAAGCGTCCCTCCGCCACCGCGCGGGGCAGGTCCGCATTGGTGGCGGCGACGACGCGGGCGTCTACCTTGATCGTTTCGCTCCCGCCGACGCGCTCGAATTCCCCTTCCTGGAGGACGCGCAGCAGCTTCACCTGGGTGGTCGGGGAGATCTCCCCGATCTCGTCCAGGAGGATGGTGCCGCCGTGGGCCAGTTCGAACCGGCCCTTTCGGGCGGAGATGGCCCCGGTGTAGGCGCCCTTCACGTGCCCGAAGATTTCGCTCTCGAGCAGGCTCTCCGCCAGCGCGGCGCAATGCACCTTGACCAGCGGTCCGTCCGCGCGGGGGGAGAGACGGTGGAGCGCCTGGGCGAACAACTCCTTGCCTGTGCCACTCTCCCCGGTGAGCAGCACCGTGGAGCGCACCGGCGCGACCTGCTCCACCACCGCGAGCGCATCGAGCAAGGCGGGAGCGCGGCCGATGATGCGCCCCAACTCCTCGCGGCCCTTGAGCTCGCCCCGCAGGCGACGGTTTTCCGTGAGGAGCCGGTGGGTTTCCAGGGCCCGCGCGGCGGCCTTCTTGACGTCCCGCATCCGCAGCGGCTTCTCGATGACGTCGAACACCCCCTGCTTGATGGCGCTCACCGTCGTGTCCACGCTCGCGAAGGCGGTGATCATGATGATGGCAGTGGTGGGGCGCACCACCAGGGCGGTGGAGGCGAGGCGGAGCCCGTCCATGCCGGGCATCTTGTAGTCGGTGATGAGGAGGTCGACCTCGCGCTCCTGCAGCAGGCGGACGGCTTTGGCGCCGTCCTCGGCCGCCAGGATCTCGTACCCCTCGCGGGTGAGGCCGCGCTTGAGCGTCTCGCGCGTGTTGCGGTCGTCGTCCACGACCAGGATGGTGGGGGCTTCGGCGATCATGCGCTCTCCGCCCTCTTGGAGGCGAGGAGGGGGAGCAGGATGGTGGCGACTGTGCCGTGGGGCTCCGCAGGGGTGAGCGCGACCTGGCCGTCGTGGGCGATCACGATCTCCCGGATGAGGTAGAGCCCCAGGCCGGTGCCCCGCTCCTTGGTGGAGAAGAAGGGCTGGAAGATCTGCGTGCGCACATCGTCGGCGATCCCGGGCCCGGTGTCGCGCACCCAGAGCTTGGCCTTGTGGACCAGCCGGCGCGTTCCGACCACCACCCGGCCGCCCCGCGGCGCGGCGTCCATGGCGTTCTGGACCAGGTTCACCAGGACGCGCCGCATCATGTTGCGGTCCGCGCGCACGATCGCCTCGCGGCGGGAGGGGCGGAACTCCAGCTTGACCCCGCGCCGGGAGGCGGACTCCTCGATCTCCTCGAAGAACTCCGCCACGATCTGATTGAGGTCCAAGATCTCGAAGTTGGCGTTGGCGAGCTTGGAGAGGGAGAGGTAGTTCTTGATGATCTCGTTGAGCCGCTCGATCTCCTCGCGCATCACCCCGAGGATCTCCCCAATGCTCTCGCTCATCCCCTGAGCCTCCCGCAACTCGTCCTCGAGGAGGTCGGCATTGAGAAAGAGGGCATTGAGCGGGTTGCGGATCTCGTGGGCGACCGAGCCGGCGATCTTGGCCATGGCGCCCAGCTTCTCGGTCTCGAGCAGGCGCGAGCGGATGTGGCGGATCTCGGTCAGGTCGCGGAAGTGGACCAAGAGCCGCGGGTCGGGCCCGTCCACCCGCGCCGCGGAGACCCGGACCGGGATCGTGCTGCCGTTCCGGCCGCGCAGATCCGCCTCCCGCCCCCGCACGACCCCCTCCTCCAGCGCTTCGCGCCGCAGCGCCACGCCCAGCCCCGGTTCGACGAAGCAGGAGGAGAGCTCCAGATCCTTCAGGTCGCTCAGCCGGAGACCCAGGATGTCTCTGGCGGCTCCGTTGGCGTGGATGAGCCGGCCGTCGGTCCGCGTGGTGAGCAGCCCGTCCGTCAGGAGCCCCAGGAGGCGGCGGTGCTGGGTCGCGACCTGCCGGCGCCGCTCCAGATCCTCGGGGCGGTTGGGGTCCTCGCGGTCGGCCAGCGCACGGAGCGCGGCGTCCGCCGCCCGCTCCCGCTCCGCCCGCTCCTCGCGCCGCCCGCGCCGCCGGCGCACCGCCATCCGCGCGCGCAAGACCAGATCGAGGGCCTCACGCGAGGGGAGATCGCATTGAAGGACGCAGGCGCGCGCGGCGTCCGCATCGCCCTCGGCCAGCGCCGGCACGAGGGTGGCGAGGAGCGCGCAGGCGCGGTCGAAGGGCGCCCCAACCTCGCCCCGCACTTCGATGTCTTGAAGGCAGCGCAGCAGGGCCGCGTGCGGTCGACGCACGTTCTCCTGCGACTCGGGACGCTCCGCGGCGATCGACTTCAGGGCTTCATACTCGTGGCGGGCTCGGAAGAGAAGCGCGCGCCCGGCCGCCTCGGGAGCGGCGCATTGTTCCGCGACCCTCATGCTAGCGCCCTTCTAGGACGGAACAGAAGGGGAAATTGCGAGGGTGCGCGCGCGACACCTCCCGCCGTAGGATGGTGTCGGATGCGCCGACTCTGCCTCCTCCTCCTCCTCGCGACGACCGCCTGCGTGGAACGGCGCCTGCACATCCGCACGGAGCCGGAAGGAGCGCGTATCCTCGTCAACGGGAAGCAGGTGGGGCGTTCGCCCGTCGCATGGCGCTTTGACCACTACGGAACCGTCCTCGTGGAAGCCGAACTGGAGGGGTACGAGCCGGTGCAGCAGAAGGTGGTGCTGCGCACGCCCTGGTACGAGAGGCCCGTGCTGGACTTCTTCTCCGAGTTGGTGCTCCCCATGCGCATCCGCGACGACCACGCGGTCGCGCTCATCCTCGCTCCGCGTCGCCCCGTCACCGAGGCGGACCGGCCGGCCATCGCCAAACGGGTGGCGGAGCTGGGGGAGCGCGCGGCCCTGCGCCGCAAGGAGGCCGGGGAGCCTTGAAGCGGGTCCTGGTGATGGGGCTCGGGCGGTTCGGGGGCGGCGTGGCCGCGGCCCGCTGGTTCGCCGGGCGGGGCGATGAGGTCTTGGCCACGGACCTGCGAGGTCGCGACGAGCTCGCGGCCTCCGTCGCCGAAGTCGAGCCCTTGGGCGTGCGCCTGCGCCTTGGCCTCCACGACCCCGCCGACTTCGATTGGGCCGATCTTCTGGTGGTCAACCCCGGGGTCGCATTTCAAGACCCCCTTGTGGCCCGAGCCCGCGCGCGCGGCACCGCGATCGTGACCGAACTGGGCCTCACCCTCGCGCGGCTGCGCTGTCCGGTGGTGGGGGTGACCGGCACCAAGGGCAAGTCCACCACGACCGCGCTCATCGCCGCCATGCTCGAGGCCTCGGGGGTGCGCGTCGCCCTGGGCGGAAACATCGGCCGATCGCTTCTCAACGAATCGGACTCCATTCCCGCCTCCGCCGTGGCGGTGCTCGAACTCTCCTCGTTCCAGTTGGCCTGGCTCGAGCACGATCGCCTCGCCCCCATCGCGGCCGTGGTCACCAGCGTGACCGGCGACCACCTCGACCACCACCACACCTTCGACCACTACGCTTGGGCGAAGGGCCGTCTCGCGGCTGCGGTGCCCGAGGGCGGAACCTTGGTGCTGGCGGCGGGAGATCCGGTCTGCGATCGCTATGCAGAGGGGGCGCGGGGGAGAGTCATCCGGTTCGGTCGGGATCTCCCCGCCCCCGTCCCTCTCGTTGGCCTGCGCCTGCTGGGCGACCATAACCGCCTTAACGCCGCCGCGGCGGTCCATGCCGCCTTGGCCGCCGGCGCCACCCCCGAGGGTTGCCTCGCGGCCATCTCCACCTTCCGGGGGCTGCCCCACCGTCTGGAACAAGTCCGGGAGAGGTCGGGGGTTCTTTGCGTGAACGACTCCATCGCGACGACCCCGGAAGCCGCCGCCGCGGGGGTCGCCTCCTTCCTTCGGCCGGTGATTCTCCTTGCGGGGGGCAGGGACAAGGGGCTTGACTGGCGCCCGCTTCTCCAGGCGGCGGAAGGGGCAAAGGCCGTAGTCGCCTACGGGGAGACGGGGGGACGGCTGAAGGGGGCGATTCCCCAGGCGCACCTGCGTCCCGGCTTCGACGACGCCGTGCGCCTCGCCCTGCATCTGGCGGCCCCCGGTGACGTGGTGCTCCTCAGCCCGGGTTTCGCCAGCCTGGACCAGTTTCCGGGATTCGATGCCCGGGGCAACCGATTCCGGGAGCTGGTGTCCGATCCTTTGTGATGGGCCGGATTCGTCCCCGATAATCACTGGAAGCGAACCAGGAACCCTGATGGGCAAGTTGTGCCAATCCTGCGGCAAGCGTGAGGCCAAGATCCACTTCACGGAGATCAAGGACTCCAAGAAGACCGAGCTGCACATCTGCGAGCAGTGCGCCCACGAGAAAAACATGGTGCTCGCCTTCCCCTCGCTCCTCTCCAGCATCATGAAGGAGGGGGGGCCGGGGCCGCGGGCGGAGTCCGACCCGGTCCCGGTAGCCTGCCCCGCCTGCAGCCTCGCCTACGCGGAGTTCAAGGCCAAGGGGAGGCTGGGATGCCCGACCTGCTACGACGTCTTCGCCCCGGTACTCATCCCGCTCCTGGAGAAGGTGCATGGGAAGTCGGGGCACGGCGGCCGTGTGCCCGATCGCCTCCGCCGGGAGATCGAGACGCGGCAGGAGGTGCAGAGCCTGGAGGACTCGCTCAAGAAGGCGATTCAGGACGAAGACTACGAGGAGGCGGCGATCCTTCGGGACAAGCTGCGCAAGGCCGGGGAGGAGCCCGCGAGTGGATCTTGACGAGTTGATCGGCCAGAGCGGCGAGTGGCTCCGGGGCAGCGGGCCTGAGAGCGACATCGTCATCTCGAGCAGGGTGCGGCTCGCCCGGAACCTCGGCCGGTTCCCCTTCCTGACCCGGGCCACGGAGGCGCAGCGGGCGGAGATCCACCAAGCCGTGCGGGCGGCGCTCGACCGCCTCGGCCTGGTGCAAAACGGCCACTGCTACGTCGATCTCGCCCAGTCCAACGACCTGACGAGCCGGTTCCTCCTGGAACGCCATCTCATCAGCCGCGAACTGGCGAACGGCACCGGGGGGCGGGGCGTCCTCTTCAACAAGAGCGAGATGCTCTCCCTCATGGTGAACGAGGAGGACCATCTCCGGATCCAGGCCATCCGGGCGGGATTCCAGGTGGAGGCCGCCTACGAAGAGGTGCACGCCATCGACGAAGCCCTCGACCGGGAGCTGGAGTTCGCCTTCAGCGAGCGGTTCGGGTTCCTCACTGCCTGCCCCACCAACGTCGGGACCGGCATGCGCGCCTCGGTCATGGTCCACCTGCCCGCCCTGGTCTTCACCAAGCAGATCGACAAGGTCTTCAGCTCGGTCACCAAGATCAACCTGGCGGTGCGGGGGTTCTACGGGGAGGGGACCGAGGCTTCCGGCGACTTCTACCAGATCAGCAACCAGGTGACCCTCGGGGTGGCCGAGCGCAAGATCCTCGAGCTGCTCCTGCGCATCGTGCCCAAGATCGTCTCCTATGAACGCGAGGTGCGGGAGCACCTGGTCGACACCGACCGGGTGAGGCTGGAGGACAAGATCTGGCGCGCCTACGGCCTCCTGAAGGCGGCCCGCTCGATCTCCTCTGAGGAGACCATGGGTCTTCTCTCCTCGGTCCGTCTCGGCGTGAACCTGGGGCTCCTGTCCGGCCTCGACATCGCCACGGTGAACGAACTCTTCATCTTGACCCAGCCGGCCCACCTCCAGCGGCTGGAGAAACGAGCGCTCAGTTCCGGGGAGCGCGATGCCATGCGCGCCGAGTTCATCCGCCGCCATCTCGGGATCGGCGGCGAGGACCGGTTCTGACCCTTTCCCGCCCCTTCGTACCCCCGCGTGGACAATGCGGGAACGACGTTGCCGATTTGGCACGTCCTGTCCGGGCCCCCCAGGCCCCCGCCCCCCTGATCCGCATTCGCGTGAATCGGTGAATTCCGGCCCGCACCGCGGGGCGCTTCTCGCCCCATCCGATATAGTGAAGGTAGGAGTCGCAGGGCAGCCCGCCCGGTATGGGATATGCTCCTTCGGCTCCGTCACTGGGGGTCTCAACCCCGGCCCCCCCCATAACCCATGTTTGACCGCTTTACCGACCGAGCCCGCAAGGTGATGGGCCTCGCCCGCCAAGAGGCGCAGAGGTTCAATCACGATTACATCGGCACCGAGCACATCCTGCTGGGCCTCATCCAGGAGGGCAGCGGGGTCGCCTCCGACGTGCTCAAGAACCTCGATGTCGATCTCAAGAAGATCCGGCAAGAGGTGGAGAAGCTCGTCTCCCACGGCACCACCATGGTGACGATGGGCCAGCTGCCCTTCACGCCCCGGGCGAAAAAGGTGCTGGAGCTGGCCCTGGAGGAGGCGAGCAACCTCGGCCACAACTACATCGGGACCGAGCACCTGCTCTTGGGCCTCATCCGCGAGCAGGAAGGCATCGCCGCCCAGGTTCTCCAAAACATCAAGATCCGCCTGGAGGATGTGCGCGAGGAGGTGCTGGAGCTGCTCGGCGCCGAGGTGGCGCAGGGGGAGGAAGAGGAGACCGAGCCGGTCCAGCCCCAGGGAGCCACCAAGTCCAAGACTCCCGCCCTCGATGCGTTCGGCCGCGACCTGACCGAGCTGGCCCGCCAGGGCAAGCTCGACCCGGTCATCGGGCGCGAGAGCGAGATCGAGCGGGTCATCCAGATCCTGAGCCGCCGCACGAAGAACAACCCCGTCCTCATCGGGGAGGCGGGCGTCGGCAAGACCGCGATCGTGGAGGGGCTCGCCCAAAATATCGTGAAGAGCGAGGTGCCCGAGATCCTGCGCAACAAGCGCCTGGTGGTCCTCGACCTCGCGATGATGGTGGCCGGCACGAAGTACCGCGGCCAGTTCGAGGAGCGCATCAAGGCGGTCATGACCGAGGTGCGCCGCTCCAAGAACATCATCCTCTTCATCGACGAGCTCCACACCCTGGTCGGGGCTGGCGGCGCCGAGGGCGCCATCGACGCGAGCAACGTGCTCAAGCCCGCCTTGAGCCGCGGCGAGCTGCAGTGCATCGGCGCGACCACCCTGGACGAGTACCGCAAGTACATCGAGAAGGACGGCGCCCTCGAGCGGCGCTTCCAGCAGATCATCGTCGACCCCCCGAGCAAGGAGCAGGCGGTCGAGATCCTTCTCGGGCTGCGCGACAAGTACGAGGCGCACCACCGCGTGCGCTACACCGACGAGGCGCTCCGGGAAGCGGTGGATCTCTCCACGCGCTACATCCCCGGCCGGTTCCTCCCCGACAAGGCCATCGACGTCATGGACGAGGCGGGCGCCCGGGTGCGCCTGCGCTCCATGACCCATCCGCCGGACCTGAAGGAGCTCGAGTCCGACATCTCCAAGCTCGACAAGGAGAAGGAGGAGGCGGTCGCGAGCCAGGACTTCGAGCGGGCCGCGCGCCTGCGCGACCAGGTCTGCAAGCTGCGCAAGCAGAAGGAGACCGCCCTCAAGGAGTGGCGCGAGACCAGCCGCGAGGTGGACGGCGCCGTCGACATCGACGTGATCCAGGAGACCGTCTCCCGGATGACCGGAATCCCGCTCACGCGGCTGGAGAAGGGCGAGGCGGAGCGGCTCCTCCAGATGGAGGACGAGCTCCACCGCACGGTGGTGAGCCAGGACGAGGCGATCCATTCCATCGCCAAGGCGGTGCGGCGCGCCCGTGCCGGGCTCAAGGACCCCAAGCGCCCCATGGGCACGTTCATCTTCATCGGGCCTACCGGCGTCGGGAAGACGCACCTCGCGAAATGCCTCGCGAAGTTCATGTTCGGCTCGGAAGACGCGCTCATCCAGATCGACATGTCCGAGTACATGGAAAAGCACAACGTGTCGCGTCTGGTCGGCGCCCCCCCCGGCTACGTCGGGTACGAAGAGGGCGGCCAGCTCACCGAGAAGGTCCGCCGCCGGCCCTACAGCGTCGTCCTCTTCGATGAGATCGAGAAGGCGCACCACGACGCCTTCAACATGCTCCTCCAGATCATGGAGGAGGGCCGGCTGACCGACTCCTACGGCCGGCAGGTCGACTTCAAGAACACGATCATCATCATGACGAGCAACATCGGCGCCGAGCGCATGGCGAAGCAGGAGTCCCTCGGATTCCGCAAGGGCGGCGAGGACGTCTCCTACGAGAAGATGCGCGTGATGCTCCGCGAGGAGATCGAAAAGCACTTCCGTCCCGAGTTCCTCAACCGCGTCGACGATATCATCTACTTCCACGGGCTCACCCGCGACGACCTCAAGAAGGTCATCGACATCGAGCTGCGCTCGGTGCACGAGCGGCTGCGGATGAAGGGTTATCGGCTTGTCCTCACGGACACCGCCAAGGATTTCATCATCGACCAGGGGTACAACCCCGCCTTCGGCGCGCGTCCCCTGCGGCGGGCGCTGGAGCGGCTGGTCGAGGACCCGCTCTCCGAGGATCTGCTCTCCGGCCGCTACCCCGTGGGCTCCCAGATCGTGGTGGACGTCAACGTCGAGGAGAAAAAGCTGTTCTTCACCGAGAAGAAGGCGGAGCCTGCGCCGGCCTCGACGTAGCGACACGACCCAATCCCTTGCGCGGCCCGCCCCCCGGCGGGCCGCTTTCGTTTCCGGCGGCTTTGCCCTTGCACCTCCCATCCGCTAGATTGACCGGCCCATGGCCGACCCCCGCTACGATCGCCTGCGCAAGCTCCTCCGCGAACGGGCGTGCCGCTTCGGGGCCCCGGGCGAGTTCCTCCTGGCGAGCGGGCAGCGCAGCCACGCCTATGTGGACGGCAAGCTGCTCACGCTCTCCAGCGCCGGCGCCGGGCTCATCGCCGAACTGCTCTGGGAGCGCATCGCGGGCTTTCGGCCCGACGCGGTGGGGGGCGTCGTCATCGGCGCCGATCCGATCGTCGGCGCGCTGCTCGCCTACCTCTCGCGGCTCAACCTCCCCCTCACCGGGTTCCTGGTGCGCAAGGAGCCGAAGGGCCACGGCACGAAGAAGAGCGTGGAGGGCCCGCGCCCCGCAGTGGATCGTCCTCGCGTGGTGACCATCGACGACGTCGTCACGACGGGCGGCAGCACGCTGGTCGCCATCCGCAGGGTGCGCGAGGAGTGGAACGCCGAGGTGCTCGCCGCCGTGGCCATCGTCGATCGGGAGGCGGGCGCACCGGAAGCGTTCGCCGCCGAGGGCGTGAAGTTCCACGCGCTCTTCAAGCTCTCGGAACTGCGCGATCCGCCCCCCGGCTAGCGTCGGCCCTACGTCGGCGCGTGCTGCTCGAAGCCGGGGTCCTCTTCGAGAAAGGTCTCGAGGGCGCGGTCGTCGAGGGGGGCGTCGCTGGCGCGGCGCGCCAGGAGCCGGATCCGCTCGCCGAAGCTCATCTCGGCGCCGTTGGGCGCCCCCACGGTGTCGAGCTCGGCGTGGATCTTGGCGAGAATCTTTTTTACCTTCGCCGCGCCCGATTGCTGGGCGGCGGTGCGGCCCTTCTCGATCTGGTTCACTTGGTAGCGCAGATCGCAAATGACGAGGAGGCTCTGCTCCGCCTCCTCCTCGAGGATCTTCAACCGCTCCTGCATCCTCGCGAGGCTGGAGTGGGCGGCGTCCTTCTCCCTGCGGAGCCCCTCCCCCGACCGCTCCCGGTCCGCCGCCGCCGCCATCAACTCGTCCCGCTCGCGGCGCACCTTCTCCATCTCCGACTGGAGCCGGTCGCGTTCCGTGGCCCGCGCCTCCAATTCGGCCAGCGCCCCCTTGCGCTCGGCGAGGAGCGCGTCGCGGCGGGCGGCCAGCGCCGTCCGTTCCGCAGCGAGCGCCTCGATCTGCGGCCGCGCCGTCGCGCACTCCGCCCGCGCGGCTTTCAGCTCCTCGAGCCGCGCCTCGGCGAGCCCCTCGGCCTCCTGCTGGAGACCCTCGAGCCTCCGGCGCGCGTCGAGCAACTCCGCGCACATAGCCTCCAGGTCGGCGCGGCCCGCCTCCAGGAGATCGCGTTCGCTGCGCAGGCGGTCGGCGTCCCCCCGCGCCTCGCGCAACTGGGCGGCGGCGCCGGCGGCGTCGTCCCGTTCGCGGACCGCCGCCTCGAGGAGCGCCTCGGCCTCGGTCGAGCGCGCCAAGAGCGCCATCCACTGCGAGCGCGCCGCCTCCACCCCCTCGGCGAGGGAGGCGAGGCTCTTCATGCAATCGGCCTCCCACGCCAGCAACTCGGCGGGGGTCTCGCGGGCGGGCGCCTTTTCCTTGGGGTCCATGGCCGTTCCACCCAAAATAACCTCCCGGGCCCCCGCGCCCCCTCCAAATCTACAATGGCGGGGTGCGCCTGACCGCCCTCCTCCTTTTCCTGACCCTGGCCGCACCCGCCGACACCGTGCACCTGAAGGGGGGGAAGAAGGCGGTCGGGCTGGTCGTGGCCGAGGACCCGGAGGTGGTGGTGAACGCCTTCCACTCCGCGGTGAAGGGGATGGTCCTGGGGGTGCAGACCTTTCCGAAGGAGAAGGTCACAAGGATCGTGCGCGACCTGCCGCGTCCCTGGCACGAGTACTGGAGGCGGATGAAGGGGGCGGGGACCGCGGCCGACTGCATCGAGATCGCGCGGTATTGCGAGGAGGAAAAGCTCAAAGAGGAGCGGATCCTGGCGCTGGAGCGCGCGCTGGATCTGGAGCCGGGCAACGAGGAGGCGCGCAAGCTCCTGGGGCCGAAGGCGCCTCGCCTCGAACTCCCGGTGCAGCGCGACCTGGCGCTGCGGCTCCTGGCTGCGGAAGACGCCGCCGCACGAGAGGAAGTGCTGGCGCTCATCCGCAAGGAGAAGGAGTTTCCCTTCCCGCAGGACGCCCTCTTGCGCGCGCTCCGCTCTTCGAGGCTCCCGAAGGGCTACCAGGAGGACCGGCCGGTCGCGATGCGCGTCGACAAGCTGCAGCCCAACGCGCGCTACACGCTCTTCGTGCCGGAGTCCTACGATCCGCTCGTTCCCACGCCGCTCCTGGTCGGGCTCCACGGCGGCGGCGCGGGCGGCGCCGACGGCAAGCTGGTGGTCGGCTCGGGGAAGGAGGCGATGCCGTTCTACAAGGAGCGGTGCCAGGCGCGCGGCTGGATCTGCGTCTGCCCCAACGCGCTGGTGGCGGGCTGGAGCAACCGCGCCAACAGCGACCTGATCGACGCGGTGCTCGAGGAGCTCTATGCCCTCTACAACATCGACGAGAACCGCATCTATCTCACCGGCCACTCCATGGGGGGCGGGGGGGCGTGGGCGCAGGGGGCGCGGCTGATGGGGACCTGGGCCGCGGTCTCGCCGACCGCGTCGTTTGGCGTGCAGGGGCTCGCCGACTACGAAAAGACGCGAACGGGGCTTTACGTCTACCACAGCGACGACGATCCCCGCACCCGCATCGAAGGGGTGCGGCCGCACATGCTCAACCTCCTCGGGAAGGACCTGGACTTCGTCTACACCGAGTTGCCAGGGCGGGGCCACGACCTGCCGCAGGAGGTGCTCGACGACCTCTTCGCCTTCTTCGATTTGAGGCGCAGGCCGGAGGGGTCGGGGCGCGGGGCGCGACCCACCGTGCGGCCCCTCGCGTCGTTTCTCCGCAAGCCGGGCAAGGACGAGAAGAAGTACCTGCCCGCCCTGCAGGAGGAGGAGGGGGAGGAGGAGCCGGGATTGAAGGCGCTCCTCGATGAACTCAAGACCGGCGGCGGGAAGGCGGAGCAGGCCGTGGCCAAGCTCGCCGGGCATTCCGATCCGAAGGTGAACTCCCGCGTCGGGAAAATCGTCGCGCACCAGGAGACGCCTCCCGACGTGCGGCGCTACGCCGCCCAGGTGCTGGGCCGGCGCAAGGCCGCGTCGGAACTCAAGGCGCTCGGGCAGGCGCTCGCCGTGGAGAACGAGTCGAACGCGCTCCTGGGCATCCTCGACGCCGTGGGAGAGATCGCCGACGCCGCAGCGGGGGACGATCTGGTGCGCTTCCTCAAGCGTCGGCTCGATTACTTCAAGCGGCGCATGATCGGCGCCTCCATCCACTTCAGCGACTGGAGCACGATCCTGCCCACCATCGCCCGCGCCTGCGCTCTGGTGGGCAGCTTCAAGCCGGCCAAAGGCGCCGCTGCGGTGGTGGAGTGCGCGCTGGACGGCATCCTCCTGGCGAAGGTGGAGGTCCTGTACGACCGTGAACTCATGGACCCGATCCATGCCGCCCGCGCCTTGGCGGAGGGGGCGTGCGGGGCGCTGGGCGCGCTGGGGGACGCCGCCGCGGCGGTGCCGCTGCGCAGGCTCCTCAACGAGGCTCCATGGGGCGCCGACCCCGCGATCGGCGGCTTCGCGACGCAGGCGCTCGACAGCCTCGCGGGCTAGATGTACGCCGCCTGTACACGCCGCGGGCGAACCCGCATCCCCGCCCCCCGTTAGTTGATGTAGGCTAACGACTTATGCCGCCCCATCCCATCCCGCGGGCGGCATGGGGGTTGCCATGGATCTCAGTCCCACGATGCGCCTGCTCTGCGCCCTCCTCCTCGTCCTGCCCGCGGCTGCGGAAGACGATCCGGCCCCGGCCGTCGACCTGGGAAAGGTCTTCCGCGATTCCAAAGAGTTCAAGGCGACCTGCGAGAAGTACCGCATCACCTTCGCCGAGGGAGTGGTCACCGCAGAAGGCGAGATCATCTATCGCGGCGGCGGGCCGTGCGAATACCTCGTCGGTGTCTGGCCCACCAAACCCCACGAGACCGTCGTCCTCCTCGATGACGGCCCCACCAAGCCCGGCACGGAACGGTCGCGCAACTACATCGAAGGGCTCGCCACCAACCTCAACAACGCCTTCCTCGCCGCCGGCTTCCAGCCCGGCACCGCTCTCGATTGGGACCAGGAGACCGGCGAGATCAAGCCGCCGAAGGGGGAGACGGTCCACATCTACGCCGAGTGGAAGGACGCCGAAGGCAAGGCGCACCGCGCGCGCATGTCCGACTGGCTCTGGAACTACCGCCGGCGCGCCGTGATGCAGCCCGGGAAGTTCGTCTACACATCCTCCGTCGTCTTCGAGGACGACGAGCAGAAGAAGTGGCTCGGGGCCGAGATGGACGGCCTCGTCGTCTCGATCCTCTCCACCCGCTCCTCCATTCTCGACCACACCGAGGAGGGGGGCTTGGAGAACGGCGCCTACGAGGCGGTGGCACCGCGCATCCCGCCCCTCCGCACCCGCGTCACGGTGGTCTTCAGCCGCAAGGAGAAGACGCCGATCGAGAGCTATCCCGAACTCAAGATCGTGGAGCCGGGCGAGGAGGAGGGCGAGCCCTTCCTGGAGCCCGAGGAGAAGAAGTGACCGACCGCGAGGATGTGCTCTCCTTCATCCGCCGCGGCCGCGTCCGCCTTGAGGCGGCGCGGCTCCTGCGCGCAGCGGCGCGCGGCGCTCTTCTCGCGGGCGCCCCTGCCCTCGCGCTCCTTCTCGCGGGAAAATTCCTCGGAGCGTCTCCCCTCACCGGCCCTCTCCCCTGGTTCCTCCTCGCCGCCGGCGCGCTCCTGGGCTTCGGCTTCGCTCGCGCCTCAGGGCGCGTCCCCCTCGAGGCCGCCGCGCTCTGGCTCGATCATCGCCTCGGCACGAGCGAACGGCTCGCCACCGTCTGCACCCGCCCCGACGATGAATTCACCCGCCGCGCCGCGCGGGAGGTGGTCGCCTCCATGGCGCTGCCGCGCCTGCCGGTGCCGCGGGAAGCGGGCTGGCTCCCCGCGGCGTTCTTCCTCCTCTTCGGCGCGGGCCTCGTCCCCGCCGCCGAGCGCGCCTCCCCCGCCCCCCTCCCCGGCCTCTCCGCAACGCCGGGGGGAGCCGCCGCCACGCAGGGAGCGCTCCCCGATCTCGCGCCGCTCCTCGCTCGGCTCGCGGAGGGCGCTGCGCCCGGCGCCGAAGAGGCGCGGCTCTTGGAACGCGCCATCGAGGAGCGGGTGGCGCGGCCCGAGGACCGGCGCACGGCGCGCGAGGCATTGGAGAAGGCGCGCGAGGGCGATGGCGCGGCGGCGCGGGAGGTGGCGGGCGCGCTGGCGGAGGGCGCGGGCGGGCGCGGGGGAAACGAAGGGAAGGGGGCGGGGACCGCTGCGGAGGCGGAGGGGGCCGCGGGCCGGCGGCCGGTGCTCCCCTACCCCGAGGAGCAGGATTACCTGCGCGCCTACCGGCGTGCGCTGGCGGAGGGCGGATCCTGAGAACCAAGAAGACCGGCGTCTGGCTCATCGGCGCTTGCGGCAACGTGGGCGCGCTCACCATCGTCGGCGGGCGGGCCATGGCGCGCGGGCTCATCGGTCGCACCGGGCTCGTGACCGAGCTGAAGGAGCTGCGCGAGCTGCCGCTCCCGCCGGTGGAGCTCTTCGTCTTCGGCGGCCATGAATTGAGCGGGGTGACGGTGACCGAGGCGGCACGCACCTTCGGGCGCCGCGCCGGGCTGGTGACCGACCGGCTTCTCGAGGCGCTCTCCGGGGATCTCGAGGCGGCGCAAGCGGAAGTGCGACCCGGCTTCCCTACGGGGCCCGTGCGCTCCATGCGGGGCGAGGGGCGGGCGGCGCCGGGACCGCGGGCCGCGGTGGCCGCCATCCAGGAGGATCTGCGCTCGTTCCGGGAGCGGCACGAGCTTTCGGAAGTGGTGGTCGTGAACGTGGCGACCACGGAGCCCCTGGCGGAGCCCCGGCCGGAGTGGTCCTCGCTCACCGCGCTGCGCGCCGCGCTGGACGACGACCGCGCCGAGGTCTTTCCCGCTTCGATGCTCTACGCCTATGCCGCCCTCGAAGCCGGCCTCGCCTATGTGAACTTCACGCCCTCGGTGGGCGCCTCCGTCCCGGCGCTGGACGAACTGGCGCGGGCGCGCGGGGCGGTGCACGCGGGTCGCGACGGCAAGACCGGCGAGACCCTGGTGAAGACCGCGCTGGCGCCGCTCTTCGCGTTGCGCAATCTCAAGGTGCTCGCCTGGGAGGGCTACAACATGCTCGGCAACCCCGACGGGGAGGCGCTGCGCGACCCCAAGACGCGGGGGGCCAAGACTACGAGCAAGGACCGTTCCCTCAAGAGCATCCTCGGCGACGGCGTCGGCCACAGCTCCGTGCACATCGACTTCGTGCCGAGCCTCGACGACTGGAAGGTCGCATTCGACTACATCCATTTCGAGGGGTTCTTGGGCGCCAAGATGGCAATGCAATTCACCTGGCAAGGGTGCGACAGCGCGCTCGCCGCGCCGCTGGTGCTCGATCTGGCGCGGCTCGCCGCCTTCTCCCACGCCCGCGGCGCCTCCGGCGCCCTCGACCACTGCGCCTGCTTCTTCAAGGACCCCTACGGCGTCGACGTGCACGGCTTCGTCGCCCAGCACGAGCTGCTCCGCCGCTGGGCCGCCACCCAGCGCGACTCCGAATCCGGCGGCGCCACCCGCGCGCGGGCGGGGTAGGCGGGCTTGCTCCTCACGCCAGGGGGGCTTGACAATGGGGGGGGACTCCCCACCATTTTCCCAGTCCTTTCTTGCGGGGCGGTAACCCCGCAGTTTCGTTGCCCTCGTACCGGGCAGCGCCGCCGGCAGGAAGTCTTTGAAGGAGTAGGCGGCGGGCGT
>Ga0187893_10004921_pt1 | contig 24722 bp, 22 predicted proteins | sample MA1701074metaG_FD_139574 | JGI IMG/M metagenome (GOLD analysis project Ga0187893, IMG submission 139574) | White microbial mat communities from a basaltic lava cave in the Kipuka Kanohina Cave System on the Island of Hawaii, USA - MA170107-4 metaG ... | reverse complement strand
TTGTGGGGCAAGAGAGACGGTTGGTGAATCCTCCGTCTCAAGTGGTTGCTGGGGTGAGGACAGTGACCACGAATATGAATGGGCGCGACGCACTCCCACGTATGTCGCGCCCATTCGCTTTTGCTGCTGAGCCCTCCAGCTCTTTTCATTGTATCCTTCCAGAAATCTCAGGAGAAACGAAGTGTGAAGGATACGTGACGGGAGGCTGACAACTTTGCAACGACTTCAGGTTTCGTTGAACGCGCGCGGGCAACGATACGAGATCAAGATCGGCGGTGGACTACTCGACACTGCGGGACATGAAATTCGCCAGGTTCTTGGTCGTCAAACTCTCCGCGTCGCGATCATCTCAAATAAGCCGGTTTTTGATTTGTATGGAGCTCGAATCCGCGCAACCCTGCGCGCTGAGGATTTCATTGTAACGCGCTGGCTAATGCGAGAGGGAGAGCGATTCAAATCACTTCCGACCGTTGAGAAAGCACTTTTGTTTCTAAGCGAAAGTAATTTTGACCGAACCGATGCGCTCGTCGCTCTGGGCGGAGGTGTAGTGGGCGACCTGGCTGGGTTTGCCGCCGCTGTTTACCTGCGGGGAGTGCCCTTCATTCAGATGCCCACGACTCTCATCGCCCAAATTGACGCCGCAACTGGTGGTAAAACTGGAGTTAATCTGCCGCTTGGTAAAAATCTTGTCGGCGCTTTTCACCACCCTCGTAAAGTTCTTATCGATACGGAAACACTGAAGACTTTACCTCCGCGCGAACTGACTGCCGGATGGTGTGAAAGTATCAAACAAGCAGCGGTGAGCAGCCGAACGCTCTTCGAACAGACCATTAGCTTCCTCGATAGCGTAAGGTCTAATCCCAAGGCTTTGGTTTCGCCGGCGTTGGAGGATCTGATCAAGCGCCATTGCGCCTGCAAAGCTTCAGTGGTTGCGGGCGACGAACGCGAAGCGCCTGGCCGCACCGATTATCGCTCACGGCGTATTTTGAACTTTGGACACACTACCGGACACGCGCTTGAGGTTGTGACGCGATACCGGCGCTTTCGTCACGGCGAAGCCGTGGGCCACGGCATGCTCGTCGCCGGCGAAATTTCAAAAAACTTGGGCCTGCTAGCATCCTCCGAGTTAGAATTGCTGCGAGAGGCGATAAGCATGTGTGGGCCACTTCCCAAAGCGAGTGACCTGGACGAGAGCGCGATCATTCGCTTCATTCAACGTGATAAGAAAAGTGTAGCCGGCCAGCTTAAGTGGGTGCTACTCGAACGCATCGGCCGGGCCCGAATTGTCGACCAAAAAGAGATTACGCCGCGACTCTTACGTGAGTCGCTGCGCGCAGGCCTGAAGAAGAGCACCAAAACCGTTTAAAGCTTGGACATGGATAATTCATCTAGAGCTGGAGAACGAGGAAACGCCCGCCTGAAATTTATTCTGGTGATGCTGATTCTGGGCACCGTAACGTACGCGGGTTATCTATACGTGCCCGTGGCTTACCAGGCGTACCTTTTTAAGGACCTGATGCAGAGCCACGTGGACCGCGCAAACGCGTTGGCGCATCCGCCATCCTGGGTGCAGGAACAGTTGGCCAAGAGTGCTCCCGAGTACGGAGTTCCGGCAAATGCGGTAATCTCGCCGGTACAGCGGGACAACCGCATCGAGGTGAGGGTCCAGTTTAAGCGGCCGATAGAATTTCCTGGCTATACTTATGAATACGGTTTTGATCACACTGCGAGGAGCACTCAGTTTCTATCCCGCTGATTACACCGCAATGCGCCGGAGTAAAAGTTCGAGTTTCACACTTACTGGTATATCTTTTTATCGTTGAGCCCCATCGAGAAAGGCTTTGAGTTTGCGCGAACGTGATGGGTGTCGCAGTTTCCGCAAAGCCTTGGCCTCAATTTGACGAATACGCTCGCGCGTGACTGCAAAGTGTTGCCCAACCTCCTCGAGGGTGTGTTCAGATCCACTGCTACCCAAACCGAAGCGCATCTTGATCACTTTCTCCTCGCGCGGTGTGAGAGTTGCCAGGACCTCATCTGTGATCTCTCGAAGGTTTGAAGCTACCACGGCATCCGCAGGGTTCAGTATTGACTTATCCTCGATAAAGTCGCCGAGATGCGAATCTTCTTCCTCGCCGATGGGTGTCTCAAGCGAGATCGGCTCTTGAGCAATCTTCAACACCTTTCGCACCTTTGAGACAGGAATGTCCATCTTCCTGGCGATCTCTTCACTGGTCGGCTCGCGCCCCAGCTCCTGAACGAGCGCCCGGGAGGTGCGGATCAGTTTGTTGATGGTTTCGATCATATGCACGGGAATCCGAATGGTTCTCGCCTGATCGGCGATGGCCCGCGTGATTGCCTGTCGAATCCACCAGGTGGCGTAGGTAGAAAACTTGTAGCCGCGGCGCCACTCAAATTTATCCACTGCCTTCATCAGGCCGATGTTGCCTTCCTGAATAAGATCCAGAAACTGTAAACCACGGTTCGTGTATTTCTTTGCAATTGAAACAACCAGCCGCAGGTTAGCCTCGACCAACTCGCGTTTGGCCTGCCCGGTTTGCTGCTCGCCAATCACAATTGATTGCAGCGAGCGCTTGATTTCAACCGGACCCACGTTGTGATCGATCTCGATTTGTGCCAGCCTTTTTTTGGCGGCGGAGATTCGGCGCTTGAACTCCTTCTGATCGTCGAGTTTGATTCGTTTCCTGGAGAGTTTTTCGGTAAAGACCGTGATTTCTCGCTCAGCTTCGCGAACTTCCTTCTGAACGGAACGAATGGCGTTTATCAGGCGTTGCCGAGCGCGTTCCGTCATATTCAAGCGCCCGATTTCCTGGGCGATTTCGAGGCGCAGTCGCGCTACTTTTCGGCGCAGCCGCATCACCTTCTTACTCTTTTTGCCGCGCGCAATTCTCTGCTCGGCTCGAAGTTTCTCCCATTCCTTGAGGCCCTGCTTAAAGAGTTTGCGAATGTTCTGGATGCCTTCAATGGTCCAAGCCCGATATTCCTCGGCTTTGTCTTCGTCACCAGTCAACTCGGCTTGTTCTGAAAAAAGCACAATCTCGCGAATGTTTGCCGTGCCGGCCTCTAACGCCTCGCCGATACGCAGCAGTTCTTTGACTGCGATCGGAGAGCGGGCGATAGCCTTCTGCGTTTTGAGTTGCCCTCGCTCGATGCGCTTGGCAATGGCCACCTCGCCTTCACGAGTGAGTAGTGGCACCACTCCCATCTCGCGCAAATAGAGACGAACCGGGTCGTTTGTCTTCTCGAGTGCGCCGGCCGAAAGATCCAGCTCGATGTCCTCGTCGAGCGCCTCATCATCATCGTCGGGCACTACCACGGCCGCCTGCTCGAGCAGTCTCTCATCAGAATCGGCAACCGGGATATTCGAGCCTTCCAACTTCTGGAGCACGTCTTCGATGTCGTCCGGAGAAACGACATTGTCCGGCAACTCGCGATTCAAGTCGTCGAAAGTCAAATATTTCTTGTCGCCACCCAATTCGAGAAGGCGTTCCATCACATCGTCGCGATCCTTGTCTTCAATACTCACTTCTTATCGGCTCCAGTTATCTCGTCTGCGACGGACGTTGACATTGTGCTTGGCAATCTGCTCCAGGAACATTGTATGAGTCCCAAATTGCCGGCCTTATCCGCTCTCGGCCTGGGCAATCTGGCTCTGCGGTTCAAACGTCTTACGTAGTTTGTCCAACCCACTGTATTCCGAGCTCAATCGCACGACTTGTTCTTCATCCCCAAGCCTTTCAGCAGCGGCGATCTCGAGGCTTAGTTCGCGAATGCGGCGGTCTATTCTTACCAATCGCAATGCATCAAGACATTTTTCCGCAGCAATGCGCTTTGGCTCTCCGTTCTGCTCTGCAGCGGCTTGAGGCTCAACCATCAAAAGCATCGGCAGAACTTCAGCGCCGGTGATGTCGTCCTCAAGTCTCTGGCTGATAGTATTGAAATCAAACTCTAAACCTTCGTTCGCAACCTCGATGACGGCGCGAAATATAGAAGCAGTTGGCAACTCTTCATAATCGGCAGGTTCCAGTTGAGGAAGAATGGCAATCCGCACGTCCTCATCTTCGAGTAGCAACTGCAGCAGCCGCTGTTCGGCAACCGTGGGCTGGGCCACGATCCGCCGCGCGAGCCCCGGCCCACTGCCGGGCCGCTCACTGCCCGAAGCCCTCACCGAGTGCCACATTTCGCGTCGGAGCGCGGCGTCTCCGATGCGCAGCGAATCCATGGCCATATCAAAGTACTCGCGCTTCTGGAGGCGGCTCCGCACAGCGCGAATCGACGGGAGCACCTCGTCAATCGCGGCTTCTTTATCCGCCGGATTGGTGAGTTTGCGATCCCGTACAGCCTGATCGATCACAAATTGTATGTGGGGTTGTGCCTCGCCACGCCTTCGTTGATATTCGCTCGCGCCGAGTTTTCGGATGAACTCGTCCGGATCGGCGTTGTCCGGAAGCAGCAGGACCTTCACCTCGAGGTCTTCGGCCAGAAGAGTTTCGATGGCCTTCTTCGCTGCCTGCACACCCGCGCGGTCACCATCATAGTTGACTACTACCTTGCGCGCAAACCGGGCTAACAATTTCACTTGTTCCGGTGTCAGTGCGGTGCCTAAACTCGCGACCACGTTTCGAATCCCAAACTGATAGGGAATGATCAGATCCAAAAAACCTTCAACCAGAATCGCAAAACCTTGTTTGCGAATTTCATCACGAGTCAGGTTAAGTCCGAACAGATTGCGGCCTTTGACATATGCAGCCGTCTCAGGCGAGTTAATGTACTTTGCATCTTCACCTTTCAGGGTGCGGCCGCCGAAAGCAATTGGACGCCCGTGAATGTCCATCACTGGAAATATTAGCCGACCGCGAAAACGATCGTATGAACCGCCCTCATCTTTTTTGACGACTAAACCGCTGCGCTCAATTTGCGACTGGCTGGCGCCTTTTTGTCTCAGATGCGAGGAGAGCGCTTCCCAACTGTCAGGTGCAAAGCCAAGATGAAATGATTTGCGGGTTTCGTCCGTGATTTCCCGCTGTTTGAGATACTCGCGTGCGGCTCTGGCGTCAGCTCCACTACCCTCAAGTTGCTGTTCCCACCACTCGAGCGCCCATTTGTTCAGTTGGATGACGTCATCCGATTCCTGACGCCTGGCTTCAAAGCGAGTGTCGTCGATTAATTTGGGAAGGGGCACACCGGTTTTTTCGGCGACGATCTTAATTGCTTCGGGAAAGGCCACCCGCTCCATTTCCATCACAAAGTTGAAAACCGATCCGCCTTTGTGACAACCAAAGCAATAGAAGATCTCCTTTGCCGGACTGACGGAGAACGACGGGGTCTTCTCTTTATGAAAAGGGCAGCAGGCCATCCAGTTAGCGCCCTTCTTCTTGAGCTGCACGTAATCCTGGATAACGCGCACGATGTCCGCCTGGCGCTTGAGATCGTCGATGAATGTTTGGGGATAGCGCACTGATCTACGTCTGCTGTGATTTGATATGGTTGAGGAACTCGGCGGGAGTAAAAACCGGGAGTAGGGAGTTCCTAAAGTCCTTAACGTTGCGCGTCACAATCGCGTCTAATCCACTAGCCGTCGCACAAGAGTGCTGCACCGCGTCCTCGTAGTCGGTGAAAGGCACCGTGAAGGCGGCCTGAAGAACTGAATCGTTGAGCGGGCAAACGCTGACCGCCTGCAACAATTCCTTGATCGCCTCTCTCAAATCTGCCGAACTCTTTGCGTTCCGCGCTATGTAGAACACATTTAGCGGCGTTAGGGCTGAAATATATGGGTCAAATGCGCCCTTCTCGCTTAGGTCAAAAAGTTCTGCCGCTGCTCCTGCAAATGGTTCACGCGCCGTTATCAAATCAAGTATTACATCAGTATCAAGCAGTACACGCATTTACGAATACTTCCTGATCAGGTAATCCGATATCATGTCTTTGACTTCTTCGTCGTTTGGAGGGTCGCCATTGAACTTGAGAATTCCATAAAGCCGCTGCGACAACTTTTTTTGGCTACTCGTCTTCGCGCCCATAAGCTCTGGATCTGCCTGCTCTCCCGTCTTAGTATCCGAAGCAATCTCTTCCTTTCGCTTTCGACTGACGGTTTCTTCAAAATATCTCTTTGCTCGGTCCCGAATCTTGGCACGAAGTTGCTGCAGGCGAATGGGCACTCGATCGGGGGGTTCTTCAATTTCACCCGCGATCTGTTCTGCACTCATCTCATGGACCACGGATAGAAAGAATATTTTAAGGTCCTCGGGACTCAGTCCGCTCAAGATGACCTTGTAGGGCACATTCGGAAACTTTTCTTCGAGCATGCTCTGCCAGCTCTCCTCCAATAGAGTCCGCCTTTGCTCGACCGGAAGTTTATTGATTTCTCGAATTAGTTGTTTGTGAGTCAGTGCCATGAGCTAAAAATGTTTACGCGAGTCGTGTGCTAATGCCGCCCGAACGTCCTGTTCACTAAGCGGTGGAAAATGGTCGACGATTTCAGTTGGTGAAAGTCCCTCGCTAGAGAATCCAGGATGACGGCAACGTGAATTCGAGTACCGCAAATATATGGCTCACCTCCCTCAATTTTCGGATCACTCACCACATGATTCAAAAGTTTGTTGTAACTATTATCTGTCACTGTTGGATTCTCGCCCGACTGCCAAAAGCATTTTACCTCACTCGCCCACCATTCGAATAAAGTTAATGAGGTTTTTCGAGATCAGCGGTGCCCGAATTTGTGGAGGATTGAGAAACCTACTGCCTCAACTCCACCAATGTCGCTCCCGCCCCACCCTGATCCGGCGGCGCGGCGGTAAATCTTGCAACGTGAGGATGACCGTTCAGCAGCTCCGCCACCGCCCGACGAAGCGCGCCCGTGCCGTGTCCGTGAACCACACGAACGTGCCCGAGACTATTCATGACCGCCGCGTCGAGAAATTTATCAACTGCATCCACGGCCTCATCCGCGCGCCGCCCAATGACATTGATCTCCGCGCTCGTACTTTCGTTGCCGCTGCCTAATTGAAGCTCGAACGCGCTCGGACGCAGCTTTGCGAAACGCCCCGTCTTGGGCTTGGCGGCAGCAGCCTCTTGAACTAGTTCGAGATTTTCCAGCTTCTCTCTGAGGCGCAAAGATTTTACGCGCACCTCAGCATGGTCGTCTTTAATGCTATCAACGATTCCGACCGACCCAAACGTACGCAGCCGCACGCGATCACCCGGAACGATTTCACGTGCCGGAGCCGGAACGAAATCCTGCCCGCGAGTTTCGGAAGCTTCAACCGCGATTGGCGATTTTTCTTCGCGAACGACCTGGCCATCGCGAACGACTCGTACTCCGCGCTTGTCCGACAAACTTAAGTTTGTCGACCTTTCTTGCACTTCTCGACTCGAGCTTTTGTCCCTTACCAACCGCTGAGCCTCACGCTTCATCTCCGCGACGCGCTTCTGAGCCTCTCGTTCGACCTTCAGACGCTCCGCGCGGTCTTCGATACCAGCCACCAACTCCCGCGCCTGTTTCTCAAGGTTATCAATGCTTCTTTGCAAGGTTTGTTCAAATTCCACTTGTCGATCACGCTCGCGTTTCAGTGCCTCACGATCCAGCGAACCAAACTTCTCTGCGACCGCGGCGCGCTCTTCTTCGAGTGCTTTGCGGAGCGCGACGGCTTCTTCGGTCTCATCCTTAAGGCGGCGCAGGTATTCACTGGCTTGACGTGAAGAATCTTTCACCTTCTCCGCGGCTGAGCCCACGATCTCATCCGGAATTCCAAAACGTCTGGCGATCTCCAGGCCAGACGAAGATCCGGCGACCCCTGTTATCAACCTGTAGGTAGGCTTCAGAGTCTTTTCATCAAATTCGACACTGGCGTTGATTACCCCTACTTCATTGGCCGCATACATTTTGAGACCACTGTAATGGGTTGTGGCCATCACCTGCGCCCCACAAGCTTTGCGGAAATGATCTACTACGGCAACTCCCAGTGCGGAACCTTCTTCCGGGTCTGTCCCGGTTCCCACCTCATCGAGAAGAACCAGAGCCGGCCATCCGCACAATTCAATCATCCGCGCGATGTTTGCGACATGCGATGTAAACGTTGAGAGGTTGGCGGCGAGCGATTGATGGTCGCCAATATCCGCGAGCACGGAGTGGAAAAAAGGCACGGAGGCCCCGCGCGCCGGCACCGGCAACCCGGAAAGAGCCATTAACGAAAGCAGCCCGGCGGTTTTGAGCACTACAGTCTTGCCGCCGGCATTCGCCCCAGAGATCACCATCGCGTTGTGGAGTTGGTCCAGTGAAAACGATACCGGAACCACGGAGCCGCCGGATGCGCGAAGGTTTTCTTCGAGCAGAGGGTGACGAGCGTCGATAAATTCGAGGACACCAGTGGCACAGACTTCAGTCTGTGAGGGGACGTTGCCATTCAAGGAATCAGCCAGGTTAGCCGAGTCATCACAGACTAAAGGCTGTGCCACAGAGTCATCACAGACTAAAGTTTGTGCCACGGAGGCGATCTCTGGAATCACGCAGTCGAACTTTTGATAAAAGACTGCCTTGGCGTTGATGAAGTCGAGCTCAGCGACGGCCCGCGCAGCCATCTCGATAGCCGGCAACTGCGTCCTCAGCTCTTCTGTTAAGCCCAGGAGGATCCTATGAATCTCGCGCTCTTCGGTTTCGCGAAGACTCTGCAACTCGTTGTTATCCTCGATGGTGTCCAGCGGTTCTACGAACGCGGTTGCGCCCGACGACGAAAACCCATGAGCCACGCCCTTGATCTGTCCTCGATGATCGGCCTTGATCGGAATTACAAAGCGGTCGTTGCGGATCGTGACCAATTCGTCCTGCACCGCGGCTTCCGACCGTCGCATCAGATTTTCGAGTGATCGAGTGATGCTCGAACGCAGGCGCATGATCTCGTGACGGATGCGCGCCAGCTCGGGACTCGCGCGATCGTCAACTTCGCCGCTCGGCAGAATCTTGTTAGCAATGCGGGCTGTCAGACTGTTTAGCTCGCGCGGAAGGCCCGCCACCCTTTCCAATAACACGGGACAAGCTTCCTTCTCGGCGAGAATAGAGGCGCGTGCCGACATCACTTGCTCGCAAAGCCGAGCCAACTCGAGAATCGCAGTCGGTTCTAACGACGCCCCCTCGACCCGTAGTCTGCCGAGGGCTTCCGCTGGGTCACTAATCTCGCTAAATGACCAAAAGACTCCGCGCTTTCTCAATTGCACGCATTCAGAAGTCTCGGTGAGAGCCCGCTGCAATGCCGTCAGATCGTTAAGCGGCGCCAGCGCGCTAATCAGGGCACGACCCATCGGCGTCTGAGCGCCGCGATGCACCAGCGCGAGGAGTTGGTCATATTCCAGAGTTGTGAAAGCCTGATCGTTCATTGATAGTCAGAAGCGACGGCGGCGACGCTCACGCCCGCGCATGGCCGTAGAAAACAGTTCCTTCACCTCAATCACACTAATTACCCGATCATCCAGGCGTAATATTCCGCTTATCGCCGGCCCGGCTGTTGCGGATGGGGGTTCCAGACCCGAGGCTGGTATCTCAATCACGCCGTCCTGGTCTTCGATTGCCAGCGCAAGCTGCTCATCCCCGCGCAAGGCCGCTATAAAAGCCCACGAGCATTCATCGTAGTTTGTCGTTCCCTCAAGCAACCGCGAGGGATCCAGAACAGTCAACATGCGGCCCTGAACTGAGACTACTCCCAGCACAGCCGATGGAGCGAACGGCAACGGCGTAGGCCGGGTCCATTCGGCAATCGTCGAAATTTGATCTTCGGGAATGCCGAACAAAAGGGGACCTGACCGGAAGGTTTGGATCAGCCGGGTTTTAAACTGGCCATCACTGATCTCGCCGTCCAGGAATGACTCAGAATTTTCCGAGTTGAACGCACCCGGGACTTGATCGCCGAAATTATTCTTGCCCATCTCTCCTGCGCTCGGGCTCCTAAAGAAGTTCGTCAAAGCATTATAAGCGCCAGTGGCCGGGAACGTCCTCCCCGGAGCAGCGTCAGGTTTATCTTGCCGACAGAATGTTGATCAGTCCATTAGCTTACTGAGTCGCCGCTATCGCCGCATTCTACTGTTCAAACTCAAAGCATAAAAGAAACCACTCTGGCAACTTCATCGAGCGCGGGATAGAATGCCTGCCACCAAGTCAGTTCTTATCAAACTACTCGACGCTACTGGATGTTTCAACGCCGTCGAACGAAGGTGGTTTCACATGGATGAATTTGATCGTTACCGGGCGGAGATGAATGAAAAGCTGTTGGGCAGCAATCACCTCGGCATCAAGCGGTTTTTTGCACTCGACACGCAAGCGTATGAAGACGGGGCGCTTGATAAACGTACGAAGGAATTAATGGGCCTGGTAGCGTCAACGGTGCTGCGGTGTGACGACTGTATTACCTATCACATTAAACAATGTGTGGGCGCTGGAATCACAAGAGCCGAGTTTCTTGACGCATTTAACGTGGCTCTCGTGGTTGGTGGATCGATAACCATTCCGCACCTGCGGCGGGCTATAGATCGTGTCGATCAGATTCTGGCCGACCCGAACGCCGCGTCAATTGCTCGTCACCAGCACGAATGAAGGCGCGGCTCTTAACGGAAACAATTGAACTTGGGGTGCAGACTTAAGAAAAAGCGGGCTAAAAGGTTTTTTGACTTTCTTACATCCGGATTCTTCCCCCAAACCGTAAATAAGTCTTTATCAACTGCTGCGAGGGAACGGTTTTGAATAGAGCTTTCCATTCAGGCTTAATGTTTGTGGCCGTCACGGCGGCCCTCTGGTCAACACCCGTTTCCACGTTATCCAACTCGTTTCCCCGCAGCATCACGAAAGGTTTGCATATGTCCGCACAGGATCGAGCTCGCGTGCGCGCACCCGAGATTACCGGAGGCCGCGGTTGGCTAAACACGGAAAAGCCACTCTCTTTGGCAGCGCTCAAGGGCAAGGTAGTGCTGCTGGATTTCTGGACCTACGGCTGCATCAACTGTATTCACATCATTCCGGATCTGAAGAAGCTCGAAGAGAAGTACGCCAGGCAACTTGTAGTTATTGGTGTTCACTCGGCGAAATTTGAGAATGAAAAGGAAACCGAGAATATCCGTCGCATTATCCTGCGTTACGAAATCGAGCACCCCGTCTACAACGACGCGGATTTCAGCGTTTGGCAAAGCTACGGAGTGCGCGCCTGGCCCACGCAGGTCTTGATTGACCCGGCAGGTTATGTAATTGGAGCCATATCGGGCGAGGGCAACTACGAGATTATCGACCAGGTGATCGGTAAGACTGTCGACGACTTTCGGAAACGCGGAGAGCTTAATGAAGAGCCACTCACGCTCGCTTTGGAACGCGCGAAAGTCGGCGATTTGCCGCTGGCTTTTCCCGGAAAGGTACTCGCTGACGCCGCCGGCGACCGACTCTTCATCGCCGACTCGAATCATAATCGCATCGTGATTACCAGGCTTGACGGGACGTTTCTGGAAACAATTGGCGGCGGCGAGCCTGGCGCAGCAGATGGCGCATTCGACAACGCGACTTTTTACCGTCCGCAGGGCCTGGCGCTCGATGCGAACAACCTTTACGTCGCCGACACCGAGAATCACCTGATTCGCAAAGTCGATCTAAAAGGCCGACGGGTCGAGACCATCGCGGGCACCGGAAAACAATCACGCGATTACTTTAAGCGAGGTCCGGCCCGGGAAATCAGTTTGAATTCACCCTGGGCTCTCCAGCTAGTCGACCGCACGCTCTACATTGCCATGGCTGGACCGCACCAGATTTGGAAGCTTGATCTGCAAAGCGGTGAAGTCTCGACCTTTGCCGGTTCAGGACGCGAAGCGCGGCTCGATGGGCCGCTGCTGGAAGCAGGTTTTGCCCAACCTTCCGGCCTGACCACCGACGGCAGAAGTCTGTTCGTTGCCGATAGCGAATCAAATATCATTCGCGCCATCGATCTCGCTACCGGAAAAGTAGAGACGCTTGTGGGTGGCGATCTTTTTGAATTCGGCGATGTCGACGGCACCGGCGACGACGTGCGCTTGCAACACCCGTTGGGAGTGCTTGCTCTCGAGGGCAAGGTGCTTATTGCCGATACCTACAATCACAAGATCAAAGAGCTCGATCCTCGAGCCCGATCTGTTAAGACCTTGATCGGTACGGGCAAGGCCGGTCAGGTTGATGGCGGTTCACCAACATTTTACGAGCCGGGCGGGTTGAGCGCCGCTAACAATAAACTCTACATTGCCGACACTAACAATCACGCCATCCGAGTCGTTGATTTGAAAACCAAGTCAACGTCAACGTTGCGGATCAAGGGTCTCGAGCCTCCTGTCATGCCGGTAACGACTGAAGTAGCGGATGCGGACGGGCCAAATTCTGTGGCAACTGTTCTCCCGGAGCAACGTTTGCGCGCCCGAAGCCCGGGCGAAATCGTGGTCCAGGTGGAATTGCCCGCCGGCTATCATCTCAATCCCATGGCTCCGCAAAGGTATCGAGTTTCAATTGAGAACGGGGCGAAGCACCTGGGCCTGAATTCAGCTTCGAACGCCGGAGCCAATGCACAGGATCAAGAGGTAAGACAAACAACCAAGGATCTGCGATTGCCGCTACGCGTTCCTTTCAAGACGTATGAGCCCGGTCGCACCGGACTGAGGATTCAACTGACACTCGTTTACTGTCGCGATGACAACACCGGCGCCTGCCACATCAAGACCCTCACCTGGCGCCTGCCGGTGGAAGTGGCAGCCGATACGAAGGCTTCAGATCAGGTGTTAATTAAGGGAAAAGTTGGGCTTGACTAAAGTTCTTAATTGGGTTCAGCAATAGGTGGAATCAAAACATTGCTAATAATTGCTGATAAGGATCGAGCGGTTATGGCACTGGTGGAGGAACGGCAGTACTGAGAGCGCGCAACAGCTCAGCTTCCCGTCCGACAATACGAAGAATTAATTGACCCAAACGCTTGCATTTAACATTGTCAGCCACATTGGAAGCCAGAATAGCATCCCTTTGGGACCTTATGGTCTCCTGTTCTTCTTGAGGAGCATTGGGAATCCAGTTGTCCAACGCCGCACGGTAACTCTTGAGGTCGGCATATCGCTGATACACGGTGCCAAGTATTATGTCCTGACGTATCATGATCCGCATATTCGTATGTCTCAAACAATACTGTGCGAAAGTATTATAAAGCGTGTCAATCCCGATCGGCGTGTCCTTTATGGTGATGAACTTAGCGCGCACTATTACTAAATATCCAAACGCAGCAATAAATACGCGGCCCCAACTATTGCCTTGAGTCAATGAGGCGTATTCGGGCTTGAGGGCGAATTGGGCTATATGCGGAAGGAAGTAGTAGACAACACCGGCGAAGAAACCGTTTATGATTAGATAAATGAACAGATATGGGTTGAGGATGTCCCGAATTATTCGACTCTCATTTTTAGACAGGATTTCCCCGAAGTTAGCTGCGAGGGCAATTAGTATGGCAGTGATGAGGAAACCGATTGCCATCTGCTTCGAACCTTTTTGGTGAGATCTAAGAAAAGTTCCAGAAAAGCCCTTTCCAAGTAAGGTGATATCTCGGGTCGACGTCGTCTTCACAGGTGAGAACTCTATCCCGGATCAATAATTCAAGGCTTTTGTCCAAGATGTTCTGAGGCAACACTGTCGACATTAATAGACGAGAGTAACCAAGCGACCCATACTCTTTAATCGTCTTAAGGACAATCTTCTTGGCATCCTTAAGATCGATATACTCTTCGTTAGCAGCCATGCTACCACCTCAATTTCAAGCGCGAGAGTATCAAGACTGAGAGTGCTGGGTCAATCAGAATGGAATGGTGCCGGATCTGTGCGAGCGGGATCGCTGGTTCCGAGGAAAAGCCCCCTTAAATGGTTATCTCATCTCGAGACTCCGCTTGCTCGTCTTCCGAGCAGCGAGTAATATCAGTTCTTCCGAAATCAATTATTAGGAGTTAAAGCCGTGGCTGATCAACCAGGTGTAAAAGCAGTATCGGACAAACCATTTCTTTCTGACATAAAGACCTTGCGCGAGCGCGCCCGCCAACACATCGAGAAAGGCGCAATTACCGAAGGCTACACAGCAGATCGCGATACGGTAGTCAAAGTGCTGAACGAGGCGCTGGCAACTGAAATCGTGTGTGTCTTGCGTTACAAGCGGCATTATTTCATGGCCTCGGGGATTCATGCCGAGAGTGTGGCCGCTGAGTTCTTAGAGCACGCAAATGATGAACAGGGTCATGCTGACCAGATTGCTGGGCGCATAGTTCAGCTCGGAGGAGAACCTGATTTTAATCCGCAGGGTCTATTAACTCGCAGTCATGCAGAGTACGTCGAGGGCGAGACGCTTACCGACATGATCAAGGAAGACCTGGTAGCTGAGCGCATTGCGATCGACAGCTATCGAGAGATAATCCGGTACCTGGGCAACGACGACCCGACCACTCGCCGAATGATGGAAAGCATTCTGGCGGTCGAAGAGGAGCACGCCGACGATTTGGTGAGTTTGCTGCAAGAGATCGGTAAGTAGTGCGGTTCCGGAGCGCGTAGCTCTCGCGGATCAATCCGTGTTTTACAATAATTCAAGCGTGATGCTTTGACCGGAAGCATCACGCTTGTTAGTGTTCGACCTTGATTAATACCAAAACGACAAACCAGACTCGGCCCAGCATGTGTCGAAGCTGCGGAGCGATTGTTGCGGCCGGAGAAACTAGATGCGCAGTTTGCGGCGCGACAACCTCGAGTGCGACCTCCTCGCAACCGGCGCGGCCAATGGCGGATCGCGAGACGATGCGCTTTGCTCGGACCATCCTGGAACGTCCTTACAAGTTCACAATCATTCTCCTCGTAGCCAACATTTTTGTCTTCATCCTGATGTGGCAATCAAGCGGGATCAGGCTCAGCTTACTGGAAGTGTTTCCACCGCAAGTCCTGATAGCCTACGGCGCCAAGTTGAATTCTCTTATCGCCGGCGACGGCCAATGGTGGCGACTGGTCACCCCAATGTTTGTGCACGTGAACCTACTGCACCTGCTCGTCAACATGTACAGTCTTTGGATCGTTGGTCCTTACGTCGAGAAACTTTACGGATCGGCCAAGTTCATAGTCTTTTGGGTAGTCAGCGGATTAGGCGCCTTGGTTGCAAGTTATTGGACTGTCGGAGACCCCGGTCCTTCACTCGGGCCATTAGGCCGCTTCCTTTTTCGTCCCGACCTGCCATCTGCTGGAGCCTCGGGCGCATTGTTTGGTTTGGTTGGCGTCCTGTTTGCCTTTGGAATCAAGTTTAGGCATGAGCTACCCGAGGGTTTTAAACGCGCTTTTGGCACGGGGTTGTTGCCGATGATTCTTCTAAACCTTTTCATCGGGTACGTTGGGAGCGATATTTTCGATAATGCGGCACACCTGGGCGGCCTGATTACCGGCGCGGCTTTGGCGTCTTTGGTGGGATACCGCCGGCCTGGCGAAAGGGCAAGCGTCACGGTTATATGGCGGGTAATGCAGATTGCCGCCATAGCCCTCGTTGCGGTCAGCTTTATTAGGATCGGGCAAAAATTTCCCGGAGGATTGAAGGCGTCAACAGCCGCACCAAATACGTCGACACAGAGTGCCACGGCCGAAAATTTCGTGACTTACGCGAAGGCAATGAATCAGGGGCAGGAGACATTTGCTGAAGCCGTCCAGGGCAACTCAGAGGGAGTGGATGAAGCGGTAAAAGGGCTCGACTCGACGCCACACCTCGATTCGGAGGCGGATCGGTTGAAAGAAGAGTTAAAGGTTTTGCTGATAGAGGTAAAGAATCTGACGCCGGCCGTCTCTACTTCAGACAAGAAGCTTACCCCAGCCTCCCAGAAGGAGGTGACGGCGCGTTTCGTAGCTTGGTCCAAAAATTACAATCAATGGCTCAAGACGATGGGAAAAACTCATAGCGGCCTGAAAGACCAGGCAATTCCGCAAGGAGATGGAACTAACCCACAATAATAAGCGAGATAGTCAGTCCAAGTTTAAAGAGGAGACGGCAGAAGATGGAGATTAGGAGAGTCGGCGTGCTGGGTTGTGGCTTGATGGGCTCAGGTATTGCTCAGGTTGCCGCAACCGCGGGTTTCGAAACTGTGGTGCTGGAAGTATCGGACGAACTAATCGAGAAGGGTTTTGTGGCGATTGAAAAATCGCTGACGAAGTTTGCCGAGAAGGGCACGATCACGGCGGCCCAGCAGAAGCAAACTCGTGATCGCCTCTCGGGAACGACGGCGTTTGCCGACCTTTCAGAGTGCGACATCATTATCGAGGCGATCATTGAAAATCTCGAAGAGAAGCGCAAGACCTTTGGTCAGCTCGATCGTATCTGCAAACCTGAATCGATCTTCGCTTCCAACACTTCATCAATTTCGATCACCGAGATGATTACCGCGACTTCGCCTGAACGACAGAAGCGTTTCATCGGGTTGCACTTCTTCAATCCCGTGCCATTGATGAAGCTGGTTGAAGTTGTGCGAACGATCCTGACTGATGAAACGGTTTACGCCCACGGAATCGAATTTGCTGAACGATTGGGGAAGGTGCCGGTTCGGGCTGGTGATCGATCGGGTTTTATTGTTAACCGTCTTCTCGTGCCCTACATGCTAGATGCCATTCGCGCGCTCGAGGAAGGCGTGGGGTCGATTGTTGACATTGATACATCAATGAAGTTGGGCTTGGGTTATCCGATGGGCCCGTTTACCCTCGGCGACTTTGTTGGACTCGATACAACTTATTACATCGCTGAGATCATGTTCGCCGAGTATCGGGAAAGGCGGTTTGCGCCGCCGCCGCTGCTGAAGCGCATGGTGATGGCCGGCCTCTACGGACGAAAGTCAGGGCGGGGTTTCTACGACTACACAAAGGATCCCAGGAATCCGACCCCAATGAATCTGGTGTAATTTGGAGTCTGTCCGACAACCTTCAGGTTGTCGCCTGTTGCGGTGGCGGCTGTTGTTAAGCTGGCCTTGCGATGCTTGTTGGTCAGCCAGGGAAAACGACAAACTGAAGTTTGTCGGACATCGCGGTGGTGGCCGGTCCGCTCGGTAATGAAGGTTAAGCCGGCCTTGCGATGCTTGTTGGTCAGCCAGGGAAAACGACAAACTGAAGTTTGTCGGACATTTTGTCGGACAAATGCGCGCCTTGATGCTCAGAAAGGCTTCCCCTATACTGCGAAAGCCTTTCACTACAAAGGCCGCCGGAGCAACGAAGATCTTGCAGCCAATCATTCACGAAGGACGACTCAGCGGCGCGGGATTTCGTTTTGCAATCGTCGCTAGCCGTTGGAATGAGTTCATTAGCTCACGTTTGCTGGAAGGCGCACTTGACGCGCTCGAGCGTCTGGGAGCCTCAGAGAAGAAGGTCTCGGTTTACAAGGTTCCTGGATCCTTCGAGGTCCCTTTACTGGCAATGAAGGTTGCGGCCTCAAGGAAGTTTGATGCGGTAATCTGCCTGGGAACAATCATTCGCGGACAGACTCCTCATTTTGAGTACATAGCCAGTGAGGTGGCCCGCGGCATCGCGCAGGCAGGAATGCAGACTGGCGTGCCGGTTGTCTTCGGGATTGTAACCGCCGATAATCTCGACCAGGCCATTGACCGCGCGGGAGTCAAACTTGGTAATAAGGGATTTGAAGCCGCGACTTCGGCGGTAGAATTGGTGAATCTTTACAGGGGAGCTTTTAGGAAGTGATGAATGATGAAAGCAGAGTACTGAAAGCAAAGTACTGAGTGGAAGAGTACTGAGTGAAAAGTACTGAGAGCCAACTAACGAGTACCCCCTACTCAGCACTCAGAACTCCGCACACAGTACTCAGTTACTCAGTATCAGCCCCCTCATCGTTCATTAGACTTTTTGGTAATTCATATGGGTTCGCGACGTAAGGCACGTGAATGTGCCTTGCAAATGCTCTTTGCTGCTGATGTTGCCGAAACGCCATCCGACGAGGTGGTGCAGACGTACTGGGCGGAACTGGGCGACACCGATATTGAAGAGCCCGCGCGTGAGTTTGCGACGCGACTCGCGACCGGAACGCTTGCGCAACTCCAGGCTTTGGACGAGCGAATCCGCTCGCGAGCCGAACATTGGCGCATCGCGCGGATGGCGATTGTCGATCGCAACATCCTCCGCCTTGCTGTTTACGAATTCCTTCATGAGCCAACTCCCCGGACAGTAGCAATTAACGAGGCGCTCGAAATCGCCCGCCGGTTCTCGACCTACGAAGCTACGCAGTTTATCAACGGTATCCTGGACGCTATCAAGCGAGATCTCGACGAGCAACAGCCTCAGCAGCACACAGAGCTTGTCGAAGACTCGGAGGAAGCTAATCCCATCTAAAGTGGAGCAATCAGGGCTCGTTCATCCACAGATTACGCAGAAAATCAAAAGCTTAAATCAACAAGACATATTGGCTCAAAGAAACGCCTAGTATCTACCCTCGCACCCTTTGAATGGGTGTTATCTGCGTTATCGGCGGATCATGAGCGGCTTCGTTCGCGTTTCCGCTATTAACCATTTACCGTTTCCCATTTACTATTCCCCCGTGGATCAAAGCAAGCGCCAATTTTTGGCTGATACAGAGGATCTCATCGAGCAGATCCTTTCGGACTTGGACAAGTTGCGCGAGCAAGCCGGCGATGAAATGCCTCAAGTCGAGTTGGTGGATAGTCTTTTCCGACGCATTCACCGAATCAAAGGTTCGGCGGCTTCCTTTGGCTATGACGGCCTGAGCCAAATTGCGCACGAGTTTGAGAGTTTATTAAGCGCTGTGCGTACCGGACGAGCCGCTATTGGCCCGGAGCTTTTGGATACCTGCGAGAGCGCGGCGGGCGCGTTGGCAGAAAGTTTGCAAAACCCTTCATCAGGCGCCTTCGAGCGGTCGCGCCGAACTCTGTTTGCGCGTATGCAAGCTCATGCGCGGAAAACTACCGGTTCGCCGGCTTCAAACATCGCTGCCATTCCCGGAATCCCTCACGAGGTGCGACAGTCTCTAACTGACGACGAGAAACGGAGGCTGGTACAAGTGGTGGAGAACGGCGCCTCTCTCTTCGTAGTCACTGCCAGCTTCGACATTGCCGATTTCGATGATCAGTTTCGCAAACTGAAACAGAGTCTGGAACAGCTTGGCGAAGTGATTACGACCTCGCCGGCCGTGAACGAGCGTGCCGGCGCGATTGATTTTCGCGTTTTGTTCGCCGGCAAAGCTGATCCCAGCGACGTGACCGCCAATTTGTCGGATTTTGCCGCCGTAAGGCTAAGCCAACTTGCGGGAGGGAACATTGTGCGTCCGCCTGAGGCTGAAGGTCAGGAAGGTTTAATTGTGGGCCGGGCCGCTCCCACTTTGCCCAACGTGATTCGCATGGAGGCGGACGAACTCGATCACCTCATATCTTCGACGCACGAGTTATTCCACACTACCACCAGAGCTATCGGTTTGGCACTTTCCGAAAAAGAGATTAGCGGCCAGGTGCGGGAAGAACTCAACCGTTGGGACGAACAAATCAGACGATCCTTTCTTAATATTGAAAAGGACTTAATTGATTTGCGGGTGGTTTCCGTTGGCCCCATCCTGCGGAGGGCGGCGCGAGCGGGGCGAGCCGCGGCGCGATTGAGCAGCAAAAAAATTGATTTCAGAATCGTAGGAGAAGACCTCCGGCTCGACGCCTTATTATGCGAGGCGGTTGCCGATCCATTGATCCACCTCGTTCGGAACGCAGTCGATCATGGAATCGAACCGCCTGACCAGGCCGTCGCGTCGGGTGGAAGTAAGCAACCGTTAATACGCATCGAGGCCGCTCGCGAGGGGAGACGAACTCTTTTGCGAGTTTCGGACAACGGCCGTGGGGTCGATCCGAACGTCGTGTCTCAGGCGGCAATTAGACTGGGAATAATTGATCGGCATACACGCGTCGATATGGAGCGCAGCCTGCGAATGATATTTCGGCCTGGCTTCACAACCTTGTCCTCAGCCTCACCTGTTTCGGGTCGAGGCTTTGGGCTGGACGTGGTGGAAAATGCGGTAGAGCAGGCAGGTGGAGAACTTCGTATCTCGAGCGCGCCGGGAAAGGGGTCGACTTTTGAAATCCGTTTGCCGGTGACGGTCGGGCTGCTAAATTCAACGGTGGTGAACTCGGGCGGAAATTCTTACTGCATCGACGCCGAGCAGATCATAAAGACCGAAATTCTCGATGCGAATGAAATCCAAACGAGTGATGCCGGCGAAACAGTAAAAATTGGCGAGGAAGACTTGCCGGTTGTTCACCTGAGGGCGTTGCTTGGACAGTCGCGGAATGGGTTAACTGGAGTCGCTCCTCTGCACATGGTTGTCTGTGAGCTTTCTGAAGAGATCGTCGGCGCCGGGGGTGATCGGAACCAGCGAGTCGGGCTGATTGTTGATGCGGTACGGGGAACGGAGGAAGTGCTGGTAAGGAATCTTGGCCGTCATGCGCCTCGTTGGATAGGCATCGCCGGGGCGGCGGAGTTGCGCGACGGCACCGTGGCGCTGGTTCTCGATCTTCCAATGTTGGTGCGTGGCACAGACTTCAGTCTGTGAATAGGTGCGTGGCACAGACTTCAGTCTGTGAATTTAGATTGGTACATAGACGGGGACGTCAAGCCAACTTTGTCTTACCCCAGTCGGCAAAAATTCGTGGTTCGGTTGCGCTCGGTTACACCTTGGCGTTAGGCTTAGCTCAACTATGATCAGGTCCTTTCGTCACCGGGGACTTAGGGAGTTTTTTGAGACGGGGAGTAAGCGTGGAATCTCACCCGAACTGGCCGCGCGGATTGGCCGGCGCTTGGACGTACTCGAAGCGGCCCACCGTCTTGGGGACATTGACGCTCATGGTTTCAATCTACACAGGCTCAAAGGTGACAGAAAAGAGGAATGGGCTATCTCGGTGAGCGGCAATTGGAGATTAACGTTCAGATTCGCGCATGGGGAAGCATATGACGTTAACTTGGAAGATTATCATTAGGAGATAAATTTTGCGAAACAATCGGAAGAGACGACCTACGCATCCGGGCGAATTGCTAAGGGAAGAAACGCTCCCTGCTCTGAGTCTGACGCAATCCGATTTAGCCCATCGACTAGGTGTGTCGCGGAGTACGGTCAGCGAAATCATTCGTGAGCGTCGCTCCGTGACGCCAGATTTGGCCCATCGTCTCGCACGTCTGTTTAATACCACGCCCGAATTCTGGTTGCGACTGCAGGAAGCCGTTGATATCTGGGACACATGGCAGGCAAATCAGAAGGAATACGATCGGCTCAAGCCACTTCGGCAGCGGGCAGCCTGAAAGCTGGACTCGTGGCGTAATGGCTCTGACTCAATAAGGCTCTTTAAATGAACCTCGCCAATGTGGAATTGCCTTTCATCGGATTGAAGAGCTCATAAATATCTCTCATAAGCTAGCGTGGACACATACTTCGCCGAAGTGCTATCCCCCATCAGGCAAGTTTGCTGAGGAACGATTATTATCCAAGTCAGATAACCTTCCACCACGACTTCTTAGCTCCGGATCCCTTGGCTCTGATCTTAGTCCCAATCCATTTTCGGGTGCATTGTGTGCCACTTGGTTGCGCGTTCGTAAGCCAATGCGACCCGCAGCGGTGAGCCTTCGTCGTAGAGCCGTCCCGTAAACATAATCGCTTGCGGCAGGCCTTTAAGAAAACCGCACGGAATGCAGACCGCCGGATGGCCCGTCAGATTCGTAATCAGCAAACTGGAACTACCCGGCGCCGGTGAGACAAATACATCCCAATTGGACATCAGCGCGTCCATCTCGCGCATCAGCAGCGTGCGTGCTCGCTGCGCTCGAATGTATTCAACTGCCGGAATAAAACGGGAACTGCGAAATGTATTGGGCCAATCACCGGGTTCCTGTCCGGAGAGTTGATTGATTGCTCCATTGCGAGTGATATCGTCAAACGCTGCGGCGGCTTCCGCTACCAGAATGATTCGCAACGCAGCCGTCGAGAATTTTGGCAGTTCGATGGGTTGGAGATCTGCCCCTGCCGACTTCAGTGCGTCAAGCGCGGCCTGGTAAATTGCCTTTCGCTCCGGGTCTTGTTGCTGATCGAATTCGGTCTTGACGTAACCAATTCTCATCTGACCGAGCGGCGTATGCGGAGCCCAATTGAAAGGGACGTCTCCGACGGTCAGATCTTTTCCATCCGGGCCATAAATAGCATTCAACGCGGCAGCGCAATCCTCGACGCCGCGGCACATTGGACCGATCTTGTCCATTGTCCAACTCAGGCCCATCGCTCCATAACGGCTAACGCGGCCATAAGTGGGCCGGAGACCGACAACTCCGTTCCTTGCCGAAGGCGAGACAATCGAACCCAGCGTCTCTGTGCCGATTGAAAAGCCGACCAGCCCCGCAGCCGTAGCTGAGCCGGGCCCTGCTGAAGAGCCACTCGATCCGGTTCTCTCCTCTTCCACCTGCCAGGGGTTTCTGGTCATGCCCGCGAACCAGCGGCCACCCTGCGCCAGCGCTCCCATCGAGAGTTTTGCCACCAGTACCGCGCCGGCTTCCCGCAATCGCTCGATCACAGTTGCGTCGTAATCGATCACCTGATCGCGAAAAGGCTCGGCGCCCCAGGTAGTCTTGATTCCCTTGGTGGCAAAGAGGTCTTTGGCGCCCCAGGGAATGCCGTGCAACGGGCCACGATACCGGCCGCGTTTGATTTCCGCGTCTGCATCCGCAGCTTGCCTCAAAGCCAGATCTTCAGTCAGCGTAACGACGCTCAGAAGCTTAGGCCCATACCGCTTCAAGCGCGCGAGATACATTTTCGTGAGCTCAAGTGAGGAAATCCTGCGGGTCCGAATCAACTCACCAAGCTGTGGCACTGTGGCAAAGGCCAAGTCTTCGACAGAGCTAAACTTCGGATGCTCAGATTTACTGAGTTTGAACTTTGTGGCTTTGATATTAAATGTCTTGCCCGGAAGCGCTGGATGAAACAAGGTGGCCGGTTCGGTATCGAGCGGAACGCTCATCTTGCGCAGCGTCTCATAGCGTTCCAGATTCGTGTCGACGTTACGCAGCGCCATCTGCTTCTGCGCGTCGGTCAACTCGATGCCAAACAATTGTTCTGCCCCGCGCAACATCTCCTTCGTGACGCGCAAGGGCGCCGGCGAGGGCGACGGAGAAGGCGAAGGAGTCGGTAAAGGTGACGGTGTTTGCGCTACCGAAGAACCGATATTCAGGTATGGAATCGCGGCCGTTGCCACACCAAGAGCAGGCAGAAGTTTAACGAACTGTCGCCGATCGAACCGGTAACCATTGGCTCCTGCGGCCTCTTTGCTCCTTACTGGCTTTTTGACTTGAGTTTTGGTCTTCTTCAATGTGCTCTCCTTGCAGTCTCGCTCTTTTTAACTACGGCTGCACTGACATCTGCTGGTTGCCCGAAGCCGGTATCGCGCTTCCATACTTAAGTGGAATAGTCTTCGCTTTGCCAAATCTGTAGATCGTCACCACAAACATGTTGTCGTATTCATTCTCGGGGATCACCGGGTAGTCGCCGCCGCCGAGAGCGCTGATAATTGCCGGCACGGTATTGTTGTGACCGGCGAGAAAAACTGTGCCGCCGCGATGAGCAGTGGTTATTTGCCGTACTAGCTCGTCAGTGTTCTTAGAGTCTACCTGCGTCACCGGAACTCCCAAAACGGTTGCTAGTGGTTGGACCGTTTGTTGAGTGCGCGCATATTGAGTGGCATAGATGGCGGTGATACCGGAGCGTCCCAGCAGCCGAACCAGTTCCTGAGCGCGCTGCTGGCCGGCGGGACTCAAGTTCGGATTTGGATTCTCAGGCTCGATGTTTTTCTCGGCGTGGCGCACCAGGATGACTGTGGTTATTGGGCGAGAAAAAGTCGTGAAGTAAGCAAGGACCATAACTGCGACGAACACCGTGAAGAGCAGCGAGAACACGATGATAGTCCTGAGTTTTGTCCTCGTTTCGGGCGGTTGTTCTGTCATTATGTAATCTCCAGTTGTGACGCTGCGGCGATACCAGTCCGAAATGGCTCGATACGATACCACCGGTAACGCAACCCAGGCAAAAACCGCTCAACCACAGAACCGCTTACGGTAGTCAGCGCTCACACCACTCAACTGTTGCCGGAGCCACTCGACCCACAGAACCGCTTACGGTAGTCAGCGCTCACACCACTCAACTGTTGCCGGAGCCACTCGACTCACAGAACCGCTTACGGTAGTCAGCGCTCACACCACTCAACTGTTGCCGGAGCCACTCGACTCACAGAACCGCTTACGGTAGTCAGCGGTTCCGTGGTTGAGTGGCACTTGGATGGTTGAATGGTGTGAGCGCTGACTACGGTAAGCGGTTCTGTGGTTGAGTGGCGCATGGGTTGAGTGGCGCGTGCTTGGTTGAGTGGTGTGAGCGCTGACTACGGTAAGCGGTTCTGTGGTTGAGTGGCGTGGGTTGGTTGAGTGGCACTTGGTGGGTTGAATGGTGTGAGCGCTGACTACCGTAAGCGGTTCCGTGGTTGAGTGGCGCATGGGTTGAGTGGCACTTGGATGGTTGAATGGTGTGAGCGCTGACTACCGTAAGCGGTTCTGTGGTTGAGTGGCGTGGGTTGGTTGAGTGGCACTTGGATGGTTGAATGGTGTGAGCGCTGACTACAGTAAGCGGTTCTGTGGTTGAGCGGCGCAGGGG
>Ga0187893_10004919_pt1 | contig 24729 bp, 27 predicted proteins | sample MA1701074metaG_FD_139574 | JGI IMG/M metagenome (GOLD analysis project Ga0187893, IMG submission 139574) | White microbial mat communities from a basaltic lava cave in the Kipuka Kanohina Cave System on the Island of Hawaii, USA - MA170107-4 metaG ... | reverse complement strand
AGTCGCAACGGACGTGTGGCTGCGCGGTTTAGTCCAACCCGTTTTATCCCCCCGTCGCATCTGATAGACTCTTTCCGCAACTTGATTGCTTCCAGGCTTTAGGGATAAAACGCTATACGTTAGAAGGCGGATGACACATCGCTTGCGGTCGCTATCGGTAGCACTGTCACTCCTCGCGGGCTCTTTTGTATGCTCCGCAAGTGACATCAAGCTGGAAAGCGGCAGGACGTTGACCGTAGTTGATATTGGGTACAGTCGAACCCTTCCACATGCGTTTTATGACCAAGGCATTGCGTCGTTGCCACACTTGTTTCCCAAGCATGTGCTATTGGCCGGCCGCCGGTCGGGCGTGCTAGGTGAAGTTGTTTACGCTCTGTTGTGCTATAGGGAAACCCCATCAAGCGAGCAAGTCATCATACAGGCGGTTGCAGTATTCAAGGACCGAGCCTGGACTCTCAACGCGATTTCACCGCTCGCATATGGAGACACCCTTCTGCAGGTGCTCGAACACATCGGCAAGCTGCCTTCTAACCCCGGCGTGCAGCCGCCGCCCGCAAGCGGGCGGCGCTGACGCCGAACATTAGACTCTTGATGGGAGCGGACGTAAATCAATGAAAACCCTCGTTCTCGATGCAATGGGTGTCTTGTATGAAGCTAGGGACGATGTGGCTGAACTGCTCTGTCCATTTATTCACGAGAACGGCGGTGTTCCTGATGATGGCTACATTGAGGCGCTTTACCATGATGCGAGCTTGGGCCGCTTTTCTGCCAGTCATTTTTGGCAACAGGTTCGCCTCGATCCTGCACTCGAAGACGTCTACTTGTGTCGCCACCGCCTCTCTTCAGGATTAATTGAGTTTTTGCGTAGCGCCAAGTCCCTACTCGCTTCCATCTGGTGCCTGTCCAATGACGTTTCGGAGTGGTCGCGCAAGTTGCGGGATCGTTTTGACCTTTCCCGCTACATCGATGGATTCGTGATCAGCGGCGATGTCGGCGCGCGGAAGCCAGACACGGCGATTTTCAAGCTCCTGCTTGTGCAGACGGGTGCGAAACCGGAGAATGTTGTTTTGGTCGATGATCGCATCCAAAACTTAGATACTGCCGCGGCTTTAGGGTTTCAGACGATTCTTTTTGGTTCAACAAGTCGAGAGCCCATGCAGCACGATGCGGCGACCGATTTCGTACACTTGCTTGGCTATCTTTCCAGCCATGCGGGGATCTAACAAATTCATTGCAGCCAACGCCGGATGATGCACTCAGTTCCGCTCGGGGGTTCACGCCTTCGTTCGGCGTGGCTGAGTTCTAGTGTTCGCCCAAACGCAGACGGTTAGCCTGGCCGTTGTGCCTTTGGGCTATGGTCCTTGCGTATTCGCATTTTTCCCGTCCAGAAGAAAATCTGCGATGGTAGGTGTGAATCTATGAGCTCGCCTACGATCACACTTTGTGACGACTGCAAAAGAGGTTGTGGACTTTTTGGTACCGAGGTAACGTCAAGCCGGATGAAAAACCGGGCCGTTTTTGCATTCATGGTCGCCGCAGTGACAAGCGCACTCGTGTGGGCCGCTTCGCCCTGGCTCACGGGGCAACGCGAGCCCTGGGACGCTGAATTCCCTTTTTATCTTATTGCTTTGCTGGTTGCCGGGGCCGTCGCCGGCGCTTTGGCACCTAAGCCGCTCTGGGCGCATTACCTGGGCTCATTCATAGGCCAATTGAGCTACGAAGCAATTTTTCTGAATTTGGGGCCATTGTTCGTTTTGGGGGCCGTATTTTTGCTCGGTTACTGTGTCCTGTTTCTCGCGGCCGCGAGCTTTATGAGTTATATCCGTCTGCGATTCATGAACGCCCAGAATCTGGGCTGACCATGGGCTTGAGACCGACGCTGAGGACGCGCCTCAGCCTTAGTGCTTATCCCTCTTCCGCCTCCTCATACACGAAATCGTCGCGTTCCGTATAATTCTCAAAGCGCGTAAACTCGCTCAAGAAAGTAAGTCTGACCGTATCGATGGGCCCGTTACGCTGCTTGGCCACGATGACTTCCGCTACTCCCTTAATGCTATCATCCGATTTGTTGTAAACCTCGTCGCGGTAGATGAACACGATAACGTCGGCGTCCTGTTCGATGGCGCCCGATTCTCTGAGGTCGGACATCATGGGGCGGCGGTCGCCGCGATCTTCCACTCGGCGGTTCAACTGGGAAATCGCGATCACCGGCACATGAAGCTCCTTGGCCAACGCCTTAAGGGAGCGCGAGATCTCGGAGATCTCTTGTTCTCGGTTGGAGGCATTCCCCATACCTCGCATGAGCTGGAGATAGTCGACAACGATCAGCCCGACGTTTTTGCTCCGGTCGCGGACCAGCCGGCGCGCTTTGGCGCGCAGCTCGAGAACCGAAATCGCCGGTGTATCGTCTATATAGATCGGGGCCTCGTGCAGCCGGCCTGCGGCATTGGCCAACTTGGGAAAGTCTCGTTCGGCCAGGAAACCGGCGCGAACTTTGGAATTGTTGACCCGCGCCTCGGAGCAAAGCATCCGGAGGACCAACTGTTCTTTGGCCATTTCCAGGGAGAAGACTGCGGCCCCGATTCCGGCAAAGGCCGCGTTTGTGGCAATATTGAGGCTCAATGCGGTTTTGCCCATGCTGGGGCGCCCTGCGATGACAATCAGGTCAGCGGGCTGAAATCCAGCGGTCAACCTATCCAAATCTTCATATCCGGTGGGAACACCGGTGACCATTTCCTTGCGCTCATACAGTTTTTCCACTGTCTTGAGCGTGTCTTTGATCATATCGCCTACGGCCACAAAGGACGCTTTGATTTTTCTTTCGGAAATATCGAAAATGACTTTTTCCGCGCTGTCGAGGAAGGCATCCACGTTGCCTTGCTGTTCATAGCCCTGTGTCGCAATCTCGGTGGCGCTGTGGATCAGGTTGCGCAGAATGGATTTCTCCCGAACGATGCGGGCGTAATAGGAAATATTCGCAGCCGTGGGCACAAAGTCGGCCAGCGAGGCGAGGTAAGACGAGCCCCCCACCGCATCGAGCTCTGCTCTGCCTTTGAGATATTCGCTGAGAGTGATCAGGTCCACCGGCTCACTGCGGTCCGAAAGTTCAATCATGGCGCGGAAGATCTTACGGTGCGACTCGCGATAAAAGTCCTCGGGTCGGAGCAACTCCAGGACCAAGTTGACGGCGTCATTATCCAGCAAGATTCCCCCTAAAACCGAAGACTCCGCTTCGAGATTTTGTGGAGGCACCTTGCGCAGATTATCGTCCAAGTTTGCCATCGACCCGCTTTTTACTGAGATCCAAAAAATAAAGACGGGTGATCGACGACTCACCCGCTCCATTTGACTTGCAGAAATTTATTGAATTGAAGCTACACCAACAAAATTAAAAAGCAAGATAAATTTTAATTAACGTAAAATATTTCTCACCGCGCGCGACACCCGCGCCCTCAGCAGATTAAAAACGGCTCCCTCACGCATGCGGCCTGTCCCAGCGGCGTGGCTTCACTTGCCAGCCAACATTCATGTCCCATCGATTTCGCTCGGCGGGTTTATAATCTGCGTCGCCTCATCCAGCGCCTTATGATCGCCTAAGAGAACCAATAGATCCCCCGAGGCCAGGACAAAGTCAGGACTAACGGGTTGATGGGAATTACCGTCGCGCACCACCGCAATCAGCGTGCACCCGCTGCGGTTCCGCAAATCCACCTCCCCCAAGCTCTTTCCTACCGTTGGTGAATTTTCAAAAATCGAAACGATGTCGGTGGTCGTTCCTGCCAGAAACTGGCTCAGTTGATCCAACTGCTTTCCCTGAAGCCTCAAGCCTCTGAGGGTGCCGTAGTGTTCCTTGCGAATTAGGTCCACTTGCAGGGCAATCACGTTACGCGGAACATGATACTCTTGTAGTACCCGGGCAAAGATTTCTACTGAGGTTTCGAACTCTTCCGGGATCACCTGATTGGCGCCCAATCGATAGAGTCGTTCAATTTCCGCGACTGATCGGGTGCGCACGATTATGTAAAGGTCGGAGCGCAATTGGCGCGCTTGCGACACCATACGGGCCGTGGCGATGGGAGCCGAGATTGCGACAACCAATATCCTCGCCCGGTCAATTCCAAGTCGATGCAGTACATCCAAGCGAGTGCCGTCACCAAAAAGAACCGGCTCTCCCCGGGCCTGGGCATCCCGCACCAGGTCGGGATCCATATCGAGCGCTCGGTACGGGATGCCCACTTCCCTTAAGACTCTGCTGAGATTCTGTCCGTTCAAGCCATAACCTACGATAACGACATGACCCGCAGCCAATCCGTGAGCTTGCTCGGATTTATCCGCATATGCCGAAACATTCGAGCCCACCACCGCGGACTCCAAACCGAATGCGAATCGATGAGCCCACTGGATCAAAAACGGAGTCGTAGTCATGGTCAGAATTGAAGCGGCGAGAAAGGTCTGCTCGCCGAATGGAGTCAGCAGACCGTAGGGAATGCCCGCTTTAGCCAAGATAAAAGAGAATTCGCCGACTTGGCTGAGCCCCATCGCTAATACGACTCCCAGCCTCAGGGAACGGTAGAGCCCCCAAAATACCAGGAAAATGATTAGGCCTTTGATGCTGACAATCAAGATCAGATTGAGCAAGGCCGGTGTGAGATTCTGTGTGAGAAATTCCAAATTCAAAAGCATGCCGACTGAAATAAAAAAAATGCCGCTGAAACAGTCCCTCAAAGGCAAGATATCGGCGACCACCTGATGGCTTAATTCCGACTCCGAAATCACCAAGCCGGCAATGAGCGCTCCGAGGGCTAAGGAGAGCCCGGATTGGGATGTCATCCAAGCTGTTCCAAGGCAAACAAAGACAATGAAAAGGATAAAAACCTCCCGGTTTCTCAACAAAATGATCTGGCGCAATAGCCACGGTAAGACCTTGCGAGCGGCAAATACGATGATCGACAGCGCCAGAATCGACTTGACCATCGCCCCGGCCACCAGCACCAGCGATCCTTCTCCCGAGCGGCCTAACATAGGCACCAAGAGCATCATGGGAACTATGCACAAATCCTGGAATAGCAGGACGCCGGTCGCGAGGCGTCCCTGGGGGGCATTAATTTCTTTCCGTTCGTCGTATATTCGCAAAACAATTGCGGTACTGCTCAGGCAGAGCAAAAAGCCATAGAAAAGACTCGCCTGGATGCTCGACCCGAGAATTATGAATAAAATGACCACCACCAGGCTCGTCAGCAACACCTGGAGCGCTCCCGCCCAGATTAAACGGCGCGGCGCCGACAAGATTTCATCCAGAGAAAATTCCAGCCCGATGGTGAACAGCAAAAGTGCTACTCCCACTTCGGCAACCGTTTCGATTTCATCCACGTTGCGAAGCAGTCCCAACCCGGTGGGCCCCATAATCACTCCGGCCAGAAGAAAACCAACTATGGTGGGGAACTTTAACTTTTGACAAACGAAGAGGATCGAAATGACGGCGAGGAGGACAACCAGGAACTCCCCTAAGAAGTGAATTTCAGACATGATGGCAACTCAAGAGAGCTTTACCCCAATAGGACTCACTCTAAGGGCAATAACGGATTCCAAGGCGCGCGCGACACAGTAGTTAGTCGTCACTGGGATAAATAACTGACGGTGATTATCGTGTGGATGCCGCCGCGTACGTTAAAATCGCCCACCACCGTCATCGATTTGGGTCGGATGGCTTTTACCAAGTCATCGAGTATCTGATTCGTCACCGCCTCGTGAAAGGTTCCCTCGTTGCGGTAGGACCAAAGATAGAGCTTAAGGGACTTGAGTTCGACGCACAGCTCAGCCGGCACATAACGAATGCGAATGGTGGCGAAGTCCGGCTGTCCCGTGCGCGGGCAGATGCAGGTGAACTCCGGACATTCCAAGCTGATCTCATAATCATGCTGCGGGCTTGGGTTGGAAAAGGTTTCCAGCGTCTTGCTCGCTTCGGTGGCCATGCGGGGATCTTAACGCAGCGGGAGTCTAATTCCAATGCGCGCCGCGTAGGTTGACAAGGTTAGTCTGCAATGATAGCCGAACAAAGGTATAAGAGCGACACGTCATCGAGAAAATCACATGAGCTACCCAAAGGAGCCAAAGGCGGGAGAAAAGCTCACCGCAGAAGAGGCCAAGGCCTACGTGGACCATCTCTACGGGGTCCTTTACAAGTACGCCCATGAGAAAATTCACAAAAGCCCTTTCATGACCCAGCTGCGGGAAGGGAGATTGGCGATGCCGGTGATGCGCCAGTTTTTCAAGAATTGGGGCCACTTCTCGCTGGAGGTGAACGCGCTCAACGCGGTCTCTTACTATACCCACCTGCCGTTTTTCGTGCGTCACTTCGACCTGTTGGGACCCTTTTGCGCCAAAATCGCCGATGAATTGATCTCGCCGCGGGCACCGGGTCACGTGCTAGTGTTGCTCCAGACTGCGAAAAAAATGGGGCTGGATCGCAAAGAAATTCTAGAAGATCCCTATCTGCCGGCGGCTCGCGCCATCAATGATTTCTGCCACAAGATTTTTATCGATGGTTCCATCGTCGAGTTATGGGGGCTCCATGTGTTCGAAGAGTCGCTGTCCCAGTGGTCGGGTCAGTGGTACAAGGCACTCACCGCGCACTACGATTTTAGCAAAGAGGATGCGATTTACTTTGCCGTCCACGAAGAAGCCGATATGGACATCCACAAACTTGGAGACAGCGGCGAGGAGGCGATGGGCCACGGCGCCTTCAACCGCAGCGTGCTCACCCGCGCGTTGCAGGAAAGCATCGAGTTTCGCGCCGGATATACGATGGAATACTGCGCGCTGACGATGGTCGATCTCCACGCCCAGATGAAGCAGGCGGCCTTGGATAATCCCTACAATCCGTAACCCAATCGGCGGCGCTGGATTTCAGGGCCCAATGCGCTCCGCGCCGGCGTAGATATTACAGCGCTCACCCCGGAGAAAGCCCACAAGCGTCATTTTAAACTTGCGCGCCAGCACCACGGCGAGGCTCGACGGCCCCGATACCGCAGCGACAATGGGAATGCGCGCCACCAGGGCCTTTTGCATGATCTCGAAACTCGCGCGGCCGCTGACCATCAAAATGCGATCCTCAAGCGGCAAGCTTCCCGCCAGCAGCGCGGCGCCGACCACCTTGTCCACCGCATTGTGCCGCCCGACATCTTCCCGCGCCCATTGAATGGTCCCGCGCGCGCTAAACAGCGCCGCTGCATGCAGTGCGCCGGTCTCCTCGAAGGCTTGCTGAGTACCCCGGAGTTTCTCCGGCAAGGAGTAAAGCAGAGACAGCGGAATTCGCAAATCGCTCCTAATGGGCGGGACGCTGATAGCGATGGCGTCCAGAGTCGTTTTGCCGCACAAGCCACAGCTCGAAGTCGCGTGGAAATAACGATTGAGTCGGTTGCGGTCGAACTTGAGCCCGCGCCGCAATTTGGCAGAAATGACGTTGGGCAAGCTACGGTCTGGGCCGGTGATTTCGGCGATATCATCGGCGCGCTGAATAATTCGTTCGGTAAAAAGGAAACCGGCGGCTAGTTCGCGGTCCTGGCCCGGAGTGCGCATGGTGATAGCCAGGGGCGCACGACCGAGCCGAAGCTCCATCGGCTCCTCGACAGCGACGCGGTCATCATTCTTCCCGAGCCGCTCGCCGCTCGCTTTGGTGATTGCGGCCGAGAGATAAAATGAATCTGCCATTTCAAGCGGTCGCGCCCATGAGGCATGGGCGGCAAATAGCTTAACGCAACTGGCCGCCGGGAATATGCACAAACGCGCTCATCTCGTGGGGTAAGGCCACCGCGGGGCCTTTACAGACATAATTGGCAGTTAGCTCCTTGACGCCTGTGACTCCCAACAGAGCCATATCGATGGTAATTTCTTCTTCGAGCAATTCGAGAGTGCGTACCAGTCCGGCGGCTCCGCCGGCACCCAAACCCCATCCCTGGAGCTTGCCTATGGTCACCGCCTTCGCCCCCAGCGCCAGCGCTTTCACGACATCGGTGCCACGGGTCACGCCGCCATCCAGGATAACATCCGCTTTGCCTCCCGCCGCCTCGACGATTTCGGGAAGCGTATCGATCGTGCCCCGGCCATGATCCAACTGTCGCCCACCATGGTTTGAGACATAGATAACATCGACGCCATGCTCGACGGCCAGTTTAGCGTCTTCCGCCGTCGCGACTCCCTTTAATATGAACGGCAAGCCAGCGATTTTTTTAATCTCAACCATCGTTTTCCATGTCAGCATCGCCTGAAAATGGCGATTTCTCTCCACGCGCCGGCTTGGCGGTTGCCAACGGTTGAGCAGCGGCCGTTCACGCCGGCTATAATGGGCCGTGTCGACGGTCAGACAAAGAGCCATGTAACCGGCTTTTTGTACGCGCCCAAGAATTTCTGCACACCACTCTAAATCGCCGCGAACGTAAAGCTGAAAAATTTTCGGGTGGCTCGTGCTGGCAGCGATTTCTTCCAGGCTGGGTTGCGTGACCGAGCTGACGAAATTAATGCTGCCAAATTCCGCGGCGGCCTTCGCCACGGCGACTCCCCCTTCGGGGGTGATCGTCTGCAGCGAACCGATGGGCGCCATCATGACCGGAATGCGCAATTTCTGCCCCAGGAAAGTCGTCGAAGTATCGACTTTAGAAACATCCACCAGCACCCGTGGACGCAAGGCCAGGGTATCGAACCCCAACCGATTGCGCCGCATGGTCGTTTCGGACTCCGCGCCGCCGGTCAGATAATCCCAGACATCCTGGGGCAGATTGCGGCGCGCCGCTTGAATGATTTCTTGGTTGCTTACGAAATCGAGACTCATTTTTGGCTCTCCTCTCCCTACTCCCAAACAATCAAACTAATTCGACACATATTTGTTCTAATTCCCTTCGGTAAAGCCCGGGGCTTAGATTTAAGGTTGCGATCAGCTCATTAACTCTCGCTTTGAGGCTATGCAATTGATGTTCGGTGGAGTCCTGGACCGCGGTCATCGCCTCCATGATTTCCGCGAGCTTACGCTCGTTCTGTTCTTCCCGAATACGACTAAGGGAGAGTTCCCGTTCCAGCAGACGAATATGTTGGTTGGTGTATGCCATTTGAAACCGGTAGACCAAGTAGGACCCCAACACCGCGGCGACAAAGCTGGCCCCGACAATGGCCATCCAAATATTCCAGTACTCGGACATGGCTCCTCCTCTATGGCAGAACCACCGGCAGTCATGGGCTTGACGCCTAAACGCCCTAAGCCTTGTCAATAGTCAAGGAATCTCTACCGCGTCACCGCGCCTTCAGACGCCGAGGATACCAACTTAGCATATTTCGCCATGACGCCGCTCTTGTAGCGCGGCGCCGGCGCTGTCCACTGGCGCAGCCTCGTATGCATTTCCTGCTCTGAGATTTGCACATCGAGACGGCGCGACTGGATATCGAAAACGATTTCGTCGCCATCGCGTACGGCTGCGATGGGCCCGCCGTGAGCGGCTTCAGGAGCCACGTGGCCGGCCATGAGGCCATGGGTAGCGCCGGAAAAACGACCGTCGGTAATCAGCGCGACGGAATCGCCCAAGCCGGCGCCGACAAGCGCCGCCGTCACGCCGAGCATTTCGCGCATTCCTGGTCCACCCATGGGTCCCTCGTAACGAATGACAACCACATCGCCGGCATGAATCCGCCCCTTTTGCACCGCCTGGAAGGCGTCCTCTTCGCGCTCAAAGACACGCGCCGGACCTCTGTGGTTCATGCGCTCATGCCCCGCCACTTTGACTACACAACCTTCGGGGGCCAAGGTGCCTTTTAGAATAACCAATCCGCCGGTGGGTTTTAGCGGATTTTCCAGCGGCCGCACGACCTCCTGCCCCGCCAGCTCTTTCGCGCTCAGAGCCGCCTCGCGCAGCGTCTTTCCCGTAACCGTCATGGCGGCGCCGTCTACCAAGCCGCCTTCCACGAGCCGCTGCGCCACCAGCTGAATTCCCCCGGCTTTATATAAATCGTAGGCAACGAAGCGCCCGCCTGGCTTGAGGTCGGCGATCAACGGAGTGCGGTCGCTGATGCGATCGAAATCATCAATGGTCAATTCCGCTCCCGCCTCACTGGCGATGGCGAGCAGATGCAACACCGCGTTGGTCGATCCGCCGGTGGCGGCCACGGAGGCGATGGCATTCTCGATGGATGCTTTTGTGATGATCTTTGAAGGGCGCAGATCACGGCGCAAGAGTTCCACGGCCAACTTTCCGGCGTTGAACGCGGCTTCGTCCTTTTCCGCCGCCGTTGCCGGAATCCCGTTGCTGCCCATTGGCGAGATGCCGAGAAATTCCATCACGGTAGACATGGTATTGGCAGTAAACTGCCCGCCGCATGCGCCTGCTCCTGGGCATGCCGCATTTTCCACCGCCCTGAATTGTTCGCCATCGATTCGGCCGCTGCCGTACGCCCCCACCGCCTCGAATACATCCTGAATAGTGAGGTCGCGTTCGCCAAGATGACCGGGCGCGATGGAACCGCCATAAAGCGCCAGGCCCGGAATGTCCAGACGAGTAAGGGCCATGACGACACCCGGATTGGTTTTGTCGCACCCGGAAAGACAGACCAAGGCGTCGAAATGGTTGCCGCGCGCCACTAGCTCGATAGAATCGGCGATGACCTCCCTGCTAACGAGGGAACATTTCATGCCTTCCACGCCCATGCTGATACCGTCAGAAATTGACACCGTGTTGAACTCCATCGGCGTGCCGCCCGCGGCGCGAATCCCCTCTTTGACCTTGGCCGCCAACCGGCGCAAATGAAAATTACAAGGACCGATTTCGATCCATGTGTTGGCGACGCCGACGATGGGACGTGATAGATCTTCGTCCGTGAAGCCCACCGCCTTCAGCATCGCTCGTGACGGCGCTCGATCCGGCCCATCCGTGATCAGATAGCTTCGGGGTTTCAAATTCTCCGCCATGAAACGCTCCTCGATTCCGCTAGGTACATGGTGCTAACTTAACTACGCCGCCCAGAGTTTTGCAAGGAGCGCTGGCGGCGAGGGGTGTGGTCCTCAATGAGCCTTGACTGCGTCAATCTGTGATATTTACGGGAGCTCGAAAAAGAGGGCTTCTTTAAATTTAATCATCGAAAACGGCAAACCTCGCCGCCCCCGGACAGTGCGGCGCCGCACATCGCACATTGGCTGGCCACCTGTCTGTTTTGAATCATCTGATTAAAACGAGAGCGCTCCTTAGCACTCGAGATTCAAGCAGCTCCACTGTCCAGAGTTATCGCCACGACTTCGGGTTTTCTCTGGGCCGAGCGCCCCAGCCATTCCACGCCGACGAGGATGACACCCAGGGTCAAGCCAACGCCGTTGACCGCCCAAGTCAGTTCCACAAATCGACCTGCATGCACCACGGGAACGAGCAATGTCACTGCGGCCATGATAAATAGAGCCCGTTTCATTGACCCAATACGACGGAAAAGAAAGCCGACTAAACCAACGCCCAGCAAAATGGCGCCCATGATCGCGGTCGTCGCCGATCGGCTCAAGCCGAAGTCGCTCAGGCCGGCATTAACGGCGTGGGCTAAACGGCCGGCAATGACCAGCCGCCACCTACGGTTATTGGAAGGCAAAAGAGTGAGGCGAGAGGCACCAAGCGATCGTCTGGCTTTGCATCTTTACACTAACGCCTAATGCCTGCTGCTAATCCAGCCACATGAGCTTCGCCGGATTATCTTTCAACATGACCTTAACTTCATCCGGTTTGATGCCGAAGCCAAGCAGCGCGCGAATGAAAACACGCATGCCGTCTACGGCGTCCATGTGGAGTACCTGGCCGAAGTCGCTGCCAATGATGCACCGATCCGGGCCGATCTCTTTGATGGTGCGAACGGTCTCCATGGGATCAGCCACCGGCTGATAGAGGCTGGGAATCATCGGCTGGCAGTAGGTTCCGACATACACGCCTAGATCGCGCAGTTGCTTCATTTCATCTAGTAACAATTTATTTAATTCGAGCAGCGGATGGTCCAGCGTCGCCCGGACGCCTATTTCCTTGGCGAGTTTCCCGAGCGGCAAAAGCTCCTCGAAATCGGTATGGCCGAAGCCGATGCCGACTTTTTTCTCCGCTGCCATCTCCATGATCTCTTTTACTTCCGGCAACACTTTGCCATCATCGCTGCAAAGTCGCACGCCTCCCTTCTCAGGGTGACCGGCGCCACGCCAGAAGCCGTAGGAGGTGAACGTCGGAAACCAAATCATCTTGAAGTTGGGATATTGGAGCCCTACGCGGATATACTCGGGTCGCATGCCGAAGCAAGTGCCGGCGCCACCGTAGACTTCCACCCGATTGGTCAACTCCCCTCTTGCCACCATGTCGTCGATATGGCGTTGAGTGAGATAAGCCGAGGTCGCGCTGACATTCCAGTGGTCTTTGAAGGCGATGGCGCGCATGCCGCACTTGGATGCCTCGATGGCTATCTGAATCATGTCCTGGGAACGATGCACGAAGTCCGGGTAGGCATGAATATGGCAGTCAATGGCTCCCTGGAGCAGCTCGTTTTCGATCCCCGGATATATTTTCAACATCTCCGGGTTGTCCTTCAGCATTTGATAAAAATAGTCTTTGGCGTTGAGCTCGCGCACCCGCGCTACGCTAAGCGTTCGCCCTACCATCAATTGTTCGGCCGCTTCTGCGTCTGCAGCGAAATCACACATAGAAAATCTCCCTTCGCTCGATCTTCGGTCTAGAGTTCAGCGTCTTGAGTCTAGAGTTCAATACCCGGAGTTCGGATCTTGACGCTAGACCTTAGACTCCAGACTCTAGACTTTTTATGAATTTCCCCACGCCTCCAAAAATTTCCGCGCGTCGTCCACCACCGGCTCGGTCACGGGGACATAGGGGATCACCATCCGGGTCACCCCCGCTTCTTCAAAGGCCTTCATTTTTTCTTTGATTTCTTTGATATCGGTTGCGGGAACCACCGGCAGCTTATCCATGTATTCATCGGTCAACGCCGCCATCGCCGCCTTGAAACCACCCTGTTGAAACGCCCCATAAATCGTATTGACTTCCTTCTCAAATCCCATGCCCCGCAGCATATCGCTATAATGGTCGGCGATGTTGTAAAAAGTCAGCACCTGGCGGAGTTTGGCGCGGGCGAGAGCTTTATCAGGGTTAAGCGACACGCGCGACTTGGCAATGATTTCTATCTTGTTGGCGGCGCGCCCGGCCTCCTCCGCGCCCTCGCGCACGCGCGCGGCAATTTCTCTTACCTTGGCCGGTGTCGCCATGTTGATAAAAACGCCGTCGGAAATTTTTCCCACAAGCTTGGTCATCTGCGGTCCGAGCCCCGCAAGATAAACCGGCAAGTCGGGGTAGCCGGGCTTCCATGAAAGCTGGAAGCGTTTACCGGTTTGATAAACTTCACCCTCGTATTCCACCCGCTCGCCGGCGGCCACTTTGCGCACGATGTCGATATATTCCCGCGCCCGTTTGAGCGGCCGGTCAAACACACCCCCATGCCAACCGGCGATGCTTTTATTCGCCACGCCAAGCCCTAGGAGTAAACGGCCACCGGATAGATCCTGCAACGTCGCCGACTGAATTCCCAGCGTCACCGGACTGCGTCCATAAATATGATAAATAGCCGTCCCCAGCTTTATAGTCTTGGTCCGGCTCGCCACACCCGAAAGCATGACGATGGGGTCGGTACTGTTTGACTCGCCTTTCCAAAAGGCGCCGAATCCCACCTGCTCCGCCAACACGATCAAATCCATGACTCCTGCTGCCGGATAATGGGCCGCGGAATTTATTTCAATGTCGTAAATCATATTTCTTACCCCTCCGTCATTCCCGCGGGAAGCATGTCCTGAGCATAGCCGAAGGGCGGGAATCTAGCGCTTCTTTTCAACCTCTCAATTCTTAAACCTTTGAACCGTTCAACCTTGAACCGCCTTCACGATGCTCCGCGCGGCGAGCTCTTTGATCCCCGCCTGACTGTACCCGAGTTCACTGAGAATTGCGTCGGTTTGTTCCCCGAGCCGCGGCGGCGGCGCCGACTTTTTTTTCTCTAGTTCGTCGTAACGTACAGGAGCGCCGACAAATTTCAACTTGCCGGTATGGGGATGTTCGATCTCTTCTACCAGATCAAGGTGACGCACTTGCGGATCGCTCAGAACTTCCGCGACATTGTATAAAGGCACAACGGGAACATCGTGAGAGTCAAGTAATGTGAGCCATTCTTCTCTTCGCTTGTTCTTAAAAATCGGCGCCAAGGCGCGCTCGAGAGCTTCGTAGTTTTCGCGCCGAGCGTTCCTAGTCTTAAAGCGCGGATCCTCTGCAAGATCCAGCCGTTCTGCTGCTTTGAGCAGCGCCAGCCAAAACTTTTCCGGCACCGAGCAGTGGATCGCAAGCGGCAGTTTGTCCGCACAGACGAAAGCGAATGCGTGGGCATTCTTCACCCGGGCCATGCGGCCGGGCACAACGCCGGTTCTCAGATATCCGGCGGCGGTCTCGCCGATGAATGAGAGCGTCGCCTGCAACAACGAAGTCTCGACCCGAGTTCCGGATCCGGACTTCTCCCGCGCTAGCAAGGCGCCGAGCATGCCGTAGCCCGCTGATAGACCGGTGACGTAATCCGACACTGCCATACCCATCACCCTGGGCTCGTCGGGATCCGTCAGCAAACTCAACAACCCACTCACAGCCTGCCCCAAGGTGTCGAATCCCGGCTTGTCGGCGTAGGGGCCGCTCTGACCGAAGGCCGAAATCGAACAATAAACCAATTTAGGGTTTAACTTTTTAAGCGCGTCGTAGCCCAGCCCCAAGCGCGCTGCCGCTCCGGGGCGAAAGTTTTCCACGAAGACATCCGCTTTCCGAAGCAAATCGAGGCAGATCTTTTTTCCCTCGGCGACTTTCAGATCGAGTACCAGGCTTTCTTTGTTGCGGTTGAGGTGGGCAAAGTTGAAACTAAAAAAGGGGTCCGGCGCAAAATAGCGATAGGGATCACCATCCGGCGGCGATTCGATCTTGATCACTCGTGCTCCCAAATCGGCGAGCAGCGCCGTCGCATAGGGGCCGGTAACGAAAGTTGCGCACTCAATGACAGTAAAATCTTTGAGGATGTTGACCGGCATGAAGTTCTTTCCGGCGCTAATCTTTCACGGATTGATCTAGCTTGCAAACTAGCGCCGTGTCTATGAATTGCGTCGCGAAGGTTTTCGATCTACTCAGCCCAGGAGCGGGCTAGCTGCTGGGAGGGAGAAGCGAATGAAGGGTGAATACCAAGCAATAAGGGCGGTTAGGACCCGCTTGATCTCTCGCCAGTGAATAACCAAGTCCAATCGCCCGTCGCCGTTTACGTCTCGGAATGATACCATCCGTATGCCTTTTTTTGAGTTGCAGGAGTGTCTCATTCACATTGGCAGAGAGGGCTCTTCGTACTACTATAGTTGAAAGTTTGCGCAGCTTGCGCAAACTTTTGCATGATTCAGATGACTCTAAGACTCGGATATTTACTCCCGCCAAGGCGCCAAGCGCGCAAAGTTTTGGGAACTTTACTTTTCCGGACTTTGCGGCCTTTGCGTCTTCGCGGGAGATACTCCGAGATTTGGTTGCGGCGTAGCCGCGGTGTGTCCTTCGTGGTGAATACTACTCCGCGGCAAAACCCCAAGAGCCCAAATTAAAAAAGCCCGACTGGGTTGATCCCAACCGGGCTTCCTTGCCGTCCTAGCTAAGTTGTCGCTCCGCCCGAAAGACCGGGGGAATCGACCTGAACAAAATAACGCGCGAACTCTATCACACACAAAATGAGGCTGTCAAACGGAATTTTGGCAGTGGTCAACGTTTCCTCATGAAGACCCGTTTCAGCGTGAGACTTTGCACAGGGGATGAAAAGGCCCATGACATGGGTTATAGTTGTTGCTCTGGAGGAAGGTGAGTATGGCCAAACCTGCCGACTATATTATCAAAGCGGCTGTCAAACTACCTGAGAAAGATCGCGTGCGCGTTGTGGAGCAACTCCTTAGTAGTTTGGAGCCGGAGGATAAAGATGTAGATGCAGCGTGGGCTGCTGAGATTGAGCGCCGTTCCCGGGAGATAAAAGAAGGTACTGTACGGTTGCTTCCTTGGAAAGTAGTAAAGTCTCGCGCCCAAAAAATTGCCCGTGGCAAAAACTAGAGTAGTTTTCCACCCTGGCGCATCGCAAGACTATGAGGCTGCATTTGCCTGGTACTTTACTCACGGCGCGTCAATAGCCAGGGATTTTGAGCTTGAGATTGAACGAAGTCTCCGGCTAATCGCTGAAAAGCCCCTGCGTTGGCCTAAATTTGTAATGAGCGTCGGCGCATGGTCATACGCAAGTTCCCATATTCCATCATTTATGAACTTGTTGGCCAACAAATCGCGATCGTAGCGATCGCACATGGTCGAAGAAATCCCTATTACTGGCTTGATCGCACTGCCCGAGGTTGAATTACAGCCGGGAAAGCGTTTGATGTGGTGAGTGCGTTCCGTGCTCGCAGTTCTTTTTCGTGTTCTTAACGATCACGAGCCACGACCACGAACTTTGTGCAAAGCAGCGCTGGCAAGGTATTTGTCAATCTGGTAATTTTGACGACATGGCTGCTTCGAGAAAGAGGTCACGACGGGTAAACCCGCTTTCCTTTAACCAGCGGCAGCGACAGCGGCCTTCACGGGTCAAATCGCGGAGCTTGCCCCGTGCCACCCCTGAAGCAAAGCTACGCGTGGCCCTGGAACTCTCAGATTTTTGTCTCGCGCTGCGAAGAGCCGCCCGAAAAATACGTTAATGGAGCCGCAATTTGCGCCGGCGCTGGAACAGCTCTGCAAGCTGCTTGAGACAGCTTCCCGCGAACTCAAAACGCAGATACGCTTCGCATTAATCGGCGGGCTGGCTGTTTCCGCCTGGGGGGTCGCACGAGCGACTGAGGATATTGATTTCATGGCGGACAGTCAGCCCAGCGCACTAGTCGATAAACGTTTTCGTGACACTCTGAAAGGATTCTTGGATCAACACGGATGCCGCGCCGAGTGGCGTATGGGCGGTCACGATGATCCGATTCCTCTCCTGTTGCGAATCGACGTGACACGCTCTTATACCGGCTTAAGCGCGGATGTCCTTTGGGCGCACAAGCATTGGCAACGGGCAGCGCTTCGACGGTCAATCGCTCTGAACGTTATGGGCCGTAGTATCAACGTGCTTCATCCGGAAGATCTCATTCTTATGAAGCTTGATGCTGCTGGCCCGCAGGATCTTCTCGATGTGCAGGCCTTGTTGGCCTCGCCGCCGGTTGAAATCGATCTGCGGCGTCTGAAACGAAGCGCCACGCGCGTTCGCATTCGCAAGCTCCTCGACACCTGTTTGCGGGCGGCTGACGGAAAAACTCGCTCGTAAAATTAGTCTCTTCTCGGTTTGAACAGCTTGAACGGCTATACCGCCGGCATCTCGCATTCCACCCCGTTTTTTTTGAGCTCCTCTTCGTAGTGCATGCGAATCTGCGGGTCTTCATCGGCGTATTCGATCAGAGTCCCGCCTTTTTTAACATCTATATAGACCCCGTCTTCGCTGCGCTTGTCAGGGATCTTGAAGCCGATGGGATGCAGGCGGCTGCCGTAGCGAATGGCGAGATGTCGCGCCGGTTCCGGCCCGGTGTTAAAGTGCTGGTGAAACCATCCTCCTGGGGGGCAGTAGACGCTTCCCGGCTGCCACTTTACCTCCACCACATCATCGCCGTGACCCCCTTCGTAGGGCCGAACTCCCAACTCCTTCGACCACAACAAAACATATCCTGAAGACTGCAAGCCCAGGAGAATCGCACCTGCCCCATGATAGTGCGCCTTATGGTAACGCCCGGCCGGCCATTGGGCGAGGTGGCCGATCAATCCATTGCCGGAGAGCTCGAACTGGGTAATGCGCACGCCCGCACCTTTAACTTCCCTCTGGTCCAACGCGGCCGATTGAATGTCCTGAATAAAGTTGGTTTCCCAGATATGCTGCATGCCCGCTTCGTAGCGCTTTTGTCCTACGTTGAAATAATCTCGTCCCCCCGAATAACGGTCGGAGAATTCATAGGGACAGTTAAAGACGAATTCCTCGTTGTGAATCACATCCATGATCAAGGGAGCATTGGTCACCGCAAAAAACTTGACCGGTTGCCGCCCGCCGTTGATCAGACGATGCCAGGTGTTGAGCGGCGGGGCGAAAAGACTCCAGGGGCCCCACTCAAAAATTTGCTTCTGCCCGTCTCGCTGCCACACTTCCGTGGCGCCCTGTCCATCTAGAATGCAAATCACTTCTTCATAAAAATGCTTCTCCGCTTCCAAGGCGCCACCGGCGGGGATTTCAGCGACGTACATACCCGTTACCCCCTCCATGCCGTAGAGATTTAAAAATGCAGCCTTGCCTCCTATACGCGGCCAAGACGCAAGCCGCACTTCCCGGACGTCTTCCAGACCATAACCATCCACGATGGGGATGCCCTGACGTCCCATCCAGCTAAAATAAGCGGTCTTCTGAAACGACGCCATCAAGTTGCTCAAGCGCTCATCGAGTGACATGAGAAGCTCTCTCCTTGTTAGGGATTGTTTTTAAAAATACGCCCGGCCAGCCGACTTCCTCGTTCTTAAATTTACTGGCAAATTGAAATCGAATTTAAGACTTCGTCGTTTTTTGCGCGTAACTGGCGGGCACCGGCATTTTTAAAATATTGACGCCTTCGGTCTTCTCCACGTAGCGGATGAAGCGATACTTATTTTCCAATTCATCCAAGGCCAAGGGTGGCACTTCAGCTCTTCCCGGCTCGATGCGCGCCCAGATAAAATGGGGGCCATCGTGGTTCAAAGCGTATTGTACCGCTTGCACCAATTCTTCGACCCGCTCCGCCGCGCGCGAGCTTTGAATCCCCGCCGCCCGAGCCGCCTCGGCATAATTGATTCGACCTGCTTTCGACACCGTCGGCTCGCCGCCGGATGATTCATACTCCCGGTTGTCCCAGCATATATGAATGAGATTTCTCGGCTGGTGCAGCCCAATGGTCGCCAGGGAGCCGAAATTCATCCACAGGGCTCCATCCCCGTCGAAAACAAAGACCTTGCGCCGTGGCAGCGCCATCGCCAAACCCAAGCCGATGGAGGAACATAGCCCCAGTGTCTTGACCTGCAGGTTGCCGTCGCTGGGTCTCACGGCCGCCCACTCGCTGGTCGCTCCCCCCGCCGATGTAACGAACAGCTCCTCTTTGATCAGTGGAGCCAGAGCCTTAAAACATTCGTGCCGTTTCATTAGGTTACTTTCCCACCACAAACTTCCTAGGGCGGCAGAGCCCCAATCAAAGTAGAAAAGATATTTTTCACCACGAAGGACGCGAAGAGCACGAAGGTTAAGAGGTTTGTTATAAGAATTCTTCGTGTCCTTCGTGAGCTTCGTGGTGAATCAAATAGTGTTACCTATTAAATCGGCAGCGCCGGATTTCCCACATAGATTTCTGAACAACCCTCACTTGTTCACAAAACCGCGCGAGTGAGAAGCAGGGCGACGGGGCGTTTCGCAGCCTCTGCGGCGGTCATGGCCTGGGCGATTTGTTCTTTTGCCTTTGCCGGATCACGCATCACGGTGTACTTGATTCCAAGGCCCTCCAAGACCGGTTCGGTCACCAGGCCAAGCATGTGAAAGGCGTTATCCCCCATATCGCCCGCGTAATAGACCAACAATAAAATAGGAATGCCGAATTGAAGCGCCGTGGTGGTGAGCCCGTTGCAACTGTTCATTAGACCGCCATTCTGCATCAGCATCGCCACTCTTTTTCCGCCCACGTAAGCTCCCGTGCATACCCCGATCCCCTCTTCTTCGCTCCCCACGGGAATGTGCGTAATGTCATTGTCGGTGTAGAGTAAATTGATTAGATGGAGCAAATTGATGTCGGGCACGCTGGCGATCAGGTTGACGCCGGCTCCTTTGAGACCTTCTAAAATTTGTCGCGATTGTTCCGCGCTGCTCATTATATGATTGCCATTTCCTCGGAATTGTCGCGCAAAACCCGTTCTCGAATCTGATGCGACCCTTAACCCAATTTGATGTTCAGCGTCAAGCCTACCCTCTGGAAAGAATGCCCCAACACCCTGTATCAAAGCAAGCAACTTGCAGTCTCATCAACCCGGTGATAAGAGCGCCTCAGAAAGGGGGAGTAAACATGGCGTACTCGATTAAGAAGGTCGATGTGTGGGCTGGAGAAATAGCGGACCGCCCCGGGGGATTGGCTGAAAAATTGGCGGCCCTGAGCAGTGCCGGCGCCAATCTCGAGTTTGTCATTTCCCGCCGAGCCCCCGACAAACCCGGCACGGGGGTGGTCTTCATCACTCCCGTCAAGGGGGCTAAACAAAAGGCAGCGGCTCAAAGCGCCGGGTTCACGACTCCAGGGAGTCTCTACTCGGTGCGGGTGGAAGGTTCCGATAAGGCTGGATTGGGTTCGAAAATGACCCGCGCCCTCGCCGATGCCGGAATCAATTTGCGCGGCCTATCGGGGGCGGCGCTTGGGCGCAGGGCGGTCTCTTACATTGCTTTCGACAGCGCTACGGACGCCGACACGGCCATCCGCGTTTTAAAGAAAGCGCTGAAGTAAATAGCTTATTCTCCCAAGAGTTTTTTCAGCCGCTGGACGACGTCCGGCGGCTGAGAGACCGCTTCCTTGGCCAGGGCTTCTAATTCCCCTCCCCCAACCGGTCCAACGGGCCATCCGCTCCTATTTGCCTCCGCCAAAAGCTCTGGATCTTTGAGAGTTTTATTCCACGACTCACGCAAGATTTTTACCCGCTCGGCGGGGACGCCGGGAGGCGCCACCATCGGCCGCCCGAACACGATTGGCGCCAGGATCACAGTAGCCAGGCGCCGGCCATCCTCGGGCGTCTTGAATCGATCCATTAATTCAGAAATTGTCGGAACATCAGGGAGCGCAGAGTCGCGCCTGCGTCCCGTCTGAACGAGGGGACGCACAAAACCCTTTTTTCCCCAGGTCAGGAAAGGTTCGCGACCAAAGTACGCTGCGATGGTAATCAATCGACACTGTACCTCTCCCCGCTCCATGGCCAGGTCAATATCTGGCGCCCCTTGATAGCCGATGACGATATTAAATTTTGTTCCGAGGGTTTCCTCCATGAGCTTGGGTATATGATACAAAGGCGAGCCCGTTCCCGTGGAGCCGCACTTGGGCGGCTCTTTGGCTTTACGTATCTCTTCGATGTTTTTATAAGGGCTATCCCCCCGTATAAAGAACAAGAAGTCGGGTTGCTCCGGCGTACCGATCCAGTTAAATTTCGCCCAGTCGAACTTGACTTCCCTTCGACCTAAAAGCTGGTCCATGTAAATCGCCGGATTGATGGCAGCGAGGGTCAGTCCGTCCGGCTTAGCAACACCATAAATATAATTTGCTGCAATTATGGAGCCTGCCCCTGGCATGCTCTGTACCACGACGCTGGGGTTATGGGGAATGTGCTTTCCTAAATGGCGGGCGATCAGGCGCGCCCAGAGATCATAGAGCGCTCCGGGCCCCGACCCGATTACAAGCCTCACGGTCTTGCCTTCGTAGAATGAGGCCTGCGCATGGAGCGTCGGGCTAAAGACCAGGTTCGATGCAAGGAAAAACAACGTCCAAAACAATATGGCCATAGGTGTCCCAGGCTTGCGCATAGTACCCCCTTGCGGAAACGCGTCTGACTACTTCAATTGTGAATTTTCGCCAAAAGTCTCCTTGATGTATCGATGGGCCGCGATGGCGGCGGTGGCACCGTCACCCGCCGATGTGATGGCTTGCGCCGCCGAATCCTGGCGAATATCACCGACGGCGTACAAGCCGGGAAGTAGGGTTTTCATCCAAACATCCGTCGGCACATGCCCGTTTTCGCTGAGGGGCAAGAGGTTTTTTAGAAAAGCGGTGTTCGGCTGCAAACCGACATAAATAAAAATTCCGGTCAGATCGACTTGAGTAATTTCTCCGCTCTCCAGATCATGGACGCGCGCGCCCGTAACTCCATCGTCGCCGAGAATTTCTTCAACGGCGACCTGACAGCGCGCGGTGATTTTCCTGTGGCGCAATACTCTTTGTTGATAAGACTGTTGCGCGGAGAAGTGTTGCCCATGGTGGAAGAGATTGACCTGCGCCGCGAAGTTCGCAAGGGTCAGAGCTTCTTGCAGCGCCGAGTCGCCACCGCCCACTACCCCGACCACCTGGTCTTTGTAGAGCGGCCCATCGCAACTGGCGCAATGACTGACTCCTCGACCCATCAACTTCTTTTCTCCAGGAACTCCGAGTGCTTTGAGGGACGAACCCGTGGCGACGATCACGACCTTGGCGCGGCGCCGTTCTTCCGCCGTGACCACAGACCAGAAGCGATCCTGTGCTTCTATGCTTTGCACTTCCCCGCGGCGAAATTCCGCGCCATGATTAACCGCTTGGCGCTGCGCGGCCGGGCAAATTTCGTAACCCGCCACGCCGTCAGGAAATCCCGGATAATCTTCGATCTTTTCGATGTTGATCAAATGGCCGCCGGGGATATCGGCCTCCAACACCAAGGTGGAAAGGCCACAGCGCGCGGCAAAAAATCCGGCCGTCACCCCGGCGAGTCCCGAGCCGACGACGATTACATCATAGTCCGCCATCGCGTCGTGTGTTACTAGGCCCTTGATGAGATTCGACCGTGCTCAGCAACTTGCGTTCCTCAAAGCGAATTATGATTTGCGATTCGTGTTCGGTGGAGCACGAGACAGGGGCACGAATCGCGAACACGATCCACGAAATTACCTCCACTCATCCACCGCAACGGTTTTCTGGTAATTGCATCCGATGATCCGCCAGTAGCCGTTGGTTTCGCCGCCCACCACCACCGCGTGAATTTCATCGGGCTTGAACATGCGGATCAACTCTTCGGGCCGCGCCTTCAACTTCGAGGCATAGGGCTCCTCGCCGAAAGTCGCCCTCGGATAAATATAGTTTTGAATGAGTTGATAGTCCCAATACTCGCCCGCCGGCATCAGCGCGTTGTCATAAACCCACTGGATGAATTTCTCCTTGGTGTCGAAACCGCCGCGATCGATAAATTGCCTGGCGGCAATCGGATCAAGCAAAAACGTCGGCGCACTGTGCGCGTCCATGCCGCGCAGCATGTTGCGCACATGCTCGCGCCAATACTGCTCACGCACACCGAGAGTAAACGCCGTGGAGCGGCAGCCGGTAAAAATACTCACGGTGCTATCGGTGGCTTTAAATCCCTGCTGTACGTGGAACGGCGCCCACGGGCTGCGTTCTTCATTTTCGGCAAAGGTCACGCTGTTGTAAGCATAATTGTTGCCCTGGGAGCCCATGTAAGAGTCTCCGGGTTGCGACCCTCCCTGGAGATTTTGCGAAAGCAAGCCGTAGGCCCTTCCAATGGTGGCGTTGGCGTGGTTGTAAGGCGCCATGGCGCCGGTTCCGCAGTTCATGCCGATTTCTTGGCGAATCGGACCGTTAACCACGACCATGGCGGCCATGGAACTGGTGGTGCTGCCCCGGGCGCTAACGCCGCTGGCCGCCAGGGCGAGAATTACCGGAAAATATTCCGGTCGCGCCCCCGCCATGACCGCGTTGACCGCGACCTGTTCGACGGTGTACTCCCAGTGCAGGCGAAATTGGTTGGCGCGCATATGGCCGGCGATTTCGTCCGGCTTGCGGCTCGTGTGCGCCAACATCTCGGCTACCCGCCCCTCCGTGGGCAATACAATCGGCAGCTTGTCGGTCCAGTCGTTCTTAAGAAATAGACGATGCAGCTCCTCTTCATCGCTGCTCTCGACCAGCCTGGGGACGGACCTTGCGAATTTGATCTCTTTCGGGCGATCTCCGTTCACCGGATGGGTCAGTCCTTCAATGACCTCCTGCATCACCGGTCGCCCGCTAAGCGGGTCGGTGCCATTGACGTAGGCACGCAGCTCCGCCGCGGTCTTCCCCATGACGGGCTGCGGCACAAACGCGTAGCGCGCTTGCGGCATGCCGTGGAGCTGAGTGACCGATTGCACCACCTTCTCAAAGACATGGGTATGCAGGGCAACGGTGGGCACCTTATACTTGCTTTCGATGGTAATGGCGTGCACGGCGACCGCCGGCGCGCAGGTGCTTCAATGGCCGACACCGATAATAGCGCCATCTCCCTTGGCTTTGATCAATTCCCAGGTTTCGGGATCGTCCTTGGTATAGACGCTCGACATCTCGACGAGATGGGTCGTCACGGAAGGCATATGCTCGGCAAACCAATCCTGAACTTGACGCAGAAACAGACCCGAGTCGTCAAAGCGCGGGTCAACGAGATAAAGGGTCTTGCCATCCAGCCCATCAAGGCGAGGCGCCAATGGTTTCGGGGTAACCGTCGGCGGATAGCCCACAGGATTTAATACCGTCTGTTTTCCTCCCTGAAGCGGGGCGCCGATATGGGATTCTACTTGGGTTGCCATTTATTTAACCTCCTTCGCCCGTTGGCTTCCGGGCGATTTACCCAACCAAATTTATTACCCAACTAATGTCAAATTTAATTCCTGTCTTAGACGCTCGGAAAATAAATCGGTGGCCGCTCAAGCGTCATGCCCGCGAAAGCATGTCCTGAGACTTATATGATGGATGTTGTTAGTTAGAGACCAAGGCCTCGCGCAAGCGTACAATGAAAGCAACAGCGAGCGTTGTACGGAGGAGGTACTTGGATGAAAGAGCAAGATTTTGTT
>Ga0187893_10004918_pt1 | contig 24729 bp, 23 predicted proteins | sample MA1701074metaG_FD_139574 | JGI IMG/M metagenome (GOLD analysis project Ga0187893, IMG submission 139574) | White microbial mat communities from a basaltic lava cave in the Kipuka Kanohina Cave System on the Island of Hawaii, USA - MA170107-4 metaG ... | reverse complement strand
CGCGCCGCTATGTCGAGTTCCTTCACGCTGTGCTCAAAGGACAGGATTGGCCGGAGGAACCAGCGCCTCCTCAACGTAAGCCTGAGCCGGACGCGCCGCTGGAGCACTCCGTGGAGCAGGCTTGTCAACCGTACCGGGAGCCGGTGTCCGAAGCTTTTCTGACAAGCTGGGCCGCTGCTTCCCACTCGGAACAGTATCTCGATACACACCTGGCGCGCCTGCGCCGCACGCTCGAGATAACGCCGCCGGGCGGCCCCGGCCGGCGCATACTGGAAATGGGCGCGTACATGCAAATCACGCCGGCCCTGCGGACCAGGCTCGGCTACGGCGAAGTGCGCGGCTGCTACTATGGACCCGCTGGAACGGTGGACCGCAAACACATCGTGTCCGCCGAAGGGGAGGAATTTCACTGCGAAGTCGATCTGTTTGACGCGGAACGGGATCGCTTTCCATACCCGGATGAACATTTTTCCACCGTTATTTGCGGGGAATTGATCGAGCATCTTGCCGCCGACCCCATGTTCCTGATGTCGGAGGTCAACCGGATTCTGAAGCCCGGCGGGCATCTGGTGATCACTACGCCGAACGCCGCATCCCTGCGCGCCATATCGGCGATTTTGCAAGGCTATCATCCGGGCTTCTTTCCCGCCTATATGCAACCAGCCACGGACGGCAAAGAAGTGGAAGCCCGGCACAACCGCGAGTACACGCCGAAGGAAATCGTCCTGCTGCTTTTGGACGCCGGTTTTGAAGTCACCCTTCTCGAGACCGGGCCGTTCCGCGATCTGCCACGCCCCGAGGACCACTGGATTCTCCACTTGCTGGAACGTTACCTGCTCTCCCCGGACTTACGTGGAGACGGCATCTACGCCGCCGGCCGCAAGACAGGTCCCGTGAAACAGCGCTATCCTTCCTGGCTGTACAGCGGCGGCTCCCAATGAACGTTGCATACCGGGATTGCCAGACGTCGGTTTCCGCGCGGAACGGCCTAATTCGTCTGGGCGGCGTGATCGAAAACCGCTCCTCGCGAACCTGGTGCGTCTCGGACGGCTTCGCCATTGGGTGGCAGATCTACGATCCGGCCACAGGGTTGTTCATCCAGGAAGGAGAGTGGGTAGGATCGGAGCGGGATATACCCCCGGGCGGCTCGGAGCGGTTCGCGCTCGAGTTGCGCCTTCCGCCGGAGAGCGGACAGTACCGGGTCTACGTGTCTCCGATTGAAGCCGGCCGGGGATGGTTTTATTCACGAGGCGAACCGCTTCTGTTGATAGACGCGGAAGTCGCCTCTGAGGCGGTGCTCGTGCATCGCGTCCGGCCGGTGACGCTGCGGCGCCTGCGCTGGGAGAACTTCGTTCCGGCTTTTGGCAAGCTGTTGCGGCAGCCCATCGCGGAACTGTGGATGCATCGCGGGCTGATCCGCTCGCTGGCGGGCCGCGACATCCGGGCTCGTTACCGCGGCTCGTTCGGCGATATCGCATGGACCATCCTGCATCCGCTGCTATTGATCCTGGCGTATTTCTTCGTTTTCGGAATTGTGTTGCAGAGCCGGTTCGGCAATGACCCGAGCCGGACCGGCTTCGCTTTGTACTTACTGGCGGGCATGCTGCCCTGGCTTGCGTTGAGCGAGCCGTTGGCGCGTTCTTCCTTCGTGATCCTGGAACACCGCAATTTTGTCAAAAAGCTGCGGTTTCCCGTGGAAGTCCTCCCGGTTGTACAGGTGCTGGCGGGCCTGCTGACCGGCTTGCTGGCAACGATCCTGTTTCTCGCCGTGTTGTTCTTCCTGCGCGGCGCAGTGCCATGGACCGCCTGGCTGCTGTTGCTGGTTCTGATCCCGCAGTTTCTTTTCACGCTGGGCCTGGCCTGGTTGCTGGCTGCTTGCGGAGTTTACATCCGCGACCTTGCCCACGTGATGACGTTCTTACTGACGCTGTGGTTTTTCCTGACCCCGATTTGCTACCCCGAGACATCGCTTCCCGCCGCGATGGTTCCGGTGCTTTCGAAAAATCCTGTCTTCCAGTTCGTGCGCGGTTACAGACTGCTGCTGCTCGAGGCGCAGATCCCTTCCTGGACGATGCTGGTCAAGTTATGGCTGTTGTCGGCGGCGGTTTTTTTCTTCGGCTACGCCTGGTTTCGCAAGCTCCGGAGATCGTTTCCCGACGTCGTGTAGCTTCTTAGCGCGTGGCAAGGTGCAGGGCCACGATGCCGAAGCTCAGCCGCTCGAATTCCACCCGCGAGAAGCCGCATTCGCGAAGAACTTCGGCCAGCTCCTCCGCGCCGGGGAACTTACGCACCGAATCCGGCAGATAAGAGTACGCTTCCGGGGAGCCCGAGATCCAGCCGCCCACGCGTGGCAGAACCTGCCGCGAGTAGAAGCCGTACAGCGCGCCGAACAGCGCGTTGGGGGGCTGCGAGAACTCCAGTATGGCGGCCATTCCCCCGGGCTTGAGCACGCGGCGCATTTCGAGAAAGCCTTTGCGGTAGTTGGCAAAGTTCCGAACTCCGAAAGCCACGGTCACCAGGTCGAGCGAGCCACCGGAAACCGGCATTTGCAGCGCGTCCGATTCAAACACCGCGGATGAGAACCGTTTTCTTGCGATCTTGACGCAAGCGGCGGTAAGCATGGGGTGGCAAAAGTCGCTGCCCATCAGACCGCGGCCGGCCCTGGACTCCATTTGAAGAAGCAGGTCGCCTGTGCCGCAGCAAAGATCGAGCACGCGCGCGTCCGACTCGGCGAGTATGTGCCGCACGCGGGCCACCGTGCGCGAGCGCCAGTAGCGATCGATGTTGAACGAGAGCAGGTGATTGAGCAAGTCATAGCGGCCGGCGACTTGGGAAAACATCTGGCGTACCCAGCGCGCGGCCTGCTCTTCACTTTCGGATCCGGCTGGCGTTGTTCCGGCCGGCCTCATCCGAGCGCCGCCCTGGTCGCGGCCAATATATCCGGCTCGGGAACTCCGGCTACCACGCGAACCACTCCGATTCTCTCCGGCAGCACGAAGTGGACTTTGCCCTGAATGGTCTTCTTATCCGATCCGAGCCTAAAGACCAGATTCTCCGCCTTGATGCCGGCAAGTGACGGAATGGGTCCGTAGCTTCCAACGCAGTCCAGAATGCGGGCCGCTTCGGCTTCCGGCAACAGACCGCGAATGCGAGCCAGGTGCGTAGCGGCATTCATGCCGAAAGCGACAGCCTCCCCGTGCAGGAAGCGCCGGTATTCGGTCTCGGCCTCGAGCGCGTGGCCAATGGTGTGCCCGAAATTCAGTATGCGCCGCAGATCGCCCTCCCGTTCGTCGGCCGACACGACTTCCGCCTTGATGCGTACTGATTCCCCGATCATTGCCTCAACGATGCAATGCTCCTGGCGGAAGATTTCGTCGCGCCGGCTCGCCATCCATTCAAAAAGCTGAGGGCTTCGAATCACGCCGCACTTGACGATTTCGTAGAGGCCGGCGCAGTATTCTCTTTCCGGCAGCGTCCGCAGCACGTCCGGGTCGATGAGCACGGCGAGCGGTTGATGAAAAGAGCCGACAAGGTTTTTGCCGGACACCAGGTTTACGCCCGTCTTGCCGCCGACCGCGGCGTCCACTTGCGCCAGCAACGTCGTCGGAATCTGCAGCACTGGTACGCCCCGCATGAAAACCGCGGCCAGGAACCCGCCGACGTCATTGACGATGCCGCCGCCGAACGCGATAACCACGCTTGACCGGTCCGCCCCGGCTTCCATCATCTCACCAGCCAGCCGCTCGATCTCCGCGAGACGTTTATGATCTTCACCGCCGGTGAAATGAAGCACCTTTCCCAGCTTGGAACCGAGCGAGGATTCCACCGCGGCGCCATGCAGATCCCACACTCGGGGTTCGGTAAGCACGAACGCCGCCCCGCACTTGGGCGGCAGATACGCCGCCGCTTTGGCCGCCACGCCGCGCTCGACAATGGCCTGGTAAGGTCTCGGCTTCGTATCCACGTCGAAAACTGGCATCAACACCGTTGTACCATGGCGCTCTCGCGCGGCCTTCCGCATTCCTCGCCGGGCAAGCGGCGCCGGTTGTTACACTTGAGGTTTGTCCTTATGCGAAAACCTCTCATGGCCGGCAATTGGAAAATGTTCAAGACGGCCGGCGAAACCAGTGCTTTTTTTCAGAAATTCCTGCCGCTGGTGGCGGCCTCTTCGCACGCCGACATCGTGCTTGCGGCGCCGTTCGTCAACCTGCCGGCGGCGGTCGCGGCAACCGCTTCCAGCCGTGTGGAGGTTGCTGCGCAGAATCTGTTCTGGATGAAGGAAGGCGCCTATACGGGCGAAGTATCCGGCCCAATGCTGACCGCGGCCGGCGTCCGCTGGGTCATCATCGGCCACAGTGAACGCCGGCAATTCTTCCACGAATCCGATGAAATGGTTCTGAAGCGGACCGAAGCGGCGATCGAGTGTGGACTGAAGCCGATCGTTTGCGTCGGCGAGAAACTGGAAGAACGGGAGCGCGGCGAAACCGGACAGGTGCTCAGCGCACAGTTTGCCGGAGGCCTGGCGCCGCTCTCAGATGCGCAATTCGCCGGTGTAGTCATCGCCTATGAACCTGTATGGGCGATCGGAACCGGCCGCACGGCGACCCCCGAAATCGCGGCCGATGCCCATCGCACCCTGCGAGGATTGGTCCGCGCCGGATTCGGTGAATCGGCCGCCGCATCCTGCCGCATTCTATACGGTGGAAGCGTTAAGCCCGACAACGTCCAGGCACTGATGGCCCAGCCGGAAATCGACGGCGCGCTGGTCGGCGGCGCAAGCCTGGACGCAGTTTCGTTTTCCACAATCGTGAATTTCTAAGGCAGTTGGCTCTGCGCCCGGCGCAGGAAGGCGAGTACGGCGCGGTTGAACGCCTCCGGATCCTCAGCATCCAGCCGCGCAAACTCGATCCGGTTCTTCGTGGGCCGTGCGCCCGCGTGTCATCCGTTAAAGCTTTCCGATCCGGAAACAAGCCATCTCGCGCGCGTTGCGCACCAGCAGCAGTCCGTTTTCGATAGCCGGAACGTTCCATGTCTTGCCTTCGATGGCGTCAAACCTGGCCACTTCGATATGGCTTTGCGGCGTCGCCTTCACCAGCGCCAGCTCGCCGCTTTCCGTTATCACCACCAGGTGCCCGCCGGCCAAAAGCAGTTGGCCGTATCCATACCGGCCGCCCTTCCACATCAGCGCTCCATCGCTCACGCGTATGCAGGCTAGGATGTTCTCATCGAGTCCATAAACATGACCCTCGTAAAGGACGCTCGAGTTGAACCGGTTCTTCAGCCGCGTGTTCTGCCATAGTGCCTTAGCCACGTAGGATTCGCCGTCGGACTTTACTTCGACCAATGCGGCGCCGTGGCCGTATCCGGCGGAGATGAGGAAACGGTTGCCGCCGGTCACGATCGGCTGGGAGCTGTTGATGTCAAACTGCGTTGTCCAGGGGAAATCCCAAAGTAGCTTTCCATCCTCGACGGCCAGGCCTGCCACGCGCGTCGCGGTTACCGTGAGGATCTGACGATTGCCCGCCAGCGTGACGAGCATGGGTGAAGTGTAGGCCTGCCTGTCGTCAAGCGAATGCCAGACCGGCTGTCCCGTCAACTTGTCATAAGCAACAACCGACTTTCCGGCAGGCCCGCCTGGCTGTACGATGACCTTGTCATCGACGATCAGCGGTGAGCCGGACATGCCCCACTGAATGTTGGAGGCGCCCGATTCGGCGATAATGTTCTTCGCCCATTTGACGCTCCCGGTTCGCGCGTCCAGCACACGCATTTCTCCGGTGGCGCCGAGCGAGTAAACCAGGCCCTCATGATAGGTTGGCGTCGCCCGTGGCCCTTCGCCCCCCATGGTTTCTTGAAAAAGCGCCGGGTAAGAGTGGGTCCACAATTCACGCCCGGTTCGAACGTCATAAGCAGCCACCGCTTCGTTTTGGCGGCGCTGCTCGATGGTAAAGGCGCGCCCCTCCCCGAAGACGAAGGAAGCGTACCCGCCCCCCACCGGCTGTTTCCATAATCGCTCCAGACCGGCTTCGGGCCAGACGGTGAGGATTTCACCGGGGTAAACCCCGTCGCGCCCAGGCCCTCGAAAATCTGTCCACCACGGCAGGGGCTTGCCAGCGGTGGGCGTTGCTTCCGTGGTCGCGGGAGTGGAAGTTGCGGCCGGCGAGGCCGTTGACGCCGTAGCTGAAGGTTCCGCCTGCTGGCTGGCGCGGCTTTCCTCCAACCGGTCGAAGTGGCGCTCCGGCGTTCCGAAGCTGAAGATGGGGCTCATGCCGCCACCGCCAAGCTCCACGCGCATCCCGAATACGTAAACCAGGTGAGCCACCAGAATCGCGGCGATCGCCAGGCTGCCGGCAATCTTTGTGTACCAGCGAATAGGCCGCAGCCATAGCAGAATCAAGCCCAAAGGGGGAAGGGCAACACTCGAAATCAGCAGAGCGGGGCGGCCGCGGAGCCAGTTCGGCATAGTGATTTCATTGTAGCGGTTGATTCTCCCACCAGGAGACATTTGACGCTCCTGCCGCCAGCAGATCCGCCCACCCGTCCCCGTTCCAGTCCACGCGGAACAGGCGCAAAACTGGAGCGCCGCGGTGAATCAAGCGAGGCTCGAAGCCTCCTTGCTCCTCCTGCCGCCACCACCAGAGCCGGGCGCCGGACGCATGGTTCTCGCCGAGCGCGAAATCCTCCCGGCCGTCGTTATCAAAATCGCCCGCCGTGAGCGCCGACGGACGCCGAATCCGGTGGCTACCCTCCAAACGCTGTTCTCTCCACAACAGCTCGGGATTCTCCGGACGATGAAACAGGACAACCAGCGCCGGCGACATCTCCCCTTGACTGGCAACCAGGCGCAGTATGCCTGGCGCCCTTTGCAGAATCACTTGCCGCATGTTGGCCGACTGCGGCGTTTCATGATAGGCATTGATCGCGAACAGACTCCAGTGACGCTCCCACGATTCCGGCGCCCGGATCCAGTAATTCCCGCAAACCAGGTCCGGACGGCCATCTCCGTCAATGTCCTCGAAAAGCAATCCTCCCTGGTAGGAAGCCGTGTAAAAAGAATACAGTTCCCGATACTGCCAGCGCCCGCCGCTGTCCACGGGCGCTTCGTAAAAGCGCACCTGCATTCCTCGATGCACCACCACAATTCCACGCCGTCCGTACAAGCTCACGCCCACGCAATCGGTAAACGAGGCATCCGTATCAATCAGCCTGGAAGTCGCGTAACCCGGGCCCGGCAGCCAAACCATTCGATCCGGCGCCTCGATCAGAACAAGATCGAAGCGCCCGTCCTGGTCCACGTCGAAGGAACACCCTCCGGACCGGTAGATTCCCTCTCGAAGTCTGGTGAACTTACTGCGCCCCGGAACGCTCTCCCACACCCCATTGCCCCACACCACCAATCTCGACATCCGGCCCGATTCATATGCCGCGCCGGCGATCCCCCGCGGCGCGGCCAGCGTGCGTCTCTTCCATTGGATTTCGGCGCCCGCCGGCGTTCGGTAAACGGCCGCGCACAACAACAACGCGGTCAGGAAAAAGGACATGGATATGCTATTCTAACGCTCAAGTGAAGCTCTTGATCGAGCTCTTGGCCCGGCATAACGAAGATGTCCCGCTCGACGTCGCCGCCTTGGAGTTGGCGCGCGTGGAATTCCCCGACCTGGATGTATCGCCCTGGATATCTCTGCTCGATTCCTACGCCAACGAGCTTTCCGAACGGATCCGCCCGTTCGATAGCGGCGAAACCTTCATTGAGAAGACCAATCATTACCTGTTCGAAGAGCTCGAGTTCCGGGGCAACGATGGCGATTACTACAACCCGCTGAACAGTTGCCTGAACCAGGTCCTGATGGATCGCACGGGGCTTCCCATCACGCTCTCTCTGGTCTATATCGAGATCGCAAGGCGGCTGGAGCGGCCGGTGTACGGCATCGGCATGCCTGGGCATTTCCTGGTGGAATATAACGGCGAAGATTTTCAGGGCTACATTGACCCGTTTCACCGCGGCCGTCTGCTCGGGGCGGAAGAGTGCCTGGCGCTTGCCAGCAGGGTAACGGGCATGGACTTGTCTCAGAGCTTGGAAGCGCTGGAGCCCGTCGGCAAGAGGCAGATGGCGCTTCGGATGTTGAATAACATGCGGGCGGCTTACCTCAAACGCGCCGCGTGGAACAAAGCGATGAACGTTCAGGATCTGCTGGTGGAATCGGCTCCGGACGAACCTACCGAATACCGCCAGCGCGGCTATCTGCATTTGCAGATGAAAAGCTATCGGGAAGCGGTGCAGGATCTGGAGCGATACCTGAAATTGTCGCCGCAAGCCAAGGATCGGGCGGAAGTCGAGCGCCGGCTGAAAGGGATTCGCCGGTGGGTTGCGGGGATGAACTGATGTGAGCCGGCGTCAGCTCGTCGAATGCGTTCCCAACTTCTCGGAAGGCCGCGACAGCTCAGTCGTGGAGGCGATTGCAGGCGTCATCGCCGCCACGCCGGGCGCCATGCTGCTGGCCGGCGAAAGCGACGCCGATCATAACCGCAGCGTGATTACCTTCGCCGGGCCACCGCGCCCGGTAATCGAAGCGGCGTTTCGCGCCGCCGCCAAAGCCGCTGAACTCATCGATCTGAACCGCCACGCCGGAGTCCATCCGCGTATCGGCGCCACCGACGTGATTCCGCTGGTTCCTCTCTCCGGCATCACCATCGAGGAATGCGCCGGGCTGGCGCACCAACTGGGTGAGCGGATCTGGCGCGAACTGGAAATTCCCGTCTACTACTATGAAGCGGCGGCTTTGAATCCGGGCCGGCGGCGCCTCGAACAGATTCGCCAGGGCGGGTTTGAAGAATTGCGCCAGGTTGCGGAAGGCAATCCGGACCGCCGGCCGGACGCCGGAGGGCCGGCGCCTCATCCCACCGCTGGAGCAACGGCTATTGGAGCGCGCAAACTGCTGCTGGCTTATAACATCAATCTGGATACCGCCGATGTCGAAATCGCCAAAGCCATCGCGCGCCGGATACGGGCCTCCAGCGGCGGGCTCGCTCACGTCAAAGCCATCGGGGTTCATCTGGACTCACGCTCCCAGGCGCAGGTTTCCTTGAACATTACCGATTACGAAAGCACCCTGCTGCCGGTGGTGTTCGAGGCAGTGCGATCGGAAGCCGCGCGGCTGGGCGCCGCAATCGCTTCCAGCGAAATTATCGGCCTCATGCCTGCCCAGGCGCTTGCCATGGCCGCCGCTCACTATCTGAAGATCGGAAACCTGGGGCCGGAATCTATTCTGGAAAACCGTCTTCTTTCCGTTCTGTTAGACTGTGGCGAGTAAGGAGATTTTCTTTATGCCGAACCGCCGGCGGTTTTTGAAAACCATGCCCGCCGTGCCGGCGCTTGGAGCCATGCCCGCCATGGCCAAGACGACCGGACGCGATTATTTTAAAGAACTCGGTGTCCGCACTTTCATTAACTGCGCCGGCACCTACACCACGCTGACGGCCTCGCTGATGCCCCCGGAAGTGATCGCCGCCATTGAATCCGCCTCGAAGGTGTATGTCCGGCTCAACGAGTTGCAGGACGCGGTCGGTAAGCGCATCGCCCAGCTCGTAGGCGCCGAAGCGGCCATGGTGACCTCCGGAGCGGCCGGCGCGCTGCTTGTCGGAACCGCGGCCTGCATCACCGGAAACGATCCGGAAAAGATCCAGCGGCTGCCCGACACGACCGGAATGAAGAACGAGGTCCTGATTCAGAAATCCCATCGCTACGGCTATGACCACGCAGTACGGGCTTGCGGTGTTCGCCTCGTCGAGATCGAAACGAGCCAGGAGTTGGAACAAGCGGTCAACCCGCGCACGGCCCTGATGCTCTTCTTCAATGACGCCGATCCTCGCGGGAAAATCAAAATCGGCGAGTGGGTCGAGCTGGGCAAGAAACACAAGATCCCCACATTCAACGATGCCGCCGCGGACGTGCCTCCGGTCGAGAATCTTTCCAGGTATATTGCAATGGGCTTCGACCTGGTGACCTTCTCCGGCGGAAAAGGAATCCGGGGCCCGCAAAGCGCCGGCTTGCTCTTCGGGCGCAAAGATCTGATCGAAGCGGCGCGTCTGAACACGTCCCCTTACAGCGATTCGGTAGGCCGTGGCTGCAAGGTCAACAAAGAGGAGATGCTCGGCATGCTGGTGGCGATCGAGATGTACATGAAACGCGACCATGCCGCCGAAATGAAAGAGTGGGAGAGGCGCGTTAAGTATATTGCCGACAGCTTACGTTCCATTCCCGGCCTTTCCACGGAAGTCAAAACGCCGCCCATCGCCAATCGTGTTCCGCACCTGCACATCAAGTGGGATCTGGGCAAACTCAGGGTTCAGGACGTGGTGAAACAGTTGCGCGACGGCGACCCGTCCATCGAAGTTGTGCCCGGCTCCTCCGAGGCGCTGGTCGTGAATCCATGGATGGCCCAGCCCGGCGACGCCGAAATCGCCGCCAAACGGATACGCGAGATCCTCAAAGCCGCTTTAGGCTGATCGAATCCAGTTCCATCGCCGTCGAACCCGCTATTCGTGCCGCTTCGATTCGCAGTTCGGTCCTTCCGGCGGGCAGGTCGATGATGCCGAACTCCAGCGCCCCCCATCTCATCTGCGGCACTTCCGGACGTGGAATCAGATCGCGATGCGCCACCGGTTCCATCGACGTTGCCTTCTCCAGTTTGGCTTCCAGTTGCTTGCCGGCCGCGGAGAGCCGTAGCGTCGAGCCTTCGCTGCCCTCCGGGCAAAGATAACGCAGCGTAATCTCGTAGCGGCCCGCGCGCTGGATATCGAGCTCCCAATGGACGGAATCTTCGGCGCGTTTCCAATTGGTGATCCATTCATGGGCGAACCCGTTGCCTTTGGCGTAGCGCAGCTCACCGCTAAGATACGCCTGCGGAGCGGGCAGCACCACCGGGTTCTCCTGATCGAAGCCCACGGCGATCACCGGACGCCGGAAGCCGCATTCATCCGCCGCCTTCCGGAACCAGGCTTCATAAGCGTCGCGTAGCCGGACCGCTACTTCGGGATGGCGAGCGGCGATGTTTTCTTTTTCTCCCGGGTCCGCCTGGATATCGTATAGCTCGACGCCATTGATCAGATTGAAGCGCTTTGTGCGAACCGCTCCAGGGTACATGGCGCCTGGTTCCCGGCCGCCTCGCCAGGTAAACAGCATTCGATCCGAGTGCTCGTACCGCTGGCCTTCGATGAGCGGCTTCAGGCTGACGCCGTCCAAGGGAGGCCCATCGGGACGTCCGGCGCCGCACAGATCGAGGACAGTGGGCAAGACGTCGATGGCGCCGGCGATTTCATCAATCCTCCGGCCGGCAGGCGCCTTCCCGGGCCAGCGCAGCAAAAACGGGACACGAACGCCGCCCTCATAAACCGACCCCTTGGCGCCGCGAAGTCCGGCGGTATAGCGCTGTCCGTTAGGACCGTTGTCGGTGAGGAAAATGACGATCGTGTCCCGCGTAAGACGCAATCTGTCGAGCGCAGCCATCATCCGGCCGATGTTTTCATCCAGATTGGCGACCATGGAGTAAACCGCCGCAACCTGCGGCGGCAGATCCATGCGGCGGAAGTGATTCCAGTTCTTCTCCGGAGCCAGGTAAGGCGCGTGCGGCGTATTGTAAGCCGCGTAGAGAAAAAACGGCCGCCGGGCGTTGCTTTCGATGAAACGGATCGCTTCGCTGGTGAACACATCGGCAATGTAGCCCTTGGTGGGATATGGCTTGCCGTTGCGCTCGAGAAGTGAATCCCAGTACTCGGTCCAGTGGCCCGTGCGAAAGCCGATGAACTCGTCAAAGCCCTGCCCGTGCGGTACGTTCGGATAATGCTCGCCGAGATGCCACTTGCCGATGAGCGCGGTACGATAGCCCGCCCCGCGCAGCGCTTCGGCCATCGTTACTTCGCTCAAGCGCATGGTTTCGCGGCCCGTTGTTACCCCATGCACGCCGGAGCGCAGATGATAGCGCCCGGTGAGCAGTCCGGCCCGTGTCGGCGCGCAAACCGGGCCCACATAAAAGCGGGTGAACTCGACCCCTTGCCCGGCCAGCCGGTCCAGATGCGGAGTGTTCAGATGCGGATTGCCGTGCAGGGATAGATCTCCATACCCCTGGTCGTCGCTCATGATGAGAATGACGTTCGGCCGGCGCGCCCCGTACGCCGCTTGAGAGGCAAGCCCCGAGCCGGCGATCCCTCTCATCCAGCTCCGGCGCGTTATGGGCATGCTCCGGTCTAGCTCCCCGGCTTATATGCGATACAGTCGATTTCCACTTTCATGTGCGGGTTGGCGAAATTGGTCTCTACCGTCGTCCGGGCGGGTTTATTCTCGCCGAAAAACTCCGCGTAGACTTCGTTCATCTCGCCGAAGTCGCGGCCATCCTTGAGAAACACCGAGCATTTGACCACATCGGCCATGGTTGCTCCCGCCGCTTCGAGAATCCGCCGGATATTGTTGAGCGTTAGGCGTGTCTCGTGCAGGATGTCTCCAAAGGAGAATTCATTGGTGGCAGGGTCGACGGGGCCCTGGCCCGCGACAAAAATGAAATCGCCGGCGCGGACGGCGGGTGAATACGGCCCGCGAGGACGTGGAGTATCGGCTGGAAAGATGCGCTCGATCATGATTTGCTGGCTCGCTCAGGAATCGGATTTTTTCCGGCGCGGCGGTTTGCGGGCCGCTTTGCCATCGCTTGGTTTGCGGATCGCGCGTTTGCGCGTGGGCGGAGGTGGCGGAGCCGGCGGATTCGGCTCCATCATGGTCGGCTGGCCGGCCACATATGGCTGCGGCCCGTCGTCCTCCTCTTGTTCGGCGGGCGGAGCCGGGGGCTCGGGCGGCAGCGCCGGAGGATAGAATTCCGTGCCGAGAAAAACGGTCGTCCCGCTCGCCTCCCTGTCCAGACGCACTACGAAGCTATCCTGGGCAAAGTTTAAAAACTCACTGAACTGCGGAAAGCCATAAGCCTTGAAGTCGAAGCTGGGAAACTCCGCGGCCAGCCATCCTGCCAGATCCTCGGGCCCCCGGCCGTCCTCAAGTTCCAAACGGTGATTCTCGAGCACCTCGCGAAGCGCCGGCAGAGCGTCTTCGGGCTTCGGCGCGGGGCCTTGTGAGGCGCCTTTGCGCTCGATTGTGTAATGTCCGCCGCTGCCGCGCGTCTCAACCAGGTTCGCTTTCTTGAGCTTTTCGATGAAATCGGAAAAGCTGTTGGCCCCGTAGGCTTTCTCGCTGAAGGCCGGGTCGAGCTGGAGCATCGTGGATTTGAGCAATCCAAGCTGCGCTTTCACTTCGCGCCGGTCCAGCACCTGCAACGCGCGCTCCACCAGCGGCATAGCCAGGCTCAACTCCAACGGCGCCGGCCGCAGGCGATGGAATTTTTCCCGTGGCGCGCGGTCCATCTGCAGCTGCACCTGCGGGGGCAGCGGCTTTTCGCCGCGCAGGTCGATCAGCGACTCGTAGCTGATGAACTCGTGGCAATTCTGCTGCAAGATCGTACTTGTAAAGGCTTTCCCGCCAACGATGAAAATTCGTCTTCCGAATTCCTTCAGTTTGTTGACGAGGGGAATAAAGTCGCTGTCTCCGCTCACGATGGCGAACGCGTTCACATGCGGATGCGTGAAAGCCATCTCGAGCGCGTCCAGCGCCAGGTTGATGTCGGCGCCGTTCTTGTCGCCGCGCGGCGAAGGGTTGCGCTGCACCATCTGGACGGCGTTTTCCGCCATCTGCCGCGTGGCGGCGTCTTGCCGGCTCCAGTTGGCATAGGCGAATTTCGCCACGATGTCGCCTCGCTCCTTGAGCGCGTCCAAAGCTAAGGAAACGTCAAAGTCGCGGCGCAATGTTGACCGCACGCCGATTTCAATGTTGTCGTAATCGACATACACGGCGATGTTTAATTTATCCTGCATTCTGTAATTCTCTATCTTCCTTGACGCCTCTATGCGCCGCCGTCCAGCGGCGCCTCACCAGGACGGCTCGGATTTTTCGTTTTTCAGGCGGAACGGTTCAGGCGGGCTGCTTGACTTCTGAGCGTAGATACTTCACGATCTGCTCAAGCGAGGCGCCCGGTTGAAAAACCGCCGCCACTCCATTCCTCTTCAATTCTTCGGCATCCTCATCGGGAATAATACCGCCAACCACGACCATTACGTCTTCCATGCCCTTCTGCCGGATCAGATCCATCACTCGGGGTACGATCGCGTTGTGGGCGCCTGAAAGGATGCTCAGCCCAATTACCTGAACGTCCTCGTCAAGCGCGGCGTCAACAATCATCTCCGGAGTCTGCCGCAAGCCCGAATAGATCACTTCCATACCGGCATCGCGCAGAGCACGGGCGATTATCTTCGCGCCTCGGTCATGACCGTCAAGACCTGGCTTGGCCACAAGAACACGGATGGGATTGGCCATCGGTTGCTATTCAGATTATAGAACGATTTATAGAACTGTCTTCTCTTGCCAGCAACCGAAGACCTCCTGAAAGGCGCCGCAGATCTCTCCCACCGTCGCATAGGCTTTGACCGCATTCAGGATATGCGGCATCGTGTTCTCGGAGCTTTCAGCCGCTCGCCGCAGCCGGTCGAGCGCTGTCTTGACCCGTGCATTGTCGCGGCGCCGCCGCAGCCCCGCCAGCTTGTCACGCTGCTTGCTGCCGGACGACTCATCGATTTCGAGCAGATCTATGGCCTCGGCTTTCTCGCTTTCAAACTGATTCACGCCGACGATGATCTCTTCGCGCCGCTCCAACTGCCGCTGGTATTCGAAACTCGCCTCGGCGATCTCTTTTTGCGGAAACCCGCGCTCGATGGCCGGGATCATTCCTCCCATCTCATCGATCTCGCGCATATAATCGTACGCGCGGCGCTCCACTTCCGCCGTAAGCCATTCCAGATAGTAGCTGCCGCCCAGCGGGTCGGCGGCGGCCGTTACTCCGGTTTCAAGAGCAATCACCTGCTGCGTACGCAGCGCCAGCGTTACCGCGTGCTCGCTTGGCAGCGCGTATGCCTCATCGAGCGAATTCGTGTGCAGCGATTGCGTCCCTCCAAGCACGCCCGCCATTGCCTGGATGGCCGTTCGCATCACGTTGTTATACGGCTGCTGCCAGCTAAGGGAACATCCGGCTGTCTGCGTATGGAACCGCAGCTTCCAGCTTCGCTCCTGCCTGGCGCCGAACCGGTCTTTCATGATGGTCGCCCACATCCGGCGCGCCGCCCGGTACTTGGCGATTTCCTCGAAAAAATCGTTATGCGCGTTGAAAAAAAAGCTCAGCCGCCCCGCGAAAGAGTCCACATCCAGGCCTCGCTCCAGCGTCCACTCCACGTACTCGATTCCGGCGCGCAGTGTAAACGCCAGCTCCTGTACGGCGGTCGAGCCCGCTTCACGGATATGGTAGCCGCTGATCGATATGGGGTTGAATCGCGGCGCCCGCCGGGTTGCGTACTCGATGACGTCGGTGGCCAGCCGCATCGAAGGCCGCGGCGGATACAGGTACTCCTTTTGCGCGATATATTCCTTCAATATGTCGTTCTGCAATGTGCCCGAGAGTTTTTCCCAGCCCGCGCCCTGCTGTTCGGCCACGGCCAGATACATCGCAAACAGGACCGGAGCCGGCGAGTTGATGGTCATCGAAACCGTTACGTCGGCGAGCGGAATGCCGCGAAACAACGTCTCCATGTCTTCGAGCGAGCTGATCGCCACTCCGCATTTGCCCACTTCGCCTTCCGCGCTGGCGTGGTCGGCGTCCACTCCCATCAGCGTGGGAAGATCAAACGCCACGGAAAGCCCCGTCTGGCCTTGATCCAGCAGATAATGATAACGCTCGTTGGTTTGTTCGGGAGTGGCGAATCCCGAGAATTGCCGCATGGTCCACGGCCTACCCTGGTACATGCTCCTGTGAATTCCTCTTGTGTAGGGGAATTCACCAGGTTCGGGTAGCGAGGCCGGATCCCCCACATGCTCTTGTCCGTAACAGGACTCCAGCGGAATCCCGCTTAACGTCTCAAACCGGCGCACGGCGCTCTGGGACGGGGCCGGGGATTTCATTACTCCATTCTATCGCGTCGCGCCATCCCGGCCGTCCGGCTGTGGTATGCTGAATCGGGTCAGGTCCCCTGCCCGGTTCTGCCGGGCGGAACCATGCAACTCCAACATGAAAACGAGTGAGTGAGGTATCTATGGCCGTAAAAATTCGTCCGCTCCACGATCGGGTCATTGTCCAGCGGCTGGACGAAGAGGAAACGTCATCCGGTGGCATTATTATCCCCGACAGCGCCAAGGAAAAGCCGCAGCAAGGCAAAGTCATCAGCGTCGGCAACGGCAAGTTGCTCGAAAGCGGCGAGCGTGCCACCCTCGACGTCAAGGACGGCGACCGGATTCTGTTCGGAAAGTACTCGGGCTCTGACGTCAAGATTGATGGGGAAGAATATCTGATTTTGCGCGAAGAGGAAATTCTGGCCGTGCTCGGCTAAACCCTGTTACCAGTTGACCGGTTCGCCCGTCCACTTACGCGAAGGAGTGTTTACGATGTTTTGGGGTATCTATCGTTTTTTGCCCGTTCTGGCTGCCGCCGTTTCCCTGAGCGCGGTCGCTTCGGCACAGATTAAGGTTGCCATTGTCGATATGCGTGAAGCTGTAAACGGTACCGCCGAGGTGAAAAAGGCGGTCCTGGCGCTCGAAGCCAGAGTCAAACCGAAGCAGGCCGAAGCTGAGAAGCTGCAAAAAGAGATTCAGGACATCCAAAGCAAACTTCAATCGCTTCAGGGGAAGTTGACTCCGCAGGGCGAGCAGGAATTGATCGCCCAGGGGCAGCGCAAACAACGGGATCTTACCCGTCTTCAGGAGGACTTGCAGGCCGAACTCGATCGCGAACAGCAGGATGTCGGCGCCAGGGCCTTGACGCGCCTTCGGGAGGTGGTCAAGGATCTGGCTGAGCAGCAACAGGTCGACCTCGTCGTTGACGTCAGCCAGACGGTCTACTTCAAACCCGCGCTCAATATCACTAAGTCCGCCATCGAAGCCTACGACAAGAAGCACCCGTCGAAGTAAACTCAATGTTATAGGATGTCCAGCTACCTGGAAGGATACGGCCGCGGAGACGAGCGTCGCGAAAGGAAGCTCAAGCTGCTGGTCATTTCGGTTCTTGCAGTTTCGATAACCGCCGCGGCACTCTACTTTTCGTTCCGTGACTACCGGGAAGAACGGCGGATCGCGGGGTTCTTCGAAGAGCTCCGGAAACAGAATTACAGCGCCGCCTATGAATTCTGGGGATGCACCGAATCTGTGCCCTGCCGCGATTATCCGCTTGAAAAGTTTCTGGAAGATTGGGGGCCAACCGGCGCCAGCTCCAGGTTGGCCTCGGGCGCGCCGTTAGGGGCGGAACGCTGCGGCACCGGGTTTATCACCACCATGCATGCCGACGGAACCGAAGATGTAACGTTGTGGGTGGAGCGCGCAACAGGGGTTGTGGGATACGCGCCTTGGCGGGAATGTCCGGAAAAGAAGCTGCGCATTGTCAAATGGTTGAAAATGCGCTTTGGCGGCGGATAATGAGGCCTGCCAGTAACATGTCCGCGCCCGGTAGCGCCTGAATGGTTTCAACACTTCGTGATATATTGGATCACTTGCCACTCCGCATTCGCGGAAAAGCCGTCAGAATACAGGAGGAGTCCTTGTACCCGCAAAGAATTATAGCTGGAATGCTGGCGTTTGCCTTGACGCTTCCGGCGCAGCAAACCTCTCCGCCCGCTTCCAATCTCGTCGCTCAAGGCGCGGGGTTGAAGATTGTGGTGGTTCAGGGGGAAGGCGCGACCAACGTTATCAAATCCCGCAGCGCCCATGCCCCCGTCGTTGAAGTTCGCGATGAGACCGATAAGCCGCTTCCAGGCGTCGAAGTCGTCTTCCAACTGCCGCTTTCCGGCCCCAGCGGTTTTTTTAATGGGTGGTTGAAAAGCCAGACCTCTCGTACCGACAGAAATGGCCGCGCCTCGGCGACAGGCTACGCCCCCAATGAAGAGGAAGGCAGGCTCAACATCAAGGTAACGGCGACGCAGGGGTCCCAGACGGCCAGTGTCGTAATTGCTCAGACCAATGTGCGCACCGGGACCGCTTCCGGGCCGGCGCCCGGAACCGCGAAATCGAGCCGGTCCGGCTGGTGGAAGATAGCAGCCGTGGTCGGAGGAGGCGCCGTGGTCGGAGGCATTGTCGCCGGTACGCGAAACGGATCCTCTACCGCGGCCGCGACGCCGCCCCGCGCCGTGACCATTTCCGTGGGCGCGATCGCCGTGGGAGGCCCCAGATGATGCGCGGCCTGCTTCTGATGTTGAGCCTCGTTTCGCTCGCTCTCTCTCAAGACGGCGCCATTCGCGGGCCGGTTTCGGGAGTGGTTTTCGACTCCGCAACCTCCTCGGTGCGCGCGCTGATTGGCGTGCCGGGCGCGGCCTACTTCAGCGATCCCGTTGCCGCCGGGTTGGAAAACGCCTTCGTTTCGCCGGATGGCGCTTGGATCCTGGCCGCGCGCAATGGCGCGATACTGTCGATTGCCGTTGCCGGCGGCGGCCAGCACGTCATCGCCGAAGCAGATCTCGCCGCCGCGTCATTCACCCGCGCCTCCGATCGCGCGGCGATCGCCGCCTCGGGCCGGTTGTTGCTTGTTCGCCGCGACGCGTCCGTCATCGGCTTGGGACCCGCACCCGGCCCCGTCACCGCCATGGCTCTTGATCATTCCGGCCGGCAGTTGTTTGTGGCCGTTTCCGGCGAGCGTGCCGGTGTGTATCTGTTCAGGGAGGGCGAGCCGGTCAAGGATTTGGCCCGGCTGGCCAATGCCCGTGGTTTGGCGCTCACCGAAAGCAGCCTGTTCGTTTTGGATCGCGACGCGGGCCAGGTGCTCGAAATCCGCAATCTCGATCAAGGCGGCGCCGCGCTATTCGCCTCCGGCTTCGAGCAAGCCACCGGGCTGGCGATGAGTCCCGATGGCCGTACCGTGCTGGTGTCCGATGCCGCTACCCGCTCCATCAGTTTGTTTGATCGCTCCGGCGCATCCCGCGGACGTATCGAGTTGAGCTTCACGCCCTCACGGCTTGAAAGCGCGGGTGAATCCCCGCTCTTTCTGCTTAACCACCGTGATGCGAAGCATCCCTTGGAGGTGCTGGCTTTCCAGCCGGAACCCGCCGCCTATTTTGTTCCCGCCCCGGAGGAGGATTAATCCGTGCTGCGTTTGATGACTCTTTTCTCACTGGGATGCATCCTTGCCAGCGCGCAGGCTCAGATCCCGTTTAACCTTCGATTTCAGCAGGGCCAGACTCTCTCGGTGATCTCGGACGGCGCTACGCTCAACTTTCCCGCCGAAGCCGTCGGCATGCCTGCCTCCGGCACCCTCTCGGTCAATTACCGCGGCGCCACCGGTACCACGATCACCATCAATTCCATCGACCTTACCGGATCTCTCGATTTTTCGGTCGCCGGCTCGGCCGCCCTTCCATTCAACATTCCCGGCGGGGAAACCATCTCACTGGGAATCCGCTATCTTCCTACAACGGCCAATCGCACTACCGCGCGCCTTGTAGTCAATTTTACGGAAAGGACCACGACAGGCACCTTCGTCCTGAATCTTGCCGGCGTGGCCCCGGATTTCGCTTTCAGCTACACTCCCCCTGGCGGCAACGCGCAGCCTTTGGCGCCGGGAGGAACGATATCGTTCCCACAAACGATTGTCGACTCAACGACTACAGCCACATTGGTGATTTTGAATCGCGGCAGTGGCGCCGGCCTTTTGACCTCCGTTGCTTCCACAGGCTCGGTGTTTCAATTGGTCGGCGCGCCTTTGCCCGGAACCACCGTCGATGGTGGCCGCGAAGTCAGAGTCGGGATCGCGTTTACACCGCGGCTGGCGTTGGCATCCGCTGGATCGATCGCAATCGACTTGGTTGACCGCCGTGTCTCCTTCAACCTGGAAGGAACCGGTTCGGCGGCTGAGTTTTCCTACGAATTGGTGACCGACAGGGGAGTTGCGCCACTTGCGCCCGAGCACACAATCAGCATTCCGGATGCCTTGGTTGGCGAGAGAAGCTCGATTGTCGTGCGCGTCACAAACTCAGGAACCGCTGACGGACGCATCCCTTCCATTGCCGTTTCCGGCACGGGAATCACGTTGAGCGATCTTCCGCCTCTGCCAACCACGCTGGCTCCTGGCAACCGCTTCACATTCACCATCGCCTTCAGCCCGGCCGTGGCGGGAAGAGTTACCGGACGGCTGCGGATCGGTCTCGACCAGTTTGACGTCACCGCCAACGGCCTTGGTCCTGTGCTGAGCTACGCCTATCTGATTTCCGGCGTCTCCACTACCGTTGCCAACAACGGTTCGGTGAATTTCGTATCGACAGCGGTGGGAGCATCCTCCTCTTTGCGCTTCCAGATTTCCAACACCGGTACCGCGCCGGGCTCGGTGAGCAGCGTCAGCATCACATCCGCGACTACGGTGTTCGAGCTATCGCAAGTGCCTTCGCTGCCGGTCACGTTGCAGCCGGGCGCCTCGGCCACGTTCACCATCGGCTTCACTCCCACCGCGCTTGGAGCCGCCACCGCCACCTTGCGCGCCGACGCCCAAACCTTCACTCTGAACGGAACGGGCACTTCTCCGGTCGCGCTGCCCGAGTATCGTTTTACGGGCGCAACGGGAGCGCAGGAGCCACTACAGCAGCCGGCGGTTTCTCTCGCCCTGGCCTCGGCCTATCCGCTGGCGCTCAACGGCACGCTGACGCTCGCCTTCAATTCCGACGTCTTCAGCAACGATCCCGCCGTCCAGTTCGCCACCGGAGGCAGGACCGTAAACTTCACCATCGCGGCCAACACCACGCAGGCCATCTTCGCAAACAACTCCAACCAGATTCGCTTGCAAACGGGAACCGTGGCGGGCACCATTTCCCTGACGCCAGGCTTTGCCACCGAAGGCGGCATCAACCTGACGCCGCAGCGGCCGGCGTCGCTGAACCTTACCGTGGCCTCCTCCGCGCCCCGTTTGCTGAGCGTCAGCATCAGCGCGCGGACGGGCGCCTCGATTACGTTGCTGGTGTCGGGTTACACCACGGCCCGTAGCATCACGCAAATGGACCTCCAGTTCACGCCTGTTTCCGGCGAGAATCTCAGCACCACGCGCGCCTCCATCAACGTGGAATCGGCGTTCCTGGCATGGTATCAGGGCGCGCAGTCCGGGCCATTCGGGAGCCTCTTCACGGCCACCGTGCCCCTGACCTTGTCCGGGGAGCCCGTAGCGGCAACTTCTCTGACGGACGCCGTGCAGTCGATTTCCGTTACACTCACCAACCGTCTGGGTGCATCCGCCGCCCGCTCGGTGGATCTGAGATAGCAACCCCTTCGAGGTGATCGAGCGAATTGCAGGCAGCGAAGACGCCGGCAAGCGGCTCGATCACTTCCTCAAGGACCGGTTTCCCGAATATAGCCGCGCCCGGCTCCAGCAATGGATTAAAGCCGGGCGCGTTCTTGTCGATGGGCATCCCGCCAAAGCTTCGGCCTCGCTTCGGGGCGGCGAACGCGTGCAACTGGAGCCCGCCGCCGCCGCCCCGCTCCATGCCGAACCCGAAGATCTGCCCCTCGAAATCCTCTATGAAGACGGCGCGGTAATCGCTGTAAATAAGCCGGCTGGCATGGTGGTGCACGCTGGAGCCGGTGTTGGCGCCGGCACTCTGGTGAATGCGCTGCTTCATCGCTTCGCGCATCTCTCCAAAGCCGGCGGGTGCGAGCGGCCCGGCATCGTCCACCGCCTCGATCGCTTCACCAGCGGCGTGATTCTGGTGGCGCGTGATGACGCATCCCATCAACAACTGGCCCGGCAGTTTGCCTCCCGCCAGGTCGGCAAGACGTACCTTGCCCTTGTTCACGGATCGGTGCGCCAGGACACCGGCCGTATCGACAAGCCGGTCGCCCGCGACCCTGTTCGCCGCACGCGAATGACCACCCGGACCAAATCAGGCCGCGCCGCCTGGACCGAATTCCGCGTCCTCAGGCGCTTTGCCCGGTTTACGTTTCTTGAAGTAAAGATAGGAACCGGCCGCACCCACCAGATCCGTGTTCATTTGGCAAGTATCGGCCATCCCGTCGCCGGCGACACGCTCTATGGCGCGCCTTCACGTCCCGCCGGCGCGCCTCCGCTCGAGCGCTGGTTTCTCCATGCCTGGCGCATCCGTTTCCGCAGCCCCGCCTCCGCGGAAATCGTCACAGTTACGGCGCCTTTACCGAAAGAGCTTGAGGATTGGATGCATGCGCTCCTATAATCAAAACGGATACTCTCTTCCATGAAGTTATTGGCTGTTTCGCTCTCCCTGTTCGTGGCCCTCGGGCTGATTGTGTGGGCCCAGACCCCCGCCTCTGCTCCCGCCGCCAAAACCATCGCCCCCCCTCAGGAGGACCCCCAGAGCCGGATCACGCTCGACGTCAACCGCGTGAATATCCTATTCACCGTCTCCGACAGAAAGGGCCGTTTCGTAACCAACTTAACCAAAGATGACTTCGACGTTTTCGAGAACAGGAAGCGCCAGACCATTCTCGAATTCACCGCCGAAAGCGACCTGCCTCTGCGCCTGGCCCTGCTCATCGACACCAGCAACAGCATTCGCGACCGGTTCCGTTTCGAGCAGGAAGCCGCGGTCGAGTTCCTCAACACGCTGCTTCGTCCCGGGCAGGACCGGGCCATGATTGTCAGCTTTGACACCTCGGCCGAGCTGGCCTCCGATCTTACCGCCGATCACGAGAAACTCATCAAGATCATTCGCGATCTGCGTCCCGGAGGCGGAACCGCGCTGTACGACGCCGTTTTCCACGCCTGCCGCGACCGCCTGATGCGCGATCAGCCCCGCCATAAATTCCGCCGCGCCATAGTCGTGCTCAGCGATGGCGAGGACAACCAGAGCCGCTACACCAGGGACCAGGCGCTTGAAATGGCCCAGAAGGCCGATGTCGTCATCTACACCGTCTCCACCAATATCAGCCGCATCCCCAGCGACGGCGACAAAGTGCTGCGCTACTTCGCCAACGAGACCGGGGGCCTTTCCCTGTTTCCCTTCAAGGTGGACGATCTGTCGCAGTCGTTTGAGAACATCTCCAACGAACTGCGCTCTCAGTACAACCTCCTCTACCGTCCCGAGCCTCTGCACAACGATGGTCTCTACCACACCGTCGATATCAAGGTCAGGGCAAGGAAAGACCTGGTCGTCCGGGCGCGCAAAGGATATTACGCGCCAAGACTGTAAAAATTTTCACTACCTGCTATAATGGTGTCCTCAACCAGAAAGGACCAGGCCCGCTCATGATGGATGAAAAAGAACGCGCACGCACGCTGAGCGCCACGCTCAGCCAGATTGAAAAGCAGTTTGGCAAAGGCTCAATCGTCCGGCTCGGCTCAAAGGAGGCACTTGTATCGGTTTCCTCGATCCCTACCGGTTCGATCGCCCTTGACCATGCTCTCGGCGTGGGAGGGTTCCCGCGGGGGCGAATCAGCGAGATTTACGGGCCTGAGTCTTCCGGCAAGACCACGGTGGCGCTGCAAGTGGTGGCCGAAGCGCAAAAGAAAGGCGGGATGGCCGCGTTCATCGACGTCGAGCATGCGCTCGATCCGGTGTATGCGCGCAAGTTGGGCGTTGATGTGGACAACCTGCTGGTTTCGCAGCCGGACTACGCCGAGCAGGCTCTCGAGATCACCAATGCGCTCATTACCTCCGGCTCGATCGATGTCCTGGTCGTCGATTCGGTTGCGGCGCTGGTTCCCAAAGCCGAGCTCGACGGTGAGATGGGCGACGCCTTCATCGGCGTGCAGGCCCGGCTGATGAGCCAGGCCATGCGCAAGCTCACTGGCATCGTATCGAAATCCAACACCTGCCTCATTTTCATCAACCAGATTCGCGAGAAGATCGGCGTCATGTTCGGCAGCCCGGAAACCACCAGCGGCGGGCGCGCTCTCAAGTTCTATTCTTCGGTTCGCGCCGATATCCGCCGTATCGCCGCGCTCAAGGATGGAGATGTGGTCATCGGCAACCGCACCAAAGTCAAAATCGTAAAGAACAAGCTCGCGCCGCCCTTCCGGGAAGCCGAGTTCGACATTCTCTACGGCGAAGGCATTTCCCGCGAAGGGGACTTGATTGATTTGGCGGTAGCGAACAACGTGATCGAAAAGAGCGGCTCCTGGTACAGCTACAAAGGCGAGCGGATCGGACAAGGCCGCGAAAACGCCCGCCAGTTCCTCAAGGACCACGCCGACACCCGGCAAACTGTGGAAACAGAGCTGCGAAAAGCGCTCGGCCTTCTGCCCAAGGAAGAACCGGCAAACGGTTCCACGCCCGTCGCCGCAGCCGTCTCCGCCAGAGCCCGCTAAGCACTCCGATTCGTAACTGCGTTGGCACACCATTTGCTAGCGCGCGGTCTTCGCCGAATACGTTGGCGTACGGCGAACGGCCGGACCGCTGAAATCGCCCTGGCTTTGCCGTGCAGTCCCCTTAACTAAAGATATTGTGCGACGCGTTCGCGGGCGATCCGGAACGCATAGCCGTTCTTAAGCGCGAGGCGTATGTGCTGGCGTTGCTTAATCATCCCAACGTCGCCCACATTTATCCTCATGCTTGTATTTCGTTGCAGTCCCCTCCTGATCGGGTAAGCCCTCCTTATGAATAGCGAGAAAGGAGAGATCTTGAATATCGCGGAATTAAAGTAGCAGTCCCCTCCTGATCGGG